>Ga0315906_10000180_pt1 | contig 105762 bp, 116 predicted proteins | sample LakEriMetagenome_4_FD_203526 | JGI IMG/M metagenome (GOLD analysis project Ga0315906, IMG submission 203526) | Freshwater fungal communities from buoy surface, Lake Erie, Ohio, United States - Buoy 2 MA122 | ecosystem: Environmental > Aquatic > Freshwater > Lake > Lake biofilm | place: USA...
CCGGTCGTCGCCCCTGTCGGCATCGGCGAAGACGGCGCCCGTTACAACATCAACGCAGACACCGCTGCCGGCGCAGTCGCGGCCGCCCTGGGTGCCAGCCGCCTGCTACTGCTGACGGATGTCGCCGGTGTGCTCGACAAGCAGAAGAATCTTATCCGCGAAATCAAGGTCAAGGACATTCCCGGCCTCATTTCGGATGGCACAGCTGCAGGCGGTATGATTCCGAAACTTGAAACCGCAGCACATTCCGTGATCCATGGCGTCGGGGCGGCGGTAATCCTCGACGGGCGTGCGCCGCATGCCCTCCTAATGGAGCTGTTTACAGAGCATGGCGCTGGAACGCTGGTTTCTTAGAATCGCAGTCCTCGTGATTGTCACTGTCACGACGCTCGCCCTTCCGGCGCGGGCCCAGGGCGAAGGCGGATGGAAATTGTGCAACCGCACGAGCTTCATCATCGAAACCGCGGTCGGCCGCACGGTCGGTACCGGCGTGTCTGTCGATGGCTGGACCAAGCTGCCGCCGGGCACCTGCGAGACGGCGCTCCCCGGCCCGCTGACCCCCGGCATCCATTACCTCTACGGCCGCGGCTCATCCGCCCATCAGGGCGGCGGGCGCGAATGGGGCGGGCGGCATGAACTCTGTGTCGATCCGACCGGCGGCTTCTCCCTCGAAAGCCCGCCGGATTGCGCCGCCATGGGCCTCGAAGCCCAGGGTTTCCGGCCTGTGAACATCACCGCCGCCACGTGGACCAACAACTTCACGGAAATCGAGGAATGGTCGCTCGAGAACGCCCGCAATGCCGGCCTGCAGCGCCTGCTGGACGAGGCCGGCGTCGTCTCCGGCAACATTGACGGCCATATCGGCTCGCGCACCCGCGCCGCCATCAACGACTTCCTGAGGCTGAAGGGTCTGCCGGCGAACACATCGGATGCCGACCTGATCGATTATCTCGAACAGGCCGCCGAGGAACGCAGCCGCGCCGTCGGCTTCACCCTCTGCAATCGCACCAAGAACCGTATCTGGAGCGCCATCGCCCGGCGCAGCACCGAGGGCTGGGAAAGCCGGGGCTGGTGGCGGATCGAGGCCGGCGGCTGCGCCCGGGTGATCGACCGTCCGCTGCGCGGCTCCGAGCATTTTGTCTATGCCGAGATGGAAGAACCGGGCGGACTGCGCACCCTCTCGCGCGCCTCGGAGGCGTTCTGCGTCGGCCGCGCCAAGTTTGCGATCGCCGGCCGCGACAATTGCGAGGAAGGCTCCTACCGCACCGCGCTGTTCGCCCGCACGGCGGCGCCGACCGAACGCAAGCTGGTCTATGAATTCTTCGAAAGGGATTTCACCGAAACGGTCGCGAATGACAATTAAGCCGCCGGTCCCGCAGCTCGATCACGTCACCGACTGGGTCTTCGATCTCGACAATACGCTCTACCCGGCGACGTGCGATCTCTTCGCCGAGATCGACACGCGCATGACCGACTTCGTCGCCCGCCTCACCGGCCTTGAGCGCACCGAGGCCCGCAAGCTACAGAAACACTATTACGCGACCTATGGCACCACGCTCTCCGGCCTGATGACCGAGCACGGCCTCGATCCTGCTGAGTTCCTGCACTACGTGCATGAGATTGACCTCTCGCCGCTGCCGGACCTGCCGCACCTTCGCCGCGCCATCGCCGCGCTGCCCGGCCGCAAGTTCATCTACACCAATGGTCCCCGCCGGCATGCCGAGCGGGTCACCGAGAAGATGGGCCTCGCGCATCTCTTCAATGCCAGCTTCGGCATCGAGGAAAGCGCCTATACGCCCAAGCCGCACCTGCCGGCCTATGAAAGCTTCTGCCGTATCCACAAGGTCGCGCCGCAGGGCGCTGCCTTCTTCGAAGATCTCGCCCGCAACCTTTTGCCCGCCAAGACGCTCGGCTTCACCACCGTGCTCGTCCAGTCCGCCAAGGACTGGAGCCATGAGCCGGTCGAGGCGCGCCCGGCCGGGGCGGGGGACGTGTTCGGGGGTGACGGCGCCGGGCACATCGACTACATCACCGGCGACCTCGCGGACTTCCTCGATCAGGCTGTTCCGCGCCCGGCCCCGAAAGAGAAAGACTGAACCGATGCCTGACGCCCTCGCCCGTGTGATCGATGCTGCCTGGGAGGCGCGCGATACGCTCTCGACCGACACCAAAGGTGAAGTGCGCGATGCCGTGGAGGCCGCCATCAGCCTGCTGGATTCCGGCGAAGCCCGTGTCGCCACCAAAGAGGCCGATGGCAGCTGGACGGTGCACCAATGGCTCAAGAAGGCCGTGCTGCTTTCCTTCCGCCTGAATGCCAACGGCGTGATCTCTGGCACCCCCGGCGGCGGCAACTGGTGGGACAAGGTGCCCTCCAAGTTCGAAGGCTGGGGCGCGAAGGAATTCCGCGAAGCCGGCTTCCGGGCCGTGCCGCCCTCGGCTGTGCGCCGCGGCGCTTTCATCGCGAAGAACGCGGTGCTGATGCCCTCCTATGTGAACATCGGCGCGAATGTCGGTGAAGGCACGATGATCGACACCTGGGCCTCGGTCGGCTCCTGCGCGCAGGTGGGCAAGAACTGCCACATCTCCGCCGGCACCGGTATCGGCGGCGTTCTCGAGCCGCTGCAGGCCAACCCCACCATCATCGAGGACAACTGCTTCATCGGCGCCCGCTCCGAAGTCGTCGAAGGCGTCATCGTCGGTGAAGGCTCGGTCCTCGCCATGGGCGTCTTCATCACCCAGTCCACCAAGATCGTGAACCGCCAGACCGGCGAGATCATCTATGGAAAGGTTCCGCCCTTCTCGGTCATCGTCCCCGGCACGCTGCCGGACCCCAAGGGGGGCCCTTCGCTCGCCTGCGCCGTGATCGTGAAGACGGTCGACGCCAAGACGCGCGAAAAGACGGCTGTCAACGAACTGCTGCGCGACTAGGCGCAGACGATACAAGGCCGCTGATGTCAGCGGCCTCACCCCCCATGGAGGCTATCATGGCCTACGATCCGACATCCGAGCCCATCAAGGGCCCCGCCTCCTATTTCCCTTCGATCGAGAAGACATATGGCAAGAAAATGAGCCATTGGTTTGCCCTCGTTGCCACGCGCAAGGGCGCCAAGCATGCCGAGATCGTCAGCTGGCTGAAGACCGAGCACAAGCTTGGCCACGGTCACGCCAACGCCATCGTCGCGCATTGCAAGGCCGCTGACAAAGGCTGAGACGGGCAGGGGCAGCCATGGGCATCGAGATTCTGGAAAGCATCAACGATCCCGGCTCACCCGGCAAAAGCGGCGATGACCGCTACGGCTTCGACGCATCTGCGGGCCGTGCCTGGGTCATTGATGGCGCCACCGACGCAACGGACCTGAAGCCCTTCCCGGGCGCCGAAAGCGGTGCGGCCTGGCTCGCCGAAACTGTCTCGTCCCGCCTGATGTCCGGCCCGCTGGCCGACGAGGCGGCAACCGCCTATTTCGGCCGTGTGCTGACGGATGTGCGCAGCGAGGCCGAACGCAAATCGAAAGTCCCGCTCGCCAGCCTTCCGGGTGAAGCCCTGCCGGTCGCCTCCGCCATGTGGCTGCGCCGCGAGGAAGGCGCCTGCGAATTCGTCTGGGCGGGTGATTGCTTCGCCGTTGCCGGCACAGGCGCAGGCGAGGCCCGCCTCATAGGCACGCAGGAAAAGGCCGATGCCGAAACACGCGAAGCCGGCCGCATGCTCGCCCTGTCGCCCGAAGATCGCCGGGCGATCCTGCAGACCCAGCGCCGCGCCGCCAACGCGCCCCAGCGCGGCCTGATCACGCTGAACCCGGCCGCCGCAGCGCACCTCAGCACACTGCGCGTCTCGCTGCCGCCCGGCACATCCGTCCTGCTGATGACCGACGGCTTCTTCCGCTTCGTCGAACCCTACGGCCTCGACACGCCCGCAAGCCTTCTCGCCCGCGTCCTGAAGGACGGCCTCCTGCCCACACTCCGCGCCCTGCGCGCCCACGAATCCAAACCGCACAACCAGCGCCTCAAGGCGCGCGACGATGCCGCTGCGGTTCTCGTCAGGCTGTAACCCGGTCTGCCACTTCGCCGCACACCGCCAGCAGCCGCGAGATGTCCTCGTCGCGGGACAATCGGTGATCGCCGTCCTTGATCAGCGTTAGCACAAGGTCGTCCGCCGTCAGCGCCGTCGTCAGCGCCAGCGCATGGCCCCATGGCACATCCGCGTCCTGCATGCCCTGAAGAATGCGCACTGGCCCGGCAAAGGGAATGTCCTTGTCGAGGATCGACCATTGCCACCCGTCCTCGATCAGCGCCCGCGTGATCGGATAGGGTTCTCCGTAGGCGGAGGGTCTCAGCGTGAAGCCCTCGCCCATGATCTCGGCCTGCTGCTCAGGCGTGAACTCCGGCCACATCAGCTTCTCGGTGAAGTCGGGGGCAGGGGCGATCAATACAAGGCCCCGCACGCGCTCCGGCCGTGCCATGGCGGCCAGCAGCGCCATCCATCCGCCCATGCTGGAGCCAACTAGCACCAGCGGCCCCTCAGTCTGCGCATCGATTGCCGCCAGCGCATCCTCGCGCCAGGCGCTGATCGTGCCCTCCTCGAACCGCCCGCCCGACTGCCCATGCCCGGAATAGTCGAACAACAGCGCGCCGTGCCCTTCTCCCTGCGCCCAGGCCTCCACCGCCACGGCCTTGCCGCCCGTCATGTCGGATTTGAACCCGCACAGCCAGACGAAGGTCACGCCGCCCTCCGGCGCGGGCGTTCGGCGGTAGGCGAGGCGGTGGCCCGAAGGTGTATCGAAAGATTCCGTTGTCATGCAGGTTGCCTTCCGCCATCTCTCTTGCCTGTCAAGCGCTGCCCGGTTCGCCGCAGAAGGACATTGCCCCTTGTGAACGCCGAAACCGCCGGCCTCCTCGCCCTCATCTTTGCCGGTGCGTTTTTCGATGCAGCGCCCGTCACATCTTTCTTCGTCTTCGGCGAGGCCTTCTTCATTCTCGCGGGCGGCGCCGCGGTTACATCGGGCTCGCCCCTTCCCATCCTTGCCGCTTATGCCGGTGCCTGGTCGGCGGACCAGACCGGCTTCGCCCTTGGCCGCTGGATGCGCCCCTTCACGCGCCGCATCCTCCTCAGGCGGATGGAACGCCGCCGCGCGGTACGCCGGGCCGAGCGCCTTTTGCGGCGCGGCGGGGTGTTCGCGATTGCGGCCACGCGGTTCATGGGCCCGGTCGCCTGGGTCGCCCCGATGATCAGCGGCACCCTCTCGCTCCGCTACCAAACCTTCGCGCTTGGCTCCGGCCTCGGGGTCATCTTCGGCGTCGGTCAGTTCCTCGTCATCGGCGCGCTCGGCGCCCTCGCGCTGACCCAGGGCGGCGGGCCGGGCGTTACCGCGCTGCTCGAGAAGCACGGCCTCGCCCTCGCGCTTGCGGGGCAGGGCATATTCCTTCTTGTCATCGGTGTCTGGCTGCTCGTCCGCCAGCGGAAGAAAACCGTACCGCTTCGTCCAGAATGATATCGGCAAGCGCGCCGGCGCCGTCCAGTCCGGCCGATGCCTCCCGCACCCGCCGCGCCGCTTCCATCCGGGCGGGGGCCTGCGCTGCCTCCAGCGCCTTGATCACATCGCTCGCCTCCAGCCGGTCTGAGGCCAGCGGTCGCCCGCCCACGCCAATCCGCTCAAGGCCCGCCGCAAACCAGAACTGGTCCAGCATGTGTGGCTGCACGATCTGCAACGCGCCCGCCCGCAGCGCCGAATCCACCGTGCCCGCCCCGCCATGATGGATCACCGCCGCGCAGCGCGGAAACAGCAGGTCATGCGGTTCATGCCCGCACACGAAGTGACCCCGGGCGGCAACGTCCCGGTGCTTCGCAAGGCTTGCCGGGAAGATGCCCCGCAGCCCCAGCCTGCCCAGCGCCTCCAGCGCTGCGGCCGTCACGGCTGCGCCATGCGCATCGCTCAGCGAGCCGAGCCCGACATAGACCGGGGCCGGTCCCGCCGACAGGAATTGTTCGAGGGCGGATGAAAGCGCGGCGCCCCGCGGCGTCGCCAGTGATGGATAGGGCGCCAGCAGGTCGAGCTCAGTCCAGTCGGAAGGCCGCGTGCTCATCAAGTCGGGTGGCACCGTCGTCACCTTCCGCAAGGGCTGGCCGAGATGGGTTCGCATGTCCGAGAAGGCAGGGCGCTGAGGCAGGCCCAGCCGCCGCCGGTGGCGCCCCAGCGGAATGCCGATCAGCCGCTGGGCCAGCCACACCATCCGGTAGCTCGCCCGGTTCGCATGCTGCCCCATCCACGGCCGCCAGATCATCGCGCACGGGTGTTCCCGGGTTGGGCTCAGCACGGGCTGCTGCGCCGTCAGAAGGAAGGCCGTGCCCTCGGCCTCCGCCGCGATCCGCGCCGGCGCGCAGATGAGGTTCGCCACCACGATGTCGGCGCCCCGCGCCGCCTCCAGCGCACGGTCCATCGTATCGTCGACATGGGGCGCAATCATCTCCGCCCAGTCGCGGAAAAACGCGGCCGGGTTCGACAGCGTGCCCTTCTCCGCCGCCCGCTCCATCCATTCGGCCAGCCGGAAGTTCGCCGTCCGGTCCGCCTGCAGCCCCGCAGCCTTGATCATCGGCGTGTAATCGACCGGCGCCAGGATCGACACGTCCGCCCCGCGCGCCTTCAGGGCTATCGCTGCGGAAATGTAAGGCATCACATCGCCCAGCGATCCGAGAACCTGAATGGAAACTTTCATGCACCGCGCCCCGGCCGGCATGGCAGGCCTGATGCGCGCCCGAAGGCGCCGTCCGGTGGGATGCAAGATTCCATTGTCATGGAGGTTGCGTTCCGCCATCTCTCTCGCCTGTCAAGCGAGTAGGGCGGGCCGCGTATTGGTCGAATTACCGGAACTTAAGGGCAAGACCATCCTGCAGGTCGCGCCGGAGCTGTCAGCCGGCGGCGTCGAGCGCACCGTGCTCGAAGTCACCGAGGCCATCGTCCAGGCTGGGGGCCGGGCGCTCCTCGCCAGCAAGGGCGGACGGCTGGAGCCGGAACTCGCCCGCCTCGGCGGCCATCTGATCCGAATGGATGCCAAGTCCCGCAACCCGGTCACGATCAAGCTCAACGAAGGCCGGCTGCGCCAGATCATCCGCGAGGAGAAGGTAGACCTCGTCCACGCCCGCTCCCGCGCCCCGGCCTGGAGCGCGTGGGCCGCCGCAAAGGCCGAAGGCGTGCCCTTCGTCACAACCTATCACGGCGCCTATTCCGGCACGTCCGGCCTCAAGCGGGCTTACAATTCGGTCATGGCCAAGGGCGAGCTCGTCATCGCCAATTCGGACTGGATCGCCGCCCATGTGCAGGAGGTCCATGGCCTCGCCCCTGAAAAGATCGTCACCATCCCGCGCGGGGTCGACCTCGCCGCCTTCGATCCCGCCGCCGTTCCCGCCGCCGATGTCGAGCGTATCCGCAGCCTCTGGGGTGTGGCCGGCGACCCGCGCCTTGTTCTGCTCCTGCCAGGCCGCCTGACCCGCTGGAAAGGGCAGGGCCTCGCGCTGGACGCCCTGGCCCTCCTGTCAGAGGACGAGCGCGCCGGCCTCGTCCTTGTCCTTGCCGGTGACGCGCAGGGCCGCGACGCCTATGTCGAGGAACTCGAAAGCCAGATCACCCGGCTCGGCCTCGGCAACTGCGCCCGCCTCTCGCCCCATATCAGCAGCGCCGACATGCCCGCCGCCTACCTCGCCGCCAGCATCGTCCTTGCCCCCTCGATCCGGCCTGAAGCCTTCGGGCGTGTCGCCGCGGAAGCCTCCGCCATGCAACGCCCTGTCATCGTGTCGGACCATGGCGGCGGGCGCGAAACCGTCATCGAATATGTCACCGGCACCCGCGCCGAACCGGGCAGCGCGCCCGCCCTGGCCGGGGCGATCCGGGCCATCCTGTCCCTCGGTCCCACCGCCCGCGCCTCGATGGGAAAGGAGGGCCGCGCCCATGTTGCCGCGCACTTCTCGAAAAGGGGGCTTCAGGCGGCGACGCTCAACGTCTATAAGCGCTTGTTGGAGTAGGGGAATTCGAACACTTGATCAGCGCGCGGGCGAACACCGCCAGCCCGGAAAACCCGGGTGCCAAGGCAAAGGACGTGCTGGTCATCAAGCTCAGCGCGCTCGGTGATTTCGTCCTCGCCCTCGGCGCCATGCGCGCGGTGCGCGAGTTCCACCCCTCCGCCCGCATCACCCTGCTGACGACCCCGCCCTTCGAGGAATTCGCCAAGGTCTGTCCCTATGTCGATGCGGTCGAAACCGATGGCCGCCCGGAGGGCCTCAAGCCCACCGCCGCGCTGATCCAGCGCATCAAGCGGGCGAAATACGACATCATCTACGACTTCCAGACCAGCGGCCGCACGAAGAACTACTTCACCGCCCTGATGCGCGGCGGCAAGGCGCCGCTCTGGTCCGGCCACCACGAGAAGTGCGCCTTCTTCCACGACAATCCGGCCCGCGCCGCGATGCACACGATCGACCGCCTCGCCGAGCAGCTGGAAGTCGCCGGCGTCGCCCCCTCGGGCCGATGGCTCGGCCGCAATGCGCCCGTGCCGGATCTCGGCTGGGTGCGCCCCAAGCTCGGCAACACGCCGCGCCTCAACCCAGCCTATTTCGCGCTCACCCCGCCTTACATGCTGCTCATCCCCGGCGCCTCCGAACACCGCGAGGCCAAGCGCTGGCCGGTGGAGAATTACGCCGCCCTCGCCAAGCGCATCGCCGACGCGGGCATCCAGCCCGCCATCATCGGCGGCAAGGCCGAAGGCCAGATCGCGCAGGAAATCGTCCGCCGCGAGCCGCGCGTCAAAAGCCTTGTGACGCGTACGGATCTTTTCCAGATCGTCACGCTCGCCGAAACCGCCGTCTTCGTCGTCGGCAATGATACCGGCCCGATGCACATGGCCACCCTCGCCGGCGCGCCCGGCATCGCCCTCTTCGCCACCACCGAGAGCAAGCCCGACCATTCCGCCCCGCGCGGCCCCAAACCCGTCATCGTCAACGCCGCCCCCACCTTGCAGGAACTCTCCGTCGACGACGTCTGGCAATCCGTCCGCGCCCTCGGCGTTCTGCCGCGCTAGCGCGCGCAGTGCCAGCACTCTTCTGTCTGGCCCATCGCGCCGATCGGCGGGCCGGGCGGAACGGGCAGGGCAGGCAGCGGCTTCGCTACCGGCACATCTTCACCGGCCAGATGCCGCCCGATCCGTCCACGGAGGGCTGCCAGGTGGGCGCGGTCCGCCTCGCTCTGGCTCTTGCGCGTCTTGCCCATCGCGGCCTGCATCGCGCCAAGCTTGGCATCCGCCGCGGCCGACACATCCGCCGAGACGCCGTCAGCTCGCGCCAGCGTCATCAGCTCTGCCACGAACCGTGCCTGCACCACCCGCGCCAGCGGCGCCAGCCGCGCCTCCGCCTCCGGGGCAAACACTGCGGCATCGATCGTATCCAGCATCTCGGGCAAGGTCATCGCGCCCGCGCCGCGCTGCGCATAGGCGCTCACACGTCCCGCCCGTGAGGGCTCAAGCATCGCCGACAGCGTGACCCCCGCCGCTATGTCGGCTGCGCCCGCAAGGTCAAACACCGGACCCGTCCGCCCCGGAAACACTTCCGCGCCCTCGCCGCCGCCCGCATAGCCGACATCGCCGGGCGTCAACAGGTTCAGCACGCGGTCCGGCAGGTCCAGCGTTTCCGGCTCCAGCGTCGCGAGTAGCGCCTTCAGCGCCCGGCGCTGCTCCGCAGCCGCCACGGGCACTGCCGGCGGCGTGCCATCTCCGTTCACGGAATAACGGAAATCGAGACCGCCAATGAACTTTGCCGCCGCCTCCACCTGATAGCGGTGATAGAGATAGACCGGCACGATCACGGAATTGAGGTCCGAACTCGCCCGCCCGGCGGCCAGCGCGCCAAGCCCGAACTGGCCAAGCGCAATCTTGCGCACCGTCATCACCTCGTCCAGCGCTGCCACAGGGTCAGCGCCATTGTCCCACACCGAGGCATAAGGATGCGCGGTTTCCTTCGTGCGGGCATGCTCGTCCGACACGAAGCGCAGCCCCGCGCCGTAGGCATCCGCCACCATCGCATCCAGCGCGGCCGGATCATCCGCCCCGCCGTCAAACTCCGTATACAGCCATTTCACCGTGAATATGTCCCAGGCGCCAAGCCCGCTCGCATAAGCCTCGGAGAAGTCCAGCCCGCCGTCCGCCACCGGTTTCACCCAGGGGGCAGGGTAGTCCATCACCGAGGCGCGATCATTGCCGCTCGCCGCAAAGTTATGTGCAAAGCCCAGCGTATGGCCCACCTCATGCGCCGACAGCTGCCGGATGCGCGCCAGCGAAATCTCGATCGGATCATCCGCCGCCCCGGTGCCCGTTTTCGCTGCGCCCGCCAGCCCCTCGAAGATCATCCGGTCCTGGCGCACGCGCTGCGAGCCGAGGATGACATTCGCCTTCAGGATCTCGCCCGTGCGCGGATCGGAGACGCTTCCGCCGTATGACCATCCCCGTGTCTGCCGGTGCACCCAGTTGATCACGTTATAGCGCACGTCCAGCGGATGCACGTCCTCCGGCAAGACTTCCACCCGGTAGGCATCCTTGAAGCCCGCCGCCTCGAAACCTTGCGCCCACCAGCTTGCGCCCTCGATCAGCGCATTACGGATTTCCTCCGGCGCGCCATTGTCGACATAGAAGATGATCGGCTTTTTCACCGGGCTCGCCGCCGCCGAAGGGTCCGTCTTCTCCAGCCGGAAGCGGCGCGACAGCCGCGTCACGATCTGCTCGCCCAGCGGCGCCGAGAAGTCATAAAAGCCCATCCCGATATTCGCCGTACGCTGATCGAAGGCGCGTGGCCGATAACCCTCGTCCGGCAGGCGCACGAAGGAGTGGTGCAGAACCAGCGTCACGGATCGTCCATCCGCCGCCGTCGCGCTCGTCTCCGCGTTCGGCTTTGAAGTGTCAAAGGTCAGGAAGGCATCAATCTCGGAATTGTCCGGAAAGGACAGCACGCTCGCCGCATCCGGCATCGACCGGTCCGCCGCCAGCCGGTAATCGCCCGCGTCCTTGCCAAACTTCAGCGACCCCGCAAGGTCAAACGCATCCCGCGTCAGGAACCCCGTCAGGTCCACCAGCACGCGCCCGTCCGGCCCGGTCGCCAGCACGTCTGACGACCAGAGGAACGAGGTGGCAAAGCTCTGCTGAACCGATTTCTGCTCCGCCGCCCGGCCGGAGGTTGCCCGGTAGCGCCAGTTCTCCTGCTCGGCGATCACCTTGCCGCCAATCTTCCGGAAACGGACAATCTCGCCGGACGAGGCATTGCCCCGGTCGAGGCCGATCGGGTTCGAGCCCAGCCCCGCCGTCAGCCCGGTCGAATAGATGAAGCGTACCGACACCCCATCCGCCCCCGGCGCGGGTAGGGCCGCCAGCACCTTTGCGGCATCCTTGTCGACATAGAGATCAAGGAAGCCGGGCCTCGCTTCCAGCCCCGCCACCCGCTCGCCCAGAGTTTTCGTCTTGCCCTCGGCCTCCGCATAAGCCGGCCCTGCCGCCAGCAGGAAACAGGCGGCAATCATCGCGAAAAGTCTCATGGCAGTTCCCCGCAGGCTTGGTCTCTCCGGCACGTTAGGGCGAATGCCTCCCAAAGGACAAGCAGCCCGGCCCGGTGCCCCGCTTGACCCGGCGATCGTCTGTCACTACGGCCCCATGCTTGCCGGAATGCCCGAAAGCAGGCATATTCAGGCCAGTTTCAACAACCCCGAGAGGAGTTCTCCCATAGCTCGCAGACCCGAAGCCGAAGCGCCCGCCAAGAAACAGGTAGGCCCGCGCATCAACGAAGATATCCGCGCCACGCGCGTATTGCTGATTGACGAGAATGGCGAGAAACAGGGCGTGATGCCCCTGGCCGCTGCGCTGGATGCCGCGCGCGAAGCCTCGATGGATCTCGTGGAAGTTTCCGTCGGCCAGGAAGTGCCGGTCGTCAAAATTCTCGATTACGGCAAGCTGCGCTTTGAAGAGCGCAAGAAGAAGGCCGCCGCCCGGAAGAAGCAGAAATCGTCCGAGCTGAAGGAAATCAAGATCCGGCCGAACATCGACACGCACGATTACGAAGTGAAGGCCCGCGCCATCCACCGCTTCTTCGAAGAAGGTGACAAGGTGAAAATCACCCTGCGCTTCCGCGGCCGCGAAATGGCCCACCAGCATCTCGGCATGGAACTGCTCGAGAAGGTGAAGAAGGATTTCGAGGAAACCGCCAAGGTCGAACTCGAACCGAAACTCGAAGGCAAGCAGATGACGATGGTCCTCGCGCCGCGTTGAGCTACGCGGGTACGATCGAGGCTGTTTCTGCCTATCTCTGCTCAATCCCGGACGGCGGCCCTTTGCGGGTCGCCGTCGATGGGCGAACCGCCTGCGGAAAATCCACTTTCGCCAGCGCCCTCAGTGAATGCCTTGCTTCATGCGGGCGCCCTGTTTTGCAAACGACCATCGACGGTTTCCACAATCCGAAGTCCGTCCGCTATGCACGCGGTCGCCTCTCCCCAGAGGGGTATTACCGCGATGCGCGCGACCTCGCGGCCATCCGGCGCGAACTGCTGGACCCGCTAGGGCCGGGTGGAACCGGCATTATTCGCACCGGGACTTTCGACCTTGAAGCAGACCTCCCAAGGCTGGAGGAGGGGGTTCGCGTCCCGGCAGATGCTTTGCTCATCGTGGATGGAACGTTCCTCAGTCGCCCCGAACTTGCGCCGGGCTGGGACGTGCACATCTTTCTCCGCACCAGCCTGCCGGTCGCCCGTGAGCGGGGTATCTTCCGTGATTGTCAGGCCGGTGCAGCCCGCTCGCAGGTCGAGGCCATCTATGACACGCGCTATCTTCCGGCCTTCGATCTCTATCTCGCCGAGGCAGATCCTGAAGGCCGGGCGGACGTCGTTATCGATCTGGAAGATTTTTCGGCGCCTCGCATCGTTCGGATCCCAATTGCCCGCCCCGGGTAGGGCGACGTGCCATCCAGCGCCCCTTTCGGTCGCCCCCCTCAGCGCCTTCTTCGTTCGCGCCTCGCGTCCCCACCCAAAATCCTCAACCTCACTTCACACCCACGGATCCATTCCCCCTCCACCACGCCAGCCCCCAAAAGAGTCGCCAGATTTCCCACAAGTGAGTGAATAATCGCACAGTGTTTGGCCGGCGCCCTGATTTTCATGCCCTTGCATCCCGTCTGGATACTCCACACGGGACTTGTGGACGGTTTCTGGAGTGTTTTGATCAGCCTTGGGGTGCGAAATCGCGCAGGCCGCAGGCGACCCCTTGATTCCTTCGTCCGCCTCCTTCATAAGCCGCCACTTCCGGACTCCGGGGCGACGGCATTGCCCCACTGTCCGTGTATCCCGGGCCGCCAGAACTGGTGTGAGCTCTACAGTTTGAGGAGAAAAACATGCCGAAGATGAAGACCAAGAAGGCCGCTGCAAAGCGGTTCAAGATCACCGCGACCGGAAAACTGAAGCATGGCGTGGCCGGCAAGCGCCACCGCCTGATCAGCCACAACTCGAAATACATCCGCCAGAACCGCGGCACGTCCGTCGGCGCCAAGGCAGACGAGTCCCGCGTCAAGAAGTACCTGCCTTACGGCTTGTAACTTCTGAATTTTTTGATCTTGAACACGAACTGACAGGAGGCCTCAATGCCCCGTTCACGCGCCAAAGTACCCGCCCACGCCCGCCACAAGAAGATTCTGAAGCAAGCCAAGGGCTTCCGCGGCCGCCGCAAGAATACCTTCACCAACGCCGCCGCCGCTGTCTGGAAAGCCGGCGAATACGCCTATGTCGGCCGCAAGGTGAAGAAACGTTCCTTCCGCTCGCTCTGGATCCAGCGCATCAACGCCGCTGTCCGCATCCATGACGAAGCGCTGACTTATTCCAGCTTTATCAATGGTTTGACCAAGGCCGGCATCGAAGTTGACCGCAAGGTCATGGCCGACCTCGCCGTGCGTGAGCCGGAGGCGTTCGGCGCCCTCGTCTCCCAGGCCAAAGCTGCCCTCGCTTAAGGATACAGGCAAATGAGCAAGTCCCCCAGCAGCGTCCTCCACCCGAGCAAAAAGCCGCGCGTCAAACGCCGGAACTCCAAGTGGACCGCCAACCTCTCGAAGCGCGCCAATATCGGCATTTTTGGCAACACCAAGAAGGCCCGTAACGCCCGCAAGAAAGCTGCCCGCGCGTAATCTGAGCGCGCCCGCTGGCACATCGCCGGCGCCTGAATTAAGCCTCCCGTGACCCTGTCGCGGGAGGCTTTTTACATGGGCGTTTCGAAGCTGAGCGGAGCCATCCGGATCGGACTGGGCGTAAGCCTCGTCCTGTTCGCAGGCGCGGCCGGCTTCCTGCAGCGCTCGCCCTGGATCCTGCCGTTCATGGGTCTCGGCTTCACCTCCGCCTACCTGTTCGGCCAGCTGCGCCTGTGGCGGGTCGCTCGCAGGACCGGGAAACTGAAGCGCTACTGGCTGCAACTGCCGGCCGATACCGCCGTGCAGCTGGTTCTCGTCTCGGTGCTCTACCTTATCGGCTTCGGCCTCAGCGCCCTCATCAGCGGCGGGGTGGCGGTGGCGGCCTTCGCGCCCGGCGATGCGATCTGGCCGCTGGGCGTCGGTGCGGCGGCCTCCATCCTCGGGCTCTATATCGACCGGATCGAAGGCCATCCCTCCAGCTTCTTGCCGGCCTGGATGACCTCGGATCAGGACGAAGAAGCGCCCGGCGATGACCTGCGCCTGCTGCCGGAACCTGTCACGGTCGACTCCTTCTTTGCGGCTCAGCAGGCTGTGCTGGTCGAGGCCGACCCGCAAGCCGCGGCGGACCTCTCGGCGCGCTCGCCCGGGCTCAGTGATGACGACATCACCCGCGTCGAGGCCCGCCTCGGGCGCGCGCTGCCGGAACTGCTGATCACCCTCTACAAGCGCCAGAACGGCGGGTCGGTGACCAGCGTCTGCATCCCCAATCCGGGCGTGGAGGATGCCAGGCGCTACACCGACGTGCTGATGCCGTTCGGCGGCTATAACGACCTCGTGCCGGCCGACACGCTGCGGACGGTGTGGGACACGGTCTGCGACTATGCCGATCCGGAGGCGCCGGACGATGCCGCGCAATTCCCTGAGGGGGCGAAGGCCCAGCTGGTTCTGGCCCAGTGGTACAGGGAAACCCTGTTCCTCGACTATAACCAGCCCGGCGCGCCGAGGGTCGGCTATACCGATTTCGACCGTTATGACACCGACGGAAACCGGGACACGGTCACCTGGTGGAAGGACTTTGAGACTTTCTTTGCCGCCTTGCGCCATTACGAGCCGGCTTGAGGCCCGATTCTAGCGGGTTGGCGTGGGGCGCGGACGCCGCTAAACAGCGCGCTGGTTTTCCGGAAGGGGCATGACGTGTCCGACATTACATCCATCGAGCAGGAAGCGCTGGCGGCCATCAAGGCAGCGTCCAGCCTTGACGCGCTGGACGCCGTGCGCGTCGCCGAGCTCGGCAAGAAGGGCCGGGTCTCCGGCCTGATGGGCACGCTGGGCGCCATGGCGCCGGAAGAGCGCAAGGAAAAGGGGCCCGCCCTCAACGCCCTCAAGACCCGCATCGAAGACGCCGTGCGCAGCCGCAAGGGCGCGCTGGAGGCCGAAGCCCTCGAGGTCCAGCTGGTCCGCGAAAAGGTAGACCTGACCCTTCCTGCCGCGCCGCTGGCGGGGGAGGGCGCGCTGCACCCGGTGATGCAGGTGTTCGAGGAGATCGCCGCGATCTTCGGCGACATGGGCTTCCGCGTGGCCGAAGGTCCGGACATCGAGGATGACTGGCACAATTTCACCGCGCTGAACTTCCCCGAAGGCCACCCGGCGCGCGAGACGCATGACACCTTCTTCCTGAAGCAGGGCGACAATGCGCTGCCGAAAGTGCTCCGTACCCATACGAGTCCGGTTCAGGTGCGTACCATGATGAGCGAGAAGCCGCCGATCCGCATCCTCGTGCCGGGCCGGGTTTTCCGCAATGACTGGGACGCGACGCATACGCCGATGTTCCACCAGGTCGAAGGCCTCGTCATAGAGGAGGGCATCCATATGGGCCACCTCAAGGGCTGCCTCGTGGATTTCGTGAAGGCCTTCTTCGAGGTCGACAATGTAACGGCGCGTTTCCGGCCGCACTTCTTTCCGTTCACGGAGCCTTCGGCCGAGATGGACGTTCAATGCCAGCGCTCCGGCGGCGTTGTCGAAGTCGGCAAGGGCACGGACTGGCTCGAAGTGCTCGGCTGCGGCATGGTCCATCCGAACGTGCTGCGCAATTGCGGGCTTGATCCGGCCGTCCACCAGGGCTTTGCCTTCGGCATGGGTGTCGACCGTCTTGCCATGCTGAAATACGGCATGCCCGACCTGCGGCCCTATTTCGAGGCGGATCCGCAATGGACCCGTCATTACGGCTTCTCGCCCTGGCTCACGCCGTCCGTCAGCGGAGGGTTGTCGTGACAGCCTCCGCCGACTGGCGCGCCCTGAAACAGTTTCGGTTCGGCGACAGCCCCGGGCTGGCCGACCGGCTGGCCGCGCTCGTCGTCGCCGGGGCCAAGACCGCGACCTGTTCGGCGGCCTCGCTTGGGGAGGAAACGTCTCTGGGTGAGCAGCAGGTTGTGCTGTCCGGCGACGGTGTTCCAGTTGCAGTGATCGAGACACTGTCGCTGCAAGTCCTGCCTCTTACCCAGGTTACGCCCGCACAAGCCGCGCTGGAAGGCGAGGGCGACCTCAGTCACACCTACTGGTTTGATGCGCACAAGGACTATTTCACGCGTGAAGGCACCTATGCGCCGGACATGCAGGTGATTTTCGAGACGTTCCGTCTCGCCCAGATACTGGACGCAGACTTCGCCGCCCGCGCCGCCGAACACGTCAAGGCGGAGCGCGAAGAAGCGCGCGCCGCAGGCTATACCGCTCCTGGAGCCGCTGCATGAAATTCACTCTTTCCTGGCTGAACGACCACCTTGTCACCAAGGCTTCGCTCGACGACATCCTTGGCTATATGGGCAAGGCGGGTCTCGAGGTCGAGCATGTCACCGACCCGAAGAAGGCGCTGGCACCGTTCACGGTCTGCAAGGTGCTGGAGGCCGAACCTCATCCGCAGGCGGACAAGCTGCGCGTGTGCAAGGTCGAGACGATCGACGGCGTCAAACAGATTGTCTGCGGTGCACCGAACGCGCGGGCCGGCATGACGGCAATCTATGCGCCGCTCGGCACCTGGATTCCGGGTCTGGGCATGGCGCTCGACAAGAAGCCGCGGGCCATCCGCGGCGTCGAGAGTCATGGCATGATGTGCTCCTCTCGCGAGCTCGAGATCGGCGATGACCATGACGGCATCATCGACCTCAGCGGCGACTATACAGTGGGCATGCCGGCCTCCGAGGCACTCGGCGCAACTGATGCCGTGATCGATTTCGAAGTCACGCCCAACCGCCCCGACTGGCTCGGCGTGCAAGGGATCGCGCGCGACCTCGCTGCTGCGGGCGCCGGCCGTTTCCTGCGCAACGACGCGAAGAAAGTACCGGGTTCGGGCGATTGCCCGGTCGAGATCAAACTTGAGGCGCCGGAGGCCTGTCCGGTGTTTGCCGGCGCGCTCGTGCGCGGCGTCACCAATGGTCCGTCCCCGGACTGGATGCAGGCACGCCTCAAGGCGGCCGGGCTTCAGCCGCGGTCTTTGCTCGTCGATATCACCAACTATATCTCGCTCGACCGGGCGCGTCCGCTGCACGTCTTTGATGCTGCGAAGTTGACCGGCGCCGTAGTGGCCCGGCTTGGGCGCAAGGGCGAGAGCCTTGAGGCGCTCGACGGAAAGACCTATCAGATCACGGAAGAGATGTGCGTGATCGCAGACGGCTCAGGCGTGATCGGCCTCGGCGGCGTTATGGGCGGCATGTCCACCGCCGTCTCGGCCGAGACGACCGATGTGTTCGTCGAAAGCGCCTGGTTCGATCCGCTTCGCACCGCGCGCACGGGCCGCGTGACCGGCATCCATTCAGACGCACGCTATCGTTTCGAGCGCGGCGTGGATCCCCAAAGCTGCGTGGACGGACTGAATCTCGCCCTCGCCTTGATCCTCGAGTATGGCGGCGGCACAGCCACCAAGGCGCGGATCGAAGGCGGTGTTTCCGCGCGCACACAGAAGGTTACCTTCTACCGCGGCGACGTGGAGCGCCTGACGGGCCTCGTCGTCAAGCCTGCGGAAATGAAGCGCATCCTGAAGGACCTCGAGATCGACATCGAGGATGCAGGCGATGCCTGGTATCTGATGCCGCCTTCGCACCGGTTCGACATCGATCGGTCGGCGGACATTGTAGAAGAGATCGCGCGTCTTGTCGGCTATGACCAGCTGCCGACCACGTCCTTGCCAATGCCGGAAGGCCTGAAACAGGGCGTTGCGGCGACGCGGCAGACGCGCGTTGCGATCGCGCGCCGGACGATGGCTGCGCGCGGCTTCCTGGAAGCAGTGACCTGGAGCTTCATGGCGAAGGAGCATGCGGGCCTGTTCGGCAAGACCGAAGAGGCGCTGACCGTGGCCAATCCGGTGGCGAGCGAGCTCAACTACATGCGCCCCTCGGCGCTGGGCAATCTTGCCCAGGCTGCGCAGCGCGCCGCCAATCGCGGCGAGCGCAGCATCCGCATTTTCGAAGCCGGCCCGATCTATCTGGGTGATGGTCCGAAAGATCAGCGTACGGTGATTGCCGGCCTCGTCCAGCCCGCCGCCCAGCGCCACTGGCAAGGCGCGCCGCAAGCCTATGACGCTTTCGCCGCCAAGGCCGACCTCCTGGCGCTGCTCGCGGCGCTTGGTCAGTCTGCGGACAAGTTCCAGATCGGCCCGGCGACGCAGCCGCACTGGCATCCCGGCCAATCAGCCAGCCTGCGGCTTGGCCCGAAGATGACGGTCGCCAATTTCGGCGCGATGCATCCGGGCGTGCTGAAGGCACTGGACGTCGATGGCCCGATCTATGCGTTCGAACTCAACCTCAATGCTCTGCCGGTGATGAAGGCGAAGTCGACCAAGACCAAGCCGGTCCTGGAACGCGCAGACCTGACGCCCATCCGGCGCGACCTTGCCTTTGTGGTGGACGCTGGCGTGGCGGCCGGCGAACTCGTAAAGCATGCGCAGGGCGCCGAGAAGTTGCTTGTCTCCAAGGTGGACGTGTTCGACGTCTACCAGGGGCAGGGCGTGCCTGAGGGCAAGAAATCGGTGGCATTCGAGGTGACGATCCAGCCGCGCGAGGCGCTGAAGGACGACCAGATCCAGGCCATCATGGACCGGATCATCGCTTCCGTGGCAAAAGGAACGGGCGGCTTGCTGCGCGGATAGCAGCGCCCGGAAAGAGGGCCGGAGACATGCAGCGTTGGCTCTATCAGCAACTGGTGCCGGAGGCGCGGGCGTCGGGCATCTCGCTGATGAACCTCGTCATCGTCGGTCTTGTGCTGCTGTCCTTCCTGTTCCTCGCGCTCGAGACCGAGCCGACGCTGAACCAGCAGCCGGCCTGGGCGCAGCTGTTTGCCGTGTTCAATGTCACCGTCGTGATCATCTTCGCGGTGGAATATGTGGCACGCATCTGGGTGGCGGGGATTGATCCGCAATACCGTGGCGTGGGCGGGCGGCTGAAATATGTGACGCGGTTCTATTCGGTCGCTGACCTCATGGCGTTCCTGCCGGAGTTGGTGGTGATGCTGATGGGCGGTGGCGGCTCGCTGCTGGTGCTGCGCGTGCTGCGGCTGGCGCGGCTGATCAAGATCGCGCGTTTCATTCCGGCCTTCGATGCGCTGGGCGCGGCGCTGCGCCGGTCCTCCTCGCAGCTTCTGACCAGCCTCGCGGTGGCGCTGACACTTGTCTATGTCTCGGCGGTGCTGCTCTATTTCGTCGAAGGGCTCGGCGGGCAGCAGCAGGAAGAGTTTGCCTCCATCCCCCGCGCGCTCTGGTGGGCGGTCGCCACGCTGACGACTGTGGGCTATGGAGATGTCTATCCGGTCACGCCGCTCGGGCGTTTCTTCTCGGCGATCATCGCGATTGCAGGCATCGGCGTCGTGGCGCTGCCGGCGGGCGTGTTTGCAAGCGCCTTCTCGGATGAACTGAAAGAACGCCGCGAGCGGGGAATGCGCGAATGACGAAACAGGGCGAGACGCCGAAGATTGCGATTGCCGGCGTGGCGGGGCGCATGGGGCGCCAGCTGGCCGCGATGGTGATCGACCGTGGGCTGACGCTCGCGGGCGGCAGCGAAGTGGCGGCGGCCGGTGTGTTCGATGAAGATATCGGCACGCTGGCCGGGCGCCGGGCGCTGGGCGCTTGGCCGTCGCCGGATGCGCGCGAGGCAGCTATCGGCGCGGATGTGTGGATCGATTTCACCCGGCCGGAGGCGACACTGGCCGCGCTGGATGCGCTGGAGGCAACGCCAGTGCGAGCCGTGGTGATCGGCACCACCGGCTTCAGCGCAGCGCAGGACGCGGCAATCCTCAAGGCGGCGGGTCGGTTTGCGATTGTGAAGGCGGGCAACTTCTCCGTGGGCGTTAACCTGCTGCAGGCGCTGACACGCCTTGCGGCATCGCGTCTCGGGGCAGGGTGGGACATCGAAATTCTCGAGTCGCATCACCGGCTGAAAATCGACGCCCCATCCGGCACGGCGCTGATGCTGGGCGAGGCAGCGGCAGAGGGGCGCGGGCAGCCGCTGGGGGAGATCCTGGCGAAGCCATATCTCGGGGCCGACGCGCCCCGCAAGGAAGGCGAGATCGGCATGGCCGTGCGGCGCGGCGGGGGCATTTATGGTGAACACGAAGTAATGTTCGCCTCGTCCCGCGAGGTGGTGCGGCTGTCACACATGGCGCTGGACCGGGCCGTGTTTGCCGAAGGCGCGGTGCAGGCGGCAGTCTGGGCGATGGGCCAGAAGCCGGGTCTCTACGGCATGGATGATGTGTTGGGTCTCGGCCACACCGGCTAAGGAAAGCGCGGCCCTGTCAGCCGAATGCGCCTTGACGCGCCGCAGCATCGTGACAACGTGACAGTCCTGTAAAGTCGTTTTCCCGCTCCAGAAGAGACATGATCGGCATCGTTGTCGTCAGCCATGGCAGACTTGCCCACGAACTCGTTGCGGCGGCAGAGCATGTCGTCGGGCGGCTTCGGCGTGCGCGCGCCGTGTCGATCGATGCGGACGACGATCTCGACCAGCGGCGCGATGCAATTCTCGAAGCGGTGAAGGCCTGTGATACGGGCCGCGGCGTGGTCGTGCTGACGGACATGTTTGGCGGCACTCCGTCAAACCTTGTTCTCTCGCTGCGCAGCCGTGCACGGCTGGAAATCGTGTCCGGCGCGAACCTCCCGATGCTGATCAAACTGGCCCAGACGCGCGAAGTCCTCAGCCTTGAGGAATGCGCGCATGACGCCGCCGAAGGCGGGCGCAAGTACATCACCATCGCGTCCGACATCCTCGCAAAGCTTGCCGACTGCGGATGAGTGACGCGTTTCCGGCCGTCCGGCGTGCAACCATTGTCAACCGCAAAGGCCTCCACGCCCGGGCGTCGGCCAAGTTGGCCAAGCTTGCGGCGGAGTTCGACGCCCAGGTATTCGTCAGCCATGAGTGCGAAACGGCGGATGCCCGCTCGATCATGGACCTCTTGATGCTGGTCGCCCACACGGGCTGCGTGGTCGAAATCAAGGGCAGGGGCGTTCAAGCGGACGAGGCCGTGAACGCCATCGCCCGCCTGATTGATGAAGGCTTCGGGGAAGACGCCGGTTAAGCGGCTTTCCGCTTCGACTTGCGCACTTCGTATTTGTTCAGCGCGTGCAGGTAGGCCTTGGCGCTGGCGACCAGCGTGTCGGGGTCAGACGAGCGGCCCGTCGCCATGATGCCGTCGCCGTTGAGACGCACCGACACTGTAGCCTGCGCATCCGTGCCGCCGGTGACGGCATGCACCTGGTAGAGTTCCAGCACGGCCTGATGCGGCACGATCAAGCGGATCGCGTTGAACACGGCATCGACGGGCCCGTTGCCGCGGGCGATGGCGTATTTTTCCTCGCCGTCCACCACGAGATCGATTTCTGCCGTCTGCGGACCATCGGTGCCGGCCACGACCCGCAGGCGCTTGAACGCAATGCGCTCGCCCTCGGCGGCGAGCTGCTCGTCGACGAGTGCGACGATGTCGTCATCGAAGACATGCTTCTTGCGGTCGGCAAGGTCCTTGAAGCGCTTGAAGGCGTCGTTCAGCGCCTCGCCCTCGATGAAATAGCCCATCGATTCAAGCTTGTCGCGGAAGGCGTTGCGGCCTGACAGCTTGCCCATCACGAGCGAGGTCTTCGCGACGCCGACATCTTCCGGCTTCATGATCTCATAGGTTTCGGCATTCTTCAGCATCCCATCCTGGTGGATGCCGCTCTCGTGCGCGAAGGCGTTCTTGCCGACGATGGCCTTGTTATACTGGACCGGGAAACCGGTGATGCGGCTGACCATCGCCGAAGCTCGGGCGAGATAGCGTGTGTCGATGCCGGTCTCGTAAGGCAGCGAATCGCCGCGCACCTTCATCGCCATCACGATCTCTTCCAGCGCGGCGTTGCCCGCGCGCTCGCCAAGACCGTTGATGGTGCACTCGACCTGGCGCACGCCATTGGCAACACCGGAGAGGGAGTTGGCCACCGCAAGGCCCAGATCATTGTGGCAGTGGGCCGACCAGATCACCTTGTCCGAGTTCGGAATGTTTTCGATCAGACGGCGGATGAGATCGCCATACTCGTGCGGATGCGAATAGCCGACCGTGTCGGGTACGTTGATCGTGGTCGCGCCGGAGGCAATCGCGGCGTCGATACATTTGCAGAGGAAGTCAAACTCTGTGCGGGTTGCATCCTCGGCGCTCCACTCGACATCATCGACAAGGTTGCGGGCCTGGGCGACCGAGCGCCCCACCGCTTCGAGCACGGCGTTCGGCCCCATCTTCAGCTTGTGCTTCATGTGCACGGGGCTCGTGGAGATGAAGGTGTGGATGCGCGGGCGCGCTGCCTTGCGGACGGCTTCGCCGCAGCGGTCGATGTCGGCGGGGGTGGAGCGGGCGAGGCCGCAGATCACCGAACGGGTTGATTGGGCGGCGATGGCGCTTACGGCGGCGAAGTCTCCGTCAGACGCTGCGGGGAAACCAGCTTCGATGATGTCGACGCCCATCTCCTCGAGCAGGAGGGCCAGTTCGAGCTTTTCGTTATGCGTCATGGAGGCGCCGGGCGATTGCTCGCCGTCGCGCATGGTTGTGTCGAAAATCAATACGCGGGGTTTCGTCGCGGATTTCGCGGGGGATTTCGAGGTCATCGGAAGTGGCTCTGCGGTGGGATCAGGGAGAAGGGGCTCAGGTCGTCTTCAGCATCCCCTGGCCGCGCAGCCGCCCTTCAGCTGAAGGCGGCCGGCTCCGGCCAGGGGCCGGTAAGCAGTAGCAAAAGGGGCAAGAGTTTGCGCATCAAGGCACTAATCGCCGCGTTTCTGCCTGCTGTCAACGCTGGCAGACGCTGTTTCGGGAACATCTTGCCAGGCCTTCCGGGCTCGCCGGACCACGAAAATGACGATCCCGGCATACAGGCCCGCGGCCAGCAGGCCGAACAGGATCGCCGTCACCGGGTTGCCCTCGAAGGCCGAGACGACCGTCTTCCAGCCGACCGCGACCAGCGCGATCTTCGGCAAGATGCCGAGGCCCATGCCGATCCAGTAATCGCGGAACTTTGCGGAGCTGGCCCCGAAGGCCATGTTGACGATCAGGAAGGGCCCGGCCGGTACGCTGCGCACCACGGCGCTGGCGATCAGGGCGTTCTGGCCGATCAGGCGCGAGAGTTTCTGCGCGCGCGGCCCGGCATAGCGGCGCACGGCCGCTTCGCCTCCGGCCCGGCCGATCCAGAAGGTGAGCGCTCCAGACACCATGTTGGCAACCCAAGCATAGACGGCGCCGGGCAGCGGCCCGAACACCGCAATGGAGGCGGCGATCAGCGCGAATTGGGGAACACCCAGGAAGGCCGCGACACAGAAAACGATCACGACCGCCGGCAGGCCCCATGGGCTGCCCGAGAGGCTCTCCAGCCAGGCAAGGGATTCCTCCCGGCCCGGCAGGATGCCTGTCTTGCCGAGTGCAAAGACGCCGAGCGCCAAGACAAGCAGGCCGAGCCCGATATAGAAGGCGCGGTGGTTTGCAGGCGCGGGGGCGGTCGTCTCGTCAGTCATGGCGCGATCAGGTGCGATACAAGGCGCGCGTCGTCAATCTTGCGATGGCAGAGCGCCGATCAGGCATCGGCAAGGATCTTCTCACTCATTGCCCAGAGCTTTTCGGCCCGGGCATCATCGCACACCCATTCGCGCGCATGCTCCCAGCGCTGGCTGTCCGGCCCGGCGAGCTGCGCAACATCGCAATTCTCGCAATAGACGCCGCCCTTGCCGGCAAGTTTGGGCGAGGTGGCGGCCCAGACGGTGGTCGAGGCGCCCTGCTCGGGCGTCTTGAAGCTCGCCTGCACGGCGGGCGGGATGGTGCCGTCAGCATTCTTCCAGCCGAGCGCGACCATTTCCTCGTCCGGCAGGTGGCGTTGCAGCGGCGTGAAGATGCCGCCCGGATGCACCGAGAAGGCGCGCACGCCGATATCGCGGCCAAGCAGGTCAACGCCCAGCGCGAAGAGGGCATTGGCGGTCTTCGACTGTCCGTAGGCCTCCCATTTGTCATAGGGGTGGGTGTTGAAGTGCGGATCATCCCAGATCACGTCAGAGCGCGCGTGGCCGATCGAGGAAAGCGCCACGATGCGGGCGCCTTCGGCCGCCTGCAGCTGCGGCGCGAGTTTCATGGCCAGCGCCATGTGGCCGAGATGGTTGGTGCCGAACTGGCTTTCCCAGCCCTTGCCGACGCGGGCGAGGGGGCAGGCCATGATGCCGGCATTGTTGATCAGGAGGTTCAACGCCCGGCCGGTCCCGGCATAGTGATCGGCAAAGCCGCGCACGCTGGCGAGGTCGGCAAGGTCCATCGGCGCGATCTCGATCTCGCCGGCGACGCTGGCGAGCGCTTCGGATGCGAGTTCCGGACGGCGGGCGGGTACGGTCACGCGCGCCCCGGCCGAGGCGAGGGCGCGGACGGTTTCCAGCCCGATGCCGGAATAGCCGCCCGTGACGATGGCATTCTTGCCCTTGAGGTCGATGCCCTGGATGACTTCCTTGGCCGTACTCTTGGCATGAAAGCCGGAGCCGATCGGTTTCTGGTCCTGTGCCGCCATGGCTTGTCCTCCCTTTGGCGTGTCGCTGCGAACAGGGTTAGCCGCAGGCGGGCTAAGGGGCTACAGCTAACTCGGACATACAGTTGCAGCTGCTATCTCTGGAAGCCTGCCCCGCCAGCGCCTAAATCTGCCGCTATTGCGACCCACAAGAATGGAGAGCCGATCATGAAGATGCACAAGATGCTGGGCGCGGCGCTGCTTGTCTGCGTCCTTGCGCTGCCGGCGGCGGCGCAGTTCGGGCAGGTTCAGCGCACCCAGGCGGAAATCGCCCTCGAGGAAACGCAAGGCCGTCAGGCCAAGGCCAAGGCCGCACGCGAAGCGGCGGAAGCTGCCTGCGCTGCGAAGGACCTGGAGGGCTGTTTCAAGCTGGCTGACATGCAGCGCACCGGTACCGGCGGGCTGCAGGACCTGAAGGCAGCCGCCAAGACCTACAAGACGATGTGCGATGCCAAGGATGGCCGGGGCTGCGCGGGCCTTGCCTATCTCAACGTCCAGGGCCGCGGCGTCACCGAGAACCAGACCGAAGGACGCAACCTCTACAAAAAAGCCTGTGATTATGGTGATGTGAGTGGCTGCGCCGCCTGGGGCAACATGGCCTACACGGGCACTGGCGGGCGCAAGGACGTCGTTGCCGGAACGCAGGCGCTGAGTGATGCCTGCGACCGGGAATACGAATGGGCCTGCACGCGGATGCGCGATCTCGGCGTCTATAATCCCGAGGAAAACCCCTTCGACCGTCTGCGGGTCATCCGCGGCGAGTGATCAGCCTGCGGCGGTTTTCGCAGCGTCGGCAGCCGGCATGTCGGTGCGCGGCTGAGACATCGGCGCGACGTTTGACAGGTCCGGCACAGACGCGGCGCGGTTGATGTGCGCAACGGTGCGCTCGGGCGCGATCAGAAGGTCAGCGCTGACATGCGTGCGCTCTTCCACCCGCATGGACGGGGAGAAGGCCGCGCCTTCGAGACGCCCGCCTGCGCATACTTCAAGGGTCTTGCTGGCTTCGATATCGCCGCTGACGGCGCCGTGCACGATCAGGGTGGTGCAGCGGATGCGGCCCTCGATCTTGCCGGTGGCTTCAACAAGGATCAGGTCGTCGCCCTCAATCTCGCCGCGGATATGCGCGCCGATGATCACCGGGCCGGTGAAGTGCATCTTGCCTTCGAGCTTGCCGCCCGCTGCAATCGCATTTCCCATGCCGGACTTGGCGGGTTTTGCGGGGAGTTCGTTCCGGGTCGGTGTCACAGCCATGCCGAAGGTCCTTCTTTGCGCCCCATTCCACAGGTTAACCTATTGTTAACGAAAGAAGAAGGGTTCCTGCGGGATGCTTGCAAGAATTGTGCGGAAGGCGGCGTTGGCGGCTGCGGCGGTGCTGCTGGCCGCGTGCACGCCCGCGCCGGATGCGGCCAGCGTCCCGGAGACTGAGCCGGGCCTTCTGCCGCCCGGGGCGGAAGGCATCGACCTCTCGCACCATAATGGCGCGGTCGATTGGGCCCGTCTGGGCACGCAGCCGTTCGAGTTCGTTTATCTCAAGGCCACCGAAGGCACCGACCATATCGATGCCCGGTTTCACGAGAACTGGCTCGCCGCCACGCGGCTCGGCTGGCGGACCGGGGCGTACCACTTCTATCTTCTCTGCCGCGAAGGCGCCCCGCAGGCGGAGAACTTCATCCGCCAGGTCGAGGTGCGCGCCGGCACACTGCCGCCGGCTGTTGACCTTGAGCATGCCCATAACTGCAAGGCGCGCGGGCCGCGAGAGGAAACGCTGGCCGAGCTGCGCGCTTTCCTCGCCGCTCTCGAAACCGAGTATGGCCAGGTGCCGGTGATCTACACGACGCCCGCCTTCCATGCCGAATGGCTCGCGGGGGAGGGTTTCGACCGCCACCCCCTCTGGGTGCGCTCGCTCGATGGCCCGCCGGACCTGCCGCACGCCATCTGGCAATACTCGATGAAAGGCAAAGCCGCCGGCATCGACGGCCCGGTCGACCTCAATCGGGCGGCGGAGTAGCCGACTCTGAGTTGGGTAAGCCGAGCTCACGCGCCTGTGCAGGCGCAATGAGTTCCAGTTTCTCGATCGCAAGCGTGATGAAGAAAAACGGAATCAGCGCAACCAAAATCGCCACCTTCGCCCAGTCTGGAACGTTATACAGCAGCGCCAACCCCAATAACGGCAGTATGAATGTTAAGCTTGGCGTCCAAGGAATACCGGCCGACCACGAGAGTCGGGCGGAGCATTCCGGACAGTCGAAACCAAGCGCTCCGGAATTTCGATACCGCGCGCTGACGATAGGCAGTTGCCAACCGCATTCGGGACATTTCGCGGCCATTTCGCGTGCCTCCTAGAGAGACGAAAAATGATCAGAAAGTATCCGGCCAGTCAACCTTGGCGCGCGAGTGTGAAAGAAGCCCGCCTCCCGCGCGGCGCCCTCGCAGATATCCAGCACATACCGGTCAAGTCTCATGATTGAGCGGGACACGGCGAACTGATCCGGAGACAGAAAGCCGCGCTGAAGGTTGCCGATTGCGGCGTCCATCAGCGCGGCGATTTCCTCCGTATCCGCCTCATCTGCGAGGCGGCGGGAGAAGCCCTCAAGTAAGGGCTGGCCCATGCCTAGTTGCGGCTCTTGTCCACGAGGCGGTCATTCTTCGCCCAGTGCATCATGCCGCGCAGCTTCTCGCCAACTTCCTCGATCGAGTGGCTTGCCATCCGCTGGCGCATGGCGTGGAAGCCCGGCGCGCCGGCCTGGTTTTCCAGCACCCAGTTGCGCGCGAACGTGCCGTTCTGGATATCCTCAAGCACCTTCTTCATCTCGGCCTTCGTTGCCGAGTTCACGATGCGCGGGCCGGTGACATATTCTCCGTACTCGGCCGTGTTCGAGATCGAATAGTTCATGTTGGCGATCCCGCCTTCATAGATCAGGTCGACGATCAGCTTGGTCTCGTGGAGGCACTCGAAATAGGCCATTTCCGGCGCGTAACCGGCCTCGACCAGCGTCTCGTAGCCGGCCTTGATCAGCTCGACGATGCCGCCGCAGAGAACGGCCTGTTCGCCGAAGAGGTCGGTCTCGGTCTCTTCGCGGAACGAGGTCTCGATCACGCCGGCGCGCGTGTTGCCGATTGCCTTGGAATAGGAGAGGGCGACAGCCTGCGCCGTGCCGGTGGCATCCTGGTGGATCGCAATCAGGCCGGGCAGGCCGAAGCCCATCTGGTACTGCGCGCGCAGCGTATGGCCGGGGCCTTTGGGCGCCGACAGCGACACGTCGATATCCTTCCGGGGACGGATGAGGTTGTAGTGGATGTTGAAGCCGTGGCCGAACATGATGTGTTGGCCGGCGCGCAGGTGCGGCTCGATCTCGTTAGCAAACATCACGGCCTGTTTCTCGTCCGGCACGAGTATCATCAGCACGTCGGCCCACTTGGCGGCCTCGGCGGGTGTGACGACTTCCAGCTTCTCGGCTTCGCATTTCTTGCGGCTGGCCGAGCCTTCCTGCAGGGCGACCTTGATGTTCTTCACGCCGCTATCGCGCAGGTTCAGCGCATGGGCGTGGCCCTGGCTGCCATAGCCGACAACGGCCACCTTCTTCTTCTGGATCAGCGAGATGTCGGCGTCTTGTTCGTAGTAGATTTTCATGTGCGTTCGTAGGCTCCGCTAAGGGGTAAGTCGGGTTTCGGTTGGAGGGGATCCGTCAGGAGGCGCTGCAAGCCCAGCCGGGGCTGACATTGGCAATGCCGATGACGAGATTGTTGAGACGGTTTACCGGATCATCCGATCCGGCATGCCGGGAAAAACTGCGCATGCCACTGGTGGTCTGCGCCCGGGTGATGATGTCGTGGCTGTCGATCACAAGGCGGACGCTGCGCGAGCCGTCGGGATTGTGCGTCACGTCCTCACGCGGGCCATAGTCGGGCACCGAGCTGGCAGATGCTTCGATCAGCAGACCGCTGACAGCCTGCGCCGTGTCGCGTGGCAGCGTTGCCTTCAGCCGGCAAAGCGGGCCTGCGCCGTCGGGCACAGAGCGCGCGTCAAGCGTGAGCGCGCCCTCCACGGCGCTGACGTCATAGACATAGGTCGCGCCGCTCGGCGACGCCGTGTCGATGATCTCGATCAGCGAGTCGAAGCGCACGCCGTAAAGCTTCTGAGCGCGCTCGCGGATGGTTGCGGCACGTTCGATATCGCAGCGCATCTGCGCCGCCTCGGGGCTGAGAGCTGCGTCGAAAGCGGCATTCGACAGCTGGGCCGGGCAACCGGACGCCTGCGCCCATGCGAGCACGGGCACGGCGAAAGCCGCAAGGCCTGCCAGCGCACTGCGCCAGAGAGAAGGGGTCATCCTTTCTCCTTCCCGCGTTTGATCGACAGGACACCGGTCCGGCTGACTTCGACCAGGCCCAGCGGGCGCATCAGGTCGACAAACTGTGTCAGCTTCTCGGAGGCGCCTGTGACCTCGAAAATGAAGCTCTCGTTTGTCGTGTCTATCACATGTGCGCGGAAAATCTCAGCGATCCGTAGCGCCTCGACGCGTTTCTCTCCGGTGCCTGCGACTTTCACCAGCGCCAGTTCACGCTCGATGCCGGTCTTGGAATTGGTGATGTCGATGACTTCCGCCACCGGAACAAGCCGCAGAAGCTGCGCCTCTATCTGCTCGAGAATGTGCGGCGTGCCCTGGGTGACGATGGTGATGCGCGAACGGTTCTGGCTGGCATCCACTTCGGCGACCGTGAGGGAGTCGATGTTGTAACCGCGGCCCGAGAAAAGGCCGGTCACGCGGGCGAGCACGCCGGGTTCGTTATCGACCAGCACGGCAAGTGTGCGCCGCTCGATCTTCTCGTCCGATTGGGAGATGAAGTAAGCCGATTTCGGGCCTGCGCCGCTCGGGGGTGTCGTCGTATCGTTCATTGCGGGCCCTGGGTTTCAACAAGCGCCGCGCCGAACTTGTAGCCCGGCCGGCGTCCTTCGAGTTTGGATCTGAGTGCGTCCGACTTGCGGATCGCGTCGCGGCGGTCGTCGCTTTCCTGGTCGTCATAGCGCCCGACAATCTCGTCCATCCGGCGCGGATCAAGATGCGCCTGGAGTTCGGAGACGAGCAGGCGGCGGCATTCGTCGATATAGGCGGCGCTGTCATCGCCGCTTGGGCCGCCTTCGCGCGTCATCGCCTCGAGTTCGTGGTACACCCACATCAGCGCATCGAGGATCGGCGGGCGGTGGCCGCGGTAAGCGCCTTCCTTTTCGGCGCCTTTCTTTTCCGGCGTCAGGTTGGGGAAGAACATCCGTCCACGGTCTACCAGCGCCGAGATGGCAACCAGCAGGTTGGCCTTGTTGGCGAGGAAGCCGGCATCATTCGCCTGCATGTGGCGGGTGCGGGCAAACATCGCGCAGCGGGCCAGCGTTTCGATGGCCGCATTGCCCCAGTCGAGGCTGGCCGCATCGATGCTTTGGCGCAGGCGTTCGGTCTGCAGCTTGCGCTGGCGTTTGGTCTCCCCGCGGGCGATCAGCGCGCTGATCACGGCGACGAAGGCCGACACGATGGCGATCACCGCATCGCCATAGCTCTGGCCGAATGAGAGCAGTTCCGTCACTTCCATCGCCGTTCCCCCGGGGGTGCTTTTCTCAAACGAGCTTGCGGCCCGCCTCGCCGATTTCGTTACCCGTTATCTCGCCCAGAATCATCTGGTTGTGCGCAGAGCCCGACGGGATCATCGGCAGGCAATTCTCCGCCCGTTCGACCCGGCAATCGAACAACACCGGGCCCGGATGGTCAATCATTTCAAGGATCTTGGCGTCCAGCTCGTCCGGCCGGTCACAGCGGATGCCGTGCCCGCCCAGTGCCTTGGCCAACATCACGAAGTCCGGCAGGCTTTCCGAATAGGAGTGTGAATAGCGCTCGCCATGCAAGAGTTCCTGCCACTGGCGCACCATGCCCATCCATTCGTTGTTGAGGATGAACACTTTCACCGGCAGCTTGTGCTGCACCGCGGTTGAAAGCTCCTGCATCATCATCTGGATCGAGGCTTCGCCGGCAATGTCGATCACCAGCGCGTCCGGATGCGCAGCCTGCACGCCCACGGCCGCCGGCAGGCCATAACCCATCGTGCCCAGCCCGCCCGAGGTCATCCAGCGGTTCGGTTCCTCGAAATGATAGAATTGCGCCGCCCACATCTGGTGCTGGCCGACTTCGGTCGTGATGTAGGTCTTGCGGTCCTTGGTGAGTTCGTAGAGCCGCTCGACCGCGTATTGCGGTTTGATCACCTCGTCCGAGTTTGTGTAGGCAAAGCACTTGCGTGCCCGCCAGCCGTCGATCTGCGCGCGCCAGGGGCCCAAGTCCGGCATCTTGCGCTTCAGCGCCTTTATCTCGGTGATCAGCGCGTCGAGCGCTTCGGCGCAATCGGCCACCACCGGCACATCCACGCGCACGATCTTGTTGATCGAGGACGGATCGATATCGATGTGGATCTTCTTGGACTTCGGCGAGAAGGCATCGATACGTCCCGTCACACGGTCATCGAAGCGCGCGCCGACGCAGATCATCAGGTCGCAGTCATGCATCGCATTGTTGGCCTCGTAGCTGCCATGCATGCCCAGCATGCCCAGCCAGTCGGGATGCGAGGCGGGGAAGGCGCCGAGGCCCATCAGCGTCGAGGTCACCGGAAAGCCGGTCAGTTCCTGCAACTCGCGCAGTTTCTCCGCCGCGCGCGGGCCGGAATTGATCACGCCGCCGCCGGTATAGAAGATCGGCCGCCAGGCCTTGGTCATCAGGTCGGCTGCGGCGAGGATCGCCTCGCGCTTCGGCGTGCGCTCCGGCACATAGGTCGGCTTGAAGATGCCGTCCTTGCCGATGTACGGCCCGGTTGCGAACTGGATATCCTTCGGGATGTCGATCACGACCGGGCCCGGCCGGCCTGAGGTCGCCACATAGAAGGCCTCGTGCATGATCCGCGCGAGCTGGTTCACGTCGGTGACGAGATAATTGTGCTTGGCGCAGCTGCGCGTGATGCCGGTCGTGTCGCATTCCTGGAAGGCGTCGGTGCCGATCAGGTGCGTTGGCACCTGTCCGGTGATCACCACCATCGGGATCGAGTCCATCAGCGCGTCGGTGATCGGCGTCACCATGTTGGTCGCGCCCGGCCCGGAGGTCACCAGCGCCACGCCGCATTTGCCTGTCGAGCGGGCATAGCCTTCCGCCGCATGGCCGGCGCCCTGCTCGTGGCGCACCAGAACGTGGCGGATGGCATCCTGCCCGTAGAGCGCATCATAGATCGGCAGAACCGCCCCGCCCGGATAACCGAACATCACGCTGACCCCCTGCTCGCGCAGCGCCTCCACGACGATCTGGGCGCCGGTCATCATCCGGGGGGCGGCGGTGTCGGTCGCGGCAGGTTTTGCCTTGGTCTTGGTTGTCATGATGCGGGCTCGGGCTGGGAGGGCGTGGATGGAGGGGTATTGAGAGGGTCATCGGCCAAACAAAAAAGGGCCTCCGAGAGGAAGCCCTTTTCTGTGCGCACCCGCAACCGCCTGAAAGATCAGGCAGCTACGGGCGCCGAAGCTGTACTACGGTCATTTTGCGCAAGGGGCGTTTCCTCGAAGTCGTGGGCTCAGGCATAATCTTCCGCCTGAGCAGTGTCAATCTCCCTGTAAAGGGCAAAAATGACCCTCAAGCGGTCCCCCATCTCCGGGGAGGGAATGCGCGTCCAGAACGGAAACTGCCGCCCGATCCATGTGAACTGCCTTTTTGCATAGCGCCGCGTGTCGCGCTTTGCATTTTCGGCGGCCAGCTCCGGGCTCATCTCACCCCGGGCGAATGCCGTCAGCCAGGGCATGCCGCAGGCCTTCATCACCGGCAGTTCGGGATCTAGCCCCCGCACCACCAGCGCCCGCGCCTCGTTCATCGCGCCCTGCATCAGCATGCCTTCGAACCGGCGGTCGATCTTCTTGTAGAGCGCCGCGCGGGGCGGGGTAAGCGCAAACCCGGTCCATTCGCCCGGCTGCAGCACCGGCGGCTGGCGCTCCGTCTGGAAATCACTGAGCGAGCGGCCGGTGGCCAGCCATACCTCATAGGCCCGGGCGAGGCGCTGCTTGTCCCCGGTGCCCAGCCGCTCGGCCAGTTCCGGATCATTCGGCATCAGCCGCGCCCGCAGGCCGTCTGCACCCTCGGTATCGCTGATCGTGCGCACCTCGGCGCGAATCTCGTCCGGCACCGGCGGAATGTCGGAAAGGCCCTGCGTCAGCGCCAGCAGGTAAAGCCCCGTGCCGCCGACAAACACCGCCCGCTTGTTCTGCCGCTGCAGCGTCTTGATCACCGCGCGCGCCGCTTCCAGCCATTCGCCGGTCGAATAGCGCGTGGCCGGGTCGACATAGCCGAACAGGTGGTGCGGCACGCCCGCCATGTCCTCCTCGGTCGGCCTGGCCGAGATCACCTGGACATCGCTGTAGACCTGCATGGAATCGGCATTGATCACCTCGCCGCCAAGCCGCCGGGCGACTTCGATGGCGAGGGCGGACTTGCCGCTGGCGGTCGGGCCGTGGATGAGGATCGCAGGATGCATCCACCACACCTAAGGGCTTGCCCGGCCTGAGGAAAGACTCATAGAGACAGACCGTCATCGTGGGAGCCGCCTGAAGTGAGCACACAGTGGATTGTTGCCGGGGTCTGCCGGGAAGGGGCCTGCGACCTGCAAGCCATGCTGGCAAACCTTGTCGGCCTCGCCGGGGCGGTGCCGGATGGCTGGATCAGCCTGGCATCCGGTGACCCTTACCTGGCCGGGGCAATGCCGTTTGAAGGCGCCGCAGAGAAGGCGGAGCGGGTGCGCACCGCGATTGCAGAACACAATCTGCCGATCGACACCGCTGTCATGCCGCGCGCCCGTTTCGGCCGCAAGCGCCTGCTTATTTCGGACATGGACTCCACCATCATCGGGCAAGAGTGCATCGACGAGCTGGCCGATGCTGTCGGCCTCAAGCCGCAGATTTCGGAGATCACCGAACGCGCCATGCGCGGCGAGCTGGACTTTGAAGCCGCCCTAACCTCCCGCGTCGCCATGCTGCGCGGTCTCTCGCTGAACGAACTCGACCGCACCCTGCGCGAGCGCATCACGCTGAACGCGGGCGCCCGCACGCTGATCGCCACGATGAAGGCGCACGGCGCGGCCACGCTGCTCGTCTCCGGCGGTTTCACCTTCTTCACCTCCCGCGTGGCGCGGATGGCGGGCTTCGATGCCGACCTTGGCAACACGCTGCGAGATGACGGCGTGGCGCTGACCGGCGAAGTCGGCCGCCCTATCCTCGGGCGCGAGGCGAAACGCGAAGCGCTGATCGAAGCGGTCACGCAGCTCGGCACCTCGCCGGAAGACGCTATCGCCATGGGCGACGGCGCGAATGATCTCGACATGATCCGGGCCGCCGGTATCGGCGTCGCCTACAAGGCAAAGCCGCTCGTGGCAGCGGAGGCGAATGCCTCCATTCAGCATACGGATCTCACGGCGGCGTTGTTCTTCCAGGGCTATCGCGCTTCGGACGTCGTGAAAGGCTAGCCACCATGCCCTCCCTTCGCACACTTGCTTTCCAGGCCTGGTTCCGGGTCAGCCGCCCGATGACGCTCGGCGTGCGCGCCGCGGTCGAGAATGCTGACGGCCACGTCTTCATGGTGCGCCACACATACATCAATGGCTGGTTCATGCCCGGCGGCGGCATCGAGCATGGCGAGCCCGCCGCCGAGGCGCTGCGCCGGGAGCTGATTGAGGAAGGCGGGATCCGCCTGACCGCCGAGCCGAAAGTCTTCGGCTTCTACTCGAACCACCACAACTTCCGGAACGACCATGTCGTTCTCTACCATGTGCCGTGGGGCAGCTGGGAACAGGTGGCCGCCACCAGCCAGGGCGAGATTGCCGAAACCGCCTGGGTCGACCCGCACGCGCCGCCGGACGGCATCACCGCCGGCAACCTGCGCCGTCTCGAGGAACTCTATCGCGGCGTACCAGTCTCGCCGTGGTGGGCGCCCAAGACCTGATACGTCTTTCCGGAGACTTTCACCTCCGGCACGCGCCCGGTCGCCTCGAACTGCGTCCAGGCGGGTGCAAGGCTTGCCCAGAAGGGCAGGTGCTCGCTGCCCCACTGCGCGGCGAGATTTTCTTCGGTCATCGCGAAGGGAAACACGTGCACGTCCACCGCCTTCTGGCCGCCCTCCAAAGCGGCCTGCATCAGCGTCCAGATCTCTTCGATCACCGGGTCCGTCATCGCGAAGCAGCCAATCGACACGCAGGATCCGTGCACCATCAGGAAGCTTCCCGTCCTTCCATTGGCGCGGTCGAAGGCGTTCGGATAGCCGAGATTGAACGCGAGATGATAGTTCGAGGCCGGGTTCATCTGTGCCGGCTTCACGGTGTAGAATCCCTCCGGCGCCTGTCCGTCGCCCTCGCGCAGTTTCGGCCCCAGTGATCCGGATACGGAGCAGACCGGCCAGCTGCGGAAGGGCTTGAAGCTGCCATCCTCAGCCGCAACGAAGGCGGTCAATTCAGCCGGCACCTTGGTGAGGCGAAGGTAGACCGGGCTGCCCAGCTTCAGGCCCTGCGCCTCCAGCGCCCGTTCCAGCTGCGGCGCCTGAGCCGCGTAGGCTGCATCCGATCGCCGGGTCGACGGCACTGTGTCGGCCTCGGCAAAGGCAAACAGAGCCGGCAGGCAAAGGAAGGCGAGCGCCGCCAGCAGCAGCGCCAGGAGGTTCGGTCTTGGTCCAGCCCGGTATCGCATGTGCCAAGATTGGACGGCCAAACATGGCAAAGGTCGGGCAGCACCTAGCCCGTGCAGCGGCGCGCTTAAATTTTCCGTAGGCGGCGTTTACGATTTGTAGATCGAAGCAGGGTAGTCTTCGTCTTGTGACGGTCCTCCCCCTCCACGTCACAAAAGACCAAGGCGCGCCAGGCAATCTCCAGCCGCGTGCCGCCCTTGCGCCGGCTCCCCGTCCCCGGGAGCCGGCGTTTCAGTTTCAGGTGGCCCTGACCGCGCGCACATACTGCGCCGCCGTGTAGAGCGAAAGAGCCGCCGCCGCCCACAAGAGCAGAACCAGCGCCGCCGCACCGGCCCAGGCCAGCGGATCGGATCCTTCCAGTTGCTCGACGCCGGAAGGGATCAGCGCATAGGGCATCATCAGGCCAGTAATTGCGGCCATCTCGATGCCGGTCTTCAGCTTCGCCAGATTGCTCGGCGCGATCACGCCACCCGCCTCAGGCCGCGTGCGCAGCCAGGTCATGAACACGTCGCGCGCAATGATCATCGCTGCCGGAATGTAGATGAGCCAGGTCTTCAATGTCAGCGCGAGCGCCAGCAGGGCGAACCCGACCAGCAGCTTGTCGGCAATCGGGTCGAGCCAAACCCCGAACCGGCTTTCCGCCTTCAGCGCCCGCGCTGCCCAGCCATCGACGAAATCCGTCAGTGCACCGGAAATGAAGGAGAGCAGGGCGAACTGGTGCCAGAGCTGTTCCAGTGTCGCATAGCGCAGCGCTGCGTCACCGCTCGCGCCCGCCAGCTGGCTGGCCGCTGCCGACGCCTGCAGCGCGCCGAACAGCACAAGCACCGCGAACACGCAGCGCGACAGGGTCAGGGCATTGGGGATCCAGGACAGCATCGTGGCAGAGCCATAGCGAGCGAGGCCCGCCCCCCGCAAGCGCCCGGCCTCAGTGTTTCAGGCGAAGATCAGAAATCGATCGCGCGATCGTGCGGTAGACTTCCAGCAATTCCGCCCCGTTATCGGCGCTGAACGCATGGCCGGGCGAGGTCGCGCAGTATTGCAGGATCGTGCGCCCGTCGCCGGTCTTCTGGACGCCCGACGGCACCTGGAAGCCGATGGTGAATATCTGGATATTGCTCGGCAGCGACTTCATCTCGTCGCACAGGTCCATCGATTGCTGAAAGCTGCTCCGGCCCGCCGTCGGGTGCTGGATGTTGAACTCGCCGTCCGTCATCAGGATCAGGAACTTGCTGGTGCGCGGGGCGCCGTAATCGCGCGGACGCGACGCCTCCGGCCAGATGCCGGACCAGTTGGGGGAGAGCAGGTACCAGCCCCAGGCGATGCCGAGATGTCCCGCCGTGCCGCCTTCGGCGACCAGCGAATTGACATGGTTCTCGAGCGCCTGCTTGTCGTCGGTCAGCGGCACCGGGCCGGATGGCTGGCAGGTGCCATGGCGGCCTTCATAGGCGCCCGTGCTGTAGCCGGTTGCCCCGCTGGTCTCCACATTGCGCCAGCCGTCATATTTGTTGCCGGAGCTGGCGGAGAAGTTCCAGCGCGGATTTCCCGCACCGATCCAGCGGCCGGATCCCGGAATCTCATCGGTCGCCGCCGACGCGCCCGTGCGCTCGTACACGCAACTGTCGCGCAGACCGGAATCCTCGAAGAAATACCGCCGCGTGTTCCAGGTATAGCTCGAACTCCGCCCGCACGGACTGCCGCTCGTGCAGGTGCCGCGCTGATAGTAGAAAAAGCGCTTGCCGCTGGCGGAGTCGATCATACGTTCGTCATTGTACGAATTATAATTCGTCTGCGCCGCCGAGTTCGAAGAATCCGCCGCCAGAGTGCGTGTGTCCGTCACCGCGTTGATATAGGCGCCGGCGTTCAGCGAGTGGTTGTAGCTTGCAATCGCGAGGCGCACCGTGCCATCGCGCAGCTTGTCATCCGGCAGCAGCTCGTCGAACGCCGCCACCGCCGCCGTCTTGAGGTTCGCCAGCCGGCCCGAGTTGTTCATGGATCCGGACACGTCGAACACGAACGCCACATCGACGACACCGATGCCATAGGTCGAGGTCGACCCGACCGTGAACGACATTTCGTCATGGCCGATCAGCTGCGTCAGGTAGGTCGGCTGCTCGCAGCGCACGGAAGCGGCGATGTCCTGGTTCTCTTCATTGAAAGTCACGACGACTTCGCCGCAGACCATGCCGCCGCCCTGCGCCAGGAACATCGCCTCGGCATATTGCTGCACGTCTGCAATCACCGTCTCGGCGTTCATGCCGCGCTGGCGCTGCAGGGCGCCGGCCAGCACGGCAGAGTCGAGCGCGGCCTGCACCTTGGCTTTCTGTCGGATCGTGTTCTGCGTGTCGACCGCGATGCCGACCAGCGCCAGCAGGGCAGGGATCACGAACGCCGCGAGCATCGCCACGTTGCCGCCGGAAGCGGCGCCGAAGCGCCGAGTGTTGTCTTGTGACTTCGTGTTCATGACGGGCCTTCTGACGCCGTATGCGAACAGGGATTACTTGACGAGGCGCACTTCGTTGATTGACCGGCCGATCTGCTGGAACACCGAGACGAGTTCCGCCGAGCCGTTTGCAAAATAGGCAAACTGCGAGTGGCTGGCGCATTCGGTCAGCGCATCGCGCAGCGTCTGGCTCGGCACTTCAAATCCGACCGTGTACACACGGATGCCGGCATCTTTCATGGCGTCGCAATACTGCTGCGCCTGCGCGAAGGACGTGCCGTTCTCTGCGTTGCAGTTGATCTGGTCGGCGGTCGAGCCTGAGCCCGCAGTCGACGTTCGCGACAGGACTCCCTGACAGAAGGACGAGTTGAAATCACCGTCCGTCATGAACACCGCGAACTTGTGCAGCTTCGGGCGGCCATACTGGGCAGGCCGGCTGTCAGCCGGGAAGATCGCGCCGAAGTCCGGCGAGAGCGTGTAATAACCCCACGCTGCGCCCATATGGCCTGCCGTCGAGCCGCCGATCACGAGATCGTCGATTGCATCATTCAGATCGTCCTTGTCGCTGGTCAGCGGAACGATCTCATTCGCCGGGCAAGGGTTTGCGGTCGACAAGTAGCCACGTCCCACCGGCGCTTCCGACGCCGCCACATCGGTATAGGCTTCATCCCCGGTTCGCTCTGTTGCACACGTGCTGATCCGGTGCAGGCGCTGCGCGCCGTTGCTGGCATTGTTGAAGCGGAAGTATTCACAGCCGGCGCGCGTGCAGAATGCGGTCCCGCCGTTTGTGTAGGCGTTGAAGTTCGGCCCGACGGTCGTGTTCAGCACGAAGGTGTTGGTGGTCACTCCCGAAACCTGCCAGGTCTGGTGCGCCGTACGATTGATCTGTGTCATGCCGTTCACGCCAGTTATCCAGACATGTTCGTTGTTGGCGAGACCGTGACTGTTCGCAGTCACCGTCACTTCACAGTTTGTATTGATGCACTCGCGGATCTGACCGCCGTTCGAATAGTTGCTGAAGCCAGAGCCGTTAAGGCCTTGAAGCTGGAATGTGTTTGCGTTGGCATTCGCAACTGTCACGACCCTGTTGTTCAGCTGCGTCATCCCGTTGACGCCGCTGATCCAGACTCGGTCCCCGTTGGTGAAGCCGTGCGCGTTCGATGTGATCACGACAGGGTTTGCGCGCGTCGCGCCGGTAATGTTCTTGGTCGCGCCAACCTGCCAGGCCGCATTGGTGATGGTCCTACCCGGCAGGATGTTGCCGCGCACATCGTCCGCATAATCACCAACGTTCACCGCAACGGAGTAGGGTACGATCGAGACCTTCGAATAATAAGGTGTCTGCTCGTCCTGAACGACGATCTCCACGAGATCCTCGGCGGCCTCTTTGAGCGCCGTGATCCGGCTGCCGGACATCGAGCCCGTGATGTCGAGCACCATCGCCACTTCGATATCGGCGCCGCCTTCGAGGGCGTCGGAGCGCACGGACACGTCGATGTAATCGCGCCCCATGATCTTGGAGATGGTTGTGTCTACCCTGAGCTGCGTGGTCAGGGAAACGAGGCCTTCCCCATCCTGCTCCACCTCGTAAAGAATCTCGCGGCCGAGCTCCTCTTCAAGATGGTTGATGTAGGATTCGATTACTGCCTCGCGCTCTTCGGAGGTCATGTGCGCATCGTGGGCCGCTGCCAGAACAGCCGAGTCGGTCATCATCTGCAGCTTGTGCTTGTCGACCATGGTCCGCGAGAAGTCGATCGCGAACCCGACCAGCGGGAAAATCACAAGACAGGCGAGCGCAAACAGCATCGCCACATTGCCCTTTTCGTTGGGGGCAAACGCGCGCAACCGGCGTGCAAGATCAATCGTCGTATCCATGGCCCAGCGTCCTCTTGGCGGATTCCCGCGCAATACTTGTGAGGCGTTATGACAGATCGGGCTTGAAGGACGGTTTCCGGAATGTGCGCAATTGTTACTGGCGCGGCAGGCTCTGGTTAACCTACAATCGCGCCGATTCGGACCCTTACCGGGAGGCGCCCCCATGCAGCAGTACCACGCTCTCCTGCAGGATATCCTGCAGAACGGCCTTGAGCGCGGCGACCGCACCGGCGTTGGCACGCGCGGCGTTTTCGCCCGCCAGATGCGGTTTGACCTTCAACAGGGTTTTCCGCTGATCACCACAAAACGCCTGCATATACGCTCTATCTTCATCGAGCTGCTCTGGTTCCTTCGGGGCGAAACAAATATTGCCTGGTTGAAGGAAAACGGCGTCTCCATCTGGGACGAATGGGCCGACGAACACGGCGATCTGGGCCCGGTCTATGGCAAGCAATGGCGCAGCTGGGCCGCCCCGGACGGGCGCACCATCGACCAGATCCAGTGGGTTCTCGACGAAATCCGCACCAATCCGAACTCCCGCCGCCTGATCGTTTCGGCCTGGAACCCGGCGGATGTGAACGACATGGCCCTGCCGCCCTGCCACTGCCTCTTTCAGTTCAACGTGGCCGGCGGGCGCCTCAACTGCCAGCTTTACCAGCGCTCGGCGGACGTCTTCCTCGGCGTGCCGTTCAACATCGCTTCCTATGCGCTGCTCACCCACATGATGGCCCGCGCCACCGGCCTCAAGCCCGGCGAGTTCGTGCATACGCTGGGCGATGCCCACCTCTACCTTAACCATCTCGAACAGGCCGAACTGCAGCTCACCCGCGAGCCGCGCGACCTGCCGGCGCTCTGGATGAACCCGGAAAAGACCGATCTTTTCGGCTGGGCCTATGAGGATTTCCGGATCGACAACTACAACCCCCACCCGCACATCAAGGCGGCCGTGGCGGTCTAGCCGCTATTTGCCCTTCAGGGTGCAGTGGATGACGGCGCCGGTTTCCACCGTAATCGGCAGCACGTCGTCGAACGTGTCACACGTCACGTCATTGGCCGCCGCGTTGCTCTGTACCGGAAAGGCCATCACGCGCACGCGCATGTCACCGGCTACTTCGCGTGCGACAGTCGAAGCGTTCACCTCGCCGCGCAGGGTGATAGATGCGCGGCCGTCTTTAAGCACTTCCATCTCGCCGCCCAGCCAGACGCCTAGTTCCGGGTCCAGGTTTTCCGCAGCGGGGTCCTTCGGCGCGCCATAGTAATCTGCCGAAACGCCCATCTTCGCCGAGGTTTCGCGAAGCCGTTCGCGCGCCGCTTCCGTATAGGTCAGATCCACCCGGTAGGGCAGGGAAACGATCTTTGCCGGCCCCTCAGGCTCGGGGATTGCGGCTGAACCGGCGGGCGACCCGGCCTGCGCTGCGGGCGCCTCGTCTTTCGGCACGCTTCCGCAGCCCGCCAGCAGCGCCGCTGCCATTGCGGCAATCGCAAGGTTACGCACGGTTTTCATGCTTCCTGTCTCCACCGGTTTGTCGTGAACCTCCTGTGTCGCCGCATCGGCACCGGAAGGCAAGGGCGCGCCCCGCTTGCGGCTGTCACCGAAACCGGCCAATTCTTGGCGCATTACCGGGGGGCGCAAGGGGCAGCCCGGCCGGTCGCCTGGAGGGCAATTCATGAAAGTCTTCGTCGCCGAACTCATCGGAACCTTCACTCTTGTCCTGCTTGGCTGCGGCTCGGCCGTGCTGGCGGGCGCGGAAGTCGCCCAGCTCGGCATTTCCTTCGCCTTCGGTCTCGCCATCGTCGCCATGGCCTATGGCATCGGCCCGATTTCGGGCTGCCATGTGAACCCCGCCGTCAGCTTCGGCGCCTTCATCGCCGGCCGCATGCAGATGAATGACATGCTGAAATACTGGGCCGCCCAGTTCACCGGCGCCCTTCTCGGCGCGGGCGTCCTCTACCTGATCGCCACCGGCAAGGCCGGCTATGATCTCGCCACCAACGGCCTTGGCGCCAATGGCTGGGGCCCGGGCTATCTCGGCGAGTTCAACCTTGTCTCGGCCCTCGTCTTCGAAGTCGTCGCCACCTTCCTCTTCCTGGTGGTCATCCTCGGCAGCACGCAGAAGTCCGCCCCCGGCATGGTCGCCGGCCTCGCCATCGGCCTCACCCTCGCGGTCATCCACATCGTCGGCATCCAGGTCACCGGCGTCTCGGTCAACCCCGCCCGCAGCTTCGGCCCGGCCGTGATCGTTGGCGGCACGGCGATTTCCCAGCTCTGGCTCTTCCTCGTCGCCCCGCTCATCGGCGCGGCGCTGGCCGGCCTGCTCTTCAAGCAGAAAGTGCTTGAGACGGAATAGGTCGCGCCAAAACTTGCCCCACCCTAACCCTCCCCGCCGAGCGGGGAGGGGACGGGACAGCGTTCTGGGTGAGCTGAGCGTTCTTCGGCAATGCAGCCTGCCCCCTCCTCGCGCGAAGCGTGGGGAGGCTCGCGCGGGAAATCGTATACGATTTCTCGACCACGCGGGGGGTGGGGCCTTACTAAGCCTCTCGAGGCGAAATCAGACCCGCATCCTCGCGCCGGCGTATCAGATAAGACACGATAACCGCGCCTACCATCTTGCCGATCACGAACACGATCCAGTTCCACACATGCAGTGAATTTCCAGGCTCCATGCCCAGCTCCATCTGCTTCGCCAGATCGGCGCCGTAGAGGAACACGGTCGTGTCCACAGGCGCGGCCACGGCGCTCGACAGAAGGATTCGCGTGGACAGACGATATTTGGTGAAGGTGAAGAGCAGCCAGTCCACGCCTTCAGAAATCGCGAACGCAATGCCGCTCGCCAACGCAATCACCGGCCAGGCGTAGAAGAACGACCAGGCCACCGCGACCGCCATCAGCACCAGAACCCTGTGGCCCATCTCGCGCTGCACGAAGTCTCGGATCACGAACACCATGCCGGTCACCATGGTCATCGGATGCAGCGAGACGCCCTGCGCAAACATCGCATTCTCGCCGGGATCGAGAATCTTGAATTCGGGGATGACGCCGAAGCTCCAGTTGAGGAAGGGGATGAGCACCACATAGGCGAAGGCCCAGGCTCGTCCCTGCAGTAGCCAGATCGCCGCAAAGGTCAGCCCCAAGGCCCCCAGCGCCGGCACCAGCAGACCCGGCTCGCCATTTGTCAGTACCGAGGCAAGATCAAAGCTCATGAAAAACAAGGTCCCGAGGTGTAAACTGCAGCAGAGACTGCGATTGCGGGTTGCACCGGGGTTACGGGCTGGCGCATGACGCCCCACTTCACAATCTGATAGTTAATGGCGCCGGGGATGGCGCGCCCCCGTCCCATCCCGAGGCCGCCCGGAACATTGCCCATGATCGAACCCATCCGGCTCAGCCTTATTGTCGCCCAAGGGCGAAATAGAGTGATCGGTACCGCAGGGCAATTGCCCTGGCGTCTGAAGGACGACCTTGCCCATTTCAAGCGCACCACGATGGGCGCGCCCGTCATCATGGGCCGCAAGACCTGGGAAAGCCTGCCGAAACGCCCGCTGCCCGGCCGGCCGAACATCGTGATCAGCCGCGACTGGAACTATGACGCCGCCGAAGCGCGCGTCTATTCCAGCGTCTCGCCCGCCATCAACGCTGCCAAAGCGATGGCCCTGCGCGCCGGCCAGACCGAGGTCTTCATCATCGGGGGCGCCGCCATCTACGACCTCGCGCTGCCGCTCGCCGACCGGATCTATCTCACCGAAGTTGACGCCGCGCCCGATGGCGACGCCTTCTTCCCGCAGATCGACACGAAGAACTGGTCGCAAACCGAGCAGGTCCGCTTCGAGGCAGGGGAGGGCAATGACCATGCCTTCACGCTCCGCATCCTCGACCGCGTCACCGCTCCCGCCTGAAGCCTGACCTCGCGGGAGTTATGGACGCTCCCGCACCCGAGGCGTAGCCTTCCGGAAAACAGATCCGGGAGAAAAGCATGAAATTCGACGTGATCGCATCCGGCCTCGGCTTTCCCGAAGGCCCCGTGGTGATGGAGGATGGCTCGATCATCCTTGTCGAGATCAAGAAGGGCTGCATCACCCGTGCCTGGAACGGCAAGCATGAAACCATCGCCACCCCCGGCGGCGGCCCCAACGGCCTCGCCATCGGCCCCGACGGCGCGCTCTATTGCTGCAACAATGGCGGCTTCGAATATCACGAGGTTGGCGGCCTCACGATTCCCGGCAACTGCCCGCCCGACTATTCCGGCGGCCGCATCGAGCGCATCGACCTCTCCACCGGCAAGGTCGAGCGCCTGTTCGACGAAGTGGACGGCAACAAACTGCGCGGGCCGAACGACATCGTCTTCGACAAATCCGGAGGCTTCTATTTCACCGATCTTGGCAAGGGCTTCTCCCGCAACCGCGATCATGGCGGCGTCTATTACGCCAAACCCGATGGCAGCTTCATCAAGGAAGTCGACTACCACCACATCTCGCCGAACGGATGTGGTCTGTCCCCGGACGGAAAGACGCTCTACTTCGCGGACACGATGACCGCGCGCCTCTGGGCCTTCGCGCTGACCGGCCCCGGCGAATTTACGCCGCACAAGCCGCCTTTCCTGCGCGGCCGTGTCATCACCGGCCAGACGGAGCTGTGCTATTTCGACTCGCTCGCCGTCGCCGCCTCCGGAAACGTCTGTGTGGCAACAATCCTCAAGAATGGCGGCATGGGCGGCATCACAACGATCACCCCGGAAGGCAAGTCCACCTTTGTCGAAATGCCCGACCCGTTCGTCACCAACATCGCCTTCGGCGGCAAGGACATGCACGACGCTTACATCTGCGCCTCAGGCACAGGCCAGCTCCTCAAAACGAAGTGGCCCGAAGCAGGGTTGAAGCTGAACTACAACGCCTGAGGCGAGGTCTGTCCGCCTACGGAAAAATCAGCTCTTCACGTCGGTCTGCATGCACCGCAGCACGCGCGGCGCAGAGGGCGCCGCATAGCGCTTGCGCGGCGGCTCTTTGTTTTCGATCACGCGCACGAGCGCGGACGTCTCGCTCCCGGCAGTGGTTTCGGCGGGATCGAAGCTCTCGGAAGTGTCGGGGATCATGCACGGCCTTTCGGGCGGGCGGACAAATCTGTCCGGACGTATCCCATGCGCCCATTTCCGGAAACATACAACGCGTTGAAAGTATTTATAATTTCAGCCCGGAATAATCCCTGTTGAATCAGGGCCGCTAATCCTCGAACACGATTTCCGGTGCCGGTTTCGTCACCAGCTGGTCCAGCGCGATGGCCACATTCCGGGCGAGCCGCAGGAAAATGTCCGCAGGCTGACCACCCGACAGCGCCGACGGGGTGCCCGCATCGCCGCCTTCGCGGATCGCCTGCAGCATCGGAATCTCCGCCAGCACCGGCAGGCCGAGCGAGGCGCCCATCCGGCGCGCGCCGCCTTCGCCCATCAAGAACTGTTTGGTGCCCGAGGAATCCTCGAACCAGCTCATCGTTTCCACGAGCCCGATCACCGGCACATGCGTCTTGGCAAACATCGCCGCCCCGCGCCGCACATCGGCAAGGGCCACTTCCTGCGGCGTCGTCACGATCAGCGCAGCGGTCACCGGCACACGCTGCGCAATTGCCAGCTGCGCATCGCCCGTGCCCGGCGGCGTGTCGATGATGAGAATGTCCAGCGGCTCGGCCGCAGTGCCCCATTCGGCATCATTCAGCAGCTGCGTGATCGCCGACATCACGATCGGCCCGCGCCAGATCATCGGCGCATCCGGATCGGACAGATACCCGATCGACAGCGTCTTCATCCCGTGCGCCTCGACCGGCAGCAGTTTCTTCGCCGCCGAAGTTGCGGGCTCTGCCGCCACGGTGCCCAGCATGGTCGGGATCGACGGTCCGTAGATGTCCGCGTCCAGCAGGCCGACGCGCATGCCCGCCTTTGCCATCGCGGCAGCGAGGTTCACCGCCACGGTCGATTTGCCGACGCCGCCCTTGGCGCTTGCCACCACCAGGATGCGGTCGATGCCCGGCACGGGCTTCAGTCCCTGCGCCGGCCCCGGCACGCCTTGGCTCACGGCCTCATCGGACAGCCGCGCGCCCTTGGTCACGCGGCGCAGGCCCGCCACCGGCGAGCCCGCCGGGGCCGGGGCGCCCGAATGCGCGTGCCCATGAGAATGCCCATGCGAGTGGCTGTGCCCGCCGGCGGCCTTCTCTGCGGTCAGAACGCTGCGTACGGCTGTGATGCCCGGAATCCGGGCCGCATAATTCTCCGCCTCGATGCGGCGATGTTCAGCCACATCTTCGGCGCCCGGCTCCGCCCGTATCACCAGCAGGGCCTTGCCCGCATCGTCCACAGACACCGATTCGAGCCAATTGGCCGCGCCCAGCGCCTCGGTGATGGCAGCGGCAAGCTTCTCCCGGGTCTTCTGTTTTGATCCAAACATTACTTTGCCTGACGGGCCTTTTAATCAACTTTATTGCTCGCCTACTCGCGCCGGGGGCGAAACTGCAAGCTTCTGGTGAGGAAGTTGCGTCATTTTCGCCGTCTTGAAGGGCCGATTTGGCATGCACAGATGCTACGACACACTATATAGGCCCCACTAGAAGAATTCGGGAGGCGTTATTGCCCTGGGACGACAAATCTAAAGGTTCCGGCCCTTGGGGCGGCGGCAGCTCGGGTTCGGGCGGCGGCGAAGGCGGCTCTCCGTGGAACCGTCCCTCGGGCGGTGAAGACCGCAAGGGTGGCGCGGGCGGTGGCGGCGGTGGCAAGGACCAGCCGGATCTCGAAGAACAGATGCGCCGCATGCAGGAGCGCTTTCGCCAGCGCCGTGGCGGCGGTGGTGGCGGCGGTCGCGGCCGCAAGGGCGGCGGCGCCCAGCTTCCGAATTTCGGCCCGCTCGGCGTCATGGTCATCGCCGGCGTGGTCATCCTCTCCTGGCTCTCCACCAGCTTCGTGATCGTCGACCCGACGCAGCAGGCGGCCGTGTTCCGCTTCGGCAAATGGCAGACGAACTTCGGCCCTGGCCTGCACTTCCACCTGCCGGCCCCGATCGAGAGCCACAGGCTGATGCAGGTCGAAACGCGTAACGAAACCCGTATCGGCTCCAACGCCGCCGAGTCCCTGATGCTCACGCAGGATGAGAACATTGTCGACATCCAGTTCTCGGTGTTCTGGAAAATCGATACGCAGAACCCGGAGAACTATCTCCTCAACGTGCGCGATCCGGACCTCACGGTCGCCCAGGTCGCGGAATCGGTGATGCGCGAAGTGGTCGGCAAGACCAGCCTGCAGAACATCATCACCACCGAACGTGACAAGGTTCAGCAGGAAGTCGCTGCCCAGACCCAGGCGCTGCTCAACGAATACCGCGCCGGTGTCGAGATCCTCTCGATCCAGATCGACAAGTCCGATCCGCCCCAGCCGGTGATCGAGGCCTTCAACGACGTCAACGTCGCCGAACAGGACGCTGAAACGCTCACCAACCAGGCCGCGCAGTTCGCCAACCAGATCGTGCCCCAGGCCCGCGGTACCGCGCAGCGCCTTGCCCAGGAAGCCGAAGCCTACCGCGACCGCGTGATCGCAGATGCAAGCGGTGAAGCCGCCCGCTTCGACCAGATCTATGAGGAATACCGCAAGGCACCGCGGGTTACCCGCGAACGGATGTATCTCGAGACGATGGAGCGTGTGCTCGAGCGGACCGACAAGATGATCCTCGACCAGAACTCGGGCACCGTGCCCTACCTGCCGCTGGAGCGCACCCGCCGCCCGGCCGCCGCGACCGGAGGAGAATGAACCATGCGCGCTTTTGGATGGCTTATCCTTGTCCTTTCGGTACTCGCTCTGATCATCGCCTCGAACGTGTTCTACGTCGTGCGCCAGTCCGAACAGGCGATCGTCCTGCAGGTCGGTCGCCCGGTCGACGTCATCAACGAGCCAGGCACCGATGAGGCCGGGCTTCGCATGAAGCTGCCGATCATCCAGCAGGTCAAAATGATCGACAAACGCAACCTCGGCCTCGATATCGAGGGCATCGAAGTGCTGGCCTCCGACCAGCGCCGCCTGCGCGTTGACGCCTTTGTCCGTTGGCGGATCAGCAACCCGCTGCTCTACTACCAGCGCTTCCGCACCGAGCTTGCCGCCGAGTCCCAGTTGAACCGCATCACCACCTCCGCCATCCGCGAAGTGCTGGGCGATGTGCCGGTCCCGGAAATCGTCTCCGGCCAGCGCGCCCAGCTGATGGGCCGCATCCGGACCAGCGTGAACACTGGTCTTGCCAAGGACGGCATCGACATCATCGACGTGCGCGTGCGCCAGGCTGACCTGCCCTCCGAAGTCGCGGAAGGCGTCTACAACCGCATGCGAACCGCGCGGCTGCAGGAAGCCCAGCGCATCCGCTCGGAAGGGGAGGAGCGGTCGCGCCTGATCCGAGCCACCGCCGAACGCGAGAAGACCGTTATCGAGGCCCAGGCCCGCGAAGCCGCCGAAAAAATCCGCGGTGAAGGCGATGCCAAAGCCACCGAGACCTATGCGGCCGCGTATAACAAGGACCCGGAATTCTTTCGCTTCCAGCGTGCGCTCATCGCCTGCGAAACGGCTATCCAGGAAGGCACTCAGGTCATCGTCAGCCCGGAATCGCTGGGCATCTGTGATCAGTTCTTCGACAGCGCACGTGCCGCTGGCGCCCCGCGCTGACGGAGAGGCCCGGTGGGCACGCTCACCATCCTCCTGGCCGGTGTTGGCGTCTGGTTCCTGATCGAGGGCGCAATGTGCGCCCTCGCGCCGGACCTGATGCGCAGCCTCGGGCAGCGCCTCACCGAACTGCCGCAGGGCTATCTCGTCGCCGGCGGCCTCATCGCGGCCACGCTCGGCGCGGTGCTCGTGACCATTGCAGTGCGCACCGCCTGAAGCAGTTGCGCGCAGCCGCCAAAGCGCCATAGTCAGGGGGCAATCGGGCACTGTCCGAAGCGCAACCTGACCGGAGCGACCGCCCAAATGAAACGCCTTGCTGCCCTGGCGATTGTCCTTCTTGCCGCTGTCCCCGCCGGCCTTCCCGCCGGGGCCCAGACGAGCCTGTCGAAACCCACCGCCGGCATCGACATGAAGGCCGCCCCGGCCAGCTTCCGCGATCTCTCCAAGCGCCTGATGCCGGCGGTCGTGAACATCTCCACCGAAACCGTCATCGCCTCAGGCATGCCGACCTTCCCGGAAGGCTCGCCCGCCGAGCGCTTCAACGAATACTTCGGCCGCGAAGGCGACGGCTTCCAGCGCCAGGGCTCGCTCGGCTCGGGCTTCGTCATCTCCAAGGATGGCTACATCGTCACGAACAACCACGTGATCGAGAAGGCCGACACGATCACCATCACTTTCTCCGATGGGCGCGAACTGCAGGCCAAACTCGTCGGCCGCGACCGCGACACCGACATAGCCGTCCTGAAAGTCTCATCGAGGTCGGCGCTGCCTTTCGTCGAGTTCGCCAACAGCGACGCGGCCGAAGTCGGCGACTGGGTAATCGCCATCGGCAACCCGCTCGGTTTCGGCGGCTCGGTCTCCGCCGGCATCATTTCGGCCACGGGCCGGGATCTGAATGCGGGGCGTTCGGACAATTTCATCCAGACCGACGCCGCCATCAACCAGGGCAACTCGGGCGGCCCGCTGTTCAATCTCGCCGGCCAGGTTGTCGGCGTGAACACCGCCATCATCTCGCAGTCCGGCGGCTCCATCGGCCTCGGCTTCTCGGTGCCGTCGAACACCGTGAAGCGCATCTCGCAGGCCCTCATCAAGGAAGGCCGCGTGCGCCGCCCCTGGCTCGGCGTCAATGTGCAGGATGCCGACGCCGCCCTGATCAAGGCCTACCGCGCCAAGGGGATCAGTGGGGTCATCATTACACGGATCACCGATGACAGCCCGGCCGAAAAGGCCAAGCTCGAAGTGGGCGACCTGATTCTGACGATTGACGGAAAGTCGGTCGTCGGCGTGCGCGAGATGACGCGCACCCTCGCCGAAAAGGCGATCGGCAAACCGGTCAAGCTCGCCATCGTCCGTGACGGGCGCACACGCGAAGTCAGCGTCACGCTCGCCGAGCTGAAGGATGACGTCGATACCGCCGTCCAGACCGCGCCCGATACCGCTGCCAATTCGAACGATCTGGGAGCGGAGCTTTCCCCCGTCGATTACGACGTGCGCCGCCGCTATGGCATCTCCAAGGACATTTCCGGTGTCGTCGTCACTTCCGTCAGCCCGCGCGGGCGCGCCTATAACAAGCTGCGCCGGGGGGATGTCATCATCGAGGTGAACTTCCAGACCGTCTCCTCGGTCACCGACACGCTCGCCAAGGTCAAGGCCGGCCTCGCAAACCCGAGCACGCCGATCCTCATCCGCGTCAAACGCAAGGCCGAAACCGGCGGCTGGTTCGACCAGTTCGTCTCGATCGAAATCAAGTCCTGACCTGACAGATCCGCTCATCCCCGCCTTCGCGGGATGAGCGGCACGCTGCATCCAGTCGGGTCTCCCCCTTGACGCCCTCTCCATATTTCGACATTCGTCGAAATATGGAATCAATCCTCGCCATCGACCGTCTCTCGGCCCTCGCCCAGTCCGGGCGCCTTGCCGTGTTCCGCCTCCTCGTGCGCGCGGGCCCGGAAGGCGTGCCGGCCGGCGAGATCGCGTCCGCCGTCGGCATCGCGCCCAACACGCTCTCCTCGCATCTCGGCATCCTCGTCCATGCCGGCCTCATCTCGGGCACCCGCAAGGGCAGGGTGATCCGGTATGCCGCGCGCCCGGAATCGATCCGTGATCTGATCGTCTATCTGATGGAAGACTGCTGCGATGGCCGGCCCGAAATCTGCCTGCCCGTGCAGGAGGCCGCCCGCGCCGCCTGCTGCCCGCCCGCAAAGGCAAAAGCCCGTAAGCCTGTTCGCGCATGAGCGTCTTCGAGAAATATCTCTCCCTCTGGGTCGGTCTCGCGCTCGTGCTGGGCCTCGCGCTGGGCCAGCTCTTCCCAGCCGCCTTCGGCGCGCTGGCCGCCTTCGAATATGCCAATGTGAACTTTGCCGTCGCGCTCCTCATCTGGGCCATGGTCTGGCCGATGATGATCGGCGTCGAGTTCGCCGGCATCCGCGGCGCCTTCGCAAAGCCGAAGGGCCTCGTCATCACGCTCGTGGTCAACTGGCTGGTCAAGCCGTTCAGCATGGCGCTGCTCGGCGTGCTGTTCTTCGAATACGTCTTCGCCGGCATGATCCCGGCAGATGACGCCAAATCCTACATCGCCGGTCTCATTCTCCTCGGCGCCGCGCCCTGCACCGCGATGGTCTTCGTCTGGTCGCAGCTGACAAAAGGCGATCCTGCCTACACGCTCGCACAAGTCGGCGTGAATGACACCGTCATGGTCTTCGCCTTCGCGCCGATTGTCGCACTGTTGCTCGGTGTCGCGGAAATCGAGGTGCCCTGGGAAACGCTGCTCCTCTCGGTCGGCCTTTATGTCGTCATCCCCTTGATCGCCGGCATCATCGCGCGCCGGATGCTGATGGCCAAAGGCGGGCAGGGCGCTGTCGATTCCTTCATGGCACGGATCAAACCTGCCTCGGTCATCGGCCTCCTCGCCACGGTCGTCCTGCTCTTCGGCTTCCAGGGCGGCGTGATCCTCGCCAATCCGCTGATCATCGCGCTGATCGCGGTGCCGATCCTGATCCAGTCCTACGGAATCTTCGCGCTCGCCTATGCGGCGGCCTTCGCCTGGAAAGTGCCCCACCGGATCGCCGCGCCCTGCGCGCTGATCGGCACATCGAATTTCTTCGAGCTCGCCGTTGCTGTCGCAATCAGCCTGTTCGGCCTCAATTCGGGCGCCGCACTCGCAACGGTTGTGGGTGTCCTCGTCGAAGTACCCGTGATGCTGTCGCTCGTCGCCTTCGCCAATCGCACACGGACAAAGTTTGCAGCCTTCGAGACGGAGCCCTCATGAAAATCCTTTTCCTCTGCGTCGCCAATTCCGCCCGCAGCCAGATGGCCGAAGGCCTCGCCCGCCACCTCTTCGGCCCTGGCGCCGAAATCATGTCGGCCGGCTCGGCGCCGACAAAGCCCAATCCCTATGCCATCGAGGCGATGCGGGATCGGGGTATCGACATTACCGGACACACGTCCAAATCCTTTGCGTCGCTGGATGCCGGCGCCTTCGATTTCGTCATCACCCTGTGCGCCGAGGAGATCTGCCCCTGGCTGCCCGGCAAGACCGAGCGCCTGCACTGGCCGATCGACGACCCGGCAAGTTCCGATCCCGAACTGACCCCGGACGATTTCCGCCGCCGGTTCGCAGCCGCCCGGGACGAGATCGAGGCCCGCATCAATGCCTTCCGGTCTGAGCGCTTTGGCCCTAACCTGTCCTGAGCCATGCTCACTTACTCGGTCTCCGCGAAACGCCTTGACGCGCACGGCAGCGAAGCGCGCACCAAGGAGGCGCGCCTCACCCTCGATACCGATCTCGCGGGCCGTTTGGACGCGTTCAACCCCGCCGAGCTGTTCCTCGCCTCGATTGGCGCCTGCATCCTGAAAGGCATTGAGCGCGTCACGCCCCTGCTTGGCTTTGAACTGGCCGGAGTTGATGTCCGGCTCGACGGCGTGCGTCAGGATTCGCCGCCCCGGATGATCTCGGTGACCTATGAGATCGTCGTCGAAACCAGCGAAACGGACCAACGCCTCGAGCTGCTGCACAAGAATGTCCGCAAATTCGGCACCATCTCGAATACGGTCGCCGAAGCGGCAAATCTCTCCGGGTCGATCCGCCGGAAACAAACGGCATAAGCCTTCCTCGGCGGAAAATGACGGGAAAATCCGCCCGGCAATCGTCGTGTTTAATGCCGTTTTTGCTCGCCAAGCCCCGCAACGCAGGCTAAGAGCAGGCCAAATCGATACTCTTTTCGGGCTGAGAGACACGTCATGATCCATCCTTCGCTCATCGCCATTGCGGCCATCGTCATCGTTTTCGGCATCCTGAACCTCATCGAGTTCAAGCGCCTCGACTAACCTTCCGGGGGCAGCGCTCATGCCCGATCCGATAATTCTGGGAATCCTCGCCGGCGGGCTCATCCTGCTGGCGCTCGGTGGTGACCTCCTCGTTCGCGGCGCTGTCCGGGCCGGTCAGGCGCTTGGCGCCTCCCCCTTGATCGCAGGCATTTTCATTGTCGCGCTCGGCACATCGCTGCCTGAAATCGTCGTCTCCGTGAACGCCGCCTTCTCGGGCAGCCCGGGCCTCGCCATCGGCAATATCGTCGGCTCGAGCATCGCGAATGTCTTCCTCGTGCTGGCCATTCCCGCGCTCATCTTTCCCGTCATGGCTGGCGGGCCGGGCCAGCGCCGGGCCCTTGCGGCCACGCTGCTCGCCACTGCCCTCTGGATCGGCATGACCGCGATCATGCCGCTCACGCCGCTGATGGGCCTCTGCTTCCTCTTCGTCCTGATCGGCTATACCGGCCTCAGCCTGTTTGCCGCCGCGCGCGATGAAGTCGCCGGCAAGCCGACCGGGGTGCGCGAACACACTGGCTCGGGCCCGCCCCTCTGGCGCGCGCTGATCTATATCCCGCTGGGCGCCGCCGCGCTCGTCTTCGCCTCCGGCCTGATCGTCGAAAGCGCCGATGTCGCTGCCCGCACGCTCGGCGTTCCGGAAGAATATATCGGCCTCACCCTGCTGGCCGTCGGCACCTCGCTGCCCGAGATCGGCGCGTCGCTCGCCGCCGCCTTCCGCCAACGCGGCGATGTGCTCGTCGGCAACATTCTCGGCTCCAACACCATCAACATCCTGGGCGCCGGCGGCATCGTCGCCATGAGCGGGCCGATCGAGATTGCGCGCCTGTTCCATGCCTATGACCATTGGGTCATGGGCTTTGCCGCACTCGTTCTGGCCGTACTGATCCTGACGCGCGCCCGCATCGGCCGGCTGCTCGCGTTGCTTCTTCTTCTTCTGTATGCGGTCTATATCTATGGTCTCGTGAATGGCGTGAGCCTCCTGGGTCTTTATGAAGTGATCGCCGGATGACGCCCGGCGCGGCTCTGGTCACAGGTGCTGGCGCCCGCCTTGGCCGGGCGATGGCCGAAGCGCTCGGCGCCGATGGCTGGGCGGTCTGCATCCACTATCGCGGCTCGAAAGCCGGGGCAGAGGAAGCCGCCGCGAATATCCGGAAAGCCGGCGGCCGGGCCGAGATCATCGGCTGCGACCTCGCTGATGAAGCGGCCCGTTCCACACTCGTCGCCGACGCCGCCCGCCGGATCGGCCGGCCGCTGACCCTGCTCGTCAATTCCGCCTCGACCTTCGCCGATGATACGGCCACGAACCATTCGCGGGCCGACTGGGATTTCCATTTCGAGCCGAACCTGCGCGCGCCAATCCACCTCGCCCAGCAATTCTCCCGCGCCCTTCCGGCAGGTGAGAAGGGGCTTGTGGTCAACCTGATCGACCAGCGCGTCTGGAAGCTCAATCCGCAGTTCTTCACCTACACCCTTTCCAAGGCCGCACTCTGGCAGGCCACACAGACACTCGCCCAGGCGCTTGCCCCGGCGATCCGCGTCAATGCCATCGGCCCCGGTCCGACGCTGGCGAGCATTCATCAGTCCCCGGAGATCTTCGCTGCGGAGACCGCCGCGACACTGACCGGTGAAGGCTCGAGCCCCGCCGAGATCGTGCTTGCGCTCCGTTATCTCATTGCCGCAGGCAGTGTGACCGGCCAGATGATCGCCTCCGATGGCGGCCAGCATCTGATGTGGCAGACGCCCGATACACAGCTCTGAGGCTTCCCCTTGAATTTCGGTTCCGATACGACGTCTCCAGTCCATCCGTCTGTAATTGAAGCGCTTGCGCGCGTGAATTCCGGATACGAGCCGAGCTATGGCGGCGACGCGATCACCGCGCGGCTGCGTGCGCTGCTGGCGGAAACGCTGGATACGGAAGATTTCGACTTCTGGCTTGTGGCCTCCGGCACGGCTGCAAATGCACTGGCGCTTTCGTGTTTCTGTCCGCCGACGGGCGCGATTCTCTGCCATGAAGAGGCGCATATCGAACGCGACGAGCGCGGCGCGCCGGGCTTCTTCACCGGCGGCGCCTCCTTGCGCCTGCTCCCCGGCCGCGCCGCCAAGATTGATCCGGCCGCTTTCGAGGCGGCCATCGCCGCCAACAATCCGGACTTCGTGCACGAGACGCCGCTGCACATTCTGTCACTCACCAACCTCACCGAATGCGGCACAATGTATTCCGGGCCGGAGACCGCAGCCTTTGCGCAGCGCGCCAAGTCCGCTGGCCTCGCCGTGCATCTTGATGGCGCGCGGCTGTCCAATGCGATTGCGTCTTCGAATGCCCGCGTTTCGCAGCTCACATGGACCTGCGGTGTGGATGTCCTGACGCTCGGCCTGACGAAGACCGGCGCGATCGGATGCGAGATCATCATCCTGTTCGGCAAGGCGCGGGAGAAATTTCCGGAACTCCGTGTACGGGCGAAACGCGCCGGGCATATGCCGGCCAAGATGCGATACCTTGCGGCGCAGGCCGAGGCGATGCTGACCGGCGGACTCTGGCTGGAGCTGGCCGGACAGGCAAATGCGAAGGCACGGCTTCTGTCTTCAACGTTTTCGGCGATAGGAATAGGTCATGAGCACGAAGTGGAAGGCAATGAAGTCTTTGTTAGTTTGGAACCAGAAGACGTGAAATTGTTGAAGTCTTCAGGTGCCGTTTTCTACGAATGGCCGAGTGGCTCTCACCGTTTCGTCTGTTCCTGGACGACGACAGAGCATGAGATTGCCGAGCTGCGCGCGGCACTTCATGGGTCAGCTAAGCGCTGAGGCCCTTGGAGAGCCAGCCGCGCAGGCTGGTCATCGTCTCGCCGATATCGATGGGAGCCGACTCGGCGCCGCCGAGCAGTTCCTGGTGGAGGCTCATCACCAGCATCGGTGACAGCGTCGCGAGCGCGGCGGCGCGCAGGGAGGCTTCGGTTTTCGGGCCGCCGGGCGTGGCGCGCAGCTTGTCGCTGACGGATTTCAGCGCTGGCTCCAGCACCTTCTCGAGATAGGCCTTTCCGGCCGCCTCGTCCGCGAGGCCCTCGATCAGGCCGAAGGCGTGAGCCCGGATGAAACCGCCGACGCGCATGCCGGCTTCGGAGATGCGGAAATACTCCTCAAGCGCGGTCGCCTGATCGGCGGCGGGCATCGCGACCATTGCCCAGAGGGGCGTTGCACGCCGGCCGATGTTTTCGAGGATCTCGATGACGAGGCCCTGCCGGTCGGTGAAATAGTGGCGCAGCGTCGGCTCCGACTGATGCACCGCCAATGCGAACTGGCGCAGCGACGGGCGGCGCAGGTCGGCGGAGAGGGCGAAGTCCGTCAGCGCATCCAGGAGCGCGGCGCGCTTCAGGTCGAAGTCATGGTTCCGGGCGCCTGCAGGTCTTGGCATTTCATGCTCCGGTCGCGGGGTTCTGGATCCAGCCATCCTGAGGAGGATTGCCCGCCCCGATATCAGGGATTCTACGCAGGTTTGCCACCCATGTCAGTCTCAGACCCTGCGGCAGGCGAAAATTGGACCAGAAGGCCTGTAAGCCGGGTTCTGTTCGCCCCTTGCGGGGTCTGGCAGCCATTCCTCTGGGACGGCCATTGCTGACCGCCTCACGCGACACACCCGGGGCACGGGCGTCAGACGACCCATATGTGCCCCCTACTTGGTCTTGCTCCGGGCGGGGTTTGCCTTGCCAGCCCTGTTGCCAGGCCTGCGGTGGGCTCTTACCCCACCCTTTCACCCTTACCTTACGGCCGAAGCCGTCTGGCGGTTTGCTTTCTGTGGCACTTTCCCTCGGCTTGCGCCGGGCGGCCGTTAGCCGTCGCCCTGTCTTTCTGGAGCCCGGACTTTCCTCCAGCACGGGGTTACCCCCGTACCAGCGGCTGCCCGGCCTTCTGGTCCAGCGGGGATGTATAGGCCGGATAGGGGAGAAGCGGAAGGGTGTGGGCGCCTCCATAGGACGGGCGCTGCCGGAGGTGCGCGGGGCATCACTCTGGCAGCACCCCTTTGAGGTGAAGGGGGGGCTGATTGGTGTTGGGGGGCGGGGGTCAGGACGTGTCCGGGCTGGTGAGGCGGGCGGCGAGATGTTCCAGCATGTTGCGGAAGCCGGCGGGCAGGCGCGGCCATAACGGGGCGGGGACGGGCGGGGTGCTGAGCGGCGCGCGGGCGGATTGCACCCGGCGGGCGAGGCGGCGGGCGATGGCTTCGCGGCGGCGCCAGGCATCGGCGACGGCGGCGAGGCGTTCGAGGAGGAGGGCGCGGGAAAGCTCCGGCGGGTCGGCCGGGGCGTCCGGGTTTGGCGCGCGGCGGGGGCGCTCCCGCTTCGTCTCGGTGAGGCGGAAACGGTAGAGGCGGCGCGGGGAGAGCGCGCGCGGCAGCGCGGGGAGAGCCATCCGTGGACGGAGGGGCGCGAGGGGCACGCCGAGCGCGAGCAGATGCAGCAGGCGGCGGATCATGGCGGTGAGCACGGCTATGCCCTGCAGCGCGGTGCGCCGGATGGCGCGGTCGTGCCAGTCCCGCGCGCGGGCGATCACGAAGCCCTTCAGGGCATCATGATGCTGCGCGGCGAGGCGCCAGAGTTCGGGGAGCGTGGGTCCGGTCATCAGGGGCAGGAGTATACGCCCGGCCCAAGACGGGTGGGATTGGAGGGGGCGAATGAGCGGAGATGCGCGGCGGGGGCGCGCGGAATTGGTTGCGTTGGAGCGGATTTGCGCAACGAATTTTGATTTTCAGACGGCAGCCCCGCCCTCAAAATGTCAACCCGAAGGTCTAGGCAGCTTACAGTAAGCGTTGATAGACATTTGACCAATCAGAAAAAACATCAGTGCAATCGCTGGAACAATCAATGCTGCGGCCATGCCAATTTTCGCACCGATTGCTGATGAAATACTCGAGACAATTATTGCGTGAGTTAAGGTTCCCTGCTCAGTAAGCTTCTTCTTTGTGTCCGCATACGCATCATCCGAGCAAATGAAATCATAAACTTCTGCCTTCAATAGATTCCAAAAGGGCTTCGGATCACTCGAGCCACCGAACTGTGCAATGTTGGCGTGACCAATAGTCGTAACCCAAAGCTGCGCAGCTGTTTCAGGGTCATTCCCCGCCAGCAGAATGTCAATTTGCTCGCGTTGATAAGGCTTAAGTGTCCCAAGCCATTCTTCCAATCGTCCATCAGGAATCTTCAACGCTGTCATTATAGCATCCTTTGGATATGCTCTGCTGAGATACAGTGAGTGGTTTGATGCAGCTCAAACGGGTTTATTCCGCCCAATGATATTCCAGAGTTATTTGGAACCCACGCACCAATGAGCATGCCCACTGCCAATCTGCGTTGCGGACACTGTACGAGAGAGCCGGATTGACCAGGTCGAGCTTGAATGTTTAACACGCCATGCTTCGACGGGACGTTGTTTGTTCGTTGAATGACTTTGGCGCCAATTTCAGCTCTTTGGAGAGTCAACGCGCGTCGACCCAGATTGCAATGCGGGTAGCCGATTACTTCGAGTTGGTCGCCTACATTGCAATGATCAAAAGAGCCAAGCGGAGTAAATGGGTAAGGCGGCCCGAAACGCAAATCCGTCGCGAGTATTGCTACATCGCGCGCTGGATCCACCTCTACAATTGCAGCGGGCGTGACCTTGCACTCCGTGTTGGACAAGTCTTGGTAGGTGTTTATGTCGGTGACTGGGGACAGAATAACTTTTAGGTTCTCGTCATTGCCCCCCACGACATGGTGAGGTGTAACAACTTTTCCGTCCGAAGAAACGAAAAAGCCGGTTCCCAACATTGTCACACCATTAGGTCCTACGCGGCCAACGACTACAGCTCGGTGAGTAGCATGCATGAGTGTCTCCTATGAGCAGGCGAATCATCCAATGGGAGATTCCATTCCCCTAGAGGTATATTGTTCCTGCTCTGATGTGCTAGGCACTTTTCGGCATTTAACAACTCGATTCATCGAAACTGCTTTCGCGGACGCTCCTATGCTGGAAATTGAGCTCAAGGCGAAGAATTGCGCTGAAGTCGGCGCGTGTAGTTCGGGGCAGACGTAGATTGCATGACGGATTGGCGGACTGATTTTGTGGAGCCGGGGCGGCGGGCGGTGGTGCGGTTGTTCCGGCCGGATGTGCGCATCGTGACCGGGGGGATTGCGTTCTATGCGCTGTTCTCGATCTTTCCGCTGATCTACCTGACGCTGACCCTGCTCACCGTGTTCCTGCCGCCGGAGCTGGCGAGGGAGCTGGCGACGCCGATCAGCAATTTCTTTTCGCAGAACATGGAGCCGCTGACGGGCGGCGAGGTCGAGACGATCCGCGAGATGACGCCGGTGGGGCTGAGCCTGCGCGCCTTCGTGGCCTTGATCCTTGTGCTGATTACCGCGACCTCCGGCGCCAAGGCTGCGATTACCGGCATACGGATGATTGCGGGCACGGGGGCGCGCACGCGGTTTGCGCGGTTCCAGGGCGTGTCGCTGCTGCTGACGGGTTCGCTGGTGCTGGCGGTGTGGCTGATGGGGGCGTTGCAGCTGTTGGTGACCATCATGGCGCAGGCGGGCGGGGACGCGCTCGGCCAGTTTGCCGGCACGATTGCGACGCTGGCGGACTCGCTGTGGATTTCCAAGGCGGTGGCGGGGTTCGTGATCTTCTACCTGATCCTCGTCCTCTCCCTGCGCGGGCATGTGCAGCGGGGCACGCGGGCGATTGCGGCGGGGGCGGCGGCGGGGACGGCGGCCTTCCTGATGGTGACCTTCCTGTTCCAGCTTTACCTCAATTATTCCGTGCTCGGAACGCTGTACGGGGCGCTGGCCTCGGTGATCCTCGGCTTTGTGTGGCTGTCAGCGTCGGTGATGTCGCTGCTCTTGGGGGCGGCGCTGGCGGCCGAGTGGGCTCAGGCCTGGGGCGAGGAAGCGGCGGACGTGTAGGCGTCTGCGACCTGGGCGAGGCGGCGCAGGGTGCGCGCGTCGGCCATGCCGGTGACGGCGTCCTGCAGCCAGCGGCGCTGGAAGGCGCGGAGCGCGGCGGGGACATCCGAGATGTCATAGCCGATGGCGGCAAGCTGGCGGTTGAGGCCGCCGGGGTCGCCGCCCATCCAGACGCAGCCGGCGCCGCTGTCTTCCTCGGGCCAGAGGCCGAGGCCGGCGGCGGCAAGGCGGGCCCAGGGGAAGTGTTCGCCGGGGTCGATCTTGCGCTTGGGCGCGATGTCGGAATGGCCGGTGATGCGGGACTGGGGGATGGCGTGGGTGGCCACGATCTCGCGGGAGAGGGCGATGACGGCGGCGATCTGGGCATCGGGGTAGGGCGGCAGGCGGCCGCCGGCGAGGAAGTCGTGGCCCCCGTTGACGATCTCGATGCCGACGGAGCGGGAGTTGAGATCGTCCTGGCCCTGCCACATGGAGAGGCCCGCATGCCAGGCGCGGCGGGATTCGGCGACGAGGCGGGTGATGCGGCCGTCTTCCCAGACCATGTAATGGGCGGAGACCTTGGCGTCCGCGTCGCGCATGCGGGCGAGGGCGGCCTCGCCGGTCTGCATGCCGGTATAGTGGAGGACGAGCATGTCCACCTTGTGGCGGCGCTCGTCATGGTTGGGGCTCGGCGCGTCTTCGATGTGCATCAGGAGTCTCCGGAAGCGTACTTCTTGCCGAGGGCGGCTTCGGGCAGCACGGTATTCGGCCTGATGGCAATGAGGAAGACCCCCGCGAGGGAGACGGCGCCGCCGATGACGAGTTTCCAGGTGAAGGGCTCGTTGAGGAGGGTGACGCCGAAGAGGACGCCCCAGAGCGGCGTCATCAGGGTGAGCGGGGAGAGGAGCGAGACGTCGTAGCGCTTGAGCAGCGTGTAGAAGGCGGAGTGGGCGAAGATGGAGACGCCGACGATGGCGAAGAGGCTGGCGGCCCAGACTTCCCAGCCGCCGGCGATGTAGGCCTCTGCCTGGCCGGTTTCCATCAGGGCGGAGAGGCCGAAGAGCGGCGCGAAGCTGAACAGGCCGACCCAGGCGGAAAGGTTCAGCGGGTTCATCTCCTGCATGCGCTTCATGACGATGCCGCCGGCCGAGCCGAGCACGGCGGCGAGGAAGATGAGGAAGAGGCCGTAGGAAAGGCTGAAGGAGTTCGGATCGAAGGCGATGACCACGACGCCGGCGAAGGCGAGCGCGATGCCGATGCCGCGGCGCCAGCGGATTCGCTCGCCGAGGAAGACCATGCTCATGAGGGTCGACATCGGCACGCCGAGCTGGCCGGTGACGGCAGCGGCGGAGACATCCGCGTTGGCGAGGCCGATGAAGAGCAGGCCGAAGTTGAGGCAGCCGATCAGCATCGCGATCAGGAACAGCGTGCCGAGATTCTTCGGCACGGGGCGCAGGAAAGGGATCAGGCAGACGGCCACGCCGAGGAAGCGGATGGCGGCGAAGAAGAGCGGCGGGACGCTGAAATCGGACACGACCCAGCGCGTCATCACGAGGTTCACGCCCCAGACGAAGCAAATGAGAAAGAGGAGGCCGAAATCACGCAGCGACATGATTTCGGCCCTATCAGGCTTTCACCCCTCCGGGCAGGGGGGACGCAGCGTGAAGGGCCGCAGCGCTGCCTTTTTTGATTTTCGCGGCGTTTTCCTGAAAACCGGTTCCCACTTTTCGGAACGCCGCTTCAGGCACCGCCGAGCGCGTTGACCGGTAGTTTCAGGTAGACCTTGCCGTCGGATTCTGCAGGCGGCAGGGCGCCGGCGCGGATGTTGACCTGCAAGGACGGCAGGATGAGGCGCGGGGCGGCGAGGGTCTTGTCACGGGCTTCGCGCATCTCGACGAAGGCGTCCTCGGTGATGCCGTCATGGACGTGGACGTTTCGGGCGCGCTCGTCGGCGACGGTGGTTTCCCAGACGAAGGTGTCGCGGTCTTTCGGCAGGTAGTCGTGGCCGACGAAGATGCGGGTTTCCGGGGGAAGCGCGAGGATCTTGCGGATCGAGCGGTAGAGCGCGCGCGCGTCGCCGCCGGGGAAGTCGGCGCGGGCGGTGCCATAGTCGGGCATGAAAAGCGTGTCGCCGACGAAGGCCATGTCATCGATCAGGTAGGTGACACAGGCCGGCGTGTGGCCGGGCGTGTGCAGGACGCCGATCTCGAGCTTGCCGAGGGGCAGCGTGTCGCCCTCGTTCAGGAGCATGTCAAAGACGTGGCCGTCCGGGGCGTCGGGGGCGGCGCCGAAGAGGGGCACGAAGGCTTTCTGGACCTTGGTTATTTGGGCCCCGATGCCAAGCTTGGCGCCGGTCAGGCGGCGCAGGTAATCGGCGCCGGACAGGTGGTCGGCATGGGCGTGGGTGTCGAGGATCCAGTCGATGCGCAGCCGGTTTGCGGCGGCGTCGTCAAGGACAGCGTCAGAGGAGCCGGTGGTCAGGCGGCCGGCGTTCGGGTCGAAATCGAGCACGGGGTCAATGATTGCGGCGGCGCGGGTTTCGGGGTCCCAGACCAGATAGGTGACGGTGTTGGTGGCCGGGTCGAAGTAGGACTTGAGCATCGCCATGGGGCGTCTCCTTTCAATGTTGAGACGACTATATATTAGCACTTGCTAAATTAGCAATAACTTATATATAGACGTCATGAAACAGACGAGCCTCGACCCTACCCAGTTCCGCGAACGCGCCAGCGATGCCGCAAGGCTGCTGCGCACGATGTCCAACGAACACCGCCTGATGATCCTGTGCCGGCTTGGCGACGAGGAGCTTTCGGCGGGCGAACTTCTGGCGGGGACGGTCCTGTCCCAGTCGGCCCTGTCCCAGCACCTCGCGGTGCTGCGGGAGGAAGGTCTCGTGGCGACGCGCCGGGAGGCCCAGACAATCTACTACCGGATCGCGGACCCGTCCGCGCTCCTGGTCATCGAAACGCTGGCAGCGATCTTCTGCCCTGAGGAGTGACAATCATGAGTACACTGACGAAAATTGATCCGAAGACGGTAGCTGACGGGCTGAAAGCCGGGCGGTTCCACCTGATCGACATCCGCGAGGCGGACGAGTTTGCGCGCGAGCATATCGGCGGCGCGGTCTCCATTCCGCTGTCCAGCGTTGAGCAGGCGGACGTGAAACTGGAAGCGGGCCGCACAGCCGTGTTCCATTGCAAGAGCGGCATGCGGACGGAAGCCAACTGCGCCAGACTCGCAGCGCGCGTGGACGGCGATGCGCTGATCCTCGAAGGCGGGCTGGACGCGTGGAAGAAGGCCGGCCTGCCGGTGAAGGACAATGCGAAGGCGCCGCTGCCGATGAACCGGCAGGTGCAGATCACAGCGGGCACGCTGGTGCTCGCCGGCGCGCTGATCGGCACGTTCGTGCATCCGGCGGGGTATGCCTTGTCCGGCTTCATCGGCGCGGGACTGATCTTTGCAGGCGTCAGCGGCTGGTGCGGCATGGCGAATGTCCTGGCCGCGATGCCCTGGAACAAGGCGGCCTGAGCGGCGTGTCATGATCGAACTCACCACCTCCGTCATTCTGGCCGCGCTGCTCAGCGGCGCCGTTGTCGGCCTGTTCCTCGGCACCTTCGGGGGCGGGGGATCGGTGCTCGCGGCGCCGTTGCTGCTCTATGCCGTCGGCGTGACCGATCCGCATCTGGCGATCGGCACGTCGGCGGCGGCGGTGGCGGCGATTGCCCTTGTCAGCCTGACCGGGCACTGGCGCGCAGGGCGGGTGAAGTGGCCGTGTGCGACGGTGTTCGCGCTGGCAGGGATCGTCGGTTCGCTGATCGGTTCGACACTGGCGCTGCGCGTTGACGGGGATGCGCTCCTCTTCGCCTTTGCTTTTGCGATGGCGGCGATCGGCCTATCGATGCTGCGCAGGCCCAAGAGCGAGGGCGACCCGGATGTGCACATCACGCCGAAACTGATGGCGCGGATTGCGCCGATGGGCCTAGGCGTCGGCGGGGCGGCCGGATTCTTCGGGATCGGCGGCGGTTTCCTGATCGTGCCCGGCCTGATGATGGCGACGGGCATGACGCTGGCCAATGCGACGGCCTCCTCGCTGGTATCGGTTGCGGTGTTCGGCGCGTCGACAGCCTCGAATTATGCGCTGCACGGCGAGGTCGATTTCCGGCTGGTGGGCCTGCTTCTCGCCGGCGGGGCCGTGGGCGGGGGGCTCGGCGTGCTGCTGTCACGGGCACTGGCCAGCCGGGTGCGGCTTGCGCGGTCTGCCTTCGCTGTCCTGATTGTAATCGTTGCGGTCTATGTCGGGTGGAAAGCTGCCACGGCGCTGGGCTGGACGGCTTGAACCAATTGCAGCCGGACGTGCGAAAGGTTGCTAAATGTGCCGCAAAGCGCTGATATAAGCCGAGTGTGGGTTGAACCGCTGCGGCCCCCGAAAGGGCGCGGCGACAAGGGAGAGGTCTAATGAGCCTGATCTGGTGGATTTTACCGTCTATTGCCGGCGTTCTGGGCCTGATCCTGCTGTTTGCCGGCTTTGCGAAGATGGCCGGACTGAAACCGTTTGCCGGTGTGGCGCGGCTGGCGTTCGGCTCGGGCTTCCTGGGTCTTGCGGGTGTGATCGCCTTCGCGGGGCTGAACATCCAGACCTACAAGCGCCTGACCTATGAGCGCCCGGTGGCGACCGTGAAGTTCACCGCGGTAGCGGACCAGCCGAATACCTACCGGGCGGATGTGGTTTTCTCGGACGGCGAACTGCTGCTGCAGGCGGACGGGACACCCCCGATCTTCCGCGGCAACGAGTGGCAGATCGGCGCCAAGGTCATCAAGTTCAAACCGATGGCCAACATTCTCGGCTATGACTCGATCTACCGGCTGGAGCACATGCGCTCGCTGGATGCGACGCAGTTTTCTTCCGAGGCTGTGACCGAAGGCAAGGTGGACGGCATCGTGATTGTCGAGACCGAGCCGGGGATCAATGTCGGCGGGCTGGCCGCCAAGTATGGCTCGCAGTTCGGCATCGATGCCGAGTATGGCTCGGCCACTTACCAGCCGATGGGCGATGGCTACGAGTATGAAGTCTCGATCACCCAGGACGCACTGATTGCGCGCCCGAGCGAGGCGACGAAATCCAAGATCCAGGACAATTCCTATCCGGGATTCAAGCCGATCGGCGGATCCAACGGATGAACCCCTGGGAGCGATTTGTCGTTCCGAACCTGATCGCGTGCGCGTGTTCCTCGCGCCCGATCATGAAGCAGCGGGCGAAAGTTGTTCCGAAGGCAGAGGGTGTGGTGCTGGAGCTCGGTTGCGGCTCGGGCACGAATTTCGCCATGTATGATTCCGGCAAGGTCGAGAAGCTTTATGCCCTCGAGCCGGCGCCGGGCATGGTGGTCAAGGCGCGGCGCACGGCCGGCGCGCTGGGCATCGGCAAGAGCATCGAATTCCTCGAAACCGGCGCCGAACATATTCCGCTGGCGGACAAGTCGGTCGACACGGCGGTGATCACCTTCGTGCTGTGCACCATCCCTGACTGGAAGAGCGCGCTGGCGGAGACGCGGCGCGTACTGAAGCCGGGCGGCAAGGTCTTGTTCACCGAGCATGGGCTGGCGCCGGATGAAGGCGTGGCCAAATGGCAGCGCCGGATCGAGCCGGTGTGGAAGCCGATTGCGGGCGGTTGCCACCTGACGCGCGACACGCTGAGCCTGTTGCGCGAAGGCGGGTTTGCGAGCGATGATGCCGAGACGATGTACCTGCCGAATACGCCGAAGGTCGCCGGCTTTGTCAGCTGGGGTTCGGCGCGGCTTGCATAACCGGCCATGCGGCGACCGCCCTACCTGCCGTTTCTTGCTGGCCCCCTGAGCCTTGCGCCGGGGCTGAAGCCGATTGCGCCGGAGGCCTGGCTCTCGCCGGACACCGAGGCGCATACGCTGGAAGGCAAGCACGGCGTGATGCAGCGCCATCGCAGCGACGTGTATGGCGCGCGGGAGGGCAGCGAAATGGCGGCGCTGGAGCTGGCGTCTGCCGTGCATGCGGTGGCGGGACCGGGGCAGGGCGAGTGGGGCAGCGCATTGGAGCTGGCGGCGAGCGCGGTATCCGATGACCTCTGTATACTGATCAAGGACGGCGAAGGCCTCTGGCGGCTGGAGGCGGCGAGCCTGTGTGCGCCGACCTTCTGGCGGCTCACCGAGAAGCTGGGTGAGCCGCTGGGCGGGCTACACGGCCCGGTGCCAGGGGCGAACCCGGGCATGGTGGGCCGCATTCACCGGATGTTTGATGCACTTCGGCCCGGGCAGGTGCTGGAGCGGTTCAACTGGACCGTCCAGCCGGGCGCGGCGCGCTACACGCCGAGCCAGACGCCGTTCAAGAAGATCGCAGCGGACCTGCCGCTCGCGGGCGCGCTGGATGCCTTGTGGTTTCGCGTTGAGCGGCAGACGATTTCGAAACTGCCCCTCTCCGGCGCCGTGGCCTTCACGATCCGCGTGACGATTGATCCCTTGCGGGCGGCGCTGCCGGATGCTGGCCACGTGGCGGCGTTCCGCGAGGCCTGGGAGGGGATTGATCCGGTGCTCGCGGACTACAAGGGCTGGCCGCACTATGCGCGGCTGGTGCAGGCGGCGCTCGCCGAGGCGGCTTAGCGATTCCGGCCTTTCCGCCGTGCCCGCGATATCCTACATCGCTAGCACGCGGCCCCGTTCCAACAGAAAGTGAGACACGCCATGGACTTCCAGCAGATCCTCATCGACCTCCAGAAGCAGGCGAAACAGTCGGCGAAGGAGCATGACCTCGCCGGCAAGATGAAGAAGGGCAAGGATCTCGGCGAAGCGGCGCTGGAGAAGCTGAAGACCGATCGCAACACGCAGATCGCGGCGGCGGGCGCCGGCGCGCTGGTCACGGCGCTGCTGCTGGGCACCAAGGGCGGGCGGCGCTTCATCGGCGGCACGGCGAAGACGGGCGCGGTCGCGGGCCTGGGTGCGCTCGCCTATCATGCCTGGATGAAGTCGCAGGGGCAGAAGCCGGCAGCAGACGCAGAATCCGCGCAGCTCGGCTATGTGACGGCGAAGAAGGCGGAGCCGGAATTTGCCGAGGCACTGGTGCGCACAATCATCGCGGCGGCCTGGGCCGACGGCGTGATCGACGAGGCGGAGACGATGGTGATCGACGGCGCGCTGAAAGAGGCGGGCCTTGGCGGCAAGGACCGGGCTATCCTCGAAAACACGCGGCCTGAGGCGGAAACGCTGGACAAGATCGCAGCGGGCGCGCTCTCGCCCAACCATGCGGCGCAGCTTTATGCGGCGGCCTGCGTGGTGACGGGTGATCCGACGGCGGAGGAAGCAGGCTTCCTCGCGCGGCTCGCGGCGCGGCTTGGCATTGCGGAGGCACATGCGGCAGCGATCCGGGCGGAAGCCAAGGGCTGATGCAGTACTGGCTTCTGAAATCGGAGCCCGACGCCTGGAGCTGGGACCAGCAGGTGGCGAAGGGCGAGGCGGGCGAGATGTGGTCCGGCGTGCGTAATTATACCGCGCGCAACCACATGCGGGCGATGAAGCTTGGTGACCGGGCGTTTTTCTATCACTCGAACGAGGGGTTGGCCGTGGTCGGCGTGGTGGAGGTGTGCGCGCTGTCGGCGCCAGATCCGACCACGGATGATGTGCGCTGGGACTGTGTGACGGTGAAGGCGCTGGCACCGATGCCGAAGCCAGTGACGCTGAAGGAGATCAAAGCGAACCCGAAGCTGGCGGAGATGAGCCTCGTGACATCGTTCCGGCTGTCGGTGCAGCCGGTGCTGGCGCCGGAATGGAAGGAAGTCTGCCGGATGGGCGGGATGGACTGGAAGACGCTGAAGCCTGCGGGCTAAGGCGCTATTGCTATCCGGACGTCGTTTATTGGCCCTAAGCTGCCGGTTGCAACTATCCTTGCGAATGTCCGATTTCGCGAGCGACCGCGATTCACCAGTGTTTCTTTGGCTTCGCGATCAAACACCCTCCCTGCGCCGGTTGAGCCCAAACGATCATAGTATAGCCTAGTCACGGTGCTGCGCCAGAACACTGCGCAGCCGGTCCGTCTGTTGGCTCCGTCAGCGTCTGGCTGAACACCTAGCCATTACCTTGGTCGCCGCGGCTATCGAAGCATTCGTGTGATAGTTCAACGCGCTCTCGATGCTTGAGCCCATGTTTCAGGACCGCGATTTATTTCATTACTTGAAAAGAAATTTGCTCCGACTGCAGAACTTTCCCATAGTTTGAAAATCCTTGATACCAAGCATCTAGCTCGCGGGGCACTAAAGGTGCCGCTGTGTCGCCGTGAACTTCGTTTGCTATCCACTGAACTTCGCGAGCTGAGACAGGGGAATTGTCCGGGGCTATAGAAAGCCATTTTTGGCAATCAAATACAGCAATAGAAATTTCTACACTGTAGGTGTTTCCGGCCTCCAACTGAAATTGGTCCGAAACACGACTTGCGTAACTTATCTTATCTTTGGGCGGCACAACGAGAAAAGCATTCTGAGCATTGGTCCGCATTGAAAATTCCTTATCAAGGACACCCGTTGTCTTTTGTTTGAAGCCTGCACGTAATCCTTGATCTGACGAAATGAGAAAAGCAAAGCCGACCGGCTCAGTGAAATCTGCGAGCGCTACACATTTCGGTTCGCTTCCTAAGTTTTGGTAAGTGAGATTTAGGAATACCCAGTCGGGTGAAGTCTTTTCATAGAGAAGCTCGATTGTGATTTGGTCGCGCTCAAAAGCTTGATGACGATCCACTGTAGCGCATGATTGCACTACCAAAACAGGAACCACCAAACTCACAATCGGAATTAGCCGGTTTCGGAGCATTGGCAGACCTCCTCAAACTCACCCATCGAGCATGCGTGGCTGTCTGCGTTGCTGCAAAGCAAATCCGAGTTTCCTCCATGCCTTACTAGCTTTGTTGACTTCTAGGCCGGCTCATTCGTCTAACCCGTATGCTCTATTTTTTCCCAAATAGAAATCTATCCCTGAACCTAGTGTTAGGCGAGCAACTTTGTGAACAATCACTCTCTGCGTTTGAAGATTTGACCTGCACCAGCATCGTTGGTCCGCCGATAACTGGAAGCTGAAAGTACATTGCCAGCATAAGCGCGGAGGGAACTTCCGGAACCGGCGATTTCCCGCCACTTCGTCTTCCGCGTGGCTCACCCCCTGTGTCCGTCCTCAAACCCTGCAAGCGTCCATTCGGCGAACTGGGCGAGGTTGCCGCCGGTGAAGAGGAAGCCGGCGACGCCGGCGGCGCGGGCGGCCTCCAGGTCGGCTTCCTTGTCGCCGATCAGGAAGCTCAGCTCGCGCTTCACGGGAAAGTCCGCCATTGCGCGCAGCAGCATGCCGGGCTTGGGTTTGCGGTCGAAACTGTCACGCCGGTAGCGGAGGTTTTCGCCCTCTTCGTGATAGGGGCAATAGTAGATCCGGTCGATCTTCGCGCCGCGTTCGGCAAGGCGCGCCTCCATCCAGGCATGGAGGGCGTGCATGTCGTCTTCGGTATAGTAGTTGCGGGCGATTCCGGACTGGTTGGTGACGACGAAGACGTACCAGCCGCGCGCGTTGAAGGCGGCGATGGTTTCGGCGGCGCCTTCGATGAATTCGAAATCCTCGATACGGCTGACATAGCCCTTGTCGGCGTTGATGACGCCGTCGCGGTCGAGGAAGAGGGCGGGGCGATGAGCGCTCATGGGCTCCTCTTGGCCGAAGCTGGCGCGCGCTGCAATCCTCGCCGGAGAGGCGAAGGGGGTGGACCGGCCGGGATGCCTACGCAACGCTCAGGCGGGGCGATCTGCGGAGGCTGCAATGGAGGCATATGTGGCGCTGCTGCTCAGCGCGTTTGGCGGCACGGTGGCCGGGCCGCTCTTCGTGCGCGTGGCGGGCGGTGATGGCACGGCGGGTGTTGTAGCTGGTCTGCTCGGCGGGGTGGCGGCGCACTATGGCGCGGCGGCGCTCGGCGTTGGCGAGGTGCTGGGGCCGGTGCTTGGTCCGATGCTGGGCGAGACCTATGGCCGGCCGGACCTGATGCGGCATGCGCAGGATTTTCTTGAGGGCGTGATCGGCGGCGGCGCGGCGGCCTGGCTCACGGGCCTCGTGATCCGGAAGGCGTAGGCGGGTTATTCCGCCGGTTTGGCGACGGCGGCGACGGCGTCGCGGTTGGCACGTACGCCGATCAGGAACGGGATCATCGACAGCGCCGCGATCAGCGCGGCGAGCAGGAAGGCCGCGCCGGCAAAATGCACCGGCGCACCGGGGGCGGTGTAGGCGGAGAAGACCTGCGTCATCAGGATCGGGCTGAAGATCAGGGTAAAGGCCATGATCGAGGATTGCGCGCCCTGCAGCTCGCCCTGCGCGTTCATCGGCGTGAGGTTGGCGGTGATCGTGTTGATGGCCGGCATGACGACGCCGCCGATGGCGGAGATGGAGATCATCGCGAAGGCCATCCAAGGATAGAGGGCGAAGGCAAAGCCGGTCATCGCGACAACGTGCACGCCGAGGCCGAACATCGCCGCGCGCATGGCGCCGAGGCGTTTGATGAGCCAGCCGGACAGCACCGCCTGCGACAGCGCCGAGCCGAGGCCGACGGCGCCGAGGGACAGGCCGATTTCCCATTCCGACCAGCCATAGCGGGAAGCGCCGTGATAGTTCCAGGTGGTCGGGTAGACCGAGTGCGCGGTCTGGAAGACGCCGATGGTGACAATGAACCAAGCGACACGCGGCAGTTTCGAGAAATGCTTCACGGCGCCGAAGGGATTGGCGCGGGCGAGGCTGAACTCGCGGCGGTTTTGAGGGGCGAGGCTCTCGGGCAGCACGAACAGGCCGTAAAGGAAGTTGAGGCCTGCAATGGCGGCCGCGACGAAGAAGGGCAGGCGGGTGTGGATCTCGCCGAGCAGGCCGCCGAAGACCGGGCCGAGGATGAAGCCGAAACCGAAGGCGGCGCCGAGGATGCCGAAGGCGCGGCCGCGGTCTTCCGGGGCGGTGACGTCGGCAACATAGGCATTGGCAACCGAGACGGTGCCCGAGAAGACGCCTGCAAGGGCGCGGCCGAGGAACAGGATGCCGAGTGTCGGGGCGAGGCCGAGGATGACCATGTCGACGCCAAGCATGGCGATCGAGATGAGCAGGACCGGGCGGCGGCCATACTTGTCGGACAGGCCGCCGAGCAGCGGCATGGCGAGAAAATTGGCGACCGCGAAGACGACCGCCAGCCATCCGTTGGACTTGATCGCGATCTCTATTGGCTGGTTGGTCAACTCGGCCAGCAATGCCGGCATGATCGGCATGATGAGGCCGAAGGAGAGCATGTTCAGCGCCACCGCGACGACCACGAACAGGAAGGCATTCTTGCCGGGCGCACGGGCGGTGGGAGCGAGGGTCATCGGCGGCATCTTTCTGCCTCGCCGGCGCGGGCGTCAATGCGGGCCGCGAGAAAGCTGCGGGGCCTTGCCTGCCACTGCGTCAGGGGGGAGAAAAGTGGGCTCATGGCTGATGACCTGCCCCTGACGCGCATCGCTGCCTCGCCCGGCGAGGCGGAGGCGATTCGCGCGGCCGTGAGCGTTCAGACCGTCATGGGCGACTCGCGGCTGGCTGAGCTGGGAGATGCGCCCGGGCTGTTCGCGCTGCTCTCCGATCCGCTGGTCCATGCGCCGATCTATACCCTGCCGCGGCCACTGACCGAGGCGAGCGTGGAGGCGTTCATCGCGGGGCACCTTGAGGAACGTGCGGCGGGAGAGGGGCTGCTCTTCGTGCGCGCGGGCGAGGGCGGGCAGGTGATGGGCTATTCGGATGTGCAGGTCTGGCCGCAATGGCGGGCTGGGGAGCTGGGCGGCGCGCTGCATCCCTCGCTGCATGGCAAGGGCGCAGGCGGGCGCGGGGCAGCAGCGAGCTTTGCCTGGATGTTCGAGGCGCTGGGACTGGACCTGATCTGCGAGACGGCGGCGCTGACCAACGTGCCAACCCAGCGGATGCTTGACGGGCTGGGCTTCCGGCGGATGGGCGAAACCCTCAGCACACGGCCGGATGGGACGACGCGCGCAAGCCTTGTCTGGGAAATCACCCGGGCCGAATGGGCGGCGCGGCATGGATTTGGCTGATTGCTAGCGCGCGCCGGGCGGGTTAGGGCGCGGACATGACACTCACGGTTTTTCTGATTGAAGCGGCCGGCTGGATTGGCGCGGGCCTGATCCTCGGCGCTTACGTCCTGCTATCGGCAGGCAAGCTCAAGGGCGATTCGCCGGCCTATCAATGGATGAACGTGATCGGCGCGGCAGGATTCATCCTCAACAGCGGCTATAACGGCGCCATCCCGTCGATGGTGCTCAACGTCATCTGGGTAGGGATTGGCGTGTTTGCTCTGTGGCGGATTTATAAAAGCGCCAAGGCAGTGTAGCTTTCCGGGGTTGATTTGGGAGACCCCGGATGCCCCAACGCTTTTCCGAGCTTGAACCGCTGGCGCAGGCAATCGCCGCACGGGCAGAGGGAATGGACCGGCCGCTGATCGTTGCGCTCGATGGGCGCAGCGCCGCCGGCAAGACGATGCTGGCGGCCGCGCTGGGCGAGCGGCTCGATGCCGGGGTGATCGAAGGCGATGATTTCTACGCGGGCGGCGTTACCGTGCGCGCGGAGCCGCCCGCGGCTATGGTTGCGGCGTGTACGGACTGGCAGCATCAGCGCCTCGTTCTGGACCTGCTCAGATCCGGCCGGGAGGCCTCCTGGAATGCCTTTGACTGGGAGGCGTTTGACGGGCGGGTGTGCACGGAATTGACCGTGATGTCGCCAAAGCCGATCATCATCCTGGAAGGCGTGTATGCGGCGCGGCCCGAGCTGGCCGACCTGATCGACATTGCCATCATGGTGCGCGCCGATGAGGGCGTGCGGGAATCGCGGCTATTGGCGCGGCAGGAACATACCGGCCCTTGGGAGAAGCAGTGGCATGCGGCGGAAGATTACTATTTCGAGTTCGTCCGTCCGCTGACGAGCTTCAACATGCTGATCAGCGAGATCGCGCTTTAGGCGCCGGCTGGCGGCGCAGGCCTTGGGCTGAGTGTGGCCAGTGCCACGCCGCCGAGGATGACAACGCTGGCGGCGAGGAAGCGCAGGGTGAGCGGCTCGCTTAGCAGGAGCACGCCAAGCAGCGCCGTGATGGCGGGCACACTGAGCTGCGCCATGCCGGCGGTGCTGGAACTCAAGCCCTTGAGCGCCGTGTACCAGATCGCATAGCCGAGGCCCGAGGTGAGCGCGCCGGACGCGGCAGCAAGCGCGGCGCCCTTCGGCGTGAGGCCGGATTCCGGTGACAGCGCCAGGACCGGCAGGGAGAGGACAAGGGCCATCGCTGCGGCCTGCAGGAAGTTTCCGGCGGTTGCCTGCGTTGGATCGCCGCCGCGCCGCCCGCGCAGCGAATAAAAGCCCCAGCCAATTCCGGCGAGTGCCATCATCGTAGCGCCAATTGGCGACGGCGCAGAAATGCCGGGGCCGAGAAGGGCGACCAGACCCGCGAGCGCAAGCGCGCCGCCGCCAAGCTGCGGCAGGCCAAGCCGCTCGCCGCCCAGAAGACCGGCGCCGATCATCGTGACCTGCACCATGCCGAACAGGATCAGCGCGCCGGTGCCGGCGGGCAGCGTGAGGTAGGCAAAGGAGAAGAAGCCCGCGTAGGCAAACAGCGCAAGCGCCGAGAGCGGATTGCCGGACGAGAGGGCGCGACTTGGCCCCGCCAGCAAAGCAAGGATCGCCGCGCCCGAGACAAGGCGGATGAGCGTGAAGGTCCAGGGGCCAGCCTCACCCACCGCCAGAGCAATCCGTGCAAGGACAGAGTTGCCGGCAAAGGCCAGCATGGCCAGAAGGGTGAGCAGGGCGATGCGCATGGGGCGGATCAGAACTCGCCGTGCCGGCCCTTGCCTTCTGCGAAGCGGGCGGCACCGTCGCGGGCGCTTCCGGCCTTGAGGACGTCCAGGCCTCCGGCGAATTCGGCGGCAAGCGCGGCCTCTTCGGAGAGGTTCCACTGGTTCAGAGCCGAAGTGCGGTCGGTGCGCAGACAGAGCTGCGGGAAGGCGGCGAGGTCTTCGGCGAGTTTCAGTGCGCGGGGTAGGGCGGTCTCGTCCGGGGTCAGATAATTTGCGAGACCTATGGCATGGGCTTCTTCGGGCGCGACTTCGCGGCCGGTGAGGATCATGTCCATCGCGCGGGAGGCACCGATCAGGCGGGGCAGGCGTACGGTGCCGCCATCGATCAGCGGCACGCCGAAGCGGCGGCAGAACACGCCGAAGCGGGCAGATGGCGAGCCGACGCGCAGATCGCACCAGAGCGCGAGCTCTAATCCTCCGGCCACGGCATATCCGTCTACCGCTGCGATCACCGGCTTGGAGAGTTGCATGCGCGTCGGGCCCATCGGGCCGAGGTCTCCGCCAGTATGGGTGGGATTGCCCTTGCCGGTCGCGACGGCTTTCAGGTCCGCGCCGGCGCAGAAGTTCCCGCCCGCGCCGGTGAGGATCGCAACGCTCGCGGTCTCATCCGCGTCGAAGGCCTTGAAGGCATCGTAAAGGGCGACAGCGGTCTCGTGATCGACCGCGTTGCGGGCGTGCGGCCGGTTGATCGTGATGATGCGGACGGGGCCGGATGTGGTTGTGAGAATGGACATGTGGGCTCCTTGCCCCCCTCTCCCGTACGGGAGAGGGGGGGGCGAGGGTCAGCGACTCAGTTCCTTCATCGCCTCGTCGAGGCCGCCAAGGGTCATTTCGAACATGCGGTGGGGGCCGATCAGTTCACGGACGAGCTTGATCGAGCCGGTGTATTCCCAGGCGCCTTCCTTGGTCGGGTTCAGCCAGACGAGGTGGGGATAGCGCTCGACGAAGCGCTGGATCCAGATGCCGCCCGGTTCCTCGTTCCAATGCTCGACCGAGCCGCCGGCATAGGTGATCTCGTAGGGGCTCATCGTGGCGTCGCCAACGACGATGACCTTGTACTCCGAGGGGTACTTGTTCAGTACGTCCCAGGTGTCGATCCGGTTGTTCATCCGGCGACGGTTGTCCTTCCAGAGGCCTTCATACGGGCAGTTGTGGAAGTAGTAGTATTCGAGGTTCTTGATCTCGGATTTGGCGGCGGAGAAAAGCTCCTCCATGATCCGCACAAAGGGGTCCATCGAGCCGCCGACATCCAGGAGCAGCAGCACGGAGACGGTGTTGCGCTTCTCGGCGCGCATCTCGATGTCGAGATAGCCCTTGCGGGCGGTGTTGCGGATCGTCTGGTCAAGGTCCAGCTCGTCCTGCGCGCCCTTGCGGGCCCATTTGCGCAGGCGCTTCATGGCGATCTTGATGTTCCGTGTACCGAGTTCGACCTTGTCGTCGTAATTCTTGAACTCGCGCTTGTCCCAGACCTTCACGGCGCGGCGGTGGCGGGACTTGTCCTGGCCGATGCGCACGCCTTCCGGATTGTAGCCATTGGCGCCGAAGGGCGAGGTGCCGCCGGTGCCGATCATCTTGTTGCCGCCTTCGTGGCGCTTCTTCTGCTCCTCAAGGCGCTGCTTCAGCGTTTCCATGAGCTTTTCGAAGCCGCCCATCGCCTCGATCTCGGCCATCTCCTCGGGGGTCAGGAATTTCTCGCTCATCTTCTTGAGCCATTCCTCGGGCAGGTCCTTGACGTTGACGGCATCCGCCAGCGTGTCGAGGCCCTTGAAGACATGGCCGAAGACGCGGTCGAACTTGTCGATGTTGCGCTCGTCTTTCACCAGGGCGGTGCGGGCGAGGTAGTAGAAGTCCTCGACATCCATCTCGATGACCTGCTTGTCCATCGCCTCCATGAGGGTCAGGTATTCCTTCAGTGTCACCGGGACTTTCGCGGCGCGCAGCTCGTTGAAGAAGTTGAGGAACATCGGCAGGGCCATCCGTGCAGTTTCTGAGAGTAAGATAGACCGCAAATGCGGCCCTGTCCAAGCTGACGTTAGGGGAGGCGGTCATCCCCGGTTCAGGCGGCGGCGGCTAAGAGGCGGGGGATGATGCGGGCGTTAATTCTTCTGATCTTTGCGGGCCTTGGCGCCGCGGGTGCGGCCTCGGCAGAGGCGTGCCCGGCGGGAGTGCGGGAAGCGCCCTGCATGCTGGAAGCGGCCTGGACAGCCACCGAAGCGTTGCCGGAGACCAAGCAGGCGCGGCTGAAGCCGCTGTTCGCGCCGCTGGCATTGGGCCTGAAGGATACGAAATCGAAGGCGGTCTGGGACGCGCGGCTCGGTGATACCGGGCTGGACGTCGAGGGCACCGATTATGTGCGCCGGACAGCCGAGACGGCGATCCGCGAATACGGCTGGGAAGGCTTCCTGCAGCGGGCACGGGAGGGCCTCGCACCGCTGCATATGGGCCGGCCGGAGATCATGGCTGCGGCGATCGAGCTGGCGCCGGATACGAAACAGCGGGCACGGATCATCGAGATGATGTTCAGCCTTGCCGGCACGCCGGACAGCCGCGTGATCAGCGGCATCAGTGTCAACGCGTTCGAGCGCGCAGACTTCGGCCATGTGCTGGCCGACCGGATGATGCGGGATTGCAGGCTGGCGGAGTTTGACCGGGCCGTGGACATGACTGCCTCGCCGGCTTCCCTGCGCTACGCCCTCTGGCGCGCCCGGATCACGGGCGGGGCGGGCGCGCTGGCAGATGATATCCGCGCCGCTGATGCAGACGGCGACACCAGCCACGTGCGCCAGGCGCTGGAAGGCTATGGCGCAATCCTCAGCCTCGGATACTGCGCGAAATAGCGCGCGGACCTTTCCCGCCGGTCATCTTTGAGTCATAGCGGGGTATGGATACGCTGGACGAAACCGAAGCGGACCAGGTGGTCATTCCGGCCGAAGGGATTTGCGGACCCTCCGAGGTGACGGCGCTGTCGCATCTCTACCGCGCGGAAGTCTACCGTTCGACCGTGTGGCGCCAGCGGCTCGACCAGACGACAAACTGGGCGGTGATCTCGACCGGCATTGGCCTGTCGGTGGCGTTTGCCAACGAGCGCGCTTCGCCGTTTCCCATCGTGCTCGTCGGCATGCTGTGCATCGTGTTCCTGATGCTGGAGGCGCGGCGCTACCGTTTTTTCTATGTCTGGCGGTTCCGCGCGCGGGTGCTGGAGATTGCCTTCATGGTGCCGATCCTGCGCGGCGAGGGGGCGAAGATCCAGCTCGACCGGGGAACGGCGCTGTCAGACGATTACGAGAAACCGGCCTACCGCATTTCGATGATCCGCTGCGTCGGGCGACGGTTGCGTCGCAATTACGGTTACATCTTCGCCATTCTCGGTGCGGCCTACTTTGCGAAGATCGCCATCCATCCAGTCGACGTGGCCTCGTGGGAACAGTTCTTCCGGCGCGCGCATATCGGGCCGATCCCCGGCTATGTGGCGATTGCAGCGGGGCTTGCATTCCATCTCGGCTGGATCGGCCTCGCGGTGAAAACCTGGTGGGACGAGCGCACAGACAAGACAAAGATGGCGGACTTCCTCAAGAGCCGGGAAGACGTAAACTTTGCCAGCGCAGCGAGCGCCGAGGATGCGGTGTTGGGGTAGGTGAGGGGCGGGATGTGTTCCCCCCAGCCGTTAGCCCGCCGGGCCGCGTCGTCCGCCGCCGGAGCTGCCGCCGCCATCGGTGCGGCGGGAGAGGAAGGCGAGGCGTTCGAAGAGGGCGACGTCCTGTTCGTTCTTGAGCAGCGCGCCGTGCAGCGGCGGGGTCAGGCGGTCGGGATCCTTCTCGCGCATCGTCTCGAGGTCGATGTCCTCGTTCATCAGCAGCTTCAGCCAGTCGAGCAGCTCAGAGGTCGACGGTTTCTTTTTCACGCCCGGCAGTTCGCGCATGGCGTAGAAGGTTGAGAGTGCGTCGCCGACGAGCTTCTTCTTGATGCCGGGGAAGTGCACGTCGATGATCGAGCGCATCGTCGGCTCGTCCGGGAACTTGATGAAGTGGAAGAAGCAGCGGCGCAGGAAGGCGTCCGGCAATTCCTTCTCGTTGTTCGAGGTGATGATCACGATCGGGCGGACCTTTGCCTTCACGGTCTCGTTGGTTTCGTAGACATAGAACTCCATCCGGTCGAGCTCCTGAAGGAGGTCGTTCGGGAACTCGATGTCGGCCTTGTCGATCTCGTCGATCAGCAGCACGGGACGCTTCTTGGAGGTGAACGCCTCCCAGAGCTTGCCCTTCTTGATGTAGTTCTTGACGTCCTTGGCGCGCTCTTCGCCCATCTGGCCGTCGCGCAGGCGCGAGACCGCGTCATACTCGTAGAGGCCCTGGTTGGCCTTGGTGGTCGACTTGATGTGCCACTCGATCAGCTCGAGGCCGAGCGACTTCGCAACCTCGATGGCCAGCACGGTCTTGCCGGTGCCGGGCTCGCCCTTGATCAGCAGCGGGCGCTCGAGCGCGATGGCAGCATTGACGGCAACTTTCAGATCGTCGGTTGCCACATAATTGGTCGTGCCTTCGAAGCGCATCGGCCCTGGTTCCTCTCCAAAACTTATGACAGCACCATAAGGCCCGCCCTGCGCCCGGCAAGCGCTGACCTATAGGAAAGCGCTGCAACGCAACATCGAATTCACTTAAGGGAAGGGGGCGCTTGTGGTAAACGGAAATGGCCATGCGCTGCGCCACAGAGGCTCAAGCTTCAGACACGCGCCGCACCTTTCCTGACTGGTCCGGTTCAATGCCGGAGCTTCCGGAAACCGTGCAGGACTTATGATCCAATGCCCTCCTGAGACGGGCGCATGGCAACCTCCAGCAACAGGCATTCCAGACCCCCTGAAAGGTTCCCTTGCACGCTCCGCGCGTCGGTTAATCCACGGCAATCAAGCGTTAACGCCTGTGTGCGAGTCTGGGACAGTCCAGAGGACGGGGTCCGCGCAGTATGCCACTCAAACTCTCCCTCAAGCCCGGTGAAACCTTCGTGGTGAACGGGGCTGTCGTACGCAACGGTGACCGGCGCGGCGTGCTGCTGCTTGAAACCCAGGCGCGCGTCCTGCGCGAAAAGGACATCCTCAAGCCTGCCGATGCCGCAACGCCGGCGGGCCGGGCCTATTTCGCCGTGATGCAGATGTATCTGCTCGGCGAAGTCGACGGGCCCCTCTACACCCAGACCGCCGATGCTTTGGCCGGCCTTCTGGCCGAAATGCCGGACGCGCATGACGATGTGCTGCAGATATCAGCCGATGTCGTCGCCGGCGACCTTTACCGGGCGCTCAGCCGGTGCCGCAAGCTCATGCCCGCTGCCGCGGACGGAGACGTCTGATGGCTGATGGAAACACCCTACGCGCATCGCTCCCCGCCGGTCTGCCGCCGGCTGTGAGCGTGGATGAGGCGATCCGGCTGATCGAGGCGGGCAAGGGCGATGGCCTGCGCGTCGATCTCGGCGGCGGACGCTTCGCCTCGGCCGATACACCGCGCGGCACCGATGGTCTGCTGCAGCGTCTGCGCGGCCACAAGATGCTGACAGCCCTTTCGAGGGATGGCGGCGAGCTGTCGCGCTTAAAATCCCCGGCCACGGAAGTCAATGTGGCCCCGGCCGTGCGGGAAATACTGGACGCCGCGATGCGCAAAGCTTAAGCGGCCCGCGCATGAACCCTGAACTCATCTCCCTTTTCATGGCGGCCTTCGTCACGTTCTTCGTGCTGATCGATGCGCCGGGCGTGGCGCCGATCTTTGCGACGCTGACAGCGGGCACGCCCGCCGCGCACCGCCGGAAGATGGCGTACAAGTCGGTTTTCGTCGCTTCGCTGATCATGCTTTTCTTCGCATTTGGCGGCGCCTGGCTGCTGGAGGCGATGCATATCTCGCTGGACGCCTTCCGGATCGCGGGCGGGGCGCTGCTCTTCCTGATCGCGCTCGACATGGTGTTCGAAAAACGCACCGAGCGGCGCGAGAACCGGGCCGAGGAAGTGCTCGAAGAGCACAAGAATGATCCGGAGCCTGACGATATCTCGGTGTTCCCGATGGGTATTCCGATGATTGCGGGTCCCGGCTCTATCGCCACGGCGATGTTCTACATGTCGGAAGCTGCCAACTGGCAGGAGCAGGGCGTGGTCCTCGCCGCCATCGGCGCCAACCTCGTGATCACCCTGGTGATCTTCCTGCTCGCCGGCCCCATCGTGAAGCTGATCGGGGCAAGTGTGGCAGGTGCGATCACGCGAATTCTGGGCGTCATTCTCGCCGCCCTTTCGGCGCAGCTGCTGATCAACGGAATTCAGGGCGCTTTCGGCCTCGCTTAGCGCCTGGGGCGCTGATGTCAGATGCCTTGCGGTTCTGCCTTGCCCGGCTTTCTCGGGAAGTAGATCCGCAGGGTTGAGAGCGCGACCCAGAAGAGCAACATGCCTGCTGCTGTCAGGCTCATGATCTCCAGCACCATCGATGTGTTCCAGCTGACACCGGCATCGGCGACGCGCAGGCCTTCATTGCCGCGCTCCTTGACCAGTGCCACCGCCTGCATGCCACCAGCCTCGGCCAGCATGCGCGCACGGCGCAGGTCAGTGCCGTCCTGGACGACAGAGAGAAGCGTCAACGTCGCTGTCGGGCTGGTCAGGGTGGCAATCTTGTCGATCTGCTCGAGTTCCGCTTCGAGGCGCGCGAGGCCGGCAGGGTCGATGGATTGCTCGAACGCGCGCAGTACGCGCATACCGCGCACATCAGTCGTATTGAAACCTGCCAGCGCCTCTTCCAGCGCCGGGGCCAGAACGTCGCGCGGCACGGCGGCGCCGGTGAGGCTGTCGAGATAGTCCGTGAACTGGGGTGTCCGGCGTTTGGAGCGGCTGGCGGATTTCACGATCGAGACGGCGCGGATGTTCGCGTCCGAGAGGCCATCACTGATGCCCTGCTGGACGAGGCCGATGCCGGTCAGCTTGAAGACGATCGCGTCCGAATAGTCACCGCCGATCCAGCGCTGGGACATGGTCGCAAGATCGGCATAGCTGCCGAGCAACTTGAACCGCCAGTCGAGTTCCGGCCGGGCGCCGGCTTCGAGGACTTCGCCAAGGTCTTCGGCTGCCGCGTCAGACGGCGCCGGTTCGGGGGGGGCTTCCGGTTCAGGGACTTCAACCGGCGATTCGGGCAGTCCAAGTTCGTATTCGATCGATCGCGCAATCGTTTCAGGAAGCTGCTGCAAGGCCGCGCGGATATAGCGGTCATCGGCCGATCCGCGGGTTTCGGCTTCTGCGCGCGCGCGCACCTGCTTGCCCAGTTCATTGCCCAGCATTGCGGGTGCGGCGATGAGATACCCGCGCAGCGCGTCCGTATCCTTGTCCTCCAGGGCGCCCTGAACTTTGTCCTGCCAGAAAGGCAACTTGCGGTTCTCTTCCTTGGGCGCCAGCTGCCGGAATTCCCGGTCGAGCCGGTCAGTGGTCTGACGGATGGCATCTATGGACGTCGACTCGGCCACGCCTGCGCCTTCATAGGCCTTGCGTACGGTATTCGCGCCGATCACCGGCAAGAGGATCAACAGTGAATTGAACATCACCGCCAGCATCCAGCCAGCGCGCTTCGATTGTTCTTTCCGTTGTCTGGCCATTCGGGCGGAAAACCGTAGGAAGCGCGGCGGGGGAGGCGAGCATTCATAGAGACTGCCGGTGTCTCAAAGATCAAGAGCCGGTGTGCAACTTGCACGGCAGCTTGCAGCTTCACTGCGCCAACCGGCTCGAATGTTACTTATTTTTGTCGTAAAATTGGCGTAAGAGGTTGAAAGTATTAAGTTAAAGATAGCAGCGCGCGCAATTGCGCCGAATCGAGGGTCGCTATATATGGCACGGAAACGAACGAAGGAGACTGCGGTGAGCATCGATCTTTCCGACGACTATCGTCCCTCCGAAGACGAAGAGTTCATGAATGAGCGCCAGCGCGCTTATTTCCGCCGTTTGCTCGAAACCTGGAAAGCCGAGATCATCGACGGCGCCAAGCAGACCATAAACAATCTGCAGGACGAGTCAGGCTCGCTGCCGGATATCGTCGACCGGGCTTCTGCCGAAAGCGACAAGGCGCTGGAGCTGCGCACCCGTGACCGCCAGCGCAAGCTGATCTCGAAAATCGACTCGGCCCTGCGGCGCATCGAAGACGGAACGTACGGCTATTGCGAAGCAAGCGGCGAGCCAATCGGCCTGCGCCGCCTCGAGGCCCGTCCGACCGCAACCCTCAGCCTCGAAGCCCAGGAGCGGCACGAGCGCAAGGAACGCACGCTGCGCGACGACTAGCGTTTCGGATCACCCGTCCAGAACCAGAAAGGCGGCGCTCCGCGAGGAACGCCGCCTTTTTTTATTACCGATTCACCCAAACGCCTTGGCGGAACTCTCAGAGGTTGCCCTTCAGCGATGAGGAGAGAATGCGCCCAACTTCCGAATCACGCCTTACCAGCGCCTGACCACCGCGTTAAATTTGAACGATTTTTCTGAATCAGGAGCGGGGTTCGCTTAACGGCTTGCCAAACCGCGTGTTCCCTAACGGGTCGTTAACCTGAACCGGGTGATGAAGGGGCATGACCCGGAATGCTGCCGCGCCTCGACTCGCGCCGGCGCTGCCTGACAGCGCCGATGATGGCTGGGATATGTCTCCGCGCCGGGAGGGGCATGTGATGAATGACCTGACCCACGCGCCCGACCTTGCCGATCCGGAACGGTTTCTGATGACCGCGCGGGGAAAACTCTCGCCGGCGGAAATCGAAGCCCTGCTGCGACCCGATCTGTCTGACTTCACCGCCGACGCGCCTTCAGAAGCCGCGCCCTTGCCGCCCAAGGATTTTGCCGCGCCTGCGCCTGCTGCCCCTGACGGCGACCGGGAAATTTCGCGCCGCCTCGCCGCACGGCTATCGCTGGCCATGCGCGAAAGCTGCGGCTTGCAGGTCGCCGCGATGATCTCTGCTTCCCGCCGCGCGCCCTTCGAGGCGGCTGTGCGCCAGGGCAATGAAGAGCGCGGACAGGCGATTGCCTGTTTCGCTACTCGCGGCGGGGATATCAGCGCGATGCTGATCCTGTCGCCGGGCCTTGCCCAGCTGCTGATTGAAACGGCCTGCGGCGGGCGCGAGCGCCCTGGCGTCGTGAAGCCTTTAAGCCCCATCGACATCGCCTTGCTCGAAGCCCTGCTGCGCCCTCTGGCGCAGGCGATTTCGCCGGAGCTGCACTTCGCAAGCCTTGAAACCGACGGTGTCTTTGCCGCCTCGATCGCGCCGCTGTCTGACGCGCTCACGTGCGAACTTTCGATGCGCGTGCAGGCGGACGCCTTCCGCGGGCAGCTGATCGTCTCAGCTGCTATCGCGGACCCGGCCCGGGCGGCGGTGGCGGCTGAGCTTCCGGCCCCAACGCGCGCTGCTGCTCCAGGACCGGGCGCCCTGACCGTGACGCTGACGGCGCGGGTTGCCAGCCTCGCCGTGCCGCTGTCCAAACTGTCGGGTCTGAAGCCCGGCTCGACGCTGTTGCTCGGCGTGCCGGCGGATCAGCCGGTTGAGCTCATGTCTGGCGGGTCGGGCGGCGTCCTCGCTGCGGAAGCCGAGATCGGGCGCCGGGGCGGTAAGGTTGCACTCCGCATCCTGCGCCGCGGACCGGCTATCGGGCCGCTCAGCCGTTCGGCGTCCTGACGAACTCGGCTTCGATTTCGATCAACACATCATCCGTGATGAGGCCGGAATACTTGTCGATTCCAAACGCTGACCGGTTGATCGGAAGCGTTGCCGAAAAGCCCACCACGTCGGCGCCGCGCAGGCGGTCATAGGCGCTGCCATTGAGGCGAGCCTTGATGAGGACGGACTGGGTCTTGCCCTTGAGCGTCAGGTCGCCGCTGATGTCGGCTTCGTTCACTCCCGTGATCTTGAGGCCGTACGTCTTGAAACTCGCCTGCGGATGGGCGGCGGCATCGAACCAATCCGGTCCCATCAGCTCGGCGGCGAATTCGGGGTTGGCAATGTTGAGTGAGGTCATGTCGACCGTGGCGGTCACCACCGCCGATTCAGGGTTGGCCGGATCGCCGGTCAGGCTGGCGTCGAACCGCTCGAAGCGTCCGACATAGGTCGAGTAGCCGAGGTGATCGATCTTGAAAAGGATGGAGGCGTGCGCCTTGTCGAGCGCATAGTCGCCTGCCGGCACGGAGGCTGCGGCCGTGTCGATATCCGGTTTCAGCACGGCGGCGGCAACCGTGTTGCAGCCGGGCAGGGCGATCAGGGCAAGAAGGCACGCGGCGGCAAGCCGCCCACGCCGGAATTCGGTCAGGTTTTCTTGCCAGCGAGCCATGCATCCACCGTTTCTTCGAGCACCGCGAGCGGCACGGCCCCGTTCCTTAGCACGATGTCGTGGAACTCGCGAATGTCGAACTGGTCACCCAGCTGTGCGCGGGCGCGTTCACGTAGCTCGACGATCTTCAGCATGCCGATCTTGTAGGCGGTGGCCTGGCCCGGCATCACGATATAGCGTTCGATGGCCTTCTCGCAGTCGCCTTGCGGGTTTGGCGTATTATCCATCAGGTATTGGATGGCCTGTTCGCGCGTCCACTTCTTGCTGTGGAGGCCGGTATCGACGACAAGGCGCGCCGCGCGCCAGATTTCCATCGCGAGGCGCCCAAAGTCCGAATACGGATCCGAATAATAGCCGAGTTCCTTCGGTACGAGCTCCGAATAAAGGCCCCAGCCTTCGGAATAAGCGGTGTAGCCGCCATACTTGCGGAAGCTCGGGATACCTTCGAGTTCCTGCGCAATGGCGATCTGCATGTGGTGGCCGGGAATGCCTTCATGGAAGGCGAGGGCTTCCAACTGGTACGTCGGCATGTCCGCCATGCTGTAGAGGTTGGCATAGTAGACGCCGGGCCGGGAACCATCCGGGGCAGGGCGCGAGTAGAACGCCTTGCCCGCGGATTTTTCTCGGAAAGGCTCGACGGCCTTCACGATCATGTCGGCCTTCGGGAAGCGGTTGAACAGTTTCGGCAGGTCGCCCTTCATCGTCTCGATCGCGGCCTCTGCCTCGGCCAGGTACTCGGCCCGGCCTTCCGGCGTCTCCGGCTTGTAGAAGCGCGGATCGGTGCGCATGAATTCGAAGAACTCGGCGAGGCTGCCCTCGAAGCCGACCTGGGTCATGATCGCCTGCATCTCGCCGTGGATGCGGGCCACTTCATCGAGGCCGATCTGGTGGATCTCGTCGGCTGTCAGGTCGGTGGTGGTCATCTGCGCAAGGCGCATGTTGTAGTAATCGCCTCCATCCGGCAGCTTCCAGGCGCCGTCATCCTTCGTCGCGGCGGCCTGCTGGCGGGTCAGCTCCGCGATCGCGGTCTCGTAGGCGGGGCCAACCGACGCTTTCAGCGCGTCCTTGGCCCGGGCGAGCAGATCGGCGGCGTCTTCTTCCGTGATCGAACCGTTCGCCGAAAGCGCGGTGATCTTGTCCCGTATGTCTGCCATCAGGGGGCTGTCGTCCGTGCCGTCGCCCGTTCCCGTGAAGGGGTAACCGGTGATCACGCCGCGCGCATCGGCGAGGACATACTCGAACACGAAGCCCGGCGGCAGGATGCCCTGCGCGGCGGAGGCCTTCGAATTCTCGACATGCTGGCCGAGATAGGCCGGAACACCGTTCAGGCGCGAGATATAGGCCTCGGCGTCTGCGGCGGTGGCGACCTTGTGCTGGTTGATCAGGAAAGCGGGAATCCCCGACTGGACACCGAACATCTGGTTGAAGGTGTAGCTGTGGCTACGGAAAGGGAAGGCCGCTTCGGCGCGCTCGAGCTCATACTCGGCCAGGCGCCAGGACAGCTTTGCCTGATCATCCAGCTTGTCGAAGTTGAAGCTGGATTTCATCTCGGCGACGGAGGCGCGCTGGAGTTCCAGTTCCTGGAGTTCAAAGGCCTCGGAGGCATCGCTCCATTCGCCGTAACGGTCCTTGATGCCGAGATAGGTCTGGCGCATCGGGTCGCGGGCCACGGCGGCATCGAACGTGGCTTCAAACCAGGCATTCAGGCGCTCGGATTCGGCGGACACGTCTTCGGCAGAATAGGTTGCAGGCGCGGGCTCGCGCGGTGCCGGGGTTCCGCAGGCGGCGCTGGTCACAAGCAGGGCGAGCGCAATGGCAGTCCGGGTTATCATCATGGGCCGAATCCTGTTCCTGTTGCGACTGTTCCAATGCTCGCCTCTTAACGGTTTTTTTGGATTCGTTAACCTTTGACGTGCGAGAAGAAGGTAACCAAGATTGTCCCCGGTACGACCCCTTTGTCGCGCCGGGACAGGCGCGCTTCCGGCGGCAGGCCGGGTGAACTGGCGGTAGAAAATGAAAAAAGACTCAGAAGCTCTTGATTTGTCTCAGGTTCTCGGATCCGCCGAAGAACCCGGAGCGAATGCTGAAAGCGCTTTCCGGCCCGGCCGTAAAGTGGACTTCCTGCAGCTGGGTTTCTGGCTCTGTCTTCTGCTTTCGATCGCGGCAGCTTCCGTCTCGCTGGTGCGGCCGCACGCGTCGGGTGCGACCGGATCGATCCTGCTGATTACAATGGCCTCGGGCGGGCTCGTTTTCCTGCTCTGGACCGTGCGCGGCGCGGGCCGGTTCATCGGTCTGTTCCCTGAGCGAGGTGCAGCGGCCAGCATCGCCAATGCGGCGGCGCCGCGCTTTCCATGGATCGATGCGCTCGAAGAGGCGGTGCTGGTCACCGACCTCGGCGGCGCGCCGGTTGCCGCGAACGCGGCCTATAACGAACTTTCCGCCCTGGCGCTCATCACGGGACCCAGCGAATCGGGCCCGGTCACGGTCGACCGCCTATTCGGCGCAAGCCCCGGACTGGCCGCGCCGGTCTACCGGCTGTCGAAATCGGCAAAGGCGGCCACGCGCCGGCGGGAATTGCTGCCGCCCGTCGCGCTCGGCCCGGAACAGGTCCCTGCCCAGTTCGAAGTCAGCGTGTCGCCATTGCCGCGCGGACGTGTGCTGTGGCGAATCCGGCGCATCGTCGGCCAGATCGAGGCAACCGGAGCGGCGGATCTCAAGTCGCTGTATGTCGAGGATGCCCCGATGGGCTTCTGCGCCGTTCGCCCGGATGGCACGATCACCTACGCCAACGGCTTCCTGCGCGAAATGCTCGGTCTTCCCGAGACCGCCAAGAATATCCGTCTCGATGACATGATGCGTCCGGAATTCGTGAAGCTGCTGGGCCGCGACCGCAAGACGGGCGCGCCCGGCCGGACGGATATCCAGCTGCGCGCGCGCGACGGGGTTGAGCTTCCGGTTCAGGCAATCACCACCTGGTCAGGCCGCGGCGCCGAAGCCAGTGGGCGGATCGTTTTTCTGCCCAGCCCGCAACTGTTGAATGGTGACGGCGACCGGTTCTCGCTGCAAGGCGCCTCGCGTCCGTTGCGCGGTGACGGCGACCCCATGTTTGACGATGCGCCGTTCGGCGCGGTGCGCCTGGATGGTGACCGGGTCGACGGGGCGATCATCCTCGATGCCAACCGGGCACTCATGGAGCTGACCGGCGGGCGGGCCACGCCGGGTTCACGCTTCGCGGATCTCTTCATTTCCGAAGATGGCGGAGCCGGCGGTGCCGCCGCTGCGCTGGTGCAGGCGGTCGACAAGCCGGTCGCGCTGAAACTGGCCGGGGCCGAAAGCGAAGAGAAGACCAAGCACGCCAACGTGTTCGTGACGCTGAACTCGGCGGGCCGCCCGTCCGTGGCTTATGTCGTCGACATCTCCGAGCATCGCCAGCTCGAGCAGCGTCTCGCGCATGGCGAGAAGATGCGCGCCATCGGCAACATCGCCGGCCGCATTGCGCATGAGATCAACAACATGCTGCAGGTGACGATGGGCAATTACGAGGAGCTGATGAACCGGCACCCCGTGGGCGACCCTTCATATGATGAGCTCAAGGCGATCCATGAAGCGACCGTGCGCTCGCGCGACCTCGTTCGCGGCCTGCTCGCATATGCCCGCGAACAGACGTTCAAGCGCGAAGTCTTCAACACGACCGACTTCCTCACAGAGTTCACGATCCTGCTGCGCGGGGTCATCGACGAGAGCATCACGCTGCAGGTCAATCATGGCCGCGACGTGCCTTGGATCCGCGCTGACAAGAGCCAGCTCGAAACGGCGATCATCAACCTCGTCACCAACGCCCGCGACGCGATGCTGTCGCACAAGGGCGGCGGCAAGCTGACGATCCGCACGAGCCGCTCGACCGGCCGCGAGGCACAAGCCAAAGGCTTCAAATATGTCGAGGACGGTGATTACCTGCTGATCGAAGTCGAGGACACCGGCGGCGGCATCCCGAAAGAGCTGCAGGAGCGCATCTTCCAGCCTTTCTTCACCACGAAGGAAAAAGGCAATGGCACTGGCCTCGGCCTTGCCACCGTGTTCGGCATTATTAAGCAGTCTGGCGGCTATATCGAGCCCGTCTCCTCACCGGGGAAAGGCACGAACTTCCACGTTTATCTGCCGGCCCTCGCCGCTTCGGAAATCCCGCAGGCGACCGATCTTGTTGCCGCCACGCAGGAAGCGCCGCGTCCGGTTGACCTGTCCGGCCGTGGCCGGATCCTCGTCATCGAGGATGAATCCGGCGTTCGCAAACTCGCCGTCTCGGTCCTGCGCTCGCGCGGCTACGAGGTCGAAGAGGCTGAGGACGGCGAAGAGGCGCTGGACATCATCAATGCCAAGCCGGGCGGCTTCGATCTCGTCATTTCGGACGTCGTTATGCCGGGCATGAACGGGCCGACGCTGATCAAGCAGGCGCGCGACAAGCTGGGTCATGCTCGCGTGATCTTCATCTCAGGCTACGCCGAACAGGAACTGGCCAAGCAGCTGGACGACCGTGCGGTCTCCTTCCTGCCGAAACCATTCTCGGTTCGTCAGTTGTCGGAGCTTGTGAAACGCGAGATCGGCACGCCGCAGCAGGCAGCGGCCTGAGGCAGGCTCAGCGCGACCAGTGCGCGGCCAACAGGCCGGCAAACTCGTCAGCGCGCTCGTGGCAGGCCCAGTGACCGGCCCCGCGCGCCACATGCAGCGGAACGCCCCAGCGCTGGGAGAAACGCTCGGCAACGGAGAGATCGACGAACGGATCTGTCTCGCCCCAGAAGAGCTGGCCGCGCTTCGGCAGGTTCGCGAGGTCATCGACCCACTCGCCTTTGAACCTCAGGCCGAGGGCTGAGCGGTAGAGCTTCAGGATCGACCGGCGCATCGTCATGTCGATGTGCGCCACTTCCTCGCGCGCCAGGCTTGCCGGCATGCCGCCGGCAACGAGGCCGGTTTCGAGCCGGGCCTTGTCGCGCATCCCGAGCATGACGAGTTCGCCCAGTAGCGGGGTGGCCCACATGCGCGCGGTGCGGTGGCCGGAATAATCCTTGTCGATCACGGCATTGGTCACACACCAGCTCGAGACAAGGTCCGGACGAAGCGAGGCGGCTCGCAGGACCAGCAGCGCGCCCCAGTCATGCCCGACAATGTGCACCGGTTCGCCGATCGCTTCCATCTGGCCGACCAGCCAGGCGGCATAGGCATCCTTGGTGGCGGTAAAGCCCGCGGGCAGGGACGAGCCGAACCCCGGCAATGAGAGCGCCTTGTAGGAATCGGATTGAAGCCCCAGCGCGCGAATGAGCGGGCTCCAGAGAATGGCCGTATCCGGAACGCCGTGTACAAACAGGATCATGCTGATTTCCCCCATTTCCCCAAAGGCAGGGTACCGGCTTTGCTGCGACGCAGCAACCTTTGCGGGCCGGATCAGTCGATGAATCGCGATTTCGCACGCGAAATGCGCCGGCCGAGATAGTCCATGAATGCCCGCACGCGGGGGTTCTGGCGCAGGTCTGCATGCGTCAGCATCCATAAGCCGGTTGCGTGCGGACGATCCATCAGATTGTCCAGGGGCACGAGGTCGGGCATGCGTCTGGCATACGCCTTGGGCAGCAGGGCTGCCCCGCGCCCGAGGCGGCAGGCTTCGCCAATGGCAACGAACGAGTCGGCCCGCAGCACCTGGCGTTCCGGCGGGACATGCGCCTCTATCCATCGTCCCGGAGGCGAGTTCATCATATTGTCCCCGGCTGTGATCCAGCTGTGCTGGTCGCGGCGCTTGCCGGGATTGTTCTCCAGGTAGGCGCGGCTGGCATACACGCCGAAAGCGAGGTCGCAGATGCGGCGCCCGACGAGATGGTCCGGCGGCGAATCCGATGGGCGCAGGGCAACGTCGGCTTCCAGCCGGTCGAGCACCAGCCGGCGGGTCGTAACCGAAAGGTCGATGCGCAGGGCAGGGTGGCGCCCCTGAAAATCATCGATCATTTCGCTGACGCTCGACAGATAGATCGAGTCCGTCGTCGTTACCGAGAGATTTCCGGACAGCGTCTCGGCTTCCCCCTCAGTGACAGGATGGCTCGCGCCGGAGGTTGCCTCCAGCATGCGTGCAGCGGTGAGAATCGGATTGGCTTCCGGCAAGGCACGGTACCGCCCCCCGGTTCTCAGGAAGAGCGGATAGCCCAATTGCGCTTCCAGCGACTTGATCCGCCGCTGTACCGTTGATCGATCCACGCCAAGCAGGACGCTCGCCTCCGCGAGACTCCCCGCACGGGCGAGTACCGCGACAAAGCGGTAGTCGTCCCAGTTCTGAACGTGCATTTTTGCCCCACCCCTGTGCAAAACTGCTTATGACGCTTCATTGACACATAAGGCTTTGGTTAATTCAATGGGGATGTTGAAAATGTCATTGATGCGCCGGGTGGGGGAAGTTACTCGGCGGCAGACATGATGCAAAGCCCCGCAGAAGCGCGGCCATACAGGTTCAGTTCGGCGGTTACGTGCGTCCCCCACCCAGTACGTACCGTCTTAAGGGCGCCTGCAGAGCCGTTGTCCCCATTGGTTCTGCAGGCGGCCCTTTCCCCATGAAAGATATTGTTTTTCCGGGCGCTCGCGCGTCAGGCGAGTTTGCGTATTGCTTCGCCCGGGGATGCCTCGTGCCAAAGAACGAAACGTGCGCGGCTGAGGGCCGTGTTTGATCAGCATACGGATGCTTCCGGTGGCGGCAGGGTGTGAGCGCCGCTTGCCCTCCTTTGAAGCCGGCCGGCTCTGACGCTCCGTAAGGCTTGCGGCGGAAGGGCCGTTCCGCCAAGGATGCGCGCCAAGAAACCTTGAGGGAGACCCACGCGATGAAAACCCGCATCACTGAAATGCTCGGCATCCAGCACCCCATCGTGCAGGGCGGCATGCACTTTGTCGGCTTTGCCGAAATGGCGGCAGCGGTCTCCAATGCCGGCGGCCTTGGCATCATCACCGCGCTGACCCAGCGCACCCCGAAGGACCTCGCCAACGAGATCGCCCGCTGCCGCGACATGACGGACAAGCCGATCGGCGTGAACCTGACCTTCCTGCCTTCCGTGAACCAGCCCGACTATCCGGGCTATGTGAAGGCAATCATCGAAGGCGGCGTGAAGGTCGTAGAGACGGCCGGCAACAATCCGGTACAGGTTCTGCCGGTGCTCAAGGAAAACGGCATCAAGGTCATCCACAAGTGCACCGCCGTGCGCCATGCCCTGAAGGCCCAGAAGATCGGCTGCGATGCGGTCTCGGTCGACGGTTTCGAATGCGGCGGCCACCCCGGTGAGGATGACGTGCCGAACTTCATCCTCCTGCCGCGCGCGATGGACGAACTCGACATTCCCTTCATCGCCTCCGGCGGCATGGCCGATGGCCGCTCGCTGGTCGCCGCTATGGCGCTCGGAGCCGAGGGCATGAACATGGGCACGCGCTTCATCGCCACGAAAGAAGCCCCCGTGCATGAGAACGTGAAGCAGGCCCTCGTCGCGGCCTCCGAACTCGACACGCGCCTCGTCATGCGCCCGCTGCGCAATACGGAACGCGTGCTGACCAACCCGGCGGTCGAGCGTCTCCTGCAGAAGGAAAAGGAACTCGGCGCCGCGCTCAAGTTTGAGGACATCATCGAGGAAGTTGCGGGCGTCTATCCGAAAATCATGCTCGACGGGCAGATGGATGCGGGCGCCTGGTCCTGCGGCATGGTTGCCGGCCTGATCTACGACATCCCGACCTGCAAGGAACTGATCGACCGGATCATGGCCCAGGCCGAAGAGATCATCTCGAAGCGCCTTGCCCGCACGATCGCTTGATACGGGCCGCGTTCCCGGTCTGATCACGGCTGTTAACCCATGCTTTTCCGGGTTGTGGAATTCCCCAGCCGGGGTCAGTGCGTTCGCCCGTCAGGTGTAGACAGGGCGCATGCGTTCCAATTATGTTCTGGCGACCCATCCGGAAGGACGCGCCATGACCCCAGTAATCGTGATCGGCTCGGCCGGGTTCGACATCGTCCATGTCGTCCTCGCGCTCGCCCTCATCGGGCTAGCCGTTTACCTTTGGCAGGCCCGGCAGGGCCGCGCCGTGCGCGAGGACTTGCTGGGGCGTGACCTGGACGCCGCGCGCGCTGAAGCCGAGCGCAACGGTCAGCGCGCACGGACTCTCGAAGCCCTGCACCGTGAAGCCGAACTGAAACTTGCGGCGGCCCAGGCGCGCTCCGCCGAGGACGAGCAGAAATTCGCGCAGCTGGCGCAAGGCGTCCTTTCGCAGGCGAACGCCCTGTTCCTCGAACGCGCCGATGAAACCTTCAAACGTCACCGGGAAGGGGCCCAGGGCGAACTCAAGGAATTGATGAAACCGATTGGCGAAAACTTCGAAACCTTCCGCCAGAAAGTCGAAGCGATCGAGAAGGTGCGCACGGAAGACAAGTCCGCGCTGAAGGAACAGGTCGACGCGATCCATCTGAGCCTCAAGGTACACACGGCCGAAACGGGAAAGCTGGTGAGCGCGCTGACGGCGCCGAAGGGCGGCGGGCGCTGGGGCGAGATGACGCTTCGCAATGTCATGGAACAGGCCGGCCTCTCCCAGCATTGCGACTTTTCGGAACAGGTCAGCGAAGCCGGCGAGGCCGGGCGCCAGCGCCCCGACGCGATCATCCACCTGCCCGGCGGCCGGCAGATCGTGGTCGATTCCAAGGTGTCGCTGGAATCCTACATGGCCGCGACCGCAACGGACGATCCCGTCCAGCGAGCGGCGCACCTGAAAGCCCACGCCGCCAGCGTGCAGCGGCATGTGAACCTGCTCTCCTCGAAAGACTACCAGTCCAACCTCGGCAACCGGTTCGACTATGTAGCGATGTTCATTCCCGGCGAGAACTTCTTCGCCGCCGCCCTCGAGCAGGCGCCGGACCTGATCGAGAAGGCGATGGGCAAGGCGGTCATCGTGACGACGCCGACAACCCTGATCGCGCTCGCCCGCACGGTCGCCCATCTCTGGCGGCAGCATGAAATGAACGCCAACGCGATGGAAGCCGCCGAACTCGGCGCAGAGCTCTATGCCCGCATCGGCAAGATGCTGGAGCATATGCAGAAGCTCGGCAAATCGCTGAATGGTTCGGTCGATGCCTTCAACGACGTGATGGGCTCGGTCGACAAGCGGGTGATGCCGACGCTGCGCCGGTTCGAGGAATTGTCGATTGCCCCGCCCACCAAGACAGCCGCCGAACCCAGGCAGATCGAAGCCCGCGCGCGGCTTGCGGGCGCCTCGGGAGAACTTGACCTGACGCCGCCACGAAAGGCCTTGGCCTCGGAATAGACCCGTTGACGCTCGCGTAAGGCATGCATATCTGACGCTCATGGCTATCCGCGAAATCCTCACCGTCCCCGATCCGCGCCTGAAACAGGTGTCGAAGCCCGTCGAAGGGCCCGTCACCGATGAGCACCGGGCGCTGATGGATGACATGCTGGAAACCATGTACGACGCGCCGGGCATTGGCCTCGCCGCGATCCAGATCGGCGTACCGCTGCGCATCATCGTCATGGATCTCGCCCGCGAGGGGGAAGAGAAACAGCCGCGCTATTTCGTGAACCCGGAAATCCTCGAAACAGTTGAAGAGACCAAGCCTTATGAAGAAGGCTGTCTCTCGGTTCCGGACATCTTTGACCAGGTCGAGCGCCCGGCCCGCTGCCGGCTTCGCTACCTCGACTATAATGGCAATCCGGTCGAGGAATGGGCGGAAGACCTCTACGCCGTCTGCATTCAGCACGAGATGGACCATCTCGAAGGCACGCTTTTCATCGATTACCTCTCGCGCCTGAAGCGCGACCGGGCCATCGACAAGGTGAAGAAGGCAAAGCTGCGCGCGATCCGGGAAGACGCCAACTTGGCTCGCTTTCCAAGCCGCGCGATTGCCGATAGATCGGCGCGCATGACAAGAGCCCTCCGTATCGCCTTCATGGGAAGCCCCGGCATTGCGCTCGGCGTGCTCGAAGCGCTCATCGCGGCCGGCCATGAGATCGCCTGTGTCTATTCACAGCCGCCGCGACCGGCAGGCCGTGGCCAGAAGTTGACACCGACACCGGTGCACGCCTTCGCAGAAGCCCGCGGCCTCGAGCTGCGCACGCCGAAATCGCTGAAGAAGGCGGATGAGCAGGCGGCCTTTGCTGCGCTGGGTCTCGATGCCGCCGTCGTCGTCGCCTACGGCCTGATCCTGCCGCAGCCGATCCTCGATGCGCCGCGCCTCGGCTGTCTCAACATGCACGCTTCGATCCTGCCGCGCTGGCGCGGCGCCGCGCCGATCCAGCGGGCGATCATGGCAGGCGATACTGAAACCGGAGTCGATGCAATGATGATGGAAGCCGGGCTTGATACCGGCCCGGTCCTCGCCTCCGTCCGTACACCCATCACAGTCGCCGATACGGCCGGCACCTTGCACGACCGGCTCGCTGTTCTCGCCGCGGAGCTTGCGCCCCGCGCGCTGGCCGGGCTTGCAGATGGCAGCCTGAAGCCCGTCCCACAGATCGAAGACGGCATGACGTATGCTGCCAAGGTCACCACCGAAGACCAGCGCATTGACTGGACCCGCCCTGCCGCCGAGATCGACTGCCAGATCCGCGGCCTTGCCCCGGCGCCCGGCGCCTGGTGTGAGGTCGACCTCGGGCAGGGGCCGGTGCGTCTCAAGCTGCTCTTCAGTGAGCTGACAAACCTCTGGAACCCGGTACCGCCCGGCAAGCTGCTGGACGACCAGCTCGCGGTGGCCTGCGGCGATGGCCGGGCGGTGCGCCTGCTGCGCCTCCAAAAGCCCGGCGGCAAGCCGCTGGACGCGCGCGACTTTCTCGCCGGCACGCCGCTCGCCGCCGGATCGCAGCTCGCATGACGAGCTTCTTCACCCGCGTCGCGAGGCCCGGCGACTTGGACGCCATCTGCGCCCTCAGCGACGAGGCCTTCGGCCTGGCCTTCAATTCCAGGGATGAAAGCCGCCTCATCCGCGCGCTGCAGGCAGATGGCGACAGCCTTCTGTCGCTCGTTGCAGAGGCTGATGATGGCCGGATTGTCGGCCATATAGAATTCTTCCGTATCCTGATCGATGCAAAGCCGGTTGCCGCCGGACTGGGTCCGATGAGCGCCAAGCCGGGCCTGCAGAAGAAAGGCATCGGCAGCTACCTCGTGCGCACCGGCCTCGAGGAGCTCGACATGCTCGGCGAGACAATTGTATTCGTGCTGGGGCATGACAAATACTATCCGCGCTTCGGCTTCGAGGCCGAAACCGCCGCGTCCTTCACGGCGCCCTGGTCCGGCCCGCATTTCATGGCCATCCGGCTTGCAGACGGCGGCCCCGCCTCCGGAACGCTCACCTATCCACGCGCATTCTCAGGCTGAAAGGCCACTTCCATGCAGATAACACCCATCGAACTTCTCGGTCTGGTCGCCGGGTTCTTCGGAACATTTGCCGCCGCGCCACAAGCCCTCAAGATCATCCAGACCCGGCAGGCGCGCGACGTGTCGCTGGTCACCTATCTCTTCGCCATGACCGGCGGCACCTTGTGGGGCCTGTATGGTTGGTTGGAAGGCTCCCTCAGCATCGTCTTCTGGAACGGCGTCTCGCTGCTGATGTGCGCCTCGATAATCTGGCTGAAACTGCGTCACAGCCAGCCGGAGAGTTGACCAACCCGCGCCGGGCTGGCAGCGCCATTGCATGCCGCGTTACAAGCTCCTCATCGAATACCATGGCGGGCCCTATCAGGGCTGGATGAAGCTGCCGGGCATCCCGACCGTGCAGGCGGCGCTGGAAGACGCGGCCGCCAGGATCGAGGGTGCCGCTGTCGAGGTTATCGGCGCCGGGCGCACAGATTCCGGCGTTCATGCGACGGGGCAGGTGGGGCATCTGGACCTCGCGCTCGACCGGCCGGAAAAGATCGCCGACGCCATGAACTTCCATCTGCGCCCGCACCCGATCGCCGTGCTGAAGGCCGAGCGAGCGGCGGATGATTTCCACGCGCGCTTCAGCGCCGAGGCGCGCCACTACCGCTATGTCATCGTCAATCGCCGCGCTGATCTGGCGCTGGAGCGCGGCCTCGCCTGGCGCGTGCCCGCCAGACTGGACGCGGCCGCGATGCATGAGGCGGCGCAGCTGCTGCTCGGCCATCACGACTTCACGACCTTCCGCGATGCCGCCTGCCAGGCTGCAAGCCCCGAGAAAACGCTCGACCGTCTGGACGTCGCCCGCTTCGGAGACCGGATCGAGTTCACCCTTTCGGCGCGCAGCTTCCTGCACCGTCAGGTTCGCTCGATGGTCGGAAGCCTTGTCGAGGTCGGGCGCGGGTTCCAGCGCCCGGAATGGATCCGCGAGATTCTGGACGCCGCCGACCGCAAGGCCTGCGGCCCGGTCGCCCCCGCAGATGGTCTGTTCCTCGAACGCGTCGACTATCCCGCCAGCGCCTGACGCGAAGGCAATCTTTGCGGCCCCGGCCTTCGGGGTTAGCCTCCCGGTCAAGCGAACAGGGAGAGAAACTATGGCCATCGACTTCACGATTCCGGAAGACGCCAAGGAAGTGCGCGAGCGCGTGCGCCTTTGGGTTCAGAACGAATGCATCCCCGCAGAAAAGGAAATGGCGACCGGCAAGCCCTACAAGACCGTGCTGAAAGAGCTTCGCACGAAAGCCCGCGCGCAAGGCCTGTGGCTTCCCTTCTTCCCGGTCGAGCATGGCGGCATGGGCCTCGGACCCCTCGCCAATGCCCTCGTGCAGATGGAACTCGGCCACAGCCATCTCGGTGCCCTGTCGATGAATTCTCAGGGTCCGGACGATGCCACCATGCTGACGCTGCTCGCCCACGGCACGGACTTCCAGAAAGAGAAATACCTTAAGCCGCTGATCAACGGCGAAAAGCGCATCTGCTACTCGATGACCGAGAAAGCCGCCGGCGCCGACGCGACCGGCATGCAGACCACTGCCGTGAAGGACGGCAAAGGCAACTACGTGCTCAACGGCGAGAAATGGTTCTCTTCCGCCGCTACCGCCGCCGACATCGCTGTCGTGATGGCCAAGACCAATCCCGAAGCGCCGCGCCACCAGCAATACTCCACCTTCATCGTCGAGCTGCCGAACCCCGGCTACCGCATCATCCGCGACATCCCCACGATGGCTGTACATGGGCCGCACTATACCGAAATGGGCGGCGGCCATGCCGAAGTCGCCATCGAGAACCTGATCGTGCCGGAAGAAAACCTGCTCGGCGGGGAAGGGATGGGCTTCGCCATGGGCCAGCACCGGCTCGCCTATGGCCGCCTGCGCCACGGCATGCACAATGTCGCCATGGCCCAGCGCGCGCTTGATCTGGCTACGGAACATGTCACCAAGCGCTCGACCTTCGGCAAGGGACTCGAAGACCGGCAGGGCGTGCAGTTCATGCTCGCCGATTGCGCCAGCAAGATCTACATCGCCCGCCTGATGCTGATGCACATCGCCTACAAGGCTGAAAACGGCATGGACATCCGCCAGGAGAACGGCATCGCCAAGGTCTACCTCGCCAACATGGTGCACGATGTGGTCGACACCGCGATCCAGCTCCACGGCGCGCTCGGCTATTCGCTCGATACGCCGCTCGCCGCCTGGTACACTCACATCCGTTCCCAGCGTCTCGTCGACGGGCCGGACGAGGTCCACAAGTGGATCACCGGCAAGAACGTCATCCGCGCCTTCAAGAAGGACGGAACGACCGCTGCTGCTGCCGGCGGGGACCTTCTCTAATCCTTCTTGCGGAACAGGCCGCGGAAGATCGGCCACTGCCACATGACGAGGCCGGTCAGCGCCAGGCCGGGGAAGATCACGTACTTCGTGGCATCCACGAAGAACGGGTTTTCCACCAACGGGGTGTAGACATAGGCAAACAGGATCATGCCGCCGGTAATGTGCAGCCAGCGCATGATCTCTTTCGTGAAACTTCCGCCCATGGCCGGCCTCCCTGTCATCGTCTCAATATGGGGCAATGCCGGGTCTTCGCCAATAATTGGCGAGAGCCGCGCTCCGCCCATAGGCGCGGCCCGCAAACCTGCTATCTTATGGCCCGATGACCTCCCCGAACACCCCGCCGCCCACGCTGCTGAACCAGACGTCCCGCACGCCCGTGTCCCGCCGGCCGGGCAAATGGCGCATTGCCGACATCATCGACGGCCGGGCCCTGCGCGTGAAGCTCACCGCCGCCGCGCTCGACAACCTGAACAGCCCCCAGGCCGCCCGCAAGCGGGCGCTGAACCTGCTGCACGGCGCCATGTTCCGGGGCCGCCTGATCGCCCAGGAACGCCTCCAGCAAGGCGCTGACGGGCTCGACACCGCCCGCCTCCTCGCCGCCGTGCAAGACGAGGTGATCCACGCGCTTTACGATTTCACGGTCACCCACGTCCACCGCGCGTCAAACCCCACCGAGGCAGAGCGCCTCGCGATTGTCGCGACCGGCGGCTATGGGCGGGGCGTCATGGCGCCCTCGTCGGACACCGACCTTCTCTTCCTGCGCGCCTACAAGGCCAGTCCGCATACGGAGAGTGTGGTTGAATACATGCTCTATGCCCTCTGGGACATGGGCCTCAAAGTCGGCAACGCCTTCCGTGCGCCGATTGATTGCGTGAAGCTCGCGCAGGACGATGTCACCATCAAGACCAGCATGCTGGACGCCCGCTTCATCTGCGGTGACGAGCTCCTCGCCACCGACATGATGGCGCTGTTCCAGCGCGAATCCGTGAAGGGCAAGGATGCCCAGTTCATTGCCGACAAGCTGGCCGAACGGGACAATCGCCATTCGCGCACCGGCGACGCGCGCTATGTCGTTGAGCCCAATCTGAAAGAGGGGAAGGGCGGGCTTCGCGATCTGCAGACGCTATACTGGATCGTCAAGCACATGTATGGCGGCAGATCGCTGGAAGACGTGATGAAGGCCGGTCCGTTCACGGACCATGAATATGCCGTGTTCATCCGCGCGGCGCGTTTCCTGTGGACTGTGCGCTGCCATGTCCATTTCGTCACGGGCCGCGCCGAGGATCGTCTGAGCTTCGACCTGCAGCCCGAGATCGCTGCCCGCATGGGCTACCGCGACCGGGAAGGCCAGCAAGGCGTCGAGCGTTTCATGAAACGCTATTTCCTTGTCGCGAAGGATGTCGGCGGTCTGACACGTATCCTCGCCGCCAAGCTTGAGGCCGATCAGAAAAAGAAGCCGGAGGGCCTGCGCCGCTTTCTCCCGGTTCGCGCGCCCCAGCCCATGCCGGAAGCCGGCTTCCAGCTCGAGGCGGGCCGGATCAATATTCTCGACGACAGCGTCATGGACAGTGATCCGCTCAACATGATCCGCCTGTTCACCATTGCCCGCCGCGAGAAGAAAGACATCCATCCGGCGGCGCTGAGCGCCCTCACGCGCAACCTGCGCGGCATCAATGATGCGGTTCGCGAGACCCCCGAAGCGCGCGCGCTCATCCTGGACTCCTTGCTTGGCGGCGACGAGCCTGGGCCAACGCTGCGCCGGATGAACGAAGCCGGCGTTCTCGGCCGGGCTTTCCCGGAGTTCGGCTCGATTGTCGCCCAGACACAGTTCAACATGTATCATCACTATACGGTCGATGAGCACACCCTTCGCGCCGTCGAGACGATTTCCGATCTCGAGCACGGCCGGGGCGACGTCGCCCCGCTGGCCACCGAGCTCTTTGGGCAGATCGAGAACCGCCGCGCGCTGTATCTTTCAATGCTGCTGCATGACACCGGCAAGGGCAAAGGTGACCAGCAGGAGGCGGGCATGATCACGGCCCGCCGCGCCTGCGAGCGGCTTGGCATTCCCGATGACGAGACCGATCTCGTCGTCTGGCTCGTCGGGCACCATCTGGAGATGAGCGAGACGGCGCAGAAGCGCGACATCTCCGATCCGCGCACGGTCGCCACCTTCGCGCGCCTCGTCGGTTCACTCGAACGTCTGCGCCTTCTCTACATTCTTACCGTGGCGGACATCAAAGCCGTCGGCCCTGCGGTCTGGAATGCGTGGAAGGGGCAGTTGCTGGCCGACCTCTATCGCAACACCGCCGCAGCCTTGCGCGGCGGACGCGCGGATGAGGCCGGCGTTCAGGGCGAGCTTGAACGCCGCGCCGAAGATCGCCGGGCCGCCATCATCGACCGGCTCGGGGCCCTGCCGCCCCTGCTGCTCGAACTCGAAACTGCCTACTGGACCGGCTTCGACGAAGGCGACATCGCCTGGCATGCGGCCGCCCTTGCGAAGGGCGGCGATGTCGTCACTTCGCGCATGTCGCCGGAAGGCGGCGCGGTCGAATTGCTGGTCTCCGGCAGTGACCGCACCGGCCTGTTCGCAGACCTCGCCGGCACGCTCGCGCGTCTCGGCGCCAATATCGTCGCCGCGCAGGTCTTCACGTCGCGGGGCGGCCGGATCGTCGACGTGTTCATGCTGCAGGATGTGCGCGGCCTGCCGTTTGGCGAGGGCGATCCCCAGCGCCTCCTGGGGCTCGAGAAGGCGATTGCCCTGGCGCTGGCGGGCAATCCGCCGAAGGGCGGGGTCAAGTCACGCGCGGGCCGGCGCGAGGCGGCCTTCCTTGTCCAGCCGTCGGTGCAGATTCATGACGACATATCGGCCGACTATACCGTGATCGACCTCGCCGCCCGCGACCGGCCGGGCCTTTTGCATGAAGTGGCCGAAGTGCTGGCAGAGATGAAGCTCTCGATCCACTCCGCCCATGTCGGCTCCTACGGCGAGCGCGTCTTCGACGCCTTCTACGTCCAGCCGGACTCCGGCACCGGAAACCTGTCAAAAGCCCGCAAAGAGGCCTTGAAAGACCGCCTTATGGCCGTCTTGTCGCGCGAAGAACCGGACGGCCCGCACACGCCTGCCCGGAAGCTCCGGCGCTCGCGGGCCGTGGACAGCTTCTGAGAATTCGGGAAAAGCGGACAACATGAGCCTGGTTCGCAACACCGCCGTACAGGCGTCCCTGACCTTCGCAAGCCGTATCCTCGGCTTTGCGCGCGATATCATCCTCGCCGCCAAGATCGGCGCCGGGCCTGTGGGCGATGCCTGGGCCACCGCCCAGCAGTTCCCGAACCTCTTCCGCCGCATCTTCGCCGAGGGCGCGTTCGCCTCGGCCTTCGTGCCGACCTATGCGCGCACGCTGGAGGCTGAAGGGCCTGAGGCCGCCCGAGCCGTTGCGGAGGATGCCCTCAAGGTGCTCTTCGCCGCGACCGCCGCGCTGACCATCCTCGCCCAGATCTTCATGCCCTGGGTGCTGCTGATCATCCATGGCGGGCAGGCGGGTGACACAGAAAATTACGGCCTCGCGGTGCTCCTGACACGGATCACCATGCCCTACCTCACCTTTATGGCGATCGCGGCGCTGTTCTCCGGCGTGCTCAACTCGTTGGAGCGGTTCATTCTTTCCGCCGGTGCGCCAACGCTCCTCAATCTCTGCCTCATCCCGGCAGGCCTGCTCGGCACGACGCCGGAACTGACGGCTCAATATGCCGCCATCGCCTTCTTTATTGCCGGCCTCCTTCAGGCCGGGGCGCTGTGGTGGGGTGTCTCGCATCAGAAGGTGAAGCTCAGCCTGATCGGCTGGCCGCGCCTCACGCCCGCCGTGAAGAAGGTCCTCATGCTGGCGGTGCCCGGCACGATCGCTGCCTCCGGCACGCAGATCAACATCATCGTCAGCCAGTCGCTCGCCAGTTTCGAAGTCGGCGCCAAAAGCTGGCTCTACGCTGCCGACCGGCTGTACCAGCTGCCCCTCGGCCTCGTCGGTGTCGCCGTCGGCGTCGCCATCCTGCCGCGCCTCAGCCGCGCCGCCCGGGCAGGGGACAGCGAAGCGGGCACGCGCACCATGGACGAAGGCCTCGGCCTCGCCATGGCGCTGACCTTTCCCGCCGCCGCCGGCCTGATGATCGCCCCGGTCTACCTCATCGATGCCTTTTTCGTGCGCGGCGCCTTCCTGCCGTCTGACGCTGCCGCCGCCGGCGCGGCCCTGTTCCACTTCGCCTGGGGCGTGCCCGCCTTCGTGCTGATCAAGGTGCTCGCCCCGCCCTTCTTCGCGCGCGAGGATACCAAAACGCCGATGCGCTTCGCCCTCGTGTCGATGGTGGTCAACACGCTCCTCGGCGCCGGGCTGTTCTTCTGGCTCAAGCAATCGGGTCTGGACGGTTTCCCCGGCCTCGCCATCGGTACAAGTGCGGCGGCCTGGGTCAACGCGGCCCTGCTCGCCCTCAGTCTGGCGCAGCGCGGATGGTACAGGCCGGGCCCCCGGCTGTGGGCCGGGCTTTTCCGGGCCGCGCTTGCCACCGCGATCCTCGGCGCCGGCATCTGGCTGATGCTCTGGCAGCAGCCCGCAATCATCGAGGCAGTGGGCGGCTCCCATGCCCTTGCCGCTGGCGTCACAGTCACGTCCGCCGCAGTGATCTACGGCCTCGCGGCCCTGATCACCGGCGCCCTTCGGATCAGCGACATTCGGCAGGCTTTGCGGCGTTGATCAAACACGCTAAACGCCTGCCACTATGACAGAAAACACGCCTGCCTATACCGGCCCGCAACGGGTATTCTCCGGCATCCAGCCGACGGGAAGCCTGCACCTCGGCAATTATCTCGGCGCTCTCAAGAAGTTCGTCGACCTGCAGGCCGAAGGCCATGACTGCGTGTTCTGCGTCGTTGACCTGCACGCCATCACCATGCCGGTGGAGCAGGGCGTGCTGCCCGACCAAACCCGCCAGATCGCCGCCGCCTTCATGGCCTGCGGCATCGATCCGGCAAAGAGCATCATCTACGCCCAGTCCTCGGTGCCGGCGCATGTCGAACTCGCCTGGATCTTCAACTGCGTTGCCCGAATGGGCTGGGTCGAGCGGATGACCCAGTTCAAGGACAAGGCCGGCAAGGATGCCGAGCGCGCCTCCGTCGGCCTCTTCACCTATCCGGTGCTTCAGGCCGCCGACATCCTCGCCTACAAGGCGACCCATGTGCCGGTTGGCGAGGACCAGAAACAGCACCTTGAGCTGTCGCGGGACATCGCCGAGCGCTTCAACCGCGAATACGGCGTACCCGGCTTCTTCCCGCTGCCCGAGCCGATGATCAAGGGCCCCGGCGCCCGGATCATGTCGCTCAAGGACGGCACCAAGAAGATGTCGAAATCGGACCCGTCCGACCTCTCGCGCATCAACCTCGTCGACGATTCCGACACGATCTCGAAGAAGATCAAGAAGGCGACGACCGATACCGGCGTGATCCCGGCCACTGCCGAGGAGCTCAAAGGCCGCCCCGAAGTCGAAAACCTCGTAGGCATCTTCGCGGCCCTGTCCGGGCGGACGGTCGAAAGCATCCTCGCCGAGTTCGAAGGCAAGGGCTTCGGTGCCTTCAAGCCGGCCCTGGCGGATGTGACGGTGGCACATCTCGCCCCGATCACGTCCCGCTACCGTGAAATCCTGGCCGACCCGGCCGGCATTGACCGCGTCCTCTCCGACGGCGCCCGCCGGGCCAATGCGATCGCCGCGCCGATCATGGATGATGTCCGCCGCGTCGTGGGTTTCTGGCGGCCCTGAGGCCTGACAACCCCGTGCGAACGGTTGCCAGATCGGGCGGCGCAGGTCATTCTGCGGTCATCGATTCTGGAGGATCACCCATGCGTCTGCTGACCAGCCTTGTTCTGCCTGCTGCCCTTCTGCTTGGAGCCTGCGGCGCCAGCGAAACCACTCCTGCGCCCGTCGCAGAAACGGAAACTGCGGCTGAGCCGGCAGCGGAAGAAGCCGCGATTTCGGTTGAAGTGCGGGACGCATTCATTGTTCAGCCTCCGGAAGGACGCGATGTCACCGGCGGCGGCCTCTACGCCTCCGTTTCCGGCGGCGCGCTGACGCTGATCGGCGCAACCACCCCCGCGGCCGCAAATGTCGAACTGCACACGATGTCGATGGAAAACGACATGATGCAGATGCGCAAGGTCGAGAGCTTCCCGGTGACAGCCGATAACCCGCTGGTGCTCGAGCGCGGCGGCAATCACCTGATGTTCTTCGGTCTCGGCCCGATCGAAGTCGGCTCGCAGGTTGACCTGTCGCTGACGTTCACGGACGAGTCCGGCGCCGAAATTAAGGTTGATACCAAGGCAGAAGTCGTTCCGCCGGCTGGTTAACGCCGTTTCTGTAGTCAATCCGGGCGCTTATCCGAAATTTCATGCAGTCCCGCCCTGTTATTGCCACGCTGGAGACCGCATAGTTCAGGAAGATGAAACCAACCCGGTCTCCGGCTCAGGACAGGCGCAAACCCATGCCCTCACGCTCTGCTGCTGCAAAGCTTCCGAAGGCCTATGAAGAGGATGCGCGCGCCAAGGTGCGCCCACTGCCACCGCCGGAGCATTTCATCTCGCTCGAGAACGCACAGCCCAGTCCCATCATGTTGGGTTTCCAGAAGGGCTGGAGACGGTTCGTCGGCTTTCTGAAACTGTCGGTCGTGCTTGGTGTGCTGGGGGCTTATCCGGCGGCCGTGGCCTATTCCAGCGCGATTGATGACAGTCCGGTCGTCTTCTTGCCCGGCGAAGTCTGGTCCGTGCCGGGCGTCGGCGTCGCCATTCACAAGATCGCACGGGAAGTCTCCGGTGCCGGCATTGTTGCGGACCAGCCGGTCTGGCACCCGCAAAGCCGTCTCACTGCGCTGCCTGCCTGGCAGGACGCCACCTTCGCCGGCCTTGCCGAGCACGTGAAGCTGCTCTCCGAACTGGCCGGCACCAAGGATCCTGATCCCGATCTCGCCGTCGCTGCCCGGCTGTTGCAGATGGTGCCGGGCGAGGAAGTCCGCCCCCGTCTGAAGCCGGCCGCCGAAGCGCTTGATGAGTTCGACCGCCGCGCCACACGCGGCCTCGCCATCCGGCCGCTGCCTGAAGACACGCTCCCGAAAGAAATGGTGCTGTTTGCCAGCTGGGCACAGAAAGACCTCGCCGCGCTGACCGACCGGATCAACGCCGAACAGGACGCCTGGCTCGCCAGCGGCGAGGATATCTCCGCCTTCTACGCCGCAAAGGCGCGCGCCCACCTTGCCTATGAGCTGATCATTGCCGGCAAGGCGCGGGCCTATGACATCACCGGCAACACCGAACTCGCCGTCGCCCTCGGCCGGGCCGAAGCCGCGTGGAAGCGGGCGGCGGACCTGAAGCCTGTCTTCGTGTCAAACCAGGCCGGCTCCGGCGCGATCCTGCCGAACCACCTCTCCAGCATGGCCTTCTATCTCTACGAAGCCGAAAAGGCCTCGTCCGAACTGGCCGCTCTGCTTGCGCCGGCGCCGGCCGTGGCAGCGCCAGCAGAGGTCGCGCAGGCGGCGGAAGAACCCGCAGTCCCTTGAACTGGCGCGCCGGGCAGGCCATGTCAAGGGACTG
>Ga0315906_10000184_pt1 | contig 103985 bp, 94 predicted proteins | sample LakEriMetagenome_4_FD_203526 | JGI IMG/M metagenome (GOLD analysis project Ga0315906, IMG submission 203526) | Freshwater fungal communities from buoy surface, Lake Erie, Ohio, United States - Buoy 2 MA122 | ecosystem: Environmental > Aquatic > Freshwater > Lake > Lake biofilm | place: USA...
ATCGGCCTGTTTGAGAAAACCGATGATCTGTTCTTCGCTGTATCTGCTCTTCTTCATGTCCGTCATTCTCCATGATTTGACGGACTTCTCTACTTCAGACTGGTAGGGCTGGTGGGGTGCAGGTCACCGAGACACTACTATTAAGTTATAAAAGGCGACAAGGGGCTAACAAGAAATGCGAGTGGTTGCTAACCAATTAGCTTTCTGAAGGTCGGTAGCGAAATCCATTGCACGCTCCTAGCTACTGAACATGGATGCAGTGCTCTTCAAATGCTAAACATTCGTTAATCATTAGGGATAATCGGGATCGCTGCCGCTTCAGGGATATGTGGCACCGCAAATTTCGATTCCGGTGTAAAACCATGGCCTTGGCCGCAATTGACCCAAAATCTCCTATGCCTTTGGACCTGAAAAAACCATAAAGGAGTTTGTTCACCATGCCCGTCAGCAGCAAAAAGAAAAAACCCACCCGCCGCATCAAAGTCGATCCCGCCCAGCTCAAAAGCGCCAGCGAGATCTTCCATTTCGGCCCGTCCACACTGATCGGCGTCGAGCCGCTGGTGATCAGCGCGCGCAAGGTCACTGCCCAGCTGGTGGTGAAGCCGCATCACATGAACCGCAACCACCGCGTCGGCGGCGGCATCCTGATGGCGATGGCGGATGTGATGGGCGCAGCGGGCGCCGTGGTCAACCGGCCGCCCAATCACAGCGGCGGCACGATTGAATCGAAGACCAATTTTTTCGGGGCGGCCGTCGGGCCGGTGCTGAAGGCGACGAGCATTCCACTGCATATCGGGCGCACCACCTCGGTCTGGGAAACCACGATCAAGGGCGGCGACGGCAAGGTTGCCGCCATCGTCACTCAGACGCAGATCATGCTGCCGCGGCCAGTGCCGGCAGCGCCTGCTAAAGGTTAAGCGTTAAGCCTTCGCCATCTGTAGCGGCCAGGGCAGCAGCGGCAGGTCTGTGCGCCCGGGTATTTGCGTGCGCGCGACGTTCATGATCAGCGCGAGGCCGCTGTAGTAGCCGACCACGCCCATCAGGTCCATCAGGCTTTCTTCACCAAACTGTTTGATGCCGCGGGCATAGGTTGCGTCGCAGACGCCGTGGCGCGCGAGCAGTTCGCTGACAAAGTCATAGGTCACTGCTTCGTCTTCGGCCATGTCGTCCGGGCGGCGGCCTTCGGCGATCGCGGTGATGATGTGATCGGCCAGGCCTTCTGCGCGCGCATGTTTCTCATGCGCCTGCCATTCGAACTGTGAGGTCCAGTGCCGTGCGGTGATCAGCGCGGCCATTTCATTGATGCGCAGTTCGAGCTTGCACTCGAAGCGGATATAGGCGCCGAGCTGCTGCATCGGCGTGGTCAGCCCGGGGCTGCGCAGGATGCAGTGGTACGGGCCTTTGACCGCGCCGCGCGGGCCGGCGCAGATCAGGGCCGCGGCCTGCTGCTGGGCGGGCGTGCGCTGCGCTTCGGGAATCGGCGGCATGCGCTCGGGCAACAGCGTGTAATGCAGCGGCAAATTTGTTTGCGGTGACGACATGGCGTTCTCCTCGATCAGTGGCGGCTTGGGGCGCGCCCATCCGCTGGCTGACCGTAATGTGAACATACGATTGTCAGGGTGGGGCCTGCCGCCTATGCTAGCTTCAAAAGCTAATTAAAAAAGCACAAACAAGCGCTTCGCTACGCTGGCCACCTTCAGGAGGAGTCCATGTGCAATTCCCGTTTCAGTGTTTTTCTGCGCCCTCTCACTGTCTTCGCTTCGCTCTCGCTGCTGCTGTCCGGGCCTCTGGCCACAGCGGCCCATGCACAGAGTGAACAAAAACGCCCGATCCGTTTGCTGGTGCCTTCGGCACCCGGCGGCCCTTCGGATTTTGCGGCACGGCTGATTTCAAACCGCCTCGGCGAGGCGCTGGGCCAGACGGTCATCGTCGACAACCGGCAGAGCGTGAACGGCATCATCGCTTCCGAAATCGCCGCGCGGGCAGTGCCTGACGGCAACACGCTGCTGATCGGCAATATCGGTACCATGGTGATGAACACGGGCCTGTACAAGAAACTGCCCTATGACCCGGAACGCGATTTCCTGCCGATCTCGCAACTGGTCTCTGCCGGCACGGCGCTGGTGGCCAACCCCAAATTTCCGGCAAACAATTTCCGCGAATTTGTCGCCGCCGCGAAAAAGCAGCCCGGCAGCATCCACATTGCCGTCGCCGGCGCCAACGGCGCGGTCGCGACTGAGGTGCTGAAGTACATGGCCGGCATCACGCTGAACAACATCCCGTACAAGGGCAGCGCACCGTCAGAAGTTGCGGTGCTGTCCAACGAGGTTTCGGTGGCGCTGCTGTCGATTCCCGCAGTCACCCCGCATGTGCGCCAGAACCGCATGAAGATTTACGGCGTCACCACCGCCAAGCGCTCACAGCTGCTGCCGGATACGCCGACCATCCAGGAACAGGGATTGGCCGGTTACGAGTTCGGCAACTGGCATGGCCTGCTCGCACCCAAGGGCACGCCGGCTGCGCTGATCCGGAAGGTGCACATTGAGGCGGTCAAAGTCCTGTCCAGCAAGGATCTTGTTGATATCGCGCTGGCGCGCGGCAACGAGGTGATCGCCAACGGCCCGGAGGAGTTCAAGGCGAATCTGGCGCGCGATATTCCGCACTACCGCAAGATCATGGCCAGCTCGGGGATTGTTCCGCAATAATTGTTTTAAATCAATTAGATGTGGTGCGGCGCTGACGCGCTGCCCGCAACGGTAAACGCCGGACGCCCGCCTACTTCCCGCCGAAGAAGTAGTCCTGATCCTCGCCCATTTTCGGCGGCGGCCGTTTTGCCATCGGCCGCACATCGTTGATACGAACCGGACAGCCGATGCTCAGGAATTCCTTGCCGGCGGCGCCCGGCTGGCTGACGACCTGGCCGAGGCCTTCGCGCAAATGCGGGTCATCGAGGATGTCGCCGACCGAATTGATCGGGCTGCACGGCACGCCGTTGGCAATCAGCAGTTCTTTCCACGCGGCAACCGTATCAGTCAGGAAAATCTTGGTCAGGCGCTCAACAACCACGGGCTTGCGTTCCTTGCGTTGCCGCAGCGTTGCCAGTGACGGATCTTCAAGGAAGTCCGTGAGTTTCAACGCCGCGCACAGCTTGCGGAAGTGCGCATCCAGATCGGCGACGACGACGATGAAGCCATCCTTCGTCTTGAAGGCCTGATACACCACACCCGTCGGATGGCCGGAGCCCTGCGGTTGCGGCACGATGCCCTTGTTGAGGTAAAAGCCAGCGATATAGGTGAGAAACCACATCTGGGTTTCGAGCAGGGATGAATCGACGCGGACGGCTTCGCCGCGCATTTCGCGGATCAGCAGTCCGAGGATGACGATCAGACTGCTCATCAGCCCGCCGCTCATGTCGACGATCGGAATGCCGGCGCGCACCGGGCCTTTGGGATCATTCGGATGGCCGGTGATGCTCATGCCGCCGGAGAGCGCCTGCACGACGATGTCGTAGGCGGGACGATCCGCCATCGGGCCCTTGTTGCCGAATCCGGTCAGCGAGCAGTAGACGATGCGCGGATTGATTTTCTTGACGTCTTCAAAGTCGAGCTTCAACTTTTTACACACGCTCGGGCGGAAATTCTGCAGCACCACGTCCGCGCCTTCGATGAGCTTGAACAGCTTTGCGCGATCCTCTTCCGATTTGAGGTTGATGACGACCGAGCGCTTCCCCCGGTTCACCGCCTTGTAGTAGTAGCTCATGTTGTCCTCATCGAAATGAGGAAAATGCCGCGATTGGTCGCCTTCGGGGGGTTCGATCTTGATCACTTCGGCGCCGAGGTCTGCCAGCATCATCGTGCCCAGCGGACCGGCCAGCACGCCGGTGAAGTCGATGACGCGCTTGCCTGCGAGCGGAGTCGTTGCGGGTGCCGCTTCAGATTGCTTTGTCATGTCTGTCATTTCCCCGTGAATTTCGGAGGACGTTTCTCGAGGAAGGACTGCACGCCTTCATAGTGATCCTTGGTGCGGCGCGCCAGCGTCTGTGCGAACAGTTCGTAAGTCACCATGCTGTCGACACTGGTCTCGAAGGAACGCGCGAGGATCTGCTTGGACATGCCGAGTGCCGTGGTGGCGCCGTCGGCCATTTCAGCGCCGATCTCCTTCGCCCGCTTCAGCGCGTCATCATTGGTGATCTCGGCGATCATGCCCATGTCGTATGCAGCCTGCGCCTCGACCGTGGCCCCGCGCAGGATCAGGTTCTTGGCGCGCGCCAGACCGACCAATCGCGGCAGCGTGAATGCGCCGGCCCAGTCGGTGACCAGTCCGCGCTTGATAAAGCCGAAGCCGAACTTGGCCCGGGTATGGGCCACGACAATGTCTGCTGCCAGCGCGAAAAAACAGCCGCCGCCGAAGGCTGCACCGTTCACGGCACTGATGATGACCAGCGGCGTGGTGATGAGCTTGCGTGCCATTTCGCCGACGTAATGAATTTTTTGCAGTGCTTCGACAGGCCAGAAGTCGTCGAAGTTATCCATTTCAGATGACAGCTTCGAAACATCGGCCCCCGAACAGAAGGCCTTCTCGCCGGTACCGGTGACGATCAGCACGCTGCAGTTATGGTCACGCTCTGCTTCGTCAACGATGCGCATGAAGTCATAACGCATGTCCCAGGTCAGCGCATTGCGGCTTGCCGGCCGGTTGATGATGAACGTCCATACGCCGCCGTCACGTTCAACGATGTAGTCACCCTTGTCTTCGATTGTTGCCGTCACCGTGTATTCCTTCCGTGTAAGTTGAACCTGCTGGCCCTTGCACTCTGTGCGGAGTCTTATTCACCCTTGATGTTGTTTTCCTTGACCAATTTGCGCCAGGTGTCGAGTTCAGCGCGCACCTTCGCCCGGAACTGCTCCGGGGTACTGCCCACTGCCGCGAAGCCGGTCGTCACCAGCGCCTCCTGCATCTTCGGCGTCTGCATCAGCTGCAGCATGTCTTTATTGATTTGCCGGATGACGGGCTGCGGCGTGCCTGTTGGTACAAACAAGCCGTACCAGACGCCCGTCTCGAACCCGGGGTAGCCGGACTCCGCTATTGTCGGCACCTTGGGCAAGAGGTCGGTGCGCTTGAGGCTGCTTACCCCGAGCGAATTGATCTTCCCGGCATGGTATTGCGGCAGCGTAGTGTTGAGCAGATTGAAAATGATGTTGACATGGCCGCCGACAAGCGCGGCCAACGCGGGCCCTGCGCCTGTGTACGAAATGTTATTCAGCCGAATCTGCGTAACCGACTCAAACAGCGCCATTGCCATGTGACCGGCACTGCCGATGCCGGCATTTGAATACAACACCTCGCCCGGCTTGGCCTTTGCGAGCTGCACGACATCCTTTACCGATTTCACCGGGAATGAAGGGTGTGCCGACAGCACCTGTGGCGCATAGGCGAACTCGATGACCGGCACGAGTTCCTTCATCGGATCGTAAGCAAGGTTCTGGTGCAGTGCCGGGGCAACGGTAATGACGGTGGCTGATCCGAACAGAATTGAGTAGCCGTCGCCCTTGCCCTTGGCGACCGCAGCCGCATCGATGCGTTCAACGTCCTCTGCCTTGATCGGCGTTTTGGCCAGCAAATCGAACACGCCGTCGATACAGCGGTGCGTGCAATAGCAGATGGGGTACTTTTTGATGCTGATGCGGTTGTCCGACGTGATGTGCCAGTTGATGCCCGTCCGCACTGGACGCTCAAGATCAATGCGTCCGCCATAGGAAAACGCATGCAGGAAACCCGGCGCATGCTCGAACACGTCCTCTGCACCGGTAAACCCGCCGAGCACAAGATGTGCGGCCACCAAGCCTTAATGCGCCGCCTTGCCTGCATGCAGCGGTTTGGTCATTGTTCCGAAATTTGCGACAAGGCCGGCGCTTTGCGAGGCCGCGACACCCATCGCCCGCGCGGCCTGCTCCGCTGAGAACCCCCGCAACGACGCGCAGGCGGCAGCACAGGCCACGGCACCGAATACCCCTGTGGGCTGCCATCCCTTAATGTGAAACTTGTCTAGGTCGGCATCCCGCAGCACAAGATCGGCGATGGTCTCGTAGCCGGCCGCATAAGCGGTGAGCATCTGTCGTCCCGATGCGCCAACGACCTCGGCCTCGGCCAGTATTGCCGGCACAAGAGCCGAACTGACATGCCCGATGGCTCTTTGCGAAATGTCGTCATAGTCCAGCGCGTGCGCAGCGGTGCCGTTGATCCAGGCGGCATCGATTGCGGAGGCGCGCCCCTTCCGTCCCAGCAGTGTCGCTTCGACCGACCCGGGGCTGACAATCGATTTCACGATCTGCGCTGCGGGTTCCATCGAGCCCGCGACAGCAACGCCGATGGTGTCGGCAAAAGCCGTCTTGATGGCCTCACGTACATCAGCGGGAATGTCTTCGTATCGCAATCCGGCCACGAAGCGGCCGAGCTCCAGACTAAGCGCCATGGCTCCTCCTCCATATTTCGGGTGCCCGTTCAGCAGACACCCGCACGCGCCGGGTATAACCTTAAATGTCCATTTATGGCATTACTTATATTTTAAACCGTCAAACCGCGCTCTCGAATACCATTGCAGCCATTTGGAAAATCATCCGGAACACCATGAGCAAAGCTGCAGAACTTCACATGATGAGAGGATCCGCCGAATCCGAGGGCGTACCGCTTTACCTCCGTGTAGCGGCCTCGTTGCGCACCCGCATCCTGCAAGGGGAGTGGAAGGTCGGCGAACATCTTCCTGCCTTCGAGGAACTCGCGAGGACCTACGGGGTAGCGATGAACACCATACGCACATCGGTAAAAGTGCTTTCCTCGCAGCGGCTGGTAACCAGCGCGCGCGGACTGGGAACACGCATCAGTGCGGACGCGGCACCGCTGCTGCATCCCGAACTGAAAGTGGCCATCAATACACCGCAAAGCCGGCTCTCTCCCGAGCACTCGATCACCATGCTGGTCAACCGGGATGTGAAAACGCTGTCGGACGATCTGGATATCGGCTACGCGCAGGCTGCGCGCTACCGGCACATCCACAAGGTGCACAACTTTCGCGGCGTCCCGTACGACATCGTCACGGCGTATATCGAGAAGTCGGAGTTCGACCGTTTTCCCAAAGGTGCGGCCAACAGTCAGACCCTGATGCGCCTTTTGCAGGAACAGGGCAAAACGGAAATCGCCAGCTCGCGTCAGGAGCTCACGATCACGCACGCGGACCCCGAGGCGGCGTCGCTGCTGCAGTACCCGCTGGCGGCGCCGCTGGCGAAAGTGCGGCACTGGAGGCTCGATTCACGCGGAGTGGTCATTTATGCATCTATCGTGCTCTACCGCAGCGACATTTTTGTCTGGGACATCACCCGAAAGGGGATGAGTGATCAGGGCCCGGATGACGAGGTTATGGCACGCCGGGCAGGCGGTTCACGATCCAAACCAGAAATTTCGAAGAAAGCCGGCAAGTAGCCCCAACGCGAACGCTGGTGACATCCGGAACAACACAGGAGGAGCGCATGAGTACTGACAAGCTGCTTTACGAAATCAAGGACAAGGTCGCCTACATTACGATCAATCGCCCGGAAGTCATGAATGCCATGGACCCGGATGTCTATGACGCGATCTCGAAAGCGTGGATTGACGTGCGGGACAATCCGGAAGTGTGGATCGCCGTCGTGACCGGTGCCGGTGAAAAGGCGTTCACTGCAGGCGCGGATCTCAAGGCCATGAGCAAAAAACCGCCCAAGCAGAAGGCCGACTTCTGGCTGACGCAGAAAGACATGCTGCTCAACCGCGGGCTGGAAGTGTGGAAACCGGTGATCGCCGCGGTCAACGGTTATTGTCTGGCCGGCGGGATGACCCTGCTGTTCGGTACCGATATCCGCATCGCCGCCGAGCATTCGGTATTCGAAATTTCCGAGGTGAAGCGCGGCCTGCTCCCCGCCAACGGCGGCACCCAGCGCGCGCTGCGCCAATTGCCCTACGCCGTAGCGATGGACATGTTGCTGCGCGGCCGTCGCCTGACGGCACAGGAAGCGCTGTCCTTCGGTCTCATCAACGAAGTAGTACCGATGGCGGATCTCCGCGCGGCGGTCGAGCGTTGCGCCCGGAAACTCTGCGAGCATGGCCCGCTGGCGCTTCGCGCCATCAAGGAACTGGCGATCCGCAGCCAGAGCCTGCCCCTCGAACAGGGCCTCCGCCTGGAGCAGGCGGTGCAGGACATTCTGCAATCGTCGGAGGATGCAAAGGAAGGACCGCGCGCCTTCGCGGAGAAGCGCAAACCCAATTTCCAGGCGCGCTGAATCCACTTTTCGAGGAGAGATCCGTGAAGCCCTATCGTTCGCTGCTTTATGTTCCCGGCAACAAGCCGGCGTGGATGGAGAAAGCGCTCAACTATGGCGCCGATTGCCTGATCCTAGACCTGGAAGATTCCGTTCCGGCCGCGGAGAAAACTGCGGCACGCCCGCTGGTCAAAGCAGCGATCGTCGCGCTCAAGGCAAAAGGCCAGTCGGTCAACGTGCGGATCAATCCCTTCGACACCGGTCTCACACTTGATGACATCGAGGGCGTGCTGTGCCCGGAGCTGAACGGCATTTCGCTGCCGAAAGTGGAAACGGTGGCTGACATGATGCAGCTTGATGCGCTGCTGACCCATGTCGAGAAGCGCAAGGGCATGACGCCGGGCAGCATCGAAACGCCGCTCGCCTGCGAAACGGCAAAGGGCATGCGGAACATCTATGACATCGCGACTTCGTGCCCGCGCGTGAAACGCGTCAGCATCGCGGCCGGGCCCGGCGGTGATGCGGCACGCGCCATCGGTTATCAATGGAGCAAGGAAGGGACTGAGACGCTGTTCCTGCGCTCACGCACGATCCTTGAGAGCCGTGCGGCCGGCATTCCGTTTCCGACGATCAGCTCGTGGTGGAACATCAAGGATGTCGAAGGCCTCGAGCGCGATGCCCGCTTCAACCGCCAGCTCGGATTCCGCGGCATGACCGTCATCCATCCCTCGCATGTGCCCATCGTGAACAAGGTGTTCACCCCTACGGCCGAAGAAGTCGCCTATTACGAGGGACTCATCGCCGCGATGGATGAAGCCCGGAGGGCAGGAACCGCAGCTGTCACCTACAAAGGCGACATGGTCGACGAGGCGATGGTCAAAACCGCTGCAGAAATTATTGCGCTGGCGCGTACGACCTGACCGTCAGCCTCCCTCGGTGAATGCGCTGCCATCGCGCAGCAGCCCTTCGATTTCTTCTGCGCGGTACCCGATTTCCGCCAGCACTTCGCGGGTGTGCTGCCCTTTGGCGGGCGCAGCCCTTTCGGCGCTGAAAAATTCGCCGTTGTAACGGATCGGCGCGCCGATGGCCTGTGCGGCATTGGGCAATCCGATGTCGAGCAGCGGCAGGCAGGCTTTTAACGATGGATCGGCCAGCACATCGGCCACAGTATTGATCGGACCGCACAAGATGTCGGCGGCACGCAGTTTTTCCAGCCAGTATTCCGACGGTTTTGATTCAAACAGCGGCTCGATGATTGCGTGGAGATCCGTGCGATGCGCGACGCGTGCGGCGTTGGTCGCAAAACGCGCGTCATTCGCCAGCGGCTCCAGCCCGAGTGCGGCACAGAATTTCTGCCAGTGTGAATCGCGCAGCACGGCAACAGTGATGTAACGACCGCCCGCGACCTTGAATGCGCCTGCGGGTGTGAGCTGACTGTTCTGATTGCCTTGGCGCAGCGGTACGCGCCCCGAAGCGAGGTAATCCGTGAAACCGCCGCACATCAGCGAGGCCGCTGCGGCCATCAGGCTGACGTCGATGTTTGCACCGCCCTGCCCGTTGAGTCGGCCGTAGAGCGCGAGCAACACTGATTGCACGGCGGAGTTCGCCGCGGTCATGTCGATCAGCGGAAAACCCACGCGCAACGGCGCGCCATCGGGCTCACCGACCACGCTCATCACGCCGCTGATGGCCTGCAGGATGGTGTCGCTGGCGGGCAGCTGCGCATAGGCCCCATCCTGGCCGAAGCCGGAGATCGTACAGTAGATGATGTCGGACTTGAAGGCCTTGCAGCGCGCGTAATCAAAACCCAGCTTCGCCATCACGCCGGCGCGGTAATTGGATACCACCACATCGGCCTTGCTGATCAGGCGTTCGACGATGCTGCGGCCGCCAGCCGTACCGAGATCCACGCCGATGTCGCGCTTGTTGCGGTTGAGTGCAATGAATTGCGGATTGCCGAAACGCCCGGGCTCGCCCTTGCCGGCGCTGCGCTGCCAGTCGCCGTCCTGGCGTTCGATCTTGATGATCTGCGCACCCATGTCGCCGAGCAGCGTGGCGGCATAGGGCCCGGCCACGCCTTCGGTCATATCGACGACTTTTACATCGTGCAGGATTTTTTGGTTCATTGCCGGTTGATGACGGGTGCGACGGTGCTCAATCCACCGGCGTTTTCACCGGCTTGCCGCTCAAGTGCAGCATGATGTTTTCGATCTGCAACCCGCCCATCGCGGTACGCGTTTCATTGGTGGCGCTGGCCATATGCGGCAACAACACCGCGTTGTCGAGTTCGAAAAAGGCCGGATCGACATTGGGTTCGTCGTAATAGACATCGAGTCCGGCGCCGGCGATTTTTTTGTCCTGCAGATACTTCAGCAGCACCGGTTGATCCACCACCGAGCCGCGTGCGACGTTCACAAAATAGCCCTGCGGGCCCAGCGCATCCAGCACGGCGGCATTGACGATGCCTTTGGTTTCGGGACCGCCCGGCGTGATCGCGACCAGCACATCGCAATTTTTTGCCAGCGTGACCACATCCGGGTCATAGGCGTAGGGCACATCCTTCTTGTTTCTGTTGTGATACCGGATGTTCATCTTGAAGGCCTTCGCACGCACGGCGATTTCTTCACCGATGCGGCCGAGTCCGAGGATGCCAATGGTTTTGCCGCCGAGCGAGGTGGTGAACTGATAGGTGCCCTGGGTTTTCCACAGGCCGGCGCGCAGGTATTTGTCGGCCTGCGGAAACTTGCGCATGATGTTGAGCACCAGTGCGATCGCACAATCAGCCACGCAGTCATTCAGCACATTCGCGGTATTGGTGACGATGATGCCGCGCTGTTTGGCGGCATCAAGGTCGATCTGGTCCACGCCGACGCCGAAGTTGGAAATGATTTCGAGCTTGGGCAGCGCATCCATCAGAGCGGCATCGACCTTGCTGTGGCCGGTATGCGCCAGCGCGCGGATTTTCGGCGCGGCGGCTTTCAGCGCGGCAGCGCGGTCGGGCTGTTCCCACAGCTTGATCAGCTCGAACTCCTGCTCCATGCGTTTCTGCGTGCCGGGGTGGCCTTTGGCGGTGAGGATGACGTCGTGTTTCATGGGCGCTCTCTTTTGGGAACGGTTATGGATTTAATCGGGTGAGGTTTCGCCGGAACCGGCAGCAGCACGATTGAGGCGGTCGCGAATGGCAATCCATTCCGCTTCATCCGGCGGCTGCTCCACGAGAATGGCGTCGCAACTGGCATGGTCGAGCGCGCGCAGATTGGCATACAGATCATGCGCGTAACCGGCGGCATCGGCGGGCGCGGCAATCCACACCATGTTGTCGATCAGCGGGCGCAGCGAGGTTCGCGCCAGCGCGGCCACGCGTTTGCCCTGGCGCGTGAGGCTGCGTGCGAGTTCGGCAACAAGATCGCCTTCCATCAGCATCAGCGGCGTCTGCGGTGCGTAGTGTTTGTCGAGCATGCCGGGCGCACGCGGTCCGCGACTTGCGGGGGCCCCGAGCAATGCGCCCAGCGCGGTTTCGATCTGCTGCGGCGTGATCCAGCCCGGGCGCAGCAAAGCGGGCACGTCTCCCGAGCAATCAACAATCGTCGATTCAATGCCGACATCGGCAGCGCCGCCATCGAGCACGCAGGCCACTGCATCGCCGAATTCTTCATGCACATGCGCCGCAGTGGTCGCCGATACACGGCCAAAACGATTCGCGGATGGTGCGGCAATGCCGCCGCCGAAAGCATGCAGCAGCGCCTGCGCCACCGGATGCGACGGCACACGGATCGCGACGGTGTCCTGCCCGCCGGTAACCGCATCGAGTACATGCGGATTGCGTTTCAACACCAGCGTCAACGGACCGGGCCAGAAATGCTGTGCGAGGGTATGCGCGGCCGGGGGAATGTCGCGCGCCCAGTTGCGCAGCTGCAGCGCATCGGCGATGTGCACGATCAGCGGATGATCCGTGGGCCGGCCCTTGGCGACGAACACTTTACGTACCGCATCGGCGTTGGATGCATCCGCACCGAGGCCGTAGACCGTCTCCGTCGGAAACGCGACGAGTTCGCCGGCCTTGAGTACGGCGGCAGCGCGGGTGATGTCGGTGGTGGAAACGGTCATGCTGGCTGTCTGCCGCAGGATGTTAAAAATATTATTAAAATCATAAACTTATAAAACATGAAAGCAGCCACAGAGGTCACAGAGAGCACAGAGAAAACCGGAACAACAACACCGCTGACAGGATAACGAGAGACGCTGCATCTGAAGAGCGCCGGCTTTCGCCCTTCTGTTTTGCCCTTCTCTGTGTTCTCTGTGACCTCTGTGGCAAAAGATCTTGGGTTTAACCCGGCATCACCAGCGGCTTGAACTGTTTCGACAGCTTGAGTCCCTGCGACTGGTAATTCGAACCGATGTTCACGCCGTAGAGCGTTTCGGGTTCGCCGAGCAGGCGTTCGTAGATCAGGCGGCCGACGTCCTGGCCGTGCTCGATCATGAACGGCACATCATGCGAACGCACTTCAAGCACCGCGCGCGCGCCCTTGAGGTTGTTGGTACCGTAACCGAAGCCGGGATCAAAAAAGCCGGCGTAGTGGATGCGGAATTCGCCTACCGAGGGATCGTAGGGCACCATCGACGCAGCAAAGTTGTTGGGGATGCGCACGCGTTCGCGCGACACCAGGATGTAGAAGTCATCCGGGTTCAGCACCAGTGAGCGGTCGGCGTTGCGCTGGATCGGCTCCCAGAAATCGAGCGGATCGTAGTGATTGAGTTTTGACAGGTCGATCAGCGGCGCGTGATGCTTGGCGCGGTAGCCGATGATGCCGTTGCTGGAATCGCCTTCGAGATCCACCGATACCCACAGACCGTTTTTGATCATCGCCGGTTGCGGACCATCAGTATCGGAATACACCAGCTTCAGCGTCTGGTCGAGCTCGGTGAGTTTGGCGTCCGACGGCGGCGGATTGCCGCGCATGAAACGGATCTGGTTGAGGCGCGTGCCCTGCTGCGCGAGCACGCTGAAGGTATGCGGCATGATTTCCACATACAGCTTGCCCTTGTAACCGGCGGCGACGCCTTCGAACTCCACACCGGCGTCGGTGATCAGGCGAGTGAAAATGTCGAGCCGGCCGGTGGAGCTTTTCGGATTGGCAGCGCCGGCGATGTCGGCGGGCAGTTTCAGTTCTTCCATCAGCTCGGCGATGTAGACGCAGCCTTTTTCCAGCACTGTCGGTTTGGTCAGGTCGATCTGGTGCATTTTCAGGCGGTCGATTTTCGCCTGCACCGTCGATGACTTTCCCGGCAGGAAACTCGCGCGCACGCGCCACGCGACAGCGCCCAGACGAAGATCCAGACTCGCCGGCTGGACCTGAGACGGATCAACGCCGCCTTCGGCGCTGATGCGGCCGCCTTCGATCAGCTTGGCGATGTCGCGGTCGGGCAGGATGCCGGTGGTTACCACATTTGTTCCGTCGGCATTGGCGCCGTCGGTAAACAGTTTGCCGGCTTCAGCATTCATCTCAGTTACCTAACAACATGGTCTGGGCCTCGCGGTACTTCTCCGCGGTTTTTCTCAGTACTTCGGCGGGCAGGCGCGGCGCGGGCGGGGTCTTGTTCCAGGGCTGGGTTTCGAGCCAGTCACGCACGAACTGTTTGTCGAAACTGGGCGGGCTAATGCCGGTACGGTATTCAGCAGCGGGCCAGAAGCGCGAAGAGTCCGGCGTCAGCGCTTCGTCGATCAGCACGATGTTGCCCTTGGCGTCTTCGCCGAATTCGAATTTGGTGTCGGCGATGATGATGCCGCGCGTCGCAGCAAACACCGCCGCTTCGTTGTACAGCCGGATCGCCACTTCCTTGACCTGCGCCGCATGTTTGGCGCCGACAGTGGCCACCGCTTCTTCGTAGGTGATGTTTTCGTCGTGCTGGCCGGCGGGGGCTTTTGAAGCCGGCGTGAAAATCGGCTGCGCCAGTTTTTCCGCCTGCTTCAGTCCGGCGGGCAGCTTGATGCCGCAGACCGCGCCGGTCTTCTGATAATCGCTCCAGCCGGAGCCGATGATGTAGCCGCGGACCACTGCTTCAATCATCAGCGGCTTGTATTTGTGCACGACCATTGCACGGCCGGCAATCTGTGCGCATTCTTCAGGCGCAACCACGCTTGCGGGATCAATGCCGGTCAGGTGATTGGGGATGATGTGCTTGAGTTTGTCGAACCAGAAGTAGGACAGCTCGGTGAGCACGCGGCCCTTGCCGGGGATCGGATCATCAAGAATGACGTCGAAGGCGGAGAGGCGGTCGCTCTGCACCACCAGCAGTTTGTCGTCACCGACGGCGTAGATGTCACGCACCTTGCCGCGATGCAGGAAGGGCAGGCTTTTCAGATCGGTCTTGTACAGCGGGGCGTCGCTCATCTTCGGATCAGTCTTTCCAGTCGGGATATAACGCGGCGCGCGTGATCAGCGCTTTTTGCAGCGCGGCTTCAACACTGTGATCGAGCACGGTGTAGTGGCCCATCTTGCGGCCGTCGCGCGCTTCATGTTTGCCATAGAGGTGCAGCTTGGCGTCGGGCAGGTTCAGTACGCGGTCCCATTGCGGTGTGCCCTGCTGCCAGGCGTCGCCGAGCAGGTTGACCATCACCACCGGCGACATCAGCCGCGTGTCGCCCAGCGGCAGGCCGCACAAGGTGCGCACCTGCTGTTCGTATTGCGAGGTTATGCAGGCGTCGATGGTGTAGTGGCCGCTGTTGTGCGGACGCGGCGCCATTTCATTGACCAGCAGTTCGCCGGATTCGGTGACAAAAAATTCCACGGCGAGCACGCCGCAGTAATTCAGTTTGTCGGCAATACGCAGCGCCCATTCTTCGCCCTGCTTCGCCAGCTCCGGCGCGACGCGCGCGGGTACGATGCTGATATCGAGAATACCGTTGCGATGGCGGTTCTCCGATACCGGGAAGCTGCGGCCGATGCCGTCGGCGCCGCGAGCCACCACCGCGGAGATTTCGCATTTGAGGGCGATGCGCTGTTCGAGTACGCAGGATTCATTGCCCAGTTCCTTGAAAGCCTTGCGCGCTTCTTCGACATTGGCGACACGAATCTGGCCTTTGCCGTCGTAACCGAACCGCGCGCGCTTGAGGATGCCGGGAAACAAAGTGGCCGGGGCCTGCGCAGCATCGGAATCACATTCAATGACCGCGTACGGCGCCACGCCAAGGTTGCAGGAACGGAAGAATGCTTTTTCGCGGATGCGGTCCTGTGCCACGGCCACCGCATCACCGGCGGGACGCACGGTGCAATGGCTGGCCAGCCAGCGCAGGCTTTCGGCGGGTACGTTTTCGAATTCGGTGGTGACCGCAACGCAGCTGTCGGCGAGTTGCTGCAACGCTTCGCGGTCCTGATACGCGGCTTTCAGGTGAACATCCGCCACTGCGCCCGCGGGACTCAGCGGATCGGGATCAAGCACGGTGACGCGATAACCCATGCTGTGCGCGGCGAGCGTGAACATGCGCCCGAGCTGGCCGCCGCCGAGCATGCCAAGCATGGCGTCGGGGAAAATCATGACGAAAAGTCCAAGGTCATGACGAAAAGACCAGGGCAGCCACAGAGGTCACAGAGAGCACAGAGAAAATCCCGGGTGGATTCGGACCTGTAGCAAGCCGCATTGTCTGCTGAGAGCCGCGCAACGAAATTTTCCGGAAAACGCTCTGTGGCCTCTGTGAACTCTGTGGCTAAAAAGGTTTTCGCTTTTCATTTTTTCACCGGCAGTTTCATTGCGCGTACAGAAGCCGTCTGCTTCTTGCGGAACGCGGCGAGTTTTTTCGCGAGCCTCGCGTCGTTGCGCGCCAGCGTCGCCACCGCGAACAGTCCGGCGTTGGCGGCACCCGCTTCACCCACGGCAAAGGTAGCGACGGGGATGCCTTTGGGCATTTGTACGATGGACAGTAATGAATCGAGGCCCTGCAGCGCGCGCGAGGTCACGGGTACGCCTAGAACGGGAACAATGGTTTTGGCGGCAAGCATGCCCGGCAGGTGCGCCGAACCGCCGGCGCCGGCGATGATGCATTGCAGGCCGCGTGCTTCGGCTTCTTCGGCATAGCGGTAAAGCAGATCGGGGGTGCGGTGTGCGGACACCACTTTGGCTTCGCAGGGAACGCCAAACTGCTGCACCATATTGACGGCATGCTGCATCACATCCCAGTCGCTTTGACTGCCCATGACGATGCCGACCAGCGGTTTTTTCACTGCGGACCCCTTCATTCAAAGCGATATTTTACAGTACGGACACTGGGCAACGTATGCGCTGAAGGACTGCTAGAATCGGCCCGCGCAACGATGCGATGCGGCTTCCCTGTCAGCAGTCGTTTGCCTGTCTGCACCGGCCATCCCGCGGAATCCTGCCGCGACGGCCCCACCCGAGGAGAAACACCCGATGATCAGACTTACGCAATGTGCGCGCATAGTCGCCTGCACTCTGGCCCTGACCGCCGGCAGCGCAATCGCCACTTTCCCCAACAAGCCGATCCGTATGGTGGTCATTTCCGCGCCCGGCGGCACCACCGACATCATGTCGCGCCTGCTGTCGCAGGCGATGGGTGAAGGCCTCGGCCAGCAGGTGGTCATCGACAACCGCGCCGGCGGCGGCGGCCTGATCTCGGCGGAAATTGTCGCCGGCGCAGTCCCCGACGGCCACACCATTTTGTATACACACACCAGCTTTTCGGTGGTACCCAGCCTGCACAAGAAGCTGCCGTACGACACCGTGAAAAGCTTCGAGCGCGTCAGCCTGTTCGCGCTGTTTCCCGGCGTGCTGCTGGTCAACAACAACCTACCGGTTAAAAACGTGCAGGATCTGATCGCTTACGCCAAGGCGCGGCCGGGCGCAGTCAATTACGCAGCGGGTACCACCGGTGCGACCGCCCACCTTTCGGGCGAGCTGTTGAGGTCCATGGCCAAGATCAACATCGTGCATGTGCCCTATAAAGGTACCGGTGCGCAACTGACGTCCGTTGTTGCCGGAGAAACGCAATTCACCTTCGCATCCGTACCGGCCGCATTGCCTTTCGTCAAAACCGGGCGTGCACGCGCGATTGCCGTCGGTTCATCGAAACGCTCGGCGGCACTGCCTGATATTCCGACTGTTGCTGAATCCGGCCTGCCCGGCTTTGATGTCAACGCCTGGAACGGCGTCATGGTGCCGCGCGGTACACCGCCCGCGGTGATCGACCGCCTCGGTCAGGAAATGAAGCGCGTAACGACGCTGGCCGAGATCAAGGACCGCGCCTCTGCACAGGGCGCCGAACTCACCTGGACGACACCGCAGGAATTCACCACTTACCTGAATGGCCAAATCGCCAAATGGGGCAAGCTGGTGCGCGAATCGGGCATGCACAGCAACTAAACAGAGAAACAATAACTAATTGTTTTTAAAGGATATTTATGGATTATGAAATCGGCATGCGGCCCGGCGATGACCTCGCCGGCAAAGTCGCACTGGTGACCGGCGGCGCGCGCAATATCGGGCGCGCCATTTCACGCGCACTCGCGGCGGGCGGTGCGAAGGTGATGATCAACGCCAACACCTCGCGCGAGGCCGGCGAGGAAACCGTGGCGATGGTCGAAAAGGCCGGCGGCAAAGCCGCACTGTGCATGGGCGACATCACCGATCCGCAAGCGGTCAAACATCTGGTGGATGAAACCATCAAGCAGTTCGGCCGCATCGACATGGTGGTCTGCAACGCGGCGATCCGCGCCGAAACACCATTCGAGAAAATTTCCTTTGAAGAGTGGAAGCGCGTGATTTCGACCGTACTCGACGGCGCTTTCCTCGCTTCGCAGGCGGCACTGCCGCACCTGATCAAGGCCGGCGGCGGCACGCTGATTTTCACCGGCGGCATGACCGGCCACAAAGGTGCGCTGCACCGCTCACACGTGGTTGCGGCCAAGGGTGGCCTCGCGGCAATGACCAAGGCGGTGGCCCATGACCTGGCTGAATACAACATCACGGTGAACTGCGTGGTGCCGGGTCCGATCGACACCGTGCGCGGCCTGCCCGGCGCACCGGAACGCCCCGATCACCGCAAGACCTTGCCGCTGGTCGGCCGTCGCGGCCAGCCCCAGGAAATCGCAGCAATGGTGCGCATGTTGTGCGGACCCGATGCGCGCTACATCACCGGTCAATCCATCCACGTTAACGGCGGAGTACTGATGCCATGAGCAAGAAATCAAAAAGCAATCCCAAAACAACCGTGTCTCCGCTGATGAAGACACTGGCTACTTACATGGCCAATGCAGCAAAAAAACCGCTGCCCAAACACGTTGCTGAAAAAACCAAGCACCACTTGCTCGACACCATCGCCGCGATGGTCTCGGGCTCGCGCCTGCTGCCGGGCACCAAGGCGATTGCCTACGCAAAAACCCTCGGCGGCGCACCGCAGGCGCTGGTGATCGGCTCGAAGATCGTCACCAACGCCGAACAGGCCGCACACATCAACGGCATGCTTGCGCACGCTGACGAGACCGACGATTCACACGCAGCGTCGCTGTCGCACCCCGGCTGCGCCATCGTGCCGGCGGCGCTGGCGATGGGCGAACGCGAAAAATCCAATGGCACGCAGCTGCTGCGCGCGGTCGCACTCGGTTACGACCTGTGCGCCCGCCTCAATCTGTCGCTGCATCCCTATGACTTCCGTCAGGCCGGCCACTCGACGCACAGCTTCGGCCCGGGTTTCGGCGCCGCTGCTGCGGCATCGCTGCTTGCCGGACTGGATTACAACGGCATGCGCCATGCGCTGTCATACACCGCACAGCAGTGTTCGGGCATTTCTTGCTGGATGCGCGACGAAGAGCATATTGAAAAAGCCTTCGACTTCGGCGGCATGCCGGCGCGTAACGGCACCGCGGCCGCTTCGATGGTCGCATCGGGCTTTACCGCAGTGGAAGACGTGTTCTCCGGCGAGCGTAATTTCTACGTCGCTTATGATGAGACTCGCCGCATCGGCCTCGAGCCGCAGCCGCAGCGCCTGACCAAGGACCTCGGCAAGGTCTACGAAATCATGAACACCAACATCAAGCGCTGGTCGGTCGGTTCGCCGATCCAGGCGCCGCTCGACGGTCTGCTGGAACTGATCCGCGAACATGGCGTCAAGGCCGCCGACGTCGAGAAGCTGGTGATCCGTGTCGCGCACCAGGCCGCGAATACCACCGACAACCGCAACATGCCCGACATCTGCATGCAGCATCTGTGCGCGGTGATGCTGATCGACGGCATCGTGACCTTCAAGTCTTCACACGACGAGAAGCGCATGAAGGACAAGAAAGTGCTCGATCTGCGCAAACGCATCACGCTGCTCGGTGACGATGCACTGACCGCAGCGCTGCCGTCACGCCAGGGCATCCTCGAACTGAAACTGAAAAGCGGGAAAACGCTGCACAAACACGTCAAGGCAGTGCTCGGCACGGCGCAAAACCCGATGACCCGCGCCCAGGTCGACGAGAAGTGTTACCACCTGATGGCGCCGATCCTCGGCGCAGCACGCACGCGCAAGCTCTGCGATGCGGTGTGGAACATCGAAAAGGTCGGCAATATCACCAAGCTGCGCAATCTGCTGACGGCCTGATAACCAGCATGTACGCCCTTCGACAAGCTCAGGGCGAACGGTTCTCTGACAATCCGTTCGTGCTGAGCCTGTCGAAGCACGTTTCAACACCGTAACCCGGGAAAAGCGATGTCCTGGAAATTCGAACTGCTGAAAAAGCCGGACGGGCTGCCGATTACCGAAGGTCCGGTGTGGGATGGCGAGTACATTTACTTCACCCACATCCACGCCAATACGATCTTCCGCTGCGATCCGAAGACCAACGCGATCACGCCGTGGCGTACCGGACTGGACCGCGTCAACGGTCTGGCCTTCGACGCCGAGGGCCGGCTTTTCGGCTGCTGTCAGGGCGGGCGCAGCGTGATGCGCTTTGATCCCGACGGCAAAAACGTTGTGGTCGCCGACAAGTTCGAAGGCAAGCGCCTCAATACGCCGAATGACCTCGCGATTGATCGCAAGGGCCGCATCTGGTTCACCAATCCATGGAACGACGGCAACGTCGACAAGACGGAGAAGCAGGAACTGGAAGACCGCTCGGTTTACCGCCTTGATCCGCAGAAAGACGGCAGCTATTCGATTACGCGCGTCGTGTTCGACACCACGCAGCCCAACGGCATCCTGGTATCGCAGGACCAGAACACGCTTTATGTCGCTGAAAGCAGCTTTACCGCGGGTATTGCGCGTGAGTTGCGCGCTTATCCGATCCGCGATGACGGCAGCCTCGGTTCATACAAGACGCTGTTCACCTGGGGTGAGGACTATCGCGACATTCATCGCGGCATCGACGGCATGACCCTCGATACGGAAGGCAATATCGTTGCCACTGCAGGCTGGGAAGTTGCCGGCTCCGGGCCGATGATCTATGTGTTTTCACCGACCGGCCGCGTGCTCGAAACGCATCCGGTGCCGGCGATCCGTCCGACCAACTGCTGTTTCGGCGGTCCGGACATGAAGACGCTGTTTGTCACCACCACGCAGGGTCATTTCTTCCGCGCGGAAACGGATCGCACCGGCTGGGCGATTTATCCCTGATCCCGGACCATTTAAAACCGTGCAAGCGGTTTCATGGTCTTTACATTTCTCCATGATGCGGATTCTGTCTGCTGTACTGACTCACAGTGCGCCGGGCGGTAAAATCGGGGTTTCCCCAAACTGCGATTTCAGATCATGGATTTTCACTTTACCCCCGAACAGGAACAGTTCCGCGACGCCGTGCGCGGTTTTGCCGACCGCCATTTGCGTGACGGCGCGCTGAAGCGCGCGCATCAGGAAGAACATCCCTGGGATGTCGCCAAGCTGATGGCCGAACAGGGCCTGATGGGCATCACGATGAAAGAAGAAGACGGCGGCCAGGGCGGCTCGCTGATGGACGCCATCATCGCCATCGAAACCATCGCCTCGGTCTGCCCGCGCAGCGCCGACGTAATCCAGGCCGGCAACTTCGGCCCGGTAAGAGTACTCGCCGAGTACGGCACGAAAGATCAGAAAAAGCGTTACCTCGACAAGATTCTCGCCGGTGAATCAGTAATCACCGTCGGCATGACCGAGCCGGAAGCCGGTTCGGCGGTGACTGACCTGAAAACCTCGGCCACACCCGACGGCGAGGGTTACCGCATCAACGGTGTGAAAGTATTCCAGACCCATGCGTCGTACGCCGACGTGATGCTGACCTATGTGCGTTTCGGTCCGGGCGTCGGCGGTATAGGTTCGGTGCTTATTCCGCGTGATGCCGAAGGATTCAAACAAGGTGCGCCGTCGAAGTTCCTCAACGGCGAAGAGTGGGTGCAAACCTATCTCGACAACGTCTACGTCGGTCCCGAAAACGTGATGCTGAAGGAAGGCGGCTTCAAGAAACAGATCGCCGGGTTCAACGTCGAGCGCATCGGCAACACCGCGCGTTCGCTGGCCTTCGGCCGTTACGCCTACAACATTGCCCGCGAATGGGCGCTGCAGCGCAAGCAGTTCGGTCGCTTGTTGTGTGAATTCCAAGGCCTGCAGTGGAAATTCGCCGACATGAAGATGAAGCTCGATGCCGGCCAGTTGCTGCTCTACAGGGCAGCAGTCAACGCCGACAACGGTATTCCTTCCGCGGATGACACCGCCATCGCGAAAGCCTTCTGCAACCAGGCCGGCTTCGATATCTGCAATGAAGCGATGCAGATCATGGGCGGCATGGGTTATACCGATGAGTCGCTGGTCGAGTACTGCTTCCGCAAATGCCGCGGCTGGATGATTGCCGGCGGCTCGATCGAGATTCTGAAAAACCGTATCGCCGAAGGCATTTTCGAACGTTCGTTCTCGCAACGTCCGCCGAAAAGCTAAAACCTTTTAGCCACAGAGGTCACAGAGAGCACAGAGAACGTCAAAAACAGAAAGTCCGCGCTTTTCGGATTTTCTCTGTGGCCTCTGTGACCTCTGTGGCAAACGCTTTTGCCCTTGAATGCCATGTCCAACAACAAACTCTATCAAGCCGTATTTGATCCCCGCTCCATCGCGCTGATTGGCGCATCGAGCGACGAGAAGAAAAACACTTCACGCCCGCAGCGCTATCTCCGGCGCCACGGTTACAAGGGCACGCTGATTCCGGTGAATCCGGCACGCGCGGAAATTTTCGGTGACAAGACCTACCCGGACGTCACTTCAATTCCGGGTGAAGTGGACCATGCTTTTGTTATGGTTCCCGCCAAAGCCGTACCGGAAGCGGTCAGGCAGTGCGTCGCCAAAAAAATCCCGGTGGTTACGGTGTACAGCGACGGCTTCGCCGAAACCGGCGCGGAAGGCCGCGAGAAACAACTGGAACTGAACGAGATCATCCGCGGCAGCAACACGCGGCTGGTCGGTCCGAACTGCATTGGCCTGATGAGCACGCAGACCCATCTCGCGCTGTCGGTCAACGCCGTATTGGAAAAACTCGAAATCACGCCCGGCGGGCTGGCGATTGTTTCGCAGTCCGGCAGCATGATGGGCGGCCTGATGTCGCGCGGTCTCGGCCGCGGTGTCGGTTTCTCGAAACTGATTTCCGTCGGCAATGAAGCCGATCTGGGCGTGGGTGAACTGGCCGGCCTGCTGGTCGATGATCCGCATACCGACGCGATCCTGCTGTTCATGGAAACCATCCGCGATGCCAAACACCTCGCGAATGCCGCGCGCCGCGCTTACGACGCCAATAAACCGGTGATCGTCTACAAGCTCGGCCGTTCCGAAGTCGGACAGGATCTGGCGGCCTCCCATACCGGCGCGATGGCCGGCACCGACGAAGCCGTCGATGCTTTTTTCAAGGCCCATGCGATGCTGCGCGTCGATACCCTGGAAGCGCTGTTCGAACTGCCGGCGCTGGTCAAAGGTCGCAAGCCCAACAAAAAACACCGCGTCGCGTCCATGACCACGACCGGCGGCGGCGCCGCCTGCGTGGTCGACCGCATCGGCACTTACGGCGTTGATGTCGTCGGCCCGACCGATGCGCTGGTCGCCAAACTGGCGCAGCAGAACATTACGATCAACAAATCGCGCATCACCGACCTGACGCTGGCCGGCGCAAAAAAGGAAATTTACGGCGGCGTGCTCAATGCGCTGCTGCAGTCCGACCATTGCGACCTGGTGCTTGCCGTGGCGGGCAGCTCGGCGCAGTTCCAGCCGCAGATCGCCGTCGAACCGATGGTCGAAGCTGACCGCGGCGACAAGGCGCTGGCGGTATTCCTCGCACCGCATGCCGAAGCCTCATTGAAACTGCTGGCGAGCGCCGGTGTTGCCGGATTCCGTACACCGGAATCCTGCGCCGATTCGATTCGCGCATGGAAACAATGGGTTCCGCCGCTGGCGATTCCGGCTGCGGATGCCAAACGCACCACTGCGGCAGATGCATTGCTGAAAACGGCTCCGGGCAAACAACTCAATGAACAGCAGGCCTGTGGCGTATTCGGCGCGCTGGGTGTGCCGCAGGCGCAGACTGCGGTGATGGCCGACGCCAGTGCCAAGGTCGATATCGGTTATCCGGTCGTCGCCAAAATCCTCTCGCCCGACATTGCACACAAGACCGATGCCGGCGGCGTGGTGCTGAACATCGCCGATGCCGCGGCACTGAAACAGGCGGCGACCGACATTTTCACCCGCGTCAAAGCCAAACATCCGCAGGCCAAGCTGAACGGCATCCTGGTTCAGCGCATGGAGCGCGGCCTTGCCGAAGTCATCGTCGGTTACAAACGCGATCCGCAGGTCGGCCCGCTGGTGGTGATCGGCGTCGGCGGCGTCCTTGCCGAGATCTACAAGGATTTCGCGATGCGCCTTGCCCCGGTCACACCGGAAACCGCGCTGCAGATGATCGAAGAAGTCAAAGGCCTTGCGGTCATCCGCGGCTACCGCGGCATGACCAAGGGCGACTGCAAGGCGCTGGCCGAAGCGGTGGCGGCGTTCTCGCAACTGGCCGCTTTCGATGACATTTCCGAAGCCGAAATCAACCCGCTGATCGTCCGCAAAGAAGGCGACGGCGTGGTGGCCGTAGATGGACTGATCGTCCGCCAATAAAGCATCAAGCAGCCGGGTCGCGCGCGACCCGGCGGAGGAGCGTCACAAGTGGCACAAAGTCTGGGCAACAAGCTGGATACTGGGGATCGTTTTCCTGATCTCGACCTATCGCTGGTCAGCGGCGGCGCGCAGCGCTTGTCCGCGCTGGCCGCCGGCCGGTGGAGCGTGGTGCTGCTGTATCGCGGCGACTGGTGAAGATACTGCCGTCAGCAGTTGGCTGACTATCAGACCTGGCTACCCGACCTGAAACAGCTCGGCATCACGGTCATCGCGGCCTCGGTCGATACGCCGGAAGCGGCGCAGCAATCCGTGAGCACGAACAAACTCGCGTTTGCGGTCGCCCACAGCCTGGATTATCAGGACATCAGCCGCCACACTGGCGCATTCATCGAGCATGAGCGCAAAATCCTGCAAGCCACCGGATTCCTGCTCAAACCCGACCTGACCGTACATGTCGCCACTTATTCCACCGGACCCATCGGCCGGCTCACGCCCAACGACGTGAGTTCGGTCGTTCGACTCAATCTTGCCAAAACAACAGCACCCCAAGGAGAAAAAACATGTTGATGGAACAACTCGCTGACTACGCGATCCGCGAACAGACCTCAAAACTGCCGCCGCAGGTGATCCATCACGCCAAACGCGCGGTGATCGACTGGTATGCGGCGCTGCTGCCGGGCAGCGTGGTCAATCCGGCGGTGCTGATGGAAGAGGCCTTTGCCGAGGATCTGGATCGCGGCCGCGCGCGCCTCGCCACCGGCCGCCGCGCCACGCTGCGCGCCGCTGCGCTGATCAACGGTGCGGCTTCGCATTCAGTCGAGTTTGATGACATTTACCGCGACGCCGGTTATCACCCGGGCAGCCCGACGATTTCTGCGGCATTGGCCGCGGCGCAGGCTTCGGGCGCATCGGGCGACCGTTTCCTGCGCGGCGTGATCGTCGGTTATGAAATTTCCACGCGCATTGGTGAAGCGGTGATGCCGTCGCATTACAAGTACTGGCATACCACCGGCACCGTCGGCTCGTTTGGCGCGGCAGCCGCTGCAGCCACCGTACTCGGTGCGAACAAGGAACAGTTCATGCACGCAATGGCGACTGTCGGCAGTTTTGCTTCCGGCCTGCAGCAGGCCTTCCGCTCGCAGGCGATGACCAAGCCGCTGCACGGCGGCCATGCGGCGGATGCCGGCTGCTGGGCGGCAATGGCTGCGGTGAAAGGCCTCACCGGTGCGCTCGACATGCTCGAGGGCGAGGTCGGTTTCGGCAATGCGATGAGCGTGAATCCGGACTGGAGCAAGGCGACCAAAGGCCTGGGCGTTGATTACCACATCAATCACATGACCTTCAAAAACCACGGCTGCTGCGGTCACACTTTTCCGTCGATTGACGGCGCGCTGCACCTGCAACAGCAGCACGGTTTCACGCACAAGGATGTCAAACACATCAAGCTGCATACATACAAGGCCGGCCTCAACATCATCGACAACAACAATCCCGAAGGCGAGTATCAGGCCAAATTCAGCATCCAGTACACCGTTGCCCACGCGCTGGTGCGCGGCAGCGTGCGGTTGAACGCCTTCGATCCCGATCACCTCAACGACCCCGAGGTGCGCGCGCTGCTGAAAAAAATCGAATCGATCGCTGATCCCGATATTTCGGCGGGCTATCCGAACCGCCGTGAATCGCGCGTGGAAATCGAATTGAACGACGGCCGCAAGTTCGAGCACTTCCAGCCCTACCGCAAAGGCGATCCGGAATTGCCGCTGACCGATGACGAGCTGAACGGCAAGTTCATCGAACTCGCCGAGCCGGTGATCGGCAAGGCTGCCGCGGCTTCGCTGTTGAAACAACTGTGGGATACCGAGAAACTGGCCAATGTCGATTACGACACCGGCGCGGGTACAAAACGCGCCGCAGGCTGAACGGCGCAGGCCCGGTATGAGAACCGTTATTGCCGTAATTGCCGCCGCTCTTGCACTGTATGTGACCGGGGCAACTGCACAGTCCTATCCGTCGCGGCCGTTACGCCTAGTGATTCCCGCCGCTCCGGGCGGCGGCACCGACATCATTGCGCGTACGATGAGCCCCAAACTGGTCGAACTGTTGGGACAGCAGGTCATCATCGAGAACCGGGCCGGCGGCAACACCAACATCGGCACGGAGTTCGTTGCACGCTCAGCACCCGACGGTTACGCCGTGCTGATGGCCAGCACACCGCATGCAATCAATCCGAGTCTTTTCGCCAAGCTGAATTTCGACCCGGTCCGCGACTTCACGCCGATCAGCCTCCTGGCCTCGACGCAGACCGTGTTTGTGGTTCACCCCTCGCTCCCGGTCAAAAACGTGCGTGAATTCATTGCCCTGGCCAAGGCGCGCCCCGGCCAGCTCACCGCCGGAACGTCGGCTGGCACTTCGCAACAGCTGGCGGTAGAACTGTTCAAGACCATGGCCAAAGTGGATGTTGTCAACGTCCCCTACAAAGGCGCCGGTGCGGCGCTGACCGACATGCTTGCCGGTCATGTGCAGTTCCAGGTGAACACGCTGGTCGCCACGCTGCCGCACATCCAGTCGGGACGACTGCGCGCGCTCGGCATGTGCGGCGCACAGCGCTCGCCGGTGATGCCCGATCTGCCGACGGTTGGCGAAACACTGAAGGGTTTCGAATCTGCAGGCTGGTACGGACTGCTCGGGCCCGCCGGTTTGCAGCGCGACGTGGTGGCCAAGCTGCATTCCACGTTCAAGGGTGCGCTGTCGGATGCAAGCATCCGTGACCGCCTGACCGGACAGGGTGTCGACATCGTCGCCGGCAGTCCCGAGGACCTGACTGCCTATCTCGGCAAGGAAATTCCGAAATGGGCTGCGGTCGTCAAAGCTTCAGGGATGAAAACCCAGTAGGCCACGTCAACCGGCGCCGCGCATCACGCTAAAATGGCAATGGCTCCGCAGCCTCGCCCGCAATAACCATTCCGATAATGAGCAGCGTGCGGGCCGTTAGGATCATCATTCGAGGAATCCGCCCATGAACAAAGTCCTGGCCCTGCTGGTGTTTGCCGTATTGCCTCTCGCGACCCATGCCGCCGATGCATTTCCGACCCGGCCCGTACGCGTCGTCGTGCCCTACGCGCCAGGCGGCAACGTCGATATTTCGGGCCGCATCATCGCCCCGCATCTCGCTGAAGCGCTCGGGCAGACCGTCGTCGTAGATAACCGGCCTGGCGCGGGCGGCAATCTCGGCGCTTCTCTGGTGGCGAAAGCTACGCCTGACGGCTACACGCTGCTGGTCGGATCGAGTGGTCCGCTGTCGGTCAATCCGGTAATCTTCAAAAACCTGCCTTACGATTCGCTGAAAGACTTTGCGCCGATTTCCACCGTGCAGGCCGTTCCGCTGGTCGTTCTTGCCGGACCGAAGTCCGGCATCAATTCCATGGCGGATCTGCTGGCGGCAGCAAAAGCGCGCCCGGCCAAACTGACCATGGCTTCGGCGGGTGCTGGAACCACAAACCATTTCGCCATCGAACTGTTTGCGCACATGGCCAATGTCAAAGTGCTGCATGTGCCGTACAAGGGCAGCGGTCCGGCCCTGTCGGAACTGCTCGGCGGCCAGGTCGAAACCATGGTTGATCAGCTCGCGGCCTCCATCGGTTTTATCCGCGACGGCCGGCTGAAAGTCCTGGCCGTGACCACGCCGCAGCGCGCGGGCGCCCTGCCCAATGTGCCAACACTCGATGAGCTGGGTTACAAGGGTTATAACGCGGCGACGCTGCTGGGCCTGCTCGCACCCGCAGGCACACCCAAACCGGTCATTGGCAAACTCAACACCGCGGTGCGCAAGGTCATGGACAACAACGCGGTAGCAGAACGTTTCCGCGGCCTCGGCGCCAATCCCGGCGCCAGTTCGCCCGAGGAATTCAGCACGCGCATTCGCGATGAACTGCGCCAGTGGCAGGAACTGGTCAAAAAACTCAACCTGAAGTTCGAATAACGCTCTGCCCCGGAAATCGCACATGAACGGAACAGCGAAAATGAAAATTCGAGCAATCTGGCAGCGCCTTGCCGCCCTATTCGTCCTTCTGCTGCCGGTTACCGCATTTGCTCAAACAGACTACCCCAACAAACCCATTCGTCTGATTGTGCCTCTCGCGCCCGGCGGCACCGGGGATACGCTGGCGCGCCTGACCGCTGATTTGCTTTCGTCTTCCCTTGGCCAATCAACAGTGGCAGATAACCGGCCGGGCGCCAACGGCATCATCGGCATGGAACTGGTTGCCCAGGCCGCACCTGATGGCTACACACTGCTTTCCGGCTCCAGTGGCAATACCGCGCTCAACGCGGCCATTTACGGTGACAAATTGCGCTTCGACGTGGAACGCGATTTTTCGCCGGTGATCCATGTTGCAACCACAACTTCTGTCGTAGTGGCACACCCCAGCCTGCCGGCGAGGTCCATTCCCGAGCTGATATCTCTTGCCCGCAGCAAACCCGGCTCGATTAACTATGCCTCGGCTGGCGTTGGCTCGGCCGTGCACCTTGGCAATGCCTTATTCGAGAATATGGCCGGCGTGCGCATGAATCATGTTCCTTACAAGGGCAGCACACCGGGACGAATTGCTGTGGTGCAGGGTGAAGCACAACTCATGTTTGACGGCTTGTTGCCAGCCCTGCCGCTGATCCGGCAAGGCAAGCTGAATGCACTGGCGGTGACCGGGTTGCAACGTTCGTCGGTCATGCCCGAGTTGCCCACCATCGCCGAAACCCTGCCCGGATACCGCGCCGAAACCTGGTATGCCTTGTTTGCGCCGGCACGGGTCTCTCCCGTCGTGATAAAGAAACTCCACGCTGCGGTTGCCACCGGACTGAAGCGTGCAGACGTGGAGCAGCGTCTGCGTTCACAGGGCGCCACTCCCGCCGGTACCTCTTCCGGCGATTTGGCGCAGCTGCTAAAACAGGAAACCGCGTTATGGCGAAAAGTCATCAAGGATGCCGGCATTCGAGCCCAATAACATTGACTCCAGTCACCCGCGAGGCGCAGGGAAACGGCCTCTGCACGATTACCCTCGGCTGAATTGCCGACACCGAATATTCCAATTAACCCCAACTGCACTGAATTAAGGAGAATTTCATGAGCAAACTCCCTTTGAAACCAACCGCACGCCTGCGCGAACTGCTGGCACGCCCCGGCTGCCTCGTTGCACCCGGTGTCGCTGATGCATTCGGCGCACGCCTGGTCAAAATGGAGGGTTTCGATGCGGTGTACATGACCGGCTTCGGCACCAGCCTGACGCGACTGGGCATGCCCGACGTCGGCCTGCTGACTGCCACCGAAATGATCGACAACGCCAGTCGCATCGTTGACGCCTCCGAGTTGCCGGTCGTCGCTGACGCCGATACGGGTTACGGCAACCCGATCAACACCCGGCGCACGATCCGTGATTACGAAAAGGCCGGTGTCGCCGGCGTTCATCTGGAAGACCAGGCCTGGCCGAAACGCTGCGGTCACCTCGCCGGCAAACGCGTGATTCCGACCGCGGAAATGGTCGCCAAAATCAAGGCGGCCTGTGATGCGCGGCGCGATGATGATTTCGTGATCATCACCCGCACCGACGCCATTGCCATTGAAGGCATTGATGCCGCGCTTGAGCGCGGCGAACGTTACCGCGAAGCCGGTGCCGACGTGCTGTTCATCGAAGCGCCTGTGGGTCGTGAACAGGTCGAAATAGTTTCGAAGCGCTTCAAGGGTGTGCCGCTGCTCTACAACATGGCCGCCAGCGGAAAAACGCCGGATCTTCCTGCTGACGAACTCGGCAAGCTCGGGTTCAAAATCGCGATTTACCCGAACTGGATGTTGCTTGCCGCGATTCCGGCGATGCAGAACCTTTTGCGTGAACTGAAAAAAGCCGGATCGATTGCGCACATGCGCGACAAGGTGGCGAATTTCAAGCAGTTCACGGAAATCGCCGGACTTCCGGAAATCCAGGAACTGGAAAACCGCTACGGTCTTCCCGAAGACCAGCGCGCCGGGCTCTGATTCCTCCATCCGGCATGAGTTTTACAGCGCGACGCGTTTACCTGCAGGGCCTCGCGGCCGCGCTGTGGTTTGCCTTTTGCCTGCCGTTACAGGCACAGACCGACCGGCCCCTGCAACCGGAGTCGGCCAGCGGTCGCATCGAAAAGCAGCTCGCCCATGCCCAACGTTACATGGTTGCCGCAGCGCACCCGCTCGCGGTGGAAGCCGGGCTGCAGATGCTCGATGCCGGCGGCAATGCGATTGATGCGATGGTCGCCGTCCAGCTCGTGCTGAATCTGGTTGAGCCGCATGCCTCCGGCCTTGGCGGCGGCGCTTTCCTGTTGCACTACGATGCAGCAAACCGGGTAATGCGTGCCTACGATGGTCGAGAAACCGCACCGGCTGGTGCAACACGCGAACTGTTCATGCGTGACGGTAAACCCATGCCTTTTCGCGAGGCCGTAAATGGCGGCCGCTCCGTCGGCACGCCGGGTGTGCCCCGCCTGCTCGAGACCGCACATCGCAAACACGGCAAACTGCCCTGGTCCACGCTGTTCAAACCGGCCATTGATCTTGCTGAACAGGGTTTTCCATTATCGAGTCGCGTGCATACGCTGCTGCAACGTGACGGTGCGCTTGGAAGTGAACCGGTGGCGCGAAAATTTTTTCTGAATGCGGATGGCACGCCCAAACCGGTGGGCACCGTTCTGCGCAATCCCGAGTTCGCCCGTACGCTGCGTGCAATGGCCGCAGGCGGTGCCGAGGTGTTTTATAGCGGGGACATTGCCCGCGATATCGTCGATGCGGTGCGCAAGCATTCGACCAATCCCGGCACGCTCAGTGAAGCTGATCTTGCCGCCTATCAGGTTCGCGAAGTAGATCCCTTGTGTGCGCCATACCGCGCATTCCGCGTCTGCGGCATGCCCCCTTCTTCGTCCGGCGGTATTGCCGTGTTGCAGATGCTGGGCATGCTGGCGCAGCGCGACATGCCGGCGATCAAGCCGGGCTCGCTGCAAGCCGTGCACCTGCTGGCCGAAGCGGGCCGGCTGGCGTTTGCCGACCGCAACCGCTGGGTGGCCGATGATCGTTATGTTGATGTTCCGGTTGCAGGTCTGCTGGACCCTGCTTACCTGACCGCCCGCGGACGACTGATCAGCCCTGACCGCTCAATGGGCAGGGCGGAAGCGGGAGCGCCGCCGGGTGCAAAAACCGCTTATGCAGACGACACCGTGGACGAGGTCACCGGCACCAGCCATATCGCCATCGTCGACAGTGACGGCAATGCCGTATCGATGACCACAACCATTGAGAATTTTTTCGGCAGCCGGCTGATGGTTCGCGGCTTCCTGCTGAATAACCAGCTCACTGACTTCAACTTCAATCCGGTTGAAAAGGGCCGGCCGGTGGCCAATGCTGTGGAGCCGGGCAAACGCCCGCGCAGTTCGATGGCTCCGACGCTGGTGTTCCGCAATAATGGCGGCCTGCATCTGGTGGTAGGCTCGCCGGGCGGCAGCCAGATCATCAATTACGTCGCGAAGACGCTGGTCGCGACGCTGGACTGGGGACTTGATATCCAGGCGGCCATCTCGCTGCCCAATGCAGGCAGCCGCAACGGGCCGACCGAAATAGAACTCGGCACGTCTTTCGAGGCACTTTCAGGCCCGCTGGCGGCCATGGGACATGAAATACAGACGCAGGACATGACCAGCGGTCTGCACGGCATCATGCGGGTGGGAAACGGTTGGCAGGGCGGCGCTGATCCGCGCCGTGAAGGTATTGCAAAAGGACGGTAACACTGAAATGCGCGAAATGAGGATACTGCTATGGCACTGACGATGTTTGAAAAGATCTGGAACAGCCACGTGATTCTGGAAAAGCCCGATGGCGATGCATTGCTGCACATCGACCGTAATCTGGTGCATGAGGGATCGTTCCATGCCTTCGGTGCGCTGGCCAAGGAAGGCCGCAAGGTACGCAAGCCCTCGCAGAATTTCGCTGTAGCTGATCATTACGTGCCGACCGTCGGCCGCGAACGCGGGGTTGATGGGGCGGAAGATGCCGACGCACGGCACATGATCCGGCTGCTCGAGGAAAATTCTCGCGTGAACGGTATCGCCCATTACGGCATAGATGATGACCGTCAGGGCATCGTCCATGTCATCGGCCCCGAACTCGGTATCACCCAGCCGGGGCTGACCATCACATGCGGTGATTCCCATACCTCGACGCACGGCGCCCTCGGCGCTTATGCCTTCGGTACTGGCGCATCGCAGCTGAAACAGATTCTGGCGACGCAGTGCCTGTGGCTGAAACGGCCGAAGACACTGCGCATCGTTGTTAATGGCCAATTGGCTCCCGGCATCACCGGAAAGGACGTGGTACTGGCCATCATCGCCAAAATCGGCACCGCCGGTGCCACCGGCCATGTCATTGAATTCTCCGGATCGGCGATCCGCGGCCTGACGGTTGAAGGCCGGCTGACGGTATGCAATATGGCGATTGAAGCGGGCGGTCGCGCCGGCATGATCGCACCGGACGACAAGGTGTATGAATATCTGCACGGCCGCGAGTTCGCGCCCAAAGGGGCAGACTGGGATCGGGCACTGACCCAATGGCGAGCCCTGCCATCCGATGACGGCGCACGCTTCGACCGCGAAGTCACGCTCGACGGCGGCAAACTTGAACCCATGCTGACCTGGGGCACCAGCCCCGAGGAAGCATTGCCGGTCAGTGGCCGCATTCCCGATCCGAAATCGCTGGGTGACGCCAACCAGCGCGCACATGCCGAGCAGGCGCTGGCCTATATGGACCTCAAACCCGGCATGGCGCTGACCGACATCAAGATTGATCGTGCCTTCATCGGCAGTTGTACCAACGGCCGCATCGAAGACCTGCGCGCCGCCGCCGCAGTATTGAAGGGGCGCAAGGCGGTCATCCAGGCTTGGGTTTCCCCCGGCTCAACTGCGTTGAAACGCCAGGCCGAGGCCGAGGGCCTCGACAAGGTGTTCCTCGATGCCGGTGTCGAGTGGCGCGCTTCCGGCTGCTCGAGTTGCGCAGCGATGAACGGCGACAAGGTGCCGCCGGGCATGCGCAGCGCTTCCACCTCCAACCGCAATTTCGAAGGACGCCAGGGCAAGGGCGCACGCACCCATCTGATGAGCCCGGCAATGACCGCTGCGGCCATCGTCACCGGCCGCGTTACCGACGTGCGCACCCTGAAAACGGACAACTGACATGACACCGTTCACCACACTCACTGCCATCGCCGCTCCGATCGAAATGGCGAACATCGACACCGACCGCGTGATCCCCGTGCGTTTCCTGCGCAAGCTGCGCAACGACAAAGCCGGTTACGACCCTTACCTGTTCCATGACATGCGTTTCGACAACGACGGCAGGGAACTCCCGGATTTCGTGCTCAACCAGCTGGCCTACCGCAAGGCCGGCATCCTGGTTGCCGGCGCTAATTTCGGCTGCGGCTCGTCGCGCGAAGGCGCGGTGTACGCGCTGCTCGACTACGGCATCCGCTCGGTGATCGCACCGTCCTTCGGCGACATCCACTACGCCAATGAATTGCAGAACGGCATGCTGCCGGTGATCCTGCCCGAGGAGATCTGCCGCGGGCTGCGGGACCAGTTGCGCGCCAAACCCGGCGCGACACTGTCAATCGACCTGCCGAAGCAGACGGTGATTGATACCGAAGGCACTGCCCATCCGTTCACCATTGATCCTGTTTACAAGGAACGGCTGCTGAAAGGGCTGGACGACATCGGCCTGGTGCTGGAAAACACGCTGGCGATCGAGGCTTTCGAAAGCGCCTACCACGCACAAAGACCCTGGCTGGCCTGACAGCCGGATTTTTGTCCGGGGCGCATGACGCTGCGCTATGATGCGCGGCGGGAGATTTCAAGATGATCGTCAACAGCGTTGCCTACCGGGACGGAAAAAAGATCGCCGATGTGTCGCGCGAGGAAATCCGTACCTATCTTCAGCGCAACGACTGCATTCTGTGGATGGCGGTTCGCGATCCCGAACCCCACGAACTTGAAAAGCTGAAGGAGGAGTTCGACCTTCATCCCCTTGCTGTAGAAGACGCGCATCATGGCCACCAGCGCCCGAAGTTCGAAGAGTACGGCGAAGAACTGTTCATGGTGCTTCACATGATCGAGCCGGACGGGGATGACCTGCGCGTCGGCGAGGTCGATATTTTCGTGGCGCGCAATTACGTGCTTTCGGTGCGCAGCCGCAGCGAGCGCAACTTTTCGGATGTCCGCGCCCGCTGCGAACGCGAGCCCGAACTGCTCCAGTACGGCACCGGCTATATCCTCTACGCGCTGATCGACGCCGTGGTGGACCGTTATTTTCCTGTTCTCGACAGCCTTGAAACGCAACTGGAAAACATTGAAGACCGCATCTTCGCAGGCACCTCGCCGCGCGCCAATATCGAAGCGCTTTACGGCATCAAGCAGGATTTGATGACATTGAAGCACGCGACCGCACCGCTGCTGGAATCGCTCAGCAAGCTGCACGGGGGCCGTGTACCGCCATTGTGCGCAGGACTGGGCGAGTATTTCCGCGACGTGTCCGACCACCTCGGCCGGATCAATCAGAATATCGATGCCGCGCGCGAGATGGTCACAACGGCCATTTCGGTCAACCTGTCGATGATCACACTGCAGGAGAACGAGGTCACCAAACGCCTGGCAGGTTACGCGGCCCTAGTCGCGGTGCCGACGCTGATTGCCGGCATTTACGGCATGAACTTCGACCACATGCCGGAGCTGCGCTGGCAATGGGGCTATCCGCTGTCGCTGGCGGCGATGGTGATCATCGACGGTTACCTGTTCTGGCGCTTCCGCAAAGCCAAGTGGCTGTAGCCGCGCCCGCGGCGGTCGTGATCGGCGGCGGACCCGCCGGCCTGATGGCTGCGGAGATCCTGCTGGCCGGGGGCATGACGGTTGATCTCTACGATGCAATGCCTTCGGTCGGCCGCAAGTTCCTTCTGGCCGGCAAGGGCGGTCTGAACATTACTCATGCCGAGCCGCAGGATAAATTCCTGATGCGATACGGCGCACGCAGCAAAACCCTCGAATTCATGCTGCATGCATTCGGCGCCACACCATTGCGCAACTGGGTACACGGCCTGGGTGTTGACACTTTTGTCGGTACTTCACAGCGTGTGTTCCCGAAGGAAATGAAGGCTGCACCGCTGCTGCGTGCGTGGCTGCACCGGCTGCGCACGAACGGACTGCGCATCCATGCCCGCCATCGCTGGACGGGTTGGAACGCGGACGGTGCACTGCTTTTTTCTACGCCGGCGGGTGAAATCTCCGTCAGGGCAAGCTGCACCGTGCTCGCGCTGGGCGGTGCCAGCTGGGCGCGACTGGGTTCAGACGGTGCCTGGGTTCCGCTGCTTGAAGGTCGCGGCATCCGGGTTGCGCCTTTGCGGCCTGCAAACTGCGGCTTTGAAGTCGCGTGGAGCCCTCATCTGCGTGAACGCTGTGCCGGGCAGCCCATCAAAGCCGTGATCGCGTCAGTAACGGATGCAAACGGCGTGAATCATCACCGCAACGGTGAATTCGTGGTCAGTGACTATGGCGTCGAGGGCAGCCTGATCTACGCATTGTCGGCCCCGCTGCGCGACACCATCGCGGAACAGGGTCATGCGATGCTGTACCTCGACCTGCTCCCCGATCACGATGCCGGACGGGTCATGACCGAGGTGTCGCATCCGCGCGGATCACGCTCAATGACGACCCATCTGCAAAGCCGCCTCGGCCTCAAGGGCATCAAGGCCGTATTGCTGCGCGAAGTCCTGAGTGCCGAAGCGATGCACGATCCGCAGCAACTTGCTGCGACCATCAAGGCGCTGCCGCTCAAACTGACCGCACCACGACCCATTGATGAAGCCATCAGCAGCGCGGGCGGTGTCCCGTTCGAAGCGCTCAATGCGCAATTGATGCTCAAGGCCATGCCTGGCGTGTTCTGCGCCGGGGAAATGCTTGACTGGGAAGCGCCAACCGGGGGTTATCTGCTGACCGGGTGTTTTGCCACGGGCCGGGCCGCGGGTGCGGGTGCGCTGGAGTGGCTGCAACGGCAATCCACCACACAAACCGTTTAGACGCCGATATCCTCGTTCCAGAGATCGGGCTTGGCGCCGATAAATTCGCGCATCAACGCAATGCAGGTCTCATCCTGCAGCACTTCGACGCTAACGCCGCGCGCGCGCAAAAGCGCTTCTTCACCCGTGAACGTCCGGTTTTCGCCAACCACGATGCGCGGAATGCCATATAGCAGGATGGCACCGCTGCACATCGCGCAGGGTGACAGCGTGGTGTAGAGCACGGATTCGCGATAAACGCTGGCGGACTGCCGGCCGGCATTTTCAAACGCGTCCATCTCGCCGTGAAGAATTGCGCTGCCCTGCTGCACCCGCCGGTTGTGGCCACGACCGATGATGCGGCCCCGGTGCACGATCACTGAGCCGATGGGAATGCCGCCTTCCGCCAATCCGCGCTGCGCCTCGGCGATCGCTGCCTGCAGGTATGGGTCCACGGGGTTTTCGCGCAGGCCTGGAGCAATCCGCCGGCGCTTAATGTTTCCCGGCCAGCAGGATGTCAAGAATGCGCCGATAGATTTTCTGCAGCGGCTCGACTTCGACCACCGGCAGGCATTCATTGACCTTGTGGATGGTCGCATTGGTCGGCCCGAATTCGATGACCTGCGGGCAGATGTCGGCGATGAAACGGCCGTCCGACGTGCCGCCGGTGGTCGACAGTTCGGTATCGACGCCGGTGACTTCCTTGATCGCTTTGGCCACCACATCGACCAGATCGCCACGCGCCGTCAGGAAGGGTCGGCCATCCTGCCGCCAGACGAGGTCATATTTGAGATCATGCTTGTCGAGAATACCGTGCACCTGCGTCTGCAGCGATTCGACCGTGCTGGCGGTGGAGAAACGGAAATTGAACTGCACGCGCGCGCTGCCGGGAATCACATTGTTGGCGCCGGTGCCGGCGGTGAAATTCGAGATCTGCCAGGTCGTCGGCGGAAAATACTCATTGCCGCGATCCCACTCGGTGCCGGCGAGTTCAGCAATCGCAGGGGCAACTTCATGAATCGGGTTGCGCGCCATGTGCGGATAGGCGACATGTCCTTGTATGCCATTGACGGTGAGGATGCCGGTGAGCGAACCGCGGCGGCCGTTTTTGATCATGTCGCCGAGTTGTTTGACCGACGTCGGTTCACCGACGATGCAGTAATCAAGCTTCTCGCCCCGCTTCGCCAGCGCCTCCACCACTTTCACGGTTCCGTCGGTGGCCGGGCCTTCTTCGTCGGATGTGAACATCACGGCCAGCGAGCCCGGATGGTCGGGATTGGCTTTGACGAATTCGCGGATTGCCACCACAAACGCGGCAATCGACGTTTTCATGTCGGAGGCGCCGCGACCGTAAAGAATGCCGTCCTTGATGGTCGGGGTGAACGGGTCGATACCCCAGTTCTCGACGGGCCCGGTGGGCACCACATCGGTATGTCCGGCAAAACAGATCAACGGTGCTGCGCGGCCGCGGCGGGCCCACAGGTTGGTGGTGCCGTTGCTGGCGATGATTTCACACTCGAAACCCAGCGGCTTCAATTCGGCAATGACCAGATCAAGGCAGCCGGCATCTTCAGGTGATACCGAACGCCGCGCGATCAGTTGCTGTGTGAGTTCAAGTGTATTGATGTCGCTGCTTTCCATTGAATGGACTTCCAAGGCTGATGGGTTTGCTTATGCGTCGCATGTTAGCAAAGTGCAGGTAAAATCTCGCCTCTTCTCCTCGCCCGACTGCGGTTTTCCATGACCACTTTGCTGGTTTCACATCGCCTGCACGCTGAACGCGGCGCCGATATTGCTGCGCAGGCCAAACACATGGGCATTGCGCTGGAACTGGTCGTGCTGCCGGCCGATCCCGAAGCGCGCTTGAGCGATGCCGACTGCGCACGCCTCGACCTGGCTTTCTTTTCCGCCGACGTGTTTCCGAAATTCTCGCGACAGTTCTTTTCCACGGTGCGCAAAGCCCCGGGACTGAAATGGCTCCATGTGTTCAACGCCGGCGTCGATCACCCGATTTACACCGAAATGCTGCAGCGGGGCGTTCGACTGACCACCTCAGCCGGCACCACGGCGATTCCTATCGCGCAAACGGCGATCGCCGGCCTGTTGATGCTGGCGCGTAATTTCCCGCGCTGGCTCAATGCACAGCGTGAGCGGCGCTGGGATCCGGCACGTTCGCCGCATTTCCCGCGCGACCTGGCCGGTCAGACCGTACTGGTGTTCGGACTGGGCAGCATCGGCTCGGAAATCGCCCGTCTGGCCCGTGCGCTGGGCATGAAAGTCATCGGCATCCGCCGCAGCCCGCAACAGCCCGCTGACCCGGTGGATGAAATGCACCCGCCGCAGAAGCTGACGGATTTGCTGCCACTCGCCGACTGGCTGGTCATTGCCAGTCCGCTGACCACGGAAACCCGCGGCATGGTCAATGCAGATCTGCTGGTCCGTTTACCGTCCGGGGCGCATATCATCAACATCGGCCGCGGCGAAATCATCGATGAGTCGGCAATGATCGAAGCGCTGCGCAGCGGCCGGCTTGGCGGTGCTTATCTCGACGTTTTCAAAAAAGAACCGCTGCCGGCAGAATCCCCGCTATGGGATCTGCCCAATGTGATCATTTCACCGCACAATTCGGCTGCGGCATCCGGTAACGATGAACGCGTATACCAGCTGTTCGTCGCCAATCTTCGGCGCTGGCATGATAAGCAAGCACTCACAAATGAAGTGCGGGATGCCGCAACATAACGACAACCAGGAGGAATTTTGAATAAAATCAAATACTTAGTATCTATCGCTGCCTTGGTGCTGGCCGCTCAGCCAGTACTTGCACAGCAAAACTGGCCCGTGCGCCCGGTCCGCATCATCGTGCCTTACGCCGCAGGCGGTAACACCGATTTCACCGCACGCACCATGGCGGTCAAGCTTTCGGAAATGTGGGGGCAGCAGATCATCGTCGATAACCGACCCGGCGGCGCCACCAACATCGGTTCCGAAATCGCCGCCAAGGCAGCACCCGACGGCTATATGTTGTTCATGGGCGGCGCATCCAATGCGGTGAACATGACCTTGTACGCCAAACCGCCTTACGACACCTTGCGCGACTTTGCGCCGATCCTGTGGTGCGTACAGGGTGCCAACCTGTTCGCGGTACATCCGTCGGTTCCGGCAAAAAACCTGAAGGAACTGATCGCGCTGGCCAAGGCGCGGCCGGGCCAGCTCAACTTCGCGTCTTCGGGCCTCGGCAGTTCCAACCAGATGGCGGGTGAACTGCTGAAAGTCACCGCCGGCATCAACATCGTTCACGTGCCGTACAAGGGCAATGCACCGGCCATCGTCGATGGCCTGGCCGGCAATATCGAAATCGTCATCAGCGGCGTGCCGGCGATGGTTCCGCATGTCCAGTCCGGGCGTCTGCGCGCCATCGGCATCAGCAGCCTTGAGCGTTTCCCGGCGGTGCCCAACGTACCGACTTTCGACGAGTCCGGTCTGAAGGGTTTCGAATCAAGTACCTGGTTCGGCCTGATGGCTCCGATCAAAACCCCGCGCGAGATCGTGACGAAGGTTAATGCCGACGGCAACAAAGTACTCGCCACCGCGGATATAAAGACCCGCTATATCAGTGAAGGCATCATGCCCAAAGGCGGTTCGACAGAAGTGTTCGCCCAGTTCATCCGCGACGAGATCGCCAAATACGCCAACGTCATCAAAAAAGCGGGCATTACGCCGCTGTAATCTTCATAAATCTCAAAGGAACCTTTCCTGTGAAAACCCTTTTTCCGCTGATCCTGGCCACCGTCGCGGCAATCTCCGCACCTGTGCATGCCCAACAGGCATGGTCTCCGTCACGCAATGTTGAAATCGTCGTTGGTTCCGCACCCGGCGGCAGCAATGACAAAACCGCGCGTGCTGTCGAAAAAGCCATCGTTGAAGCCAAACTGATCCCGACCTCGCTGACTGTGGTCAACCGCCCGGGCGGCGGCAGCTCGATCGCATTCAATTATGTCAGCCAGAAAAAGGGCGATCCTCACACGCTGCTGATCGGCACCACCGCATTGCTCACCAACCATATCGTCGGTACCAGCCCGCTGAGCTATCAGGACTTCACGCCGATCGCCTCGCTGTTCAACGATTACGTGGTGTTTGCGGTCAATGCCAACTCGCCGATCAAAACGGGCAAGGATCTGATCGCCAAACTGAAAGAGAACCCACAGTCCATCTCCATCGGATTCGCAACGACGCTCGGCAGCCATAACCATATCGCTGCGGGTCTGCTCGCGAAGAGCATCGGAGTGAATGCGCGCAACCTCAAGGCCATCGCGTTCAAAGGTTCAGCCGAAGCGGTAACTCAGGTGCTCGGCGGCCATATCGACCTGGTCACCACGGCAGCCGGCAATGTGGCCTCACATCTCGCCGAAGGCCGGCTGCGCGTGATTGGCGTTTCATCCGCGAAACGTTTTCCCGGCGCGTTCGCCAGCGTGCCGACCTGGAAGGAACAGGGCGCCGATCTGGTCTACGGCGGCTGGCGTGCCATCATGGGGCCGAAAGATCTGACGCCGGCCCAGATCGCCTACTGGGAAGGCGTGCTTCGCAAGGTCACATCGACTCCGGAATGGAAAGCCGACCTTGAGAAAAACTATTGGTCGGATGACTTCGTAACGAACGCACAATTCTCCAAAGACATCGCCAAGGACTACACCGATATCAAAGCCGTGCTGGTCGACATCGGCCTCGCCAAACAATAACCGGCAACCTGCCAGGAGCTACAAGCCATGAGCGCACCCGCCGTCATCACCGAACGCCCCGCCGAGGGCGTCGGCCTGATCCGCATCAACCGTCCTGACGCACGCAATGCGCTGAACATGGAAGTGCGGAAACTGATCGGTCAGCACCTGACCGAGATGGCCGATGATGAATCAATACGCTGCATCGTCCTCACCGGCAACGACAAGTCTTTTGCAGCAGGCGCCGACATCAAGGAAATGGCCAATGCCGGCGCCATCGAGATGCTGCTGCGCGGTACGCAGAAACTGTGGCGCATCATCTACGGCTGCCCGAAACCGGTGATCGCTGCAGTCAGCGGCTTCGCGCTGGGCGGCGGTTGCGAACTGGCGATGACCTGCGACATCATCATTGCCGGTGAATCAGCCAAGTTCGGCCAGCCCGAAGTGAAAATCGGCATCATCCCCGGCGGTGGCGGCACACAGCGTTTCCCGCGTACTGTCGGTAAATACAAGGCCATGCGTTATGTGCTGACCGGCGACATCTTCGGCGCAAAAGATGCGCTGGACATGAACCTGATCAGCGAAATCGTTCCGGATGCGGAAGTCGAAAAACGCGCTGTCGCCATGGCTGCGCAAATCGCCGAGCTGCCGCCGATCGCCATCCAGCAGGCCAAGGAAGCGATCATCCGCGGCGCGGATGCTTCACTGGAAACCGGGCTGACGCTGGAAACGCGCACGCTGCAAATGCTGTTTGCGTCGCAGGACCAGAAAGAAGGCATGGCGGCGTTTATTGAAAAACGCAAACCGAAGTTTGTCGGTAAGTAACGCTGCGTCATCGGGCGGACGACGGCCGCTTCCGCTGGCTGTTGTCCTGCTGTTCGGCCCCGCTTTTTTTGCCATGGGTCTGCTGGTGGCCGGGTTGTTGACGGGGCATGTGCCGGCCAAACCGGACGCTTTGCGTGTGCCGGCCGCGATGCTTTGGCTGACAGCCCTTCTGTTCTGCAGCGGCGGTCTGGGCCTGATGCTGTCGCGCTGGCTGCCGAAGCCGGTGGCATTCTGCGGCGTGATCGGATTCTGCTGTTTTGTTGCCATCTTCAACTGGGTCGCCTTCGGCCCCGGCGAGCGCGAGTTCACGCGCGGCAAATCGGGATCGGTGAGAGCGCCTGTTTCGGAAAGCGAAGGCCGGCTGGTGTTTGGCCTGTTCGCCGGCGTACTCGATGCCCTGATTCTCTACGGCGTTTACCGCGGCCTGAAACAGCGCAACGGCAGCAAAGCGTGACCACACCGCGCGCGGCACCGCCCGACTGGATGGCCCTCGCCGCGCTGTTTGCCGGCGCCACCGCGATCGCCACCGCACCGCTGTTCGTCAAGGTCAGCGAGACCGGCCCGGTCGCCACCGCATTCTGGCGTGTCTTCCTTGCACTGCCTCTGCTCTGGGCCTGGGCCGCGTCCACGCAGGGCGCAGCGCTGCTGCTGCAGGCGCGAACTCACCGCAAGATGCTCTTCGCGGCGGGGTTTTTCTTTGCCGGCGACCTTGCGGTGTGGCACTGGTCGATCCTGCTCACCTCGGTCGCCAACACCACGCTGCTCGCCAACCTCGCGCCAATATTCGTCACCGCAGTCACTTGGTTCGTGTTCCGGCAAAGACCGCAGCGACTGTTCCTGGCCGGGCTTGCAGCCGCCATCAGCGGTACCCTGCTGCTGATCGGCGCCAACTTCGGTCAGAGCGGCGGCGCGTTGCTCGGTGACGCACTGGGTGTGATCACGGCAATGTTCTATGCAGCGTATCAACTGTCGGTATCGCGCCTGCGCTCGCACGTGCCCACCGCCAGCGTAATGGCATGGAGCAGCACCGTGATGGCCATCCTGCTGTTGCCCATCGCCTGGGCCTCCGGCGAACGGATCCTGCCGCTGACGGATGCCGGCTGGCTAAAACTGATTGGCATCGCGTTGTTCGCGCAAGTCATCGGTCAGAGCCTGATCGCGTGGGCGATGGCCCATTTGACGGCAACATTTTCTTCAGTGGGTCTTTTGCTGCAGCCGGTGATGGCGACCCTGTTTGCGTGGATCCTGCTCGGCGAAATCGTTGGCCCGCTGCAGTTTGCCGGCGGCGCACTGGTGCTCGCAGGCATCGTGCTGGCGAGGCAGGCGACACTGCGCCAGAGCTGATTTTGTCGAATCGGCCCCTCTTGGATTGACCGTTCAGATTGACCGTTCAATCTATTTCACTGCCCGCTTTGTCTTGTCATTAAAACGCGTGTAAGGAATTCACCCGGTCCGCTACCAAGGATTGGCTACGGTTACTCCACGACCGGGCTTTTTGACAAACCCATCTCAGGAGTGTCCATGACCACCATCCGAAACTTTACCTTCGCCGCGTGGGCCTTTGCAGGTACTGCCCTGATGACCAGCCTGCCAGCTGCCGCACAAGTTGACCCCACACGTTTTATTGATCAATTCGAAGCGACCTTCGGTAAATTTGAGGGATTCCGCCGCTCCGGCGCCAAAGGCATTTGCGCTGCTGGCGAATTCACGGGCAGCGCCGAAGGTCGCGCACTTTCAGTCTCATCTGCTTTCAGCGGCAAACCGGTGCCGGTAATCGTGCGCTTCTCGGTCGGCGGTGCCAGCCCCAAGGCGGCTGACAACGCACGCAGCCAGCGCAACATGGCTCTGCAATTCAATTTACCCGGTGGTGAAACCTGGCAGATGGGCAATATCTCGGCGCCGGTGTTCGGCGCCGCTACGCCGGAACAGTTTTTCGGCCGCTTGCAGTCTCTGCAGCCAGACCCTTCCACAAAGGCAGCAGACCCGGCCAAGGTCAAAGCCTTCGCCGATGCCAATCCCGAAGTGCTGTTGCAGGGGCGCTACTTCGCCAGTCAGCCGGTTCCGGCGAGCTTTGGCAGCGTAAATTACTGGGGCGTACATGCCTTTGCCTTCGTCAACAGCAAAGGCAACAAGCAGTACGGCAAATGGATTTTTGAACCGGTCGGCGGCGCCAAGAGCCTGAGCGACGAAGAAGCCAAGATGAAGGGCCCGAGCTTCCTGTTCGACGATCTGCGTGAACGCGCAGCGGCGGGCGGCGTCGCCTTCGACTTCAATCTGCAGCTTGCCCAACCCGGTGACCGCATCGACAGCGCCGTCGTACCGCTGCCGGATGATCGTCGCAAGGTCAATATGGGTCGCCTGGTGATCAAATCTGTGTCTGCCGATGCCACTGGTGATTGCGTAGCGATCACCTACAACCCGATGGTTCTGCCCAAGGGCGTGGAGCCTTCGACCGACCCGATGCTGGCCGCGCGCGCAGCGCCTTATGTAGTAGGACTGGGTCGCCGGCTCGGCGAAGGCGCAAAACAATAATCGTAAAGAGGGAGCGGGGCTTAGCGTCCGATGTTAGCTCGGAGCGTTTAGGTCCCGCTTTTACGGCCTTTCATAAAACCCGGGATCAACCGCCATCATCGGAAATCCTGATGATAGCCTCCCGTTTTGCAGTTGGCTGGCGCCGAAGTCTTCAGCGCCCGTCTAAGCCAAGAGCAAAATAACCCGGTTCGAAATTTATCAATTCCCCTTCTGTGGGGCATCAGGACTTTGAACGCTGTTTCGGGTACTGAACAGGATTTGCTTGATCTTGTCCGGGCCAACTGCCTTTATCAACTCCGAGGCAAGGCAATAAAGAAAAAGGCCGCCAAGAGTCCATAGCGCCAGAACGGTGAACAATGGCCAAGATACCTCTCCGAACACGGCCTTCGCGGCGGATACCAAACCGCCATGCTTTGACAGATAGGGGATGAGTTCTTCTACGAATCGAAAAAGCAAAGCCATCAATCCATACAGCAACGTCTTCCAGACTATATGAAACATCCGGCTACCCGAAGAACACCGTGACATCGGCAGCGCTTCAACGACAAGAATCGCTTTGGCGACGATGAGAGCCCCCAGAGTAGCGCCCAGGGAGCGGAGAGCGGTGAAGTTGTATTCTTCAAGAGCGATAGCCTTGGTGATACCAATCATGTGAAACAAGAAAAGAAAGAAAATGGTTGCCGGCAAGGCTTCCCGAATCTCTTTTACAACGATCTCCATGATCCTGCCCATCAGCATTTCTCCTTGTTTGCCGTTACTTACCGGGTTTTCATCACGCAGCGGGTGCGTTTGCAGCCAGGATTACTGCGCGCTAACTTGAGGAGTCGATAAATTGATCTTCAGCAGCCGCTTGGCATAAAGACCCTGAATTCTATCGCTTGTGCGGTTTTTCGCGGGTCCGCCGGGATGATGGATTGGTCTTAAGCATCGATGCCGATGTAAATCGAGTGATAACGAACGGCATCGCCGCAGAAAGCACTGGAGTGGAAAAACAGACGACACCAAAACTGGAAGTCGGATGACGACGTGCCCGCTCAGAGTACGATCCGGGATTGTTTTTCTGCGACCGGGCTTCAAAACTCCAAACCGATATTCAGCGAGTAAAACTGCTGTTTACCGCCGCCGCCAAGGGGGGTGTAGAACTCTTCGCTGCGTTTGATCCGCGTGACCGATACGCGAACGGCATCCATGCGTATCGACAGGCCGGTCAGAAGGTCATAGACGTAGTCGCGGGTGGACACGCCGGGGCCGCTGCGAAAAAGCGAACCATCGAGTGAAGTGTTATGTCCCATCAGGCGACCGTCTGCACCGGCAAATACAAACCACTCATAAGGCCGGGCACGGCCTTCATCCTGCTGGCTGCGGGCGTTTTTCAGCATTGCGCCGCCGGGTTCAATGCCGTCGGGACCGAAGCCGGTCATGTTCTGTCCGGCGCGCAGCAGCGCACCCGCACGTGCAAACGTTGCAATCGTGCCGATGCTTGCGCCGACATGCGGCACCAGTTGCAGGCCGCTGCTGTCGCCATAGCGCTGTTTGTGCAGATAGGTCAGCAGGAATCCGGGTTCGGTACGGATCTGGTTCCCCCAGCCCTGCGGTTCCGGCGCATCAACCAGCTTGTGCCATGCCGTCTGCACCTGCCGGCCCAGCGCCGGAGGGCCGATCACACCGAGGTCAAACTCAACGGTGTGCAGCCGGTCATCCTTGACGCTTTGCGCGACGGCACCGATGTACAGCCACGCCGCCCAGGGGCGATCATTGGGCTGCGGCGCCGCAACCGTAATGTCGCGCGGCGTGTACATGTTCTGGCCGATGAACAGTCCGAAATGATTACTGGCGCCGTCGGTGATTGCGTCCAGCAGGGCGTTGGGCGGGCGGGTGAAAAATTTGCTGACCTTGTCTGCAGGAATGCCGCCGCCGATCTTGATGCCGTTGGTGTAGTACTGGTCGGAGCTGCCAAAGGAGTCGTTCTCAATGAAGATCTGGATCTCGCTGCCGCGCAGGTCGACCGGCGGAGCCGGTGTTTCCATCGCGCGCGCCGACCCCGCCAACAGCGCAATCAGCGCCAGGGCGCCTGCTGCAGTGGCTCTTATGTGAGCACCCACAAACTCTATGGTTTTGAAAAATATCATTAATAAACAATGCTTTATAAAACCACCCCAGCGCTACTCATGGTTGGATAGCAGCAAACCACGACGGTTTCCGCAACGCGGAAACCGCAGGATTGATGTCAGCTGACCGCTAGCGGTAACGCTCGGTCTTGGGCAGGGGGCCGGTGACGCAGGGCCCGAAAAGAACGCGGCTGTTTTCTTCGAGGACGGCGCGCTCACCCTCGAGATACAAGGTCAGATTGCCGTTACTGTACTTTTCCTGGGCAGCGCTGTCCGCCCGTTGCAGAACCACCGGTTTGCCATCGATAAGCACCGCTGCAGCACGGGCATCCGGCGCACGCTGCACCTGGAGCACGCGGTTCTGGGCACACTGGTAGTCAATGCGTACCGGCAGCACCGTGACCTCAGTACCCGGACCCACACAGCCCGCCAGCAGGATCATGCAGCCGACAACAGTACCGCTTCGCACCAGGTTCAATGCATTCATCCGGAAGACTCCACAACGGAATTCAGGTTAATGGGCGGGCAGTGCCGGGCGGCACTCTGCCTCGACACCGTCAGGCATCCACCCGGTATTTTTTCAGTTTACGCGCATCCAGGGTCATGCCGATGCCCGGACCCGCCGGCAACTGCAGCATGCCGTTTTTGATCACCGGGTCTTCATTGGCGACATGGTCCTTCGCATCGATGAAGCTCGAAAACTCGTGGGCATGCGGCGTGAGGTAGGTGCTGGCAAAGTGCGCGGCTGCCACGCAGCCGATCTGCATGTCGGCCTGGGTCCCGTTGTGGGCCGGCGTGTAGTACGACTGCGCCAGCGCCAGAATCTGCCGTGACCGGGTGTAGCCGGTACGTGCGCACTTGATCACCACTGCGCGGATCGCCCCGAGCTAGAGTTCGTGCAGCACGTCATCCGGCGTCATGCACGAGTCGTCACCCGAAATCGGGGTGATGGTACGTTCTGCACAGAAACGTTTGCCGGGGCCGTCACGCGCGGGAATCGGCTCCTCGATCAGCGCGACATTGACCTCTTCAAAATAGGGCGAGGTTTCCAGCAGATCCTGTGACGAATAGCCCTGGTTGCAGTCGATAGTGATCTCGTGATCGTCGCCGACCAGCTTGCGCAACGCACGCAGCAGCGTGATGTCGCGCTTTTTGTCGATGCCGCATTTGACCTTCCAGGCCTTGAAGCCGTAACGCTTGATCATGCGTTCGGCCTCGGCGAGCATTTCCTTGTTCGAACCCAGCATCAGCCGGCGGTTGACCGGCAGCGCCTTGGGCGTGCCGCCGAGCAACTCGGCGCAGGTGATACCCAGGTGTTTGGCCTGGGCGTCGAATATCGCCATGTCGATCGCTGACTTGGCCGCCGGGTTGCCGGCGAACTGGTCAAACACCGCCCATACCGCGGTCAGGTCGAATACATTCAGCCCCGTCAATTTCGGTGCGAGGTGGTCGCGAACGATGGTGGTGATCGACTGCTGGGTTTCACCATAAATCGTCGGCCGCGGCGGTGCATCGGCAATACCCTCGGTGCCGTCGGACAGCGTGACAACGATGATGACGTTGTCGATGTCCTTGATCTCGCCGCGCGCCCATTTGATAGGTTGCAGCAGCGGTACGACAACCGGGATGGCCTCGATGGAACGGATGGTGAGCTGGCTGTCTTTGGATTTCATTTTGGTTCTTCGGTATAAATAATTGAGGTGCCCTGTAAACCGCAGGGCAAGCCCGGCGATTCTGCAGGGATTATCAGTATCAGTAGCTCGTCGGCCAGGTGCGCATCAAATGCTGCCCGACACCATTGCTCATGCGCATCCGGTGCACATCCAGCATGCGAATCAGCCAGCTGCGGGTATCACGCGGATCAATGACGTCCTGAGCAGTGTATATCGCCGCCATGTCATAGGGGGAAGTGCCTTTGGACATTCTGGCGACGGCTTCCTTGAATTTTTCCGGTTCTTTTTCCGGATCAACACCGAACACCACCTTGGCGCCGAAGTCCGGTTTCATGAAGCTGATCTCGGCGGTCAGCCAGCAGGCCAGTTCATCGGTATTGCCGCCGGCGCCCATATTGGATACGGCGAGACCATAACTCTTGCGCACGATCACCGAAATCTTCGGCACGGTAACCAGCGTCATCGCATTAAGCCAGTTCATCACCTTGCCGGTGACGCCCTTCTGCTCGCCTTCCATGCCGATCAGGAAACCCGGCTGGTCGACCAGCATCACGATCGGGATATTGAACGAATCACACATTACAAAAAACGCCTGCACCTTCTGGCAGGCATCGGCGTCAATCGCACCGCCCTTGTACAGCGGATTGTTGGCGATGATGCCGACGGATTTGCCGTCCAGCCGCGCCAGCGCGGTGACCAGGGTTTTGCCGAAACGCGATTTCATCTCGAACATCGAACCGCGGTCGACGATGCACTGGATTACCTTGCGCATGTCATAGACCTGATTCGACGATTCCGGAATCAGCTTCATCACATCCTTGATTGCCTCGTCCGAACCTTCCGGCACCGGATACTCCGGCGGCGGCTGCATGTTGTTGCTCGGCAAGTAAGACAGGAACTGCTTGATCGCGTCGACTGCCTGTTCGTCGGTATCGACGACCTGATCGACGATGCCGCTGGTTTCGGCATGCACGCGCCAGCCGCCGAGTTCTTCGCCGTCACACTGTTTGCCGGTGGCCATCGAAATCAGCCGCGGGCTCGACACCGCCATGATCGCGCCCTTGCGCATCACACAGAAATCCGACATCGAGCCGTACCACGCGGAGGAACCGTAGCAGTGGCCCAACACGCCGGCCGCCCACGGTACTTCGCGCATGCGCTGGTATTCGTAAGGGTCGTCTTTGGAGCCGATGGAGCCTGCGCCCATCACATCGGGCATCCGTGCGCCGGTGGATTCGCCGAGGAAGACTAGTGGAATGCCGCGTTTTTTTGCGACAGTCTTCATCTGCTTCAGCTTCTTGATGTTGATCTGTGCACTGGACGCGCCCTTCACTGTGAAGTCGTTCGACACCACGGCGACCTCGCGCCCTTCAACACGGCCGTATCCGGCCACCTTGCCGTCGGCGGGCGTGGTGAGTTTGTCTTCGGGACGGACCGATACGCCGTGCAGACCGGATTCGAGGAAGGAACCGGCATCAAACAGCCGGTCGATGCGTTCGCGGGCATTCAGTACGCCCTGCGCCTTGCGCTCGGCGAGTTTCTCGGGTCCGCCCATCGCCAGCGCTTTCTGCTTGCGGGCGTCGAGTTCCTTGATCATTTCTTCAAAAGCCATGACTTTGTACCTTGGTAACCGCCCTTCGACAGGCTCAGGGCGAGCGGTAATGAAAAAATTTTAATGTGCCCGTTCGTCCTGAGCTTGTCGAAGGATGAACGGATTGTCCGGGATACTGTTTCAGAGTTTGATGCCCAACTCGCGAACCAGCTTGCCCCACTGCGCAATGCCCGAGCGCATGGATTCACGCAGTTGTTCCGGCGTGCCGCCTGCAGGCTCGGTGCCATCTGCGGCAAATGCCGCCTTGACCTCCGGCTGCTTCAGCACGGCGTTGGTATCGCGATTGACGATATTGATCACGGCCTGCGGTGTTTTCGCAGGGGCCAGCACGGCAAACCAGCTCGCTGCGGAATAGCCGGGAAGCCCTGATTCGGCAACCGTCGGCACTTCAGGCAACACCGGTGAGCGCTGCGCGGAAGTCACGCCGAGCACGCGCAGGCGGCCGCTTTTGATTTGCGGCACGGCGGCAGGGAAGGGCGCAAACGCGAGCTGGATCTGTCCACCCATCACATCGGTCACCGCAGGATTCGCACCCTTGTATGGAATATGCGTCATCTGGATACCGGCGAGCGCCTTGAAGTGTTCAGCGAACAGATGATTCCAGGTGCCGTTGCCGGCGGAGCCATAGTTGAGCTTGCCGGGATTGGCTTTGCCAAAAGCGACCAGTTCGCCAACGTTTTTTACCGGCAGCGCGGGATTGACGACGAGCAAGCCGGGTGGCTGTGAAACCAGTACTACAGGTGCGAGATCTTTCAGTGGATCGTAGGGCAGCTTGGGAAACAGGCTGGGGCCAACGAGAATATTGCCGAACGACGCCAGTGCGATGGTGTAACCGTCGGCCGGCGCTTTGGCCAGCATCTCAACACCCAGGGTACCGCCAGCGCCCGCACGATTGTCGACGACAACCTGCTGACCCCATTTTTCCGACAGCTTCAGTGCAATCAGCCGGCCCTGAACGTCGGTGTTGCCACCGGGTGCGAACGGCACAATGAAGCGCACAGGACGCGATGGATAGTTCTGGGCTGATGCCGGCAGCGCCGTTGCAACAGCAATCAGGGCGGTAATCAGAATTCGATGAGACATGCTCTTCTCCTCATTCATCAGAGGGTGCGCACGGTCTTGTCGCCGTTTCGTCGCAACCCTGGATCAAACGGCGACACAGCCCCGCGAGGCTGCGCACCGGCATAATCAAATTCAAATCAATAACTGGTCGGCCAGTTGCGCAGCAGATGGTCGCCGACGCCGTTTTTCATGCCCTTGCGGTGAATCTCCAGTGTGCGGATCAGCCACGCGCGGGTGTCGCGCGGATCGAGCACATGCTGTGCTTCGTAAAGTTCTGCCAGACCCCAGGCCGAGGTGTCGCGTTCGACTTCGGCTTTGAGCTTGGCGAACTTCTCCGGATCGTCCTGCTGCTTGATGCCGTACAAGACATTGACCGACACCGCCGGATCCATGAAGCCGAGGTCGGCCGTCGGCCACACCGCAACTTCATCCGCGCCCTTGCCACCCGCCATGTTGATGTACGCCTGGCCATAGTCCTTGCGCATGATCACGGTCAGCTTGGGCACGGTGACCTGCGACAGCGCGTTCATCCAGTTGATGACCTTGCCCGGCATGCCGCGGATTTCGCCTTCAACGCCGATCAGGAAGCCCGGCACATCGACCAGGAATACCAGCGGTACGTTGAAGGAGTCGCACAACACCATAAAGCTGATGACTTTCTGCACCGCGTCGGCATCAAGCGCACCGCCCTTGTACATCGGGTTATTGGCGATAAAGCCCACGCTTTTGCCGTCGAGTCGCGCCAGCACCGTCGAGATCGATTTGCCGAAGCGCTCCTTCAGCTCAAACATCGAATCCTTGTCGGATACCGCCGCGATGATCTTGCGCACGTCGTACACCTTGTTGCGCGATTCCGGCAGGATGTCAAAGATGGTCTTGCAGGCTTCATCGGAGCCGGCCGGCACCGGGTACTCGGGCGGCGGCTGCATGTTGTGGCTGGGCAGGTAGGACAGGAACTTCTTGATTGCATCCATCGCCTGCCGGTCGGTATCCACCGCCATGTCGGCAAGGCCGGATACGCCCGTCAGCAGTTTCCATCCGCCGAGGTCTTCGGCTTCGATCGGCTTGTTGATCGCGATCGAGGTCACGTTGGGGCTGGCAATCGCCATGATGGCGCCCTTGCGCATCACCACGAAGTCCGACATGGCCGAATACCATGTCGAGGAGCCGTAACACTGGCCGAGCAGCGCCGAGCACCACGGCGATTCCCGCAGACGCTGATATTCAAAGGGATCCTGGGCAATGATCGCGCGGCCGGCGGAGCCCATGCGGTCGGGCATACGCGCGCCGGACGATTCGCCGAGCATCACCATCGGCATGCCGCGCTTGTTTGCGACCTGCTTCACGTGCTTGATCTTTTTCATATTGATCACGGCGGACGATGCACCGAGCACGGTGAAATCGTTCGACACCAGCGCAATGTCGCGGCCGTCGATCTTGGCGAAGCCGGCAACCTTGCCATCGGCCGGCGTCTTGTGTTTGACCGCAGGCTGGTTGCTGCGCGCGAAGCGGCCGGATTCGATGAACGAGCCTTCATCGATCAGGTAGTCGATGCGCTCGCGGGCATTGAGATGGCCCTCCGCCTTGCGCTTGGCCAGCTTCTCCGGCCCGCCCATAGCGAGCACTTCATCGGTTTTCTGTTTGTATTCTTCGAGCAGTTTTTCAAATGCCACGGCAAATCCTTCGGAAATATCGAGACGGCGCAAAAGGCGCGTTGTCGAGCGGACATTCTAGGGCAGCACTCCCGGCAAGTCCGCGCAAGTGCCGCTTCGTGGACATGAAAAGTACTTATCGGCCTCAAAGCGAGACCAATCAGCGAGCCGGTTACTTCAGCATATGCCGCGCAATGACCAGCTGCTGGATCTGGCTGGTGCCCTCATAGAGCCGGAACAACCGCACATCACGAAACAGCCGCTCCACCGCTGACGCCTGCATGTAACCGGCACCGCCATGAATCTGTACGGCGCGGTCCGCCACGCGGCCGACCATCTCGGCGCAAAACAGCTTGGCGCAGGAGGCTTCCATCGTGATGTTCACTCCCGTGTCTTTTTTGCGCGCTGCTTCGAGCACCATGCTGCGGCCGGCGTAAACCTCGGCCTTGGAATCGGCGAGCATCGCCTGCACCAGCTGGAACTCGGCCACCGGCTTGCCGAACTGCTTGCGCTCGCGGGCATAGTTCAGCGCTTCGTCGAGCAGGCGTTCTGCCGCACCAACGCAGACTGCGGCGATATTGAGCCGCGCCTTGTCGAGCACCTTCATCGCGGTCTTGAAACCCATGCCTTCCTGGCCGCCGATGATATTGGCTGCCGGCACGCGCACATTGTCGAAGATCACATCGGCGGTATGCGAACCGCGCTGGCCCATCTTGCGGTCGTACGGCCCCACAGTCAGGCCGGGCGTGTTGCGTTCAACAATGAAGGCTGACACACCTTTCGCATCCTTAGAATTCAGGTCCGTGCGCGCCATCAGCGTGAAAATATCGGCTTCCGGCGCATTGGTGATATAGCGTTTGCTGCCGTTGATCACGTAAAAATCGCCATCGCGTTTGGCCGTGGTACGCAACGAACCGGCATCGGAACCGGCCTCCGGTTCGGTCAGCGCGAATGAGCCGGTGATTTCGCCTGCGGCGAGCCGCGGCAGGTATTTCTTTTTCTGTTCTTCGCTGCCGTCGATGACAATGCCCTGCGAACCGATGCCGGTGTTTGTGCCGAAGCGCGAACGGAATACCGGCGAGGCGTAACACACGGCCATCGAGGTCAGCACTTCTTCCTCGGTGGTCAGGCCGAGACCGCCGTATTCCTCGGGAATGGTCAGCCCGAACAGGCCGAGTTCACGCATCGCGGCGACGATGTCGACGGGAATCTCGTCGGTTTCGGTGACTTCTTCCTCACGCGGAATCAGTTTTTCACGGACGAAACGCGTCAGCGTGTCGAGCAGGATGTTGAAGGATTCGGGGTCGCGGATCATTTAAATTCAGTGGCTGGTTAATGGTGGCGGGTGGCGGGAAACTTCAAGATCATAAACCATCGCTTCGGTTCAGGCGTTAACCGGTCACCGCCCACCAGCCACTAGCGACCGCTCTACTGCAGTTCGACGTTGGCGTCCTTGATCACCTTCGCCCACTTGGCGATTTCGGTCTTGATCAGTTCCGCAAACTGCTCGGGTGTACTGCCGACAGGTTCGGCGCCGAGTTCGGAGATGCGTTTGCTGACATCCGGCAGCTTGAGAATGCGTGCGCTTTCCGCGGAAAGCTGCGCAACAATCGCCTTGGGTGTCCCGGCAGGGGCCAGCAGACCGAACCATGCGCCTGCTTCATAGCCCTGTACACCGGCCTCGGCGATGGTCGGCAAATCGGGCAAAGCCGAAGAGCGCTTCGCGGTACTGACCGCCAGCGCGCGGATCTTTCCGGCGCGTACCTGGGGCACATAAGGCGGCATGTTGTCGATGGTCACCGCGATCTGTCCACCCATCACGTCAGCAAGCACGCCGGCGCTACCCTTGTAGGGAATGTGCACGATGTTTGATCCGGTCATGGTTTTGAACAATTCCATCGACAGATGCGCGGTACTGCCGTTGCCGGGGGAACCATAGGACAGCTTGCCGGGATTGGCTTTGACGTGAGCAATGAACTCCCTGACGTTTTTTACCGGCAGGCTGTTGTTGACGACCATGATGTTGGGCACCATCGCAGTCAGACTCACCGGCGCGAAATCCTTTACCGGATGCCAGCTGAGTTTGCGGTAGAGGCTGACGTTGATGCCATGGGTACCGGCCGTAGCCATCACCAGGCTGTGGCCATCGGGCACCGCACGCGCGGCGACTTCAGTACCGATATTGCCGTTTGCACCGGGGCGGTTATCGACAATGACCGGTTGTCCCCAGGTTTCGCTCATTTTCTGTCCGACGGCGCGCGCCAGGATATCCGTGGTGCCTGCCGGCGTGTAGGCGACGATGATGCGGATCGGCTTGGTCGGAAATGCGGTGGCGGCCTGTACCGGCAGCGACAGCAGCGATGCGGCCAGCAATGCGACGGGCATCAACAATTTCATGAGGCTCCTCCTCGGGTTTTGGTTCTGATGGTTGCGACAGATTACTGCGAACCGCGTCGGACCAGCGTCAATGTCCGCTTCGCGGGATTGACGCGGACGATGTCGCCGGTGCGGATCAGCGCATAAGGATCCGCAGACCAGCCTTCGGTAATAGTGATGCCGGCGAACACCGCACCCTGCACCATCACCGGATTGGTCACGCCGAATACAAAGGCTTTCGGTGCAATGCCTTTGTGCTGGATGTCGTAGAAGGCCCAGCCTGCGGCGATGCCGCCCTTGGCACTGGGCGTGATCAGGATCTTGTCGCGGATATTGTGGCCTTCCAGCGCATGACCGGGACGCGAAATCAGGCCGCTCCAGCGATCGATGTCATAGCGCGGTGAAAAACCTTCGGTGGACACCAGCGCTTCACCTTCAACGATGTTGCCGAAGGCGCGATTGACGCGGATGGTTTTACCGGTTTTCGCAGGCTTGCTCACCGCACATCCTTGCCGGTGCAGGCGATGTCCACACACTCGGCCGTACGGCGCAGGATGGTGTTGAATTTGTGCGCGCCGATGATGTTGGCGAGTTTCGCGGAATTGGTGACGAGGTTGCTCCAGCCCTCGCGCACGCGCATCTGCGGCAGGTTCTGCAGGATGTAGAAACACACACCTTCAAGCACCACGGCACCGGACTGCTCGATGTCCTGGAGATAACCCAGTTCCTTCGCGGCACTTTTGACGCCGTTGCTGGTGGTGATGAACAGCTGGCTGCCCTTCGCCACCTTGCGCCCCTTGAGCAACGCAGCCAGCGTTTTCATTTCAAACAGCGATTGCTGCGGGCCGGAGAACACCACCAGATTCAAGGGATTGTTCTGTTTGTCGTAACCGAGATAGACCTTTTCGAGATCGCGGTTGGTCACGGTCATGACTTCCTTCGGCTTGCGTCCGCCGAAGGCCGCCTTCAGCGTCGGTGCTTCCGGCGTCACCCCAACCATATGGAACATGCCCATCGAGCCGTAACTCGCCAGTGCGGCGCCGAGCTGTTTCAGTTCATCGGCGGTCGGCCGGCGTTTGATGCCGCTGAATACCGGCACCGCGTAATAGTCCTGATGTCCCGAGCCGACAATTTTTCCGATCGCGCCCCAGTCAGCGAGGTCGTTCAGGTCGGCTTTCAGATTGACCTGGAAAGTCCCGCGGCGGTGTTCATCGAGATGAAAGCCGTATTCGGGTACTCGTCCGGTAAGCCCTGCGGCCAGCGCGGCAGGACCGGCTTCGAAATTGGAGCGTGCACCGAACACCGAGTTGGCGTAGATCACCGTGCCGGTATCACCCCAGGCGACATGTTCACCGAGATGCGGCTGGTACAGCGTCTGGTAATTGATGCAGGTGTCGGCGGTGATGACATCCATGCGCCGCAGGCAGGCTATGAGTTCCTGCTCCTTGCGTGCTTCGTTCTTGTCCTGCTTCAGGTGCTCAACATGCGCGAAGTCGATACAGCGCGCATTGGTGGTCGTCGGCTGCCGGCATTTCGCGCCGGACTGTGCAGCCCTTTCGAGAAAGGACTTGCCGGCGTCGCCCATGACTTCGATGTCGCCCATCATGTGCACATTCGACACCGGCACAAACCGTTTCGCGCCGAAGAACTTGCCGACTTCCAGTTGCAGTTGCAGCGCTTCCTGCACCGCGCGGCCCTGCTCGCCGCGCAGCATTTTTTTCTCCTCCGCCGTCAGACGCATCGGGAGAATATAACTATTTGTTTTTATTAATTAAATTAACGTCTTGCGGCAGGTCGTTTGGCGGCCTTCTTTTTCGCCGCTTTTTTCGCCGGACCAAAACCTTTTTCGTAATGCGGCCCGGTCATCGTGCCATCCACCGCCATACCGATGATGCCCTGCGACAGATCCTTGATCGCCAGGAAAATGACGTCCTTGTCCTTGGTCGACGAGATCAGGTTATGCGGGGCATTTGCCGGGATGTAAATCAAGGTGCCAGCAGGGGCGACAACGCGTTTGCCGTTGACCGACCCCACCAGCGTGCCTTGCAGTACATAGTTCAGCTGCTCGTTCTTGTGGGTGTGCATCCGCGAACCGGTGCCGCGTGGCTTGTGGATGTAGCCGACGAGTATGCGTGAACCTTCAACAACACCGCCGTGCGAAGTTGAATAACCGGTGCCCGCGGGCACCTTCTTCAGCTTCGCCATGCGGAAGTGATACTTGCCGTTTCCGGCGCGGATGGCGCCAACGGTCTTGGTTACGGTTGCCACTTTTTTTGCGGCTTTTTTAACTGCCTTCTTTGCTGCGGCCATGCTCAACCTCCTCCGGTTGTTCGTTGTGCAATCCTGAACGGATTACAGGTAATCGATTTTTTTCCAGTCTTTCGGCGTAACACTGACCACGCTCTTGCTGTGTCCGGGGCGGCGGTCGGCGTAGACACGGCCTTCTTTCATCACCAACTCGATATTTTTCTTTTCCTGGAACACGCGGATGTTTTTCAGCGGATCACCTTTGACGGCGATGATGTCAGCCAGCTTGCCGGCTTCGACGGTGCCCAGTTGCTTGTCGAGCTTGATCGCGCGTGCGGCATTGATCGTCGCGCTCATGATCGCTTCCATCGGCGTCATTCCCAGCGAGACATAGATTTCCATCTCGCGGGCATTGGTGCCCATCTCGGGATCGAATCCCATGTCGGTGCCAAGCGCGATGTTGACGCCGGCCTTGTGCATTTTCTGGAAGGTCTCGAAGCAATAAGGCTGCAGCGCCTTCATCTTGTTCAGCACGAACTGCGAAGTGCCCTGGTCCTTGCGGGTGCCGATGGCGTGGTCCGTGCGGTGGAGCAGCGTCGGTGTCATCCAGGTTCCGGCTTCGGCAATCATGTCGATGGTTTCATCGTCATGAAACACCATGTGTTCGATGGTGTCGGCACCGGCTTCCAGCGCCATGCGCTGGCCGTTGGGTGTGAAACAGTGAACCGCGGCGGTCTTGTGGAAGGCGTGGGCTTCGTCAACGATGGCGTTGATTTCTTCCTGCGTCATGTTGCGGATGTCCGGCTCTTCCTTGTCGGTACCGCCGCCGCCGGTGGCGCAGGTCTTGACGATGTCGCAACCCGCCAGCAGATTGGTGCGTGCCAGCTTGCGCAGCTCCCAGGGGCCATCGGCCGTCTGGAAACCGTAACGCTGTGCTGCGCGCGGCTGGATCAGATCGAGATGCGAACCGGTGATCGTGGTAAAGCCGCCGATCAGCATGCGCGGGCCTTCAATGACGCCGGCTTCGATCGAATCGCGGATCGCGCACAGATGTGCGGTGAGCAGGCCGCGGCCGGAGTTGAGGCCGAGGTCGCGCAGCGTGGTAAAGCCCATGTCGAAACACAGCTGCGCGTGGAACAGGCCGTACATCTGCTGCAGTTCCGGGGTGATCTCCCACTGCGCGACGCGATAGTTATGGAAGGTCAAACAGTTGAACATCATCGTGTGCAGATGCACGTCCATCAAGCCGGGCATCAGCGTGGATTTGCCGCAATCGATGATTTCCGCCTTGGCGGGAATTTTGATCTTGCCTTTGCTGCCGACTTCCTTGATGCGGCGGCCTTCGACGATGATCACCGGATCCTTGACCGGTTTGCCGCCATTGCCATCAATCAGCATGCCGCCCTTGATGACACGGGTGGCGCCCTTGGCTTCGACGGGTTTGAATTCAAACATCGGTAACACTCCTCCGCGTTATGCTAGGCCGCAATTGCATTGTTCAGACTGCAAAATTTGCAGAATGCAAGCGTTTGCAGCAAACCTTGGAAGCTAAATAATCACCCTGCCCTTGTCAAGGCAAAGTAAGGTTTAAATCAACGCATTTTGGTCATTGCCGCGAGGAATTTCGCGTAGGCCTGCGGATCGGGCTTCGGCACCCCGGTAATTGGGACATCAGATTGCCAGCCGAGCACGTCCAGCGTGCCTTCGACGGCATCGCGCGTCATGTTGCGGGTGATGAACACCAAGCGCGAGCGGCGCTCGGCATCTGGCCAGCGTTCCAGGTTCACCGGTTCGTGGATCAGCGTCTGAACGGCGTGCACCGCGACAGGCTCGCCCTCGACATTGAGCAGACCTTTCACCCGCAGCAGTTCAGCGCCGCGTAATGACGCCAGTGCGGTAAGCCAGGCGGTCAGTCCGACACGGGTTACTGGCGTATCGAGCATGATGCTGTACGACCGGATGCCGGCATCATGCGCGCCCTGTATCAAGCCAGGCTGCCGGCTTTCGACCCGGCGGTAATTGTCCTCACGCAGCCAGCGCGCCACGTCGGCCTGGCGCGATTCCGGCGCAATCGAGGCGCCAAACAATATCGCCGGCGCAATTTCGCCGCGACTGGCAGTCATCACCTCGGCCGCGGGATTCAGCGTAGCGAGCCGCTCCCGCAGATTGGCAACTTCCGCAGGATCGGCTATGTCGGCCTTGGTAATCAGCAGGCGGTCTGCCACGGCCGCCTGTTTGCGCGATTCGGGCTGCTGGTCAAGCTGGTTGGCACCATTAACGGCATCGACCAGCGTAATCACACTATCCAGCGCGTAATGAGGGGCAAGTTTCTCGTCGACGACCACCGTTTGCACAATCGGCACCGGATCAGCCAGACCGGTGGTCTCAATCAGTACGCGATCGAAGGGCGGCAGGTCGCCCTGATAACGCTGCTTGTCGAGGTCGCGCAGCGTGTTGACGAGGTCGCCGCGCACGGTGCAGCAAATACAGCCGCTGGCCAGCAAAACGGTGTTTTCGTTGGGAGTGGCGATCAGCAGGTGGTCGAGTCCGATCTCGCCGAACTCGTTGATGATCACCGCTGCACCGGCCATTGCAGGGTCCTGCAACAGCCGGTTCAGCAGAGTGGTTTTGCCGCTGCCCAGAAATCCGGTGATGATGGAAACGGGCAGTCGCATTTTGGAGTGAGCGCTAACCTATTTTATAAGTTATTGATTTTATTGATAATTAGCAATCAGCCTTTGCGCTCCAGATCAGCCGAGTAGCGACCGAGGCTGGCCAGTCCGTTCATGCGCGAGCGATGCGCCAGCGCGGCTTGGGCTGCCGGCACGTTGGTGGCTTGACCCTTCCACGCTTTCAATGACGGCTGCTGCAGCGCGCGGCCATAGGAGAACGACAACGGCCACGGCAGGTTGCCCTTGAACTGCTGGTTCATCGAATTGAGATGAGCGGTTGCCAGTTCATCGCTCTGCCCGCCGGACAGGAACACGATACCGGCGACGGCGCCCGGCACCGTGCGTTTCAGCGTGCGCACGGTACGTGCAGCGACTTCATCGACCGAAGCCTGTTTCGAACACTTCTTGCCGGTGATCACCATCGACGGCTTGAGCACGGTGTGTTCGAGCACCACACGGTTCAGGTACAGCGCTTCATAAACCGCATTCAGCGTCCATTCCGTGACTTCTTCACAACGATCAATGGTGTGGTCGCCGTCCATCAGCACTTCGGGCTCGACGATGGGCACCAGACCGGCTTCCTGGCAGATGGCGGCGTAACGCGCCAGCGCATGGGCGTTGGCGGCGATGGAGGTTGAGCTCGGCATGTCGCGGCCGATGTCGATCACGGCGCGCCATTTGGCGAACTTGGCGCCCAGTTTGACGTATTCGGCGCAGCGCTTGGGCAGGTTGTCGAGACCTTCGGTAACGGTCTCGCCCGGGCAGAAGGCGAGGGGTTTGGCGCCGGCATCGACCTTGATCCCCGGCAGGATGCCGGCCTTGGCCATCACGGTGACAAACGGTGTGCCGTCGGCTGCGCTCTGACGCAGCGTTTCGTCATAAAGAATGACGCCGCTGATGTGGTCGCCCACCCCGCGAGTCGAGAACAGCATGTCACGGTAGGCCCGGCGGTTTTCTTCGATGTTTTCGACGCCGATGCTGTCGAAGCGCTTGCCAATGGTGCCGGTGCTTTCATCGGCGGCGAGAATGCCTTTGCCGGGGGCGACCATCGCCTGGGCGATGGCGGCCAGATCATTTGCTGACATGGTTGCTCCTGCTGGTCTGGGTTGATTGGTGGAAGTTGGAAGTTTCGAAATCGGGGAAATATTTTAAACCGGCGGATTATTTCTTCCGGTGCTCGCCGACCTTGACGATTTTCAGGGTGTTGGTGCCGCCCGAGCGGCCAAAAGGTTCGCCGATGGTGAGCACGATCAGGTCACCGTTCTGCACGACGCCGCGTTTGATCAGTTCGTCTTCGGCCATGTGCAGCGCCTTTTCCGGGTTGCGCGCGCCTTTGAAGCGCACAGGATGCACGCCGCGGAACAGGGTCACGCGTCGCCGGGTTTCGATGACCGAGCTCATCGCATAAATCGGCACCGAAATCGCCATCCTCGACATCAGCAATGCCGTGCGCCCGCTCTGCGTGAGTGCGGCCACGGCCTTGATCGGCAGACCGGCCGCGGTAAACGCCGTCGCCCGGGCAATCGAATTTTCCACATCGATCTGGCCCGGTCCGCCGCGCCGCTCCTGCTGCAGCTGGTCTTCCTTTTCCACTTCGACGCAAACCCGCACCATCGCGGCAATGGTCTCCGCCGGATATTTGCCGGCTGCCGTTTCGGCGGAGGTCATCACCGCATCGGTGCCGTCGAGCACCGCATTGGCAACGTCCGAAACTTCGGCACGCGTCGGAATCGGGCTGCTGATCATCGACTCCATCATCTGGGTCGCGGTGATGGTCAGCTTCTGCTTGTCGCGCGCCATGCGGATCATGCGTTTTTGCAGCGCCGGTACCGCGGCATCGCCGACTTCCACGGCAAGGTCGCCGCGCGCCACCATGATGGCGTCGGAGGCATCCAGAATTTCCTCAAGCGCCGGAATCGCCTCCGCACGCTCGATTTTCGACACGATCAGCCCTTGGCCTCCGGCCTTGTTGAACAGGTCGCGCGCCCAGCGCACGTCTTCACCGGATCGCGGAAAGGACACGGCCAGAAAGTCCGCCTTCAGTTCTGCTGCAAGTTTGATGTCCTGCTTGTCTTTTTCCGTCAGCGCCGGCGCGGTCAGGCCGCCGCCCTTGCGGTTGATGCCCTTGTTGTTCGACAGCGGCCCGCCCTGCTCCACCACAGTGGTGATCTTGGGTCCGCGCACGCCGGTCACGCCGAGCACGATGCGCCCGTCGTCGAGCAGCAGGGTGTCTCCGGGATGCACGTCGTTGGGCAGGTTCTTGTAATCAAGGCCGACAACATGCTGGTCGCCGAGTTTGCATTCGGCATCCAGAACAAACTTGGCACCGGGCTCAAGGGTGATTTTCCCGTCCTTGAATTTGCCGACGCGGATCTTGGGGCCCTGGAGGTCGACCAGCACGCCGACCGCACGGCCGGCTTTGCGCGCCAGCTGACGAACCAGATTCACCCTGGCGCGATGTTCAACCGGCGCGCCATGCGAAAAGTTGATACGCACCACATCCAGCCCGGCTTCGATCATGCGGGTCAGCGTTTTGGCATCACTGGACGCCGGGCCCAGCGTGGCGACTACTTTGGTTCTGCGGATCATGCGCTACCCATCCCTGAAGTAAGAGGCTGGCCGCGCGCTCCGGTCATGCTGCGCGCTGCTCGAGAACCTCGACCGCCGGCAGTTTCTTGCCCTCGAGAAATTCGAGGAACGCACCGCCACCGGTTGAAATGTATGACACCTTGTCGGCAATACCGTACTTGGAAACCGCAGCCAGCGTGTCACCGCCGCCGGCGATTGAAAACGCTTTCGAGGCCGCAATGGCTTCGGCAATCGCCTTGGTGCCGCCGGCGAACTGGTCGTATTCGAACACACCCACCGGACCGTTCCAGACCACGGTGCCGGCCTTGGCAATCAGTTCGGCAAAGATGTGTGCGGTTTTGACGCCGACATCGAGGATCAGGTCATCACCGCGAACAGCAGCGGCATCGATCGGATTTGCACGCGCCAGCGCTGACAGTTCATCGGCTACAACCACATCCACCGGCAACGGCACCTGTGCCCCGCGCGACTTCATGATGTCGATGATGGTCTGCGCTTCTCCGACGAGGTCCGGCTCGGCCAGCGATTTTCCGATGCGCATGCCGGATGCCAGCATGAAGGTATTGGCAATGCCGCCGCCGACAATCAACTGATCGACTTTCGATGCGAGCGATTTCAGGATCGTCAGTTTGGTGGAGACCTTGGAGCCCGCAACAATCGCCAGCAAGGGCCGCGCCGGTTTCTCCAGGGCCTTGCCCAATGCATCGAGTTCCGCGGCCATCAAAGGGCCGGCACAGGCTATCGGCGCAAACTTCGCAATGCCATGCGTGGTGGCTTCGGCGCGATGCGCAGTGCCGAAGGCGTCGTTCACATAAACGTCGCACAACGCCGCCATTTTTTTGGCGAGCTGTTCGTCGTTTTTTTTCTCGCCCTTGTTGACGCGACAATTTTCCAGCAACACCACTTCGCCGGGTTTGACGGTAAATCCGCCATCGACCCAGTCCTGAATCAGCCGCACCGGCTGACCCAGCGTTTCCGACAGACGCTTGGCGATCGGTGCCAGCGTATCGCGGGACTGCAACGAACCTTCCGTCGGTCGGCCCAGGTGCGAGGTGACCATCACCGCAGCACCGGCCGCCAGCGCGTGTTTGATGCCGGGAATGGTGGCGCGGATGCGTGTGTCTTCAGTAATATTGCCGGCATCATCCTGCGGAACGTTGAGATCCGCGCGGATGAATACCCGCTTGCCAGCGAGGGGGAGGTCTGTCAGTCGAAGAAACTTCAAATCAACACCTTTTTAGCCACAGAGTTCACAGAGGACACAGAGATTGAACAGCAAAGAAACCCGGCAATGGTTGCGCTTGCGGGTTTCCCCGTGATCTCTGTGTCCTCTGTGGCCATGCTTTTGACGTTTGCTTACTTTTTCGCAACAACCCGCACCATTTCCAGCACCTTGCTGGAATAACCCCATTCGTTGTCGTACCAGGACACGACTTTGACGAAGGTGCTGTCGAGCGCGATGCCGGCTTCAGCGTCAAACACCGAGGTGCAGGTTTCGTCACGGAAATCGGTGGAAACCACCTTGTCCTCGGTGTAGCCGAGCACACCCTTCATAGCACCGGCGGATTGCGCTTTCATTTCAGCGCAGATTTCCGCGTAGGTCGCGGGCTTGTTCAGTTCGACGGTCAGGTCGACCACCGACACGTCGGAAGTCGGCACGCGGAAGGCCATGCCGGTGAGCTTCTTGTTGAGTTCCGGAATCACCACGCCGACGGCCTTGGCAGCGCCGGTGGATGACGGAATGATGTTCTCGAGAATGCCGCGGCCGCCGCGCCAGTCCTTGTTCGACGGGCCGTCGACGGTTTTCTGCGTTGCGGTTGCGGCATGCACCGTGGTCATCAGGCCGCGCTTGATGCCCCATTTGTCGTTCAATACCTTGGCGACCGGCGCCAGGCAGTTGGTCGTGCACGACGCGTTGGAGATGATGTCCTGGCCGGCGTAGGTCTTGTCATTGACGCCGAACACGAACATCGGCGTATCGTCTTTCGAAGGCGCGGACATGATCACTTTTTTTGCACCGGCGGTCAGGTGTTTCTGAGCCGTGGCCTTGTCGAGGAACAGGCCGGTCGCCTCGATCACGATATCAGCGCCGATTTCATTCCACTTCAGCTCGGCGGGATCTTTCACCGCGGTGAGACGGATTTTCTTGCCATTGACGGTCAGCGTGGTGCCCGAGACGGAGATCTCGCCTTTGAATTTTCCGTGTACCGAATCATGACGCAGCATGTAAGCAAGATAGTCGGGTTCCAGCAGATCATTGATGCCGACGACTTCGATGTCGGAAAAATCCTGCACCGCTGCACGAAACACCATCCGCCCGATACGCCCAAACCCGTTGATGCCGACCTTGATAGCCATGAAGCCCCCAAAATTCCGTTAATGAAATGAGTTACAGCATGCTGCGTACTGCTGCGGCGACGGCGTCGCCGGTGATGCCAAAGAATTTGTATAGATCTCCCGCCGGCGCTGACTCGCCGTAACGGTCGATGCCGATAACCTTGCCTTCAAGGCCGACATATTTGCGCCAGTAGTCGGTAACGCCGGCTTCTACGGCGACCCGCGGCATGCCTCGTGGCAGCACGGAATCCCGATAAGCTGCGTCCTGGCTGTCGAACAACTGGGTGCAGGGCATCGATACCACGCGCACCGCAACGCCTTCTGCAGCGAGCGCCTGTTGCGCGGCCATCGCGAGTGACACTTCGGACCCGGTGGCGATGATCACCGCACGCGGCGCACCCGCAGCCTCGGAGAGCACATAGCCGCCACGGGCAATCGCAGCAGTCTGATCCTGACTGCGATTCTGGAAATTCAGGTTCTGGCGTGACAGCAGCAGGCTGCTCGGACCGTCCTTGCGTTCAATCGCGCTGGCCCATGCGGCAGCGGTCTCCACGGTATCGCAGGGCCGCCAGACATGCATATTGGGCAGCAGGCGCAGGGTTGCCGCATGTTCAACCGGTTGATGCGTCGGACCGTCTTCGCCGAGACCGATCGAATCGTGGGTGAACACACAGACCACGCGCTGTTTCATCAGCGCCGCCATGCGCAGCGCATTGCGTTCGTAATCCGAGAACACGAGGAAGGTGGCGTGGTAGGAAATCAGTCCGCCGTGCAGCGCAATACCGTTGCAGATCGCCGCCATGCCGAATTCGCGTACACCGAAATACAGATAGTTGCCGCCGCCCTTCGCGCTGACGCCTTTTGAACCCGACCACAGCGTGAGGTTGGATCCGGCGAGGTCGGCCGAACCGCCGATCAGTTCGGGCAGCCCCGGGGCATAACCCTCGATCGCGTTCTGCGAGGCCTTGCGCGTGGCAATGGTTTCCGCCTTTTGCACAGTCTGCGCGAGGAATGCATCACGATGCGCAGGCCAGCCGGCAGGCAGCTCACCAGCCATGCGGCGTTTGAATTCTGCAGCGAGGCCGGGATGCGCAGCCGCGTAAGCGGCAAAACGCTGGTTCCACTCGGTTTCCTGCGCGGTGCCGCGTCCGCGCGCATTCCACTCCTCGCGGATGGCTTCAGGAATTTCAAACGGCGGATGCGACCAGCCGATCGCTTCGCGGGTCGCGGCAATTTCTTCGGCGCCCAGCGGCGCGCCATGCACGCCACCGGTGTTCTGTTTTTTCGGCGAGCCCTTGCCGATAATGGTTTTGCAACAGATCAGCGTCGGACGTCCCGTTTCGCGTTGCGCATTGCGGATCGCATCGTCCACCGCATCGGTATCGTGACCATCAACCCCGTAAATCACATTCCAGCCGTAAGCAGCAAAACGCTGCGGGGTGTTGTCAGTAAACCATTGTTTTATATTGCCTTTTTCGGAATCAATGGAAATCCCGTTGTCATCATACAAGGCAATCAGCTTGCTCAGTTTCAGCGTACCGGCCAAGGCACAGGCTTCGTGGGATATGCCTTCCATCAGGCAGCCGTCACCGAGAAACACATAAGTACGGTGGTCGACGATGTTGTGGCCGTCACGATTGAAGCTTTCAGCAAGCACACGCTCGGCGATGGCCATGCCCACGGCGTTGGCGATGCCCTGGCCCAAGGGTCCGGTGGTCGTTTCCACGCCCGGGGTCAAACCATGTTCGGGATGGCCTGGAGTTTTAAAGTGCAGCTGACGGAAGTTTTTGAGCTCTTCAATCGGCAGGTCGTAGCCGGTCAGGTGCAAAAGCGCGTAGAGCAGCATTGAGCCATGGCCGTTCGACAACACAAAGCGGTCACGGTTGGCCCAGTGTGGATTGGCCGGGTTATGGCGGAGGTGACGGTGCCACAAGGCCTCGGCGATTTCCGCCATGCCCATCGGCATGCCGGGATGGCCGGAGTTGGCCTGCTGAACGGCGTCCATAGCCAACGCGCGCAGCGCGTTCGCCAACTCGGGTCGGGAACTCATGGCTTGCAATCCTGATGTGGAATGGCGGGGCGGAAAAGCCGTGATTATAGCGGCTCACTCAGGGGCCGCGCGAGGGCGGCGCACAGCATGTGGCCTTCTGCTGCGACGTATTCCGGTGCCGGTTACTCGTCGTTTTTGCGCGAGGTCTTGATGCCCAAGTGCTTGAGCTTGCGATATAAATGCGTGCGTTCGAGGCCCACCGCATCGGCCACACGGCTGATGTTGCCGCCTTCCCGGACGAGGTGATACTCGAAATAAATGCGTTCGAAGGCGTCGCGGGCGTCACGCAGCGGCGCATCCAGCTGCAACACCGCAGCGGCACCCGGCGTTGCCGCCTGTGGCACCACGCGCTGGGTTTCTTCCAGTGAAATCTGTTCGCCGGCCGCGGTATTGGCAAGCGTCTGCACGACACTGCGCAGTTCCGAAAGATTACCCGGCCATTCATAGTTCCGCAGCGCATTCAGGGCCGCCGTACTGAAATGCCTCGGCGGTACCTGCTTTTGCTCAACAAGGTCGTTGAGCTGCGCGCTGGCGAACTCGGGAATATCGTCGCGCTGGTCGCGCAATTTTGGCAACTGGATCGTGGTTGCCCCCAGTAGCTGATAGACCCGGTCATCAAACGTACCGGCCGCCACCAGTTCAGCGAGCGGACGGGTAGTACAGCAAACGACGCGGGTGTTGTAACGCTCGGCCTGCGACAACAACACAAAAAGGCCGCGTTGCTCGAGTTTGTTGAATTCCGCAATATCGCGCACCAGCAGCGTGCCGCCGCGCGTTGCCTGCAACAGGTCAAGAGGCGTTTCAACGGTTTGTGCCCCCAGTTCGATCACGGTCCACGGCATGCTGGGTGTGTGCAGCACGCGAGCACAGGCTTCAAAAGCACAGCCGGGTGCACCCTGGATCAGAACAGCCGAGCGGCTCGCCGCAATGCGTTCAAGCCGCTGCTTCAGCTCCTGTACGACGGGCGTGCGTCCGAGCATGCCCAACGCCGCAGCGTGTGGCTGTTGCTCACCGCGTGTAATGGCCTTGCCCACAGTTGACAGCAGTTTCTGCAGCGCAATCGGTTTCTCGAGAAAGTCATAGGCACCGATGCGCGTGGCTTCAACCGCGGTGTCGATGGTGCCATGGCCGGACATCATTACCACCGGCATCGTCAACTGTCCGGTGCTTGCCCATTCCTTAAGCAAAGTAATGCCGTCGGTATCCGGCATCCAGATGTCGAGCAAGACGAGATCGGGACGGTTCTGGCTGCGGAATGCCCGTGCAGCCCCCGCATTTTCAGCGAGGCGCACGTCATAACCTTCGTCGGAAAGGATTTCCGACAACAGTTCGCGAATGCCGATTTCGTCGTCTACTACCAGTATCTGTCGCATGATTCTCAGTAATGGCTCAGGTTCATGCCGCGCTTCGCTCGCCCGTGCTGCTGTTGGCTGCTGGCAGCACAATGGCAATACGGGCACCGTGAGGAGCGACATTGGTGATGGTAACTTCGCCGCGGTGTTCCTCGACGATCTTGCGCACGATGGAAAGACCGAGGCCGGTGCCGCGCGGTTTTGTCGTGACATAGGGCTCAAACACGCGTTTCATCAGATTCTCGGGAAATCCGCAACCGTTGTCGGTGACAGAAAACTCTGCAAAACCGTCCCGCATGGCAGTGGCAATTTCAATACGCGGTGAATCTGTTTCACCCAGAGCATCCTGCGCGTTCTGCAGCAGGTTGTGGATCACCTGTCGCAGTTGCGTCGAATCCCCCTGCACTGCCGGCAGATCGGGAGCGAGGCTCAGGTGCATGCTGGAACCCAGGGATTCGTAAAGCGCCAGCACGTCCCGGATCAAACCATTGAGATCCACTAATCGCATTGCAGGCTCAGGCTTGCGTGCATACTGGCTGAATGCGTCGACCATTCGTTTCAGGGCAGCCACCTGGCTGACAATGGTCTGGGTTGAGCGCGCAAGAATTCCGGCGTCAATGGCCGTCAGCTTCGGCTCGAGCTTCTGTTGCAGGCGTTCGGCCGAGAGCTGGATTGGCGTCAGCGGATTCTTGATCTCATGAGCCAGCCGCCGCGCGACTTCCGCCCAGGCTGCATCGCGCTGGGCCTGGAGCAAGTGGGTGACGTCGTCAAACACCACAATCAGTCCGGCGTTTTCAGCCTCGCCGAAACGGGTGGCCCGCAACAAAAGCACTTGTGTGCCGTTCTTGAGTTCCCTTTCGACCTGACGATGCCACTGGCTTCCGTCTGAACCGGTAAAGGCGTCAGCCAGGGCCTGCGCCAACGACTCGTAGGATGCATCACGGGCGGGCCATTCCTGCACGCCAATGCCGATCAGCGCAGCGCTATCGGTGCCGAGTATATGTGCGGCGCTCGGATTCGCTGAACGCAATCGCTGAACAGAATCAAAGGTCAACACGCCCGCTGACAGATTGGCCATCACGCTTTCAAGATAGGTTTTGGCGTGAGCCAGTTGCGCCTGGTTACGTTCGACGCGCGACTGTGCTTCGGCGAGCTGCAATGTCATGCTGTTGAACGATTGCGTGAGCTGACCCAGTTCATCGCGGCTGGCAACTGCCGCACGGCGACTGAAGTCACCCTGTGCGACCGCCCGCGTGCCTTCAACAAGAGCACTCAGCGGTGCGGACAGCCGGTTTGACAATACGAAGGCCAGGCCCAGCGAAGACAGCAGCGCCAACAACAACGTCAGCGTCAGCGTTATCGCATACAGCCGCTTCAGACCGCGGCGCGAAAGTTGCAGTTCCTGATATTCACGATATCCTGACTGGACCACCTCGGCATCGTGCGCCAGTTGTGCGGGCACCGCCTGCAGCAATTGCAGCACTCGGGCGTCTTCAGTCAAAGACACCACATCGATTGGTGCAAGAACCCGCAGGAACAGGCCGCGGTCCGGCACCGATTCGATGGCGCTGTACGAGCGTTGCATGCGAATCTGGCGCAAAGCAGCGGCACCCGGTGGTTCAGGCGCAATCCCGCTAAGCTCGTTACCCGAAAAAGCCAGCACCTTGCCGCGGGCAGTAAACAGCGTGGCTTCCTCGACCGCCGCCTGCTCGCGCAGCTCATTCAGTGCCGTGAAGTGTTCCGCGGCAGGGCGGGACGACAAGGACAGCGCCATCGCCTCCGCCTTGGCGCCCAGTTCTTTCAGGCGTCCGTCAAGCGTACTCCGGCCGAGATTGAGACCGCTCTCAAGTGCGCTGTCCAGGCGCACTTCGAACCAGGATTCGATGCTTTGGGATACAAACTGAACTGATACGCCATAGATCAATGCGCCCGGCAAAACTGCCATCAAGCCGAACAGCGTCACCAGCCGCAACGTCAATTTTGCACCGAACACTCCCGCCTTCAGTTTCTGACGGAGGCTCACCAACTGATAGGCCACCATGGCGGCCAGCAACACGGCAATCACCAGATTGGCGCCAAGCAGCAGCGGGTAATACTCCGAAAACAGCGCCGTGTTGGTGCTGACTGAAGCCAGCAGAAAAACTGCCGCCACGCCCAGACCGACACAAATCAGCAACAGGTACCGCATCACGGCGCCGGCGCGGAGCGGCTTGGCGGCAACTGTTGTCATGGAGTCACCGTCCAGCGGTACCAGTCGGAGCCGAGACTCCACTCGCGGGAACCCAAGGCATTCAGATTGAAAGGTCGTGGCAGCTGCGATGTATCAAGACGCAATCGCAGGCCCGCCATATAGACCACGCCCTTGCTCAGGGCACCAGGATCAAGATCTTCTCGTCGCCGTACCCTGCTTAGAACCTGCAGGGCCTCGGACAGAGTTACGAAGTTCTGGTAGAAGGCTCCGATACCGATGCGGTACTGGCGTGTCAGCGCACTGTATGAAAGCCGATACCGCTGCTGCAAGGTAACCGGCTTGTCGTTGAACCAGTACCAGCGTGAGCGAACCATCTCGAATTCAAGCTGGAAGTACAGCGGGATACCCTTGTGCAGGGCGTCTTCAAGCGGTGCCGACAGCGTGATGTCGATATCGGCATCAAGGACGTAATAATCTTCGGCGGGAACCACGACTGCACGGCGCACTTCGATGCCGTGCGGTTGCGCGGCCAATGCACCCAAAGCTGGAAACAGCAGCGCCAGCAGCAGCGCTGCGGCTTCAAACTTTTTCCAGAAGGGCGTAGAAAAAACCATCATGCGCAGCGTCAGGAAAAAGTTGGCCGTGACTTTGTCTCAAGCCTTCAGCGGGAAATGCGAAGGCAATTTGCCGGGCATCTGGATGTCGGGCGGTAAATTGCTCAACCTGCCGACCATTCTCTTCGCTGAAAACGGAGCAAGTCGCATACAGCAATTTACCACCTCTGCCGAGCAACTGCCAAAGCGTGTCGAGAATCTGGGCCTGACGTTGCCCCATGGCAGCTATATCAGCAGGCTTCCGCAACCACTTGATATCCGGGTGGCGGCGTACCACACCGGATGCGGTACAAGGCACGTCAGCGAGGATGCGATCAAAAAGCCCGGCATTGCGCCAGGCTGCGGGATTGCCGGCATCGGCTTGCAGCAGTTTTGCGTTCAGTGACAAGCGGGTCAGGTTTTCGGTAACGCGCTGCAACCGCTGGGCATCGATGTCGGCAGCGGTCAGATCGATATCGGCCAATTCCAGCAGATGCGCCGCCTTTCCGCCGGGCGCTGCGCAGGCATCCAGTACACGCATGCCGTCGACAACATCCAGCAGTTCGGCCGCCAGTTGTGCCCCGGCATCCTGAACTGATACCTGTCCTTCGGCAAAACCCGGCAACATTGAAACCGGTCGCGGTTTTTCAATAATAATGCCCTGCCGGCCCACGGCATGCGCGGCAATATCCTGCAGTTTCAGAATTTCGAGGTAATTGTCGCGGGTGATTTTTCTGCGGTTCACGCGCAGCGTCAGCGGTGGACGGGCGTTGCCGGCCTCCAGAATCTCGCGCCAGGCTTCGGGATATTCGGCGGCAACCCGGTCTATCCACCATTGCGGATAGGAATAGCGGCCCAGATCAGTCGCCATGATCGCGGCATCAAGCTCGTCTCGGCGACGCAGGAAATTGCGCAGTACTGCGTTGACCAAGCCCTGGGCTTTGGGAAAACCAAGTTTGGCGGCTGCGGGAACCGCGTGATTGACGATGGCATACGACTGCGCTTTGGTATGCATCAGCTGATAAAGCGTGACCTGAAGCAGATTGCGCACCGGCAGATCAGTCAATGGGCGCGACAACAACCGGTCGATCACGGCATCGATATAGCCGAGATGGCGCAACGCGCCGTAGGCTACATCCTGCACGGCGCCACGCTGTTGCGGACTCAAGGTGGCATGTTGCCGCCAGACCGCGGTCAATTCGGAATCAAGGCTGCGGCCGGCAAGTACCCGACCTACAGCATGAGCAGCAAGGCACTGGGTGCGTTCCATATTCAGGGCATCCTGTGCGGTTTAAACATCCAGGCGATCGCCCGGATGGAGGGTGGTACCGGCAAGAAATGATGCTGCGGCGAGGCGTTTGCTGCCAGCACGTTGAAGTTCGTGCAGCAGTAACGCACCATGTCCCGTGGCGACGACAATACCCTGTGCGTCTGCCTGCAATACGGTGCCGGGAATGGCGGCAGCGGCTGCTATTGCTTCGGCGCGCCACAATTTCAGCGGCTGGCCTTGCCACGTTGTATAGGCACCGGGCATCGGGTTATACGCCCGGATGGCCCGGGCCAGTTCCACAGCCGGACGGGCCCAATCAATGCGCGCTTCGGCCTTGGTAATTTTTGCGGCGTAACTCGCCTGCGCAGGATCCTGGGCAATTGCAGCGGGTAGCTCGTGCAAGCTACGGACGATCAATTGCGCCCCCAAAGCTGCCAGTTTGTCGTGCAGCGTCTGCGCATTGTCGTCATCGGCAATCAGTATTGCCTGTTTCAGCAACATCGCCCCCGTGTCGAGTCCGGCATCCATCTGCATGATGGTGACGCCTGTTTCACGGTCACCAGCGAGGATGGCGCGCTGGATGGGCGCCGCGCCGCGCCAGCGCGGCAGCAGTGAAGCATGAATGTTCAGACAGCCCAGACGCGGCAGTTCGAGCACGGGTTTTGGCAGGATCAGGCCATACGCGGCCACCACCATTGCGTCGGCACCGATTGCGCCAAGTTGCCCGATTACAGCCTCTTCTTTGAGTGATGCCGGTTGCGCAACAACAAGCTGCTTTGCCAGCGCCAGTTGCTTTACAGCTGACGCTTGAGGCTTGAGACCGCGGCCGGCCGGGCGATCCGGCTGCGTCAGCACCAGCGGCACCTGGTGACCGGCAAGCAACAAGGCCTCCAAGGCGGCCGCGGCAAAGGCGGGCGTTCCTGCAAATAGGATTTTCACGTTGAAGAGGCGCCGGAGCCAAGCCCGGCGTTACATGGCCTGCCGTTGCTGCTTGGTGAGTTTGGCAGTAATCCGTTGTTGTTTCAGGCGCGACAGCTTTTCCACAAAAACCCGTCCGACCAGGTGATCCATTTCATGCTGGATGCAAACCGCCAATAATCCATCGGCCTCGACAATCCGTTCCTTGCCGTGTTCATCCATCGCCTTGACCGTGACTTTTGCCGCACGGGTGACTTTTTCGTAGATTCCCGGCACCGAAAGGCAACCTTCTTCACATTCTTCTTCACCCTCGGCGCGTATGATTTCGGGGTTGATGAAGACTTGCAGATGATCGTGCGTTTCAGACAGATCGATTACCAGGACACGCAGATGCACGTCGACTTGTGTTGCGGCAAGACCAATACCGGGCGCAGCGTACATGGTTTCAGCCATGTCATTGATTAATTTGCGTATTTTTTCATCTACCCTAACCACTGGTACTGCCACTTTGTGCAAACGTGGATCGGGGTAGTGCAAGATCTGTAGCAAAGCCATGAAAAACTTGCCTATTTAATCAACTAGATGCAGAATTTAAACCAAACTCTCACGTCGGCAGGTAGCTTTCTGCACCCTGCGTCAACGACGCGCACATAAGGTGGTGCTCCACATGCGAAACGCAATTATATCCCTGATTTTGTTGATAACTCCCGCATGGACTGTGCTTGCAGCAGAAGCCCCGGCGATCAAAGATGGTGCTCCTGATCGTTACGTAGTGCAAAAAGGAGACACCTTGTGGAACATTTCTGGCCGCTACCTCAAGGAACCATGGCGCTGGCCCGAACTGTGGAAAATGAACCAGGAACAGCTGAAAAATCCCCACCTGATCTTCCCCGGGGACGCCATCCTACTGGACCGTAGCGGTGGCGAAGCCAAGTTGCAGCTGGTGCAGCTTGAAACCACGAGACTCGAACCAAAAGTTCGCTCAGAACCCTCCATACGCAATGCGGTACCGAGTATCGCCCCTGCGGTAATCGAACCTTTCCTGTCGAAGCCGCTGGTGGTCAGCGCCGACGAACTTGATCGTGCAGCACGCATCGTCGCGGCCTCTGACAGCCGCGTCACACTGGGCGCCGGTGATCGTGCTTTCGTTCAGGGCATTACCAAGTATAAGGGTGACCAGTGGCAAATCTTCCGTCGCGGCGACCCATTGATTGATCCCGACACCAATGAAATATTAGGCTACGAAGCCAAGTATCTTGGTGAAGCGGTGGTCCGGCAGCATGGCGAAGTAGCGACAATTGATATTGTCCGCTCCACGCAGGAAGTACATCGGGATGACCGATTGCTGCCGCTGGGCAAACAAGCACCCATCTTTGCTTATGTTCCGCACTCTCCGCGGGTACCCGTCAAGGGACGCATCATCTCGGCTTATGGCAGCCTGCAGGAAGCCGGGCCCATGTCGATTGTCGCACTGTCAAAGGGCAGCAAAGACGGTTTGCAGGTCGGAACCGTTCTTGCAATCGAGCGCAGCCAGACTACTTCACGCTACAGCCAGCGCACCGAGCCGCTGTTCGGCCGTTCCGGCATTACCGGCAACGATACCCCTCGTGTTTACTATCCGGAGCCGCTGCCGCCACGAGAAAAAATTCTAGCCCGCGGTGAAGCAGTAACCCGTAGCGACATTGCAAAGCTGCCAGATGAACGCTATGGACTGGTGATGGTTTTCCGTACTTTTGATCGCGCTTCATTCGCCTTGGTCATGGAAGCCAGTCGTCCGGTCGCCGTCACAGACTTCGTTACGAATCCCTGACTTTAACGGGGGCTCCTCGCCCCCATTATTTGCAGCTTACGCATTTCAAACATGCCGCTGGATCCGGACCTTGAGGCATGGCTGCGCCTGAGCCTGCTCGATGGTCTTGGTCCGCAATCGCTGCGTAAACTGCTGATTGCGCATGGATCGCCCCGGGACATCCTTGCCGCAAGCGCACGCAACCTTGCAGCGGTTGTGCCAAGCGGGGTTGTTGCCGCCATACGCGCTGGTGGCGCCTCTGACGAGGATCTTAACAGGGTCAGCCAATGGCTGATCGATCCAGCCAATCATGTTCTCACTTTTGCCGATGCAGACTATCCGCGCCGCTTGCTCGAGATCGCCGACCCACCACCTTTGCTGTATGTAAAAGGTCGGCTTGAATTACTAAACCGGCCGGGCTTTGCCATCGTCGGCAGCCGCAACGCAACAACGCAAGGCGTCGGCAATGCAGAGGCGTTTGCAATAACGCTTAGCAATGCCGGGTTGACCATCGTCAGCGGACTCGCCCTTGGGGTCGATGCGGCCGCGCATCGCGGCGGTCTCGCCGGCTCGGCATCAACAATCGCGGTGGTTGGTACCGGGCTGGACACGGTATATCCCGCACGCAACCGTGAGCTGGCCCACCAGATCGCCGCTCAAGGGGTGTTGGTTTCAGAGTTTGCGCTGGGCACCCCTCCCGTCGCATCCAACTTCCCGCGGCGTAATCGCCTGATTTGCGGCTTGTCGCGTGGTGTTCTGGTGGTCGAAGCGGCTGTATCCAGCGGGTCACTGATCACGGCCCGACTCGCCGCTGATCAGGGTCGTGATGTTTTTGCGATTCCGGGTTCCATTCATTCGCCTTTGGCCAAAGGCTGCCATGCATTGATCAAGCAGGGAGCCAAACTGGTAGAGTCGGCGCAGGATGTACTGGAAGAATTAGGCGAAAAATCACTGTCTTCCGGGCCCGCGATTACAATCGGAGAACCGATCACCGAACATCCGTTGTTAGTACATATCGGCTTTGATCCGGTCGATATGGACACTTTGCAGCAACGTTGCGGTCTTTCTGCGGCGGATATCAGTATTGCGCTCACCGACCTTGAATTAGCAGGGCAAATCGAGTTGTTGCCTGGAGGGCGCTGGCAACGCGTGGGCTGAACCCGGCTTGCGCTGGCAGGGGATTGTTCTTATCATCTGGCGCTCTTTTCCGTGGCGCAGCAGCATCGCGCTTCTCATTAGCGGCATTACGTCCGCAAAATCAAAAGCTTAGAATGTCAAAAACGCTCATCATCGCGGAAAAACCATCGGTTGCTGGCGACATCGCCAAGGCACTGGGCGGCTTTACGCGTCAGGGCGAATACTACGAAAGCGACGACTATGTGCTGTCGTCTGCCGTCGGCCATTTGCTCGAAATCGCCGCGCCGGAAGAATTCGAAGTCAAACGCGGTAAATGGTCTTTCGCCAATCTGCCGGTAATCCCCCCGCACTTTGACCTGAACCCGATTGCCAAAAGCGAGCCGCGGCTGAAGGTTCTGGCCAAACTGCTCAAGCGCAAGGACGTTACCGCGCTGATCAATGCCTGCGACGCGGGCCGCGAGGGCGAACTTATTTTCCGTTACATCGTGCAAGCAACCAAGGCAAATAAACCCGTGTCGCGCCTGTGGCTGCAGTCGATGACGCCGGCCGCGATCCGTGACGGCTTTGCCCATCTGCGTACCGACGACGACATGTTGCCGCTGGCCGATGCCGCGCGCAGCCGCAGTGAAGCGGACTGGCTCGTCGGCATCAACGGCACACGCGCGATGACCGCGTTCAACAGCAAAGGTGGCGGCTTCTATCTGACCACCGTTGGCCGGGTGCAGACCCCGACGCTGATGATTGTGGTCGATCGCGAACAGAAAATCCGCAAGTTCGTACCGCGTGATTACTGGGAAATCCGTGCCACTTTCGGTGCCAAGGCCGGCGATTACGAAGGACGCTGGTTCGACCCTGCGTTCAAGAAAGATGAAAACGACGCAGAGCGCCGCGAATCCCGTTTGTGGGAACAGGCCAGGGCCGACAAGATCGCGGACGCCTGCCGCGGCAAGGTCGGAATTGTCACTGAAGAATCCAAGCCCTCCTCACAGCTGGCACCGGGGTTGTTCGATCTGACCTCCCTGCAGCGTGAAGCCAACGGCCGTTTTGGTTTTTCAGCGAAGACCACGCTGTCGATTGCCCAGGAGCTCTACGAACGGCACAAGGCGCTAACCTATCCGCGGACGGATTCGCGCCACCTGCCCGAAGACTATATTGACACCGTCAAGGCGACGATTGATGCGCTGGCCGAAGACACCGGCCTGCGTCCGAACGCCAAGGAAATCATCAAGAACAAGTGGATCAAGCCGAACAAGCGGATTTTCGACAACACGAAAATCTCCGACCACTTCGCGATCATTCCCACGCCGCAACCGCCGAAGGCGCTCAACGACGTGCAGCAGAAGATTTACGACCTGGTGGTACGCCGCTTCATGGCGGTGTTTTTCCCCGCTGCGGAATATCTGGTCACCACGCGCATCACCGAAGTCGCATCACACAAGTTCAAGACAGAAGGCAAGATCCTGGTCAAGCCGGGCTGGCTGGCGATTTACGGCAAGGATGAACAACAGGAAAGCGCCAACCTGCCGCCGGTCGCCAAGGGTGAACAGCCGCTGGCTTCAGCCGTCGATGTGATTTCGCTGGCGACACGTCCGCCCGCACGCTTCTCGGAAGCAACGCTGCTGACCGCGATGGAAGGCGCAGGCAAGCTGATCGACGATGACGAACTGCGTGAAGCGATGGCGCAAAAAGGCCTGGGCACGCCGGCGACACGCGCCGCAGTGATCGAACGCCTGATCGCGGAAAAATATCTAGTGCGCGAAGGCCGTGAACTGATTCCGACGGCCAAGGCCTTCCAGCTGCTGACACTGCTCAACGGTCTGGACGTCAAGGAACTGACCCAGCCGGAACTCACGGGTGAATGGGAATACAAGCTGCTGCAGATGGAACGCGGCAAGCTGAAACGGGCGACGTTCATGAAGGAAATCGCCCGCATGACCGAGCGCATCGTCAAGACGGCCAAGGAATACAACAACGAAACCATTCCCGGCGATTACGCCACCCTGAAAACACCGTGCCCGAATTGCGGCGGCGTGATCAAGGAAAACTACCGGCGCTTCGCTTGCGACGGCTGCGAGTTTTCAATTACGAAAATCCCCGGCGGCCGCCAGTTCGAAATACCCGAAGTGGAACAGCTGCTGCAGGAACGCGAAATCGGCCCGCTGCAGGGTTTCCGCTCGAAGATGGGCCGGCCGTTTGCGGCAATCCTTCGCATCGTGCCCGACAAGGAAACCAGCAACTTCAAGCTGGAGTTCGATTTCGGCAACAGCAACCCGGATGATGAACCGGAAGAAGTCGATTTCTCCGCACAACAGACGCTGGGAGACTGTCCGAAATGCGGCGGCAAGGTTTACGAACACGGCATGAATTACGTCTGTGAAAACACACCGGCCAAGAAATGCGATTTCCGTTCCGGCAAGGTGATCCTGCGTCAGGAAATCGCCCGCGAACAGATGCAGAAGCTGTTGACGACGGGGCGCACCGATTTGCTGGATGCCTTTGTCTCCAACCGCAACGGCCGCCGCTTCAAGGCCTTTCTGGTGCGGCAACCGGATGGCAAGGTGGGATTTGAGTTTGCGCCGCGCGCCGCCAAGCCAGGTGCGGATGAAGGTGCCGCCAAACCCGCCAAAGGCAAAAAAGCCGCGCCGGCCGCAGTTGCCGAAAAACCGGCACCGGCCAAAAAGCGCGCGGCCAAAGCCAAGAAATAATCAATAAAAACAAATAATTACGGCCACTATCGCAAATGCGGTGGTGGCCGTTTTTATTGGGCGTACTTAAATCAAACGTCGAGGTTGCGCACACCCAGGGCGTTGGTTTCGATGAAGGCACGACGCGGTTCGACCGCATCACCCATCAGCGTGGTGAAGATTTCATCGGCACCGATGGCGTCATCAATCCGCGTGCGCAGCAGTCGCCGCGTTTTCGGATTCATCGTCGTATCCCACAACTGCTCGGGATTCATCTCGCCCAGACCCTTGTAGCGCTGGATGCCGACGCCGCGCTGCACTTCTGCCAGCAGCCATTCGATGGCCTCACGGAAATCCCGTACCGGCCGCATCTGCTCACCGCGCTTGATGTATGCGCCGTCGCCCAGCAGGCCGTGCAGCATCTGCGCTGTTTTGCAGATTTGTGCATAGTCCCCGCTGTGGAGGAAATCCTTGTCGATCATCGTGCTGCGTGCCACGCCATGCTGTGTGCGTGAAATGCGCAGGACATAGGATTCACTCTTCTCGTCGAACCTGGCCTCGATCCTGACGTTTTTGTTGTCACGATAAAAGTCAGCCAATGCCTTCGCGCTTTTCTGGGCAGAAGCCTCGTCGTTGAGTTCCAGGGTCACCGGATTGTTAAGCAGTCCATGGAGCGCTTCAGAATCAATGATCCGGCTTTCGCGTTCAATGACAGCTTCTGCCAACAGGTAATGCTTGGCCACTTCTTCCAACGCGTCCTTGGACAGCGGTTCCGCGTCCGGCCTTGTGTAAAGCTCGGCCTCCGACAACGCCAACTTGAGCAGATATTGCTTGAGTTCATGCTCGTCCTTCAAGTACCGCTCCTGCTTGCCGTGTTTGATTTTGTACAACGGCGGTTGCGCAATATATATGTGGCCACGCTCGACCAGTTCCGGCATCTGCCGGTAGAAAAAAGTCAGCAGCAGCGTGCGGATATGCGAGCCGTCAACGTCCGCGTCCGTCATGATGATGATGCGGTGATAGCGCAGTTTGTCGGCGTTGTATTCGTCCTTGCCGATACCCGTGCCCAGCACGCTGATGAGCGTGGTAATCTCCGTCGAAGAAATCAGTTTGTCAAAACGCGCCTTCTCGACGTTGAGAATCTTGCCGCGCAGCGGCAGGATGGCCTGGTTCTTCCGGTCGCGGCCCTGCTTCGCCGAGCCGCCCGCCGAGTCACCCTCGACCAGATAAAGTTCGCACTGCGACGGATCACGTTCCTGGCAGTCCGCCAGCTTGCCGGACAGCCCGAAGGAATCCAGCACGCCCTTACGACGCGTCAGTTCGCGCGCCTTGCGCGCGGCTTCACGGGCGCGGGCGGCGTCGACAATCTTGCCGCAGATGATCTTGGCGTCATTAGGCTTCTCGAGCAGGAACTCCATCAGTTTCTGGCCGACAATTTCCTCAACCACGGGACGCACTTCTGATGACACCAACTTGTCCTTGGTTTGCGAAGAAAATTTGGGTTCAGGCACTTTGACCGACAATACCGCAGTCAGACCTTCTTTCATGTCGTCGCCGCTGGTTTCGACCTTGGCTTTTTTCGCCTGCTCAGTCGATTCAATGTAGTTGTTCAACGTACGCGTCATCGCGGCGCGTAAACCCGTCAGGTGGGTGCCACCGTCGCGCTGCGGGATGTTGTTGGTGAAACACTGCATCGACTCCTGGTAGGAGTCATTCCACTGCATGGCCACCTCGACGGTGATGCCGTCCTTGGTGCCTTCGATATGGAATACATTCGGATGCAACACCGACTTGTTGCGGTTCATGTATTCGACAAAGCCTTTTACACCGCCGGCGAACGCGAATTTTTCTTCCTTGCCTGTGCGCTGGTCCGTCATGGAGATTTTCACGCCATGATTCAGGAAAGAGAGTTCCCGCAGGCGCTTCGCCAGAATTTCGTAGTGAAATTCAACCTTGCCGAAGATGTCCTTGCTGGCAAGGAAATGGACTTCTGTTCCACGACGCTCGCTTTTTCCGGTGTTCTTGAGCGGGGCAACAGCTTCGCCCATGCGGAATTCCATCTGGTGCATCTTGGCGTCGCGACGGATGGTCAGGCGCAGCCACTCCGACAGCGCATTGACGACGGATACCCCGACGCCGTGCAAACCGCCGGAGATCTTGTATGAATTGCTGTCGAACTTGCCGCCTGCGTGCAGTTCGGTCATCACCACCTCGGCGGTGGAGCGTTTTTCCTCGTCCTCCGGATGAATGTCCGTCGGGATGCCGCGGCCGTTGTCGGCAACGCTGATCGAATTATCCGGATGGATGATGATGGAGATTTCATCGCAATGACCGGCCAATGCCTCGTCGATTGCGTTATCGACCACCTCGAACACCATGTGATGCAGTCCTGTGCCATCGCTGGTGTCGCCGATGTACATGCCCGGACGCTTGCGCACCGCCTCAAGCCCTTTCAGAACCTTGATGCTGTTGCCGTCGTATTCATTTCCGGTGCGCGGTTCTTTGTCGCTCATTGTTTCTCTTTTCCCTGTTGCTTTGTTGTTTTCTTAGATCCGCATCGGCATCACGACATAACGGAAATCGTCGCGGCCTGGAAGTGTGATCAGCATGCTGCTGTTGGCGTCGCCGAAAGAGCAGGTGACTTTCCCTGGCGGCACATTGCTGAGCACGTCAAGGAGGTAGGTGACGTTAAAACCCACGTCCAAGGGGTCACCACTAAACTCAACTTCCAGTTCCTCCTGGGCCTCTTCCTGTTCGTTGTTGCTGCAGGAAATGCGCAAACTGTCCTTGGTCAGCATCCAGCGTACGCCGCGGAATTTTTCATTCGACAGAATGGCGGCTCTTTGCAAAGCTCGTTGCAGTTCGTCCCGGTCCAAAGCAATGTTTTTTTCGTAGTTGCTGGGGATTACTCGCTGGTAATCCGGAAACTTGCCGTCGATCACCTTTGTGGTCAGATCGACATCGCCAAAACGGAAACGCACCTGGTTTGCGTGAATTGCCACATCCAGCGGATCGTCGTTGTCATTGAGTTGTCGCGCAAGTTCAAGGATCGCTTTTCGCGGAAGAATAACCTCGGTTTTTTCCTGGGGGGCGGACAACTGCGTGACAGCATAGCTGAGGCGATGTCCGTCAGTTGCTACAACCCGCAGATCTGTGCCGTCAGTCACAAGTAACAGACCGTTGAGGTAATAACGGATGTCTTGTTGGGCCATCGCATATTGCACTAATGCCAGCAATTTTCGCGTGGCTCCCTGTGAAATCTGGAAACTGCTTTGCGGTTTTCCCGGTTCAGCCAGTGCCGGAAAGTCAGCAGCTGGCAAAGTTTGCAGGTTAAATCGGCTTTTTCCTGCTTTGACTTGAAGTCGGTTGTTAGCCAGTTCAAGTCCTACATCGCTGCCGTCAGGCAGTGCGCGAAGAATGTCGACCAATTTGCGCGCAGAAACCGTGACAGCAAGTGTTTCTCCGGCTTTTTTGTCCATTGAACATGATGTTGCAATCTGCAGTTCAAGATCTGTGGCGACAAATCTCAAACTGCTTTCATGTCTTTCGATCAGTACGTTTGAAAGGATGGGCAGTGTGTGGCGTCGTTCGACGATGCCTGTTACGGCCTGAAGCGGCTTCAGCAGGCCATCACGTGGTAGTTGCACGAGTTTCATATTAATAGTTAGTTTCTTTTATAAAGAATAGTAATAGTTAATAGAGAGGCTCCCCCGCTGTTGAAACCTTGTCTGACCCGTTGATTGCAAAGCTTGAATCGTCATTTTGAAACTCTGTTTAATCTGGGGACTGCCTGTGGATAAAAAAGGATGAAATGTCGACTTTTTTACTTTTGGCCTGTTTATGCACAATGTATTCACTGTTTATCAACTGCGTAATACCTTCAGCAACGAAGCAATATCGGTTGTGATTTCAGTACTGGCGCCACGTAGCTCGGCTATTTTCCGGCAGGCATGAAGAACGGTCGTGTGGTCGCGTCCACCGAACGCTTCACCGATATCCGGCAAACTCATCTGTGTTAACTCTTTTGCCAATGCCATTGCAACCTGCCGTGGTCTGGCAACGTTGCGCGTCCGTTTCTTTGAATACATTTCGGACACTTTGATCTTGTAGTAATCAGCGACCGTTTTCTGAATGTTTTCAATGCTGACTTGCCGGCTCTGTGAAGCCAGTACGTCCCGCAATGCTTCCCTCGCCAGGTCGACTGTAATCGGCTGTCCTGTAAACCTGGAATAGGCGAGGACCCGTTTAAGCGCCCCTTCGAGTTCACGGATGTTTGACTGGATGTGTTTTGCCACGAAGAACGCCACATTTTCATCCAAATTCAGTCCGTCAGCATCCGCTTTTTTCAGCAGGATGGCCACCCGCATTTCCAGTTCAGGCGGCTCTACGGCAACAGTCAGGCCCCATCCAAAACGTGAAATCAGCCGATTTTCAATTCCGGAAATTTCCTTTGGATAGGTGTCACAGGTAATGATGACTTGTTTATGGGCTTCAACCAGCGCATTGAATGCGTAGAAAAATTCTTCCTGCGTCCGGTTTTTGCCGCTGAAAAACTGGATATCGTCAATCAGCAGCAGATCCAGTGAATGGTAATAGCGCTTGAAATCGTCGAATGCCTTGTGTTGATAGGCCCTCACGACATCAGATACATACTGTTCTGCATGTATGTAACGAATTTTACTTTCAGGTGCGCGTGCGCGCAGATGATTACCTATGGCATGGATCAGGTGCGTTTTTCCCAATCCAACGCCCCCATAAACAAACAGGGGGTTGTAGGCGGCACCGGGTTTTTCTGCTACTTGTCGCGCAGCCGCCCTTGCCAGATCGTTTGCTTTACCGGTAACAAAGGTATCGAAAGTAAATCCGGGATTGAGGCGAGAAATATCACGTACCGGGGGCGCTGGTTTGGCTGCCGGAATTTCGGGCGTCGTCGTATTGACCACGGGCGTTATCGTTCCACGTTCGGCGAGCATTAGATGAACTGTTGCTTCGCTGCCCAGCTGATCCCTGGCAATTTCCAGAATTCGCGCATGAAAACGGTCCCGCACCCAGCGCTGCACAAAACCGTTAGGCGCGGTGATGGTGACCCGCGAGCCAGCAACCGCGCATTGAAGCGGCTGGATCCAGGTGACAAACTGTTGTTGCCCGAGCTCTTTCGCAAAAAGAGAGAGACAGTGTTGCCAGAATTCGTTCATTCGTCCCTATCGGGCGGAGCGGCGTTAGCGGTTGTGACGCGTTAATTTCGACCCTTGATTTTACCCCTTTATTACTCCGCCCGACCAAACGCCCGGGCTTCCTTGGGGCCGCGGTATTAAATAGCATGTTTACGCGTACGTTGACACAGTGGGGGAGGCCCGTGTCTAATGTCGGGTTTTCCAGAACACCAAATCAGGATAGATCATGAAGCGCACCTATCAACCGTCCAAAACGCGTCGCCAGCGGACCCACGGGTTCCGTGTGCGCATGAAAACGCGCGGCGGTCGCGCCGTAATTCGTGCTCGCCGCGCAAAAGGTCGGGCTCGTCTCAGCGTTTGACAAATCCGGGGGTTCGCACCAATCCCCCCCGTGCGCGACCGGGTCGTTTGACGAAACCGGCGCAATTTGAGGCTGTACTTGCCGGCGGCCGCATGAAGGGCAGTCGCAGTTTTCTCATCAGAGCCCTGCCAAACACGGAAAGCGGCTCGCGTCTTGGCCTTATTGTTGGAAAAAAAGCCGCCCCGCGGTCTGTGGACCGTAACCGGGTAAAACGGCTGGTACGCATCGTCCACGGCCAGTTGTCGGCTGAGCTAGGCAATCTTGATGTTGTCGTGCAACTCAGAGGCAGTCCCCGTAACCGTGACAATGCAGCATTGTTCAAGGAGTTGGAGGAGCTGATGCGCGGACTGGTTGCATAGCGCACCCACGAATACGCAACGGCCACCCGCAAAGAGGCATATGGACACACAACGGCTGGTACTCTTCTTTGTCTTCACGATGTCAGTTTTCCTTCTTTATGAAGGCTGGCAGCGCGATCAAATGGCTGTGCAGAAGGCCGCCGTTGCGCCGGCGCCCGGGGCTGTACCAACCCAAAGCGGGGGTAGTTCACCCGTCGCTGTACCTACTCCTTCTATTCCGCAGCCCCCTGCTGCGCAGGCTCCAACGCCTGCTGCGCCTGCAGCAAATGCTGTGGCGAGCGCAGGCAAGACTATCAAGGTTGAGACGGATCTTTACTTTGCCGAGATCAGCACGACCGGCGGTGATCTGGTCAGCCTCAGTATGAAAAAACAGGGCGGAACCCTGGATCCAAAAAAGAATTTCGTTTTGTTTACCCGTGCGGCTGACCACGTTTATGTAGCGCAATCGGGCTTGATCGGTGCCGGGTTGCCTAACCACCAGACGCTGTATACAGCCCAGGCCGACGAATACAAACTCGCAGATGGTGCGAGCGTACTCGAGATTCGACTTGAAGCTGCCGGCGCTTTCCAATCAGCCAAGATCTACCGGTTTCAGCGCGATAACTATGTCATCGATGTTGCGCATGAACTGACCAACACCAGCGCGGCGCCATTAGATTTTTTTGCTTATTTCCAGCTGGTGCGCGATACCAAACCACCTGACGGCGACTCGGCTATGGTGCCGACCTATACCGGTCCGGCGGTCTATACCGACAAGGAAAAATTCCAGAAGGTTGCTTTTGGCGATATCGACAAAGGCAAGCAGCCTTACCCGAAGAACAGCAATGATGGCTGGATCGGCATGCTTCAGCATTATTTCCTCGGTGCCTGGCTACCCAAAGGTGACACCCCGCGCGAGTTCTATACCCGCCAGTTGCAGCAAGGGCTCTATGCTGCGGGTGTGATTCTACCGGCAGGAACGGTGACTCCTGGCGCCAGTGCTTCCATCTCCGTACCTTTGTACGCGGGTCCCCAGGAGCAGCAGAAACTCGCTGCGTTGGCGCCGGGTTTGGAGCTCGCTGTCGATTACGGATGGCTGACTGTGATCGCGGTACCGTTGTTCTGGGTATTGCAGTGGATTCACGGATGGGCCGGTAACTGGGGTGTTGCGATCATCATCTTGACCATTCTGATCAAGCTGTTGTTCTACCCGTTGTCCGAGGCGAGTTATCGCTCGATGGCAAAGATGCGTGTTGTCGCACCTAAACTGCAGCGGCTGAAGGAGCAGTTCGGTGATGACCGTCAACGCATGCAGCAGGCGATGATGGAGCTCTACAAGACCGAAAAAATCAATCCGCTGGGCGGTTGTCTGCCGATCGTTGTGCAGATTCCCGTGTTCATTGCCTTATACTGGGTGCTGCTGGGCAGCGTCGAGATGCGCCAGGCCCCGTTCGCGCTGTGGGTGACCGATCTGTCGACGCCGGACCCGTGGTATATCTTGCCCCTCCTGATGGGCGCGACGATGATCATCCAGACGCGGCTGAATCCGGAACCGCCTGACCCCATCCAGGCCAAGGTGATGAAGATCATGCCCGTGGCATTCAGCATTTTCTTCTTCTTTTTCCCGGCTGGTTTGGTGTTGTACTGGCTTGTCAACAACGTGCTCTCAATTGCGCAGCAGTGGCATATCAACCGCACGATTGAGGGCGCCAAACCCGCAACGCGCAAGTCCTAGACTCGCGGCGTTATACTCGCCGCGCATGATTCAGCGCGACACCATAGCTGCAATTGCCACCGCGCCCGGCCGCGGCGGTATTGGTGTCGTCCGCGTATCCGGACATGATCTCGCGCGCTTTGCATCAACTCTGATCCCCCGTTCGCTGGAGCCACGTCGCGCAATGCTTACCGCATTTTGTGATGCTGACGGTCAGCCGCTGGATGAGGGTATAGCGCTGTTCTTTCCGGCACCGAATTCATACACCGGCGAAGACGTTATTGAATTACAGGGTCACGGCGGCCCGGTCGTCATGCGTCAGTTGTTGCAGCGTTGTGTCGAATTGGGAGCCCGTCCGTCCCGTCCCGGGGAGTTCACCGAACGCGCCTACCTTAACGGTCGCATGGACTTGGCACAGGCTGAAGGGGTGGCTGATCTGATCGAGGCGTCGACGGCGCTGGGGGCGCGCGCAGCGCTGCGCTCCTTGTCTGGGGAATTTTCACAATTAATACAACAGCTTACGTTAAAAGTTGTGGCGTTGCGCACATTGCTGGAAGCAACGCTGGATTTTCCCGAAGAAGAAGTCGAATTTTTGACAGCGGGGCGCGCCGCGGATCAGTTGATTGCAATCCGTGAGCAGCTCGACCGGGTCATGGCTTCGACCCGGCAAGGCAGCCTGCTCAGAGACGGGATTCAGGCGGTGCTGATCGGTGAGCCTAATGTGGGTAAATCCAGCTTGCTGAACCGGTTGGCCGGTAACGATGTGGCCATCGTTACCGATGTGCCCGGCACGACGCGGGACGCCGTGCGCGAGCAGATCGACATTGACGGGTTGCCGGTGCACATCATCGACACTGCCGGACTGCGTGAAACCGAGGATGCTGTTGAGCGTATAGGCATCAGCCGTACTTGGGCCCAGATCGAAAAAGCCGACTTGGCGCTGGTTGTATCGGATGCCGCCGGTAATAACGATGCGGGCAGTCAGGCCATCATTGAGCGTCTTCCTGTCGCATTGGCACGCATCCGGGTGCTCAACAAGATTGATCTGGCCGGCCGGCCCGCTGCAATTGAAACCCGCGGAAACGAAGATTTCGTTTGGCTTTCTGCAAAAACGGGCGCTGGTTTGGATCGTTTGAAGCGGGCAATCTGGGATCGAGCCGGTTGGCATCCATCAGGGGAGGGGCTATTTACCGCCCGTGCAAGGCACATTGCTGCACTCCAATCGGCGCAAAGCCATCTTGCTCAAGCGTCCGAGCAAACCAGCCGCTTGGAGTTGTATGCCGAAGAGTTACGGTTGGCGCATGAAGCTCTGTGCACAATCACCGGCGAATTTACCCCTGACGATTTGCTGGGCGAAATTTTCTCGAAATTCTGCATCGGCAAGTAGTGTCAGCAGAAGATGTTCCACGTGGAACATCCAGTTTGGCCGGAATCCTTTCCAACCCTATGTTTCACGTGGAACATTGGGTTGTTAGTCTAGCCCCAGCTTTCGCTGCACCGCCAAACTGAGCTATCATTCGCGCCCGGCCCCGGGAGCAGGCGGCAACTCCAGATCGCAGCGCACCCAATGACGCAATATCCTGAAAAATTTGATGTAATCGTAATCGGTGGCGGTCATGCCGGTACCGAGGCGGCCTTGGCAAGTGCGCGCATGGGACGCCGTACTCTGTTGCTGACCCACAGCGTCGAAACCTTGGGTCAGATGTCCTGCAATCCCTCGATCGGTGGCATCGGCAAGGGCCACCTGGTCAAGGAAGTGGATGCCATGGGCGGCGCGATGGCCGCGGCCACGGACGAAGCAGGGATCCAGTTCCGCATCCTTAATTCCCGCAAGGGCCCCGCAGTGCGCGCCACGCGCGCCCAGGCCGATCGCGTGTTGTACCGGCAGGCCATCCGCAGCCGGATCGAGAACCAAGCCAATCTGAGCGTGTTCCAGCAAGCCGTGGACGATCTGATCGTGCAGGGTGACCGGGTCACTGGCGTCGTCACTCAGATCGGCCTGCGCTTTGAAGCCCGCGCCGTAGTGCTGACTGCCGGTACTTTCCTGTCTGGCCTGATTCATGTCGGTCTGCAGAACTATCAGGGCGGCCGCGCCGGCGATCCGCCGTCGGTCAGTCTGGCCGCGCGCCTGCGTGAACTGAAGTTGCCGGTCGGGCGGCTGAAGACCGGCACGCCGCCACGCATTGACGGCCGCACCATCGATTTTTCGCGACTGACCGAGCAGCCCGGTGATGATCCGGCGCCGGTGTTTTCCTTCCTCGGCCGGCGCGAGCAGCATCCGCGGCAGGTGCCGTGCTGGATCACTCATACCAATGAACGCACGCATGATGCAATCCGCGGCGGGCTGGACCGCTCGCCGATGTTCACCGGTGTGATCGAAGGTGTCGGGCCGCGTTACTGTCCGTCGATCGAAGACAAGATCCATCGTTTTGCTGACAAATCGTCCCACCAGATTTTCCTTGAGCCCGAAGGCCTGACGGTTCACGAGTATTACCCCAACGGGATTTCCACCAGTCTGCCCTTCGATGTGCAGCTGGCTGTGGTCCGCTCGATCGAAGGCATGGAGCACGCGCATATCACGCGTCCCGGCTACGCCATCGAATACGATTACTTCGATCCGCGTGGATTGAAAGCTTCACTGGAAACCAAGGCGATTGCCGGTTTGTTTTTTGCCGGCCAGATCAACGGCACGACGGGTTACGAAGAGGCCGCTGCGCAGGGTTTGCTGGCCGGCATCAATGCCGGTCTGCTGGCCTCGGAAAAGGAATCCTGGAATCCGACCCGCGACCAAGCCTATCTCGGCGTGCTGGTCGATGACTTGATTACCCGCGGCGTTTCCGAGCCCTATCGCATGTTCACCAGCCGTGCCGAATACCGGCTGTCCCTGCGCGAAGACAACGCTGATTTGCGCCTGACCGAGATCGGCCGGCGCCTTGGCGTGGTTGATGATCAGCACTGGGAAACCTTCGCCCGCAAGCGCGAGGAAATCGCGCTGGAGCAGGAGCGGCTGAAGTCGATCTGGGTCAATCCGCAGACTTTATCGGAACAACAAGCCATTGATTTAATTGGTAAATCATTGGAAAGTGAGTATTCACTTTCAAATTTGCTCAGACGCCCAGAGGTCAGTTACAGCAGCCTGATGGCCTTACCCGGCGCGGGCCCCGGCACGACCGATCTGCAGGTTGCCGAGCAGGTTGAAATCCAGGCCAAATACCAAGGCTATATCGATCGCCAGAAAACCGAAATCGAACATCGCGCGCAACAGGAAGACCTGCGGCTGCCGGCCGATCTGGATTACGTCCAAGTGCGTGGTCTGTCGATCGAAGTCCAGCAAAAACTCAATCGCGCGAAACCGGAAACCATCGGACAGGCGTCGCGCGTATCAGGCGTCACGCCCGCCGCGATATCGGTGTTGCTGGTGCATCTGAAACGCAGCGCCGCAGCGTTAAAGAAAAGCGCATGAGCCTCGCTGCTGATCTGGCTGCGGGCATTGCCGCATTGGGCATTGCCGTGTCGGCGGATGCACAACAGCGACTGCTCGACTATCTCGCGCTGATCGGCAAATGGAACAAGGCCTATAACCTGACCGCGGTGCGCGAGCCGGAAAAAATGCTGACGCATCACCTGTTCGATTCGCTCGCGGTATTGCCGCATGTGCATGGACCGCGCGTGTTGGATGTCGGCACCGGCGCCGGACTGCCCGGCATTCCGCTGGCGCTGGCGCGGCCCGACTGGCAGATCACCCTGCTCGATTCCAATCAGAAAAAAACCACTTTCCTGCGCCAGGCCATGATCGAACTCAAACTCGGCAACGTTGAGGTGGCCTGCGCGCGCGTCGAAGCCTGGTCTGCGCCGCAGCCTTTCAATACGGTGGTCTCTCGCGCGTTTTCGGAAATTTCCGAATTTCTCGCGCTGGCCGGAAAACACTGCGCAAAGGATGGCGTGATGATTGCGATGAAGGGGATTTATCCCCGTGGTGAACTGGCGCATCTGCCGGGCGAATTCAATTTGCGCAGCGTGGTGGCGCTGAACGTGCCGGGTCTCGGCGCGGAGCGTCACGCCGCCCTGCTTCAGCTCGCGGCGGCGGCCTGATGCGCATCATCGCCATCACCAACCAGAAAGGCGGCGTCGGCAAAACCACCACCGGCGTCAATCTCGCCGCCAGTCTGGCGGCGATGCAGCGACGTGTGTTGCTGGTCGATCTCGATCCGCAGGGCAATGCCACGATGGGCAGCGGTGTTGATAAACGCAGCCTCGCGGCGACGGTGTATCACGTGCTGCTAGGCGAAAAACAGGTCGCCGAAGTGCGCCAACGCGCGGCGAATGCCGGTTACGACGTGTTGCCGTCGAACCGCGAACTCGCCGGCGCTGAAGTGGAACTCGTCGATATCGAGCATCGCGAAACACGTCTTAAGGAAGCACTGCTGAGCGTCGCGTCCGAATACGATTTCATCCTGATCGATTGCCCACCGGCGCTGAATCTGCTGACGGTCAACGGACTGACTGCGGCGCAGGCGGTGATGATCCCGATGCAATGCGAATACTACGCACTGGAAGGATTGTCGGATCTGGTCGGCACCATCAAGCGCGTACGCGCCCATCTCAATCCGGAACTCGAAATCGAAGGTCTTTTGCGCACGATGTACGACCCGCGCAATACGCTGGCGCAGCAGGTGTCAGCGCAGCTGCTGCAGCACTTCGGAGACAAGGTCTACCGCACGGTGATCCCGCGCAATGTACGTCTGGCCGAGGCGCCCAGCCACGGCTTGCCCGCGCTGGAGTTTGACCGCGCCTCCAAAGGCGCGCAGGCCTATCTGGCTTTGGCGGGTGAAATGTTGAACCGCACCGAAGCGCGTATCGAAGAGACAACGTAAGTATCTGTAAATAAAAGATTTATATGGTTAAAATCAAAGGATTGGGGCGCGGCCTCGACGCCCTGCTCGGCGGAGACAACGATGCCGCCGCCACAAGCAGTGATGCGGTCAACGCGCTTCCGGTGACTGCGCTGCAGCCCGGCAAATACCAGCCGCGTACGCGCATGGATCAGGAAGCATTGAATGCACTGGCGGCGTCGATCAAAGCACAGGGCATCATGCAGCCGATCCTGGTGCGGCCGGTGGGCGACGGCAAACACGAAATCATTGCCGGTGAACGGCGCTGGCGCGCGGCACGGATCGCCGGCTTGAGCAGCGTGCCGGTACTGGTGCGCAACGTGCCCGACCAGCAGGCGCTGGCGGTGGCGCTGATCGAGAACATTCAGCGTGAAGACCTCAACGCACTCGAAGAAGCCGCCGGCATTGATCGTCTGATCCGTGAATTTTCGCTGACCCATCAGGCGGTGGCCGATGCGGTTGGCAAGTCGCGAACGACAGTGACCAATCTGCTGCGCTTGCTCGATTTGCCGCCACCGGTGCGTGAACTTCTGGCGCAGGGGCAGCTCGAAATGGGTCATGCCCGTGCCTTGCTGGTGTTGCCTGCCGATCAACAGATCGCTCTGGCGCGTGAAGCAGCCGCGGAAGGTTGGTCGGTACGTGAGGTGGAACGGCGCGTCGGCGTCGGGCTCAAGAAAAACGTGTCAACGGGCAAACGGATTGCGCGCAAAGATCGCGATGTTGCCCGCCTTGAGGAAGAAATATCGGATCGACTGGGCACGATGGTGCAGATCAAGACAGGCTCCCGTGCCGGCAGCGGCAACGTGGTGATTGCCTATCGGACACTGGAACAACTTGATGCGTTGCTGGCCCGGCTCAAATAAACACATGCGCCGCACCGCAACAAAATTTGACGCTACTTCGTCGTTAATTGTAAAATTTAAGGATTTTGTGGGTCTGCCCCAGCCCTTTTACAGTGCGGGGCGCGTCGTATGATCGCGTTGGTGGCTGCGGTTCAGCTTGCGATCGTGGCGGCGGTATCTGCACTCGCATGGTGGCTTTCTGGTGTCGAGTCGGCGCAGGCGATTGCCGCAGGTGGAGGATGTGCGTGGGCCGGAACGCTGGCTTATGCGGTGGGTCAAATGATGGTTCCGGGACGCAGTGCTTCAAGACTGTTGTGGAGCCACATGACCGGCGAAGTTGCAAAGATTGGCGTTGCCTTGGGCCTGCTGTTCTGGGGGCTGAGTGCGGACCGGGGTTTTGCCGCCGGGCCGTTTCTTGCAGGTTTCATCGTGGCGTTGCTGGCCTACCCGCTGGCGATTCCGCTGTTAAAAAGTAAGTAAAAGAGATTAATCGTGGTCATCATGGCAGCTGGTCAGGGCCCCCAAAACGCGGGCGAATACATTGGCCACCACCTAACCAATCTAAGGTTTGGTGAAGGTTTCTGGACATTCAATCTGGATACGATCCTGATGGGCTGGTTTACCGGCCTGCTCGGCATCGGCGCGTTTTATCTGGTGGCGCGCCGCGCCACGAGTGGTGTCCCCGGTCCGGTACAAAGCTTTGTTGAACTGATCGTTGAATTTGTCGACGAGACCGTCAAAGGGGTGTTTCCCGGAGACCGCAAATTCCTCGCACCGCTGGCCCTGACGATTTTCGTCTGGGTGTTTATGATGAACCTGATGGACCTGTTGCCTATCGACTGGGTGGCCACGGTAACCAGCGCTGCCGGTCTTCCCTATTGGAAGCCGGTGCCAACTACCGATCTGAACACCACGTTCGCGATGTCGCTTACCATTTTCATCCTGACCATTTTTTTCAGCTTCAAGGCCAAGGGTGCAGGCGGCTTCGTCCACGAACTCTTCACAGCGCCTTTTGGTGGCCATCCGCTGCTGTGGTTTCCGAACCTGGTCCTGAACATCATCGAATACCTGTCGAAGCCGGTATCGCTGGCGATGCGGCTGTTCGGCAACATGTATGCCGGTGAACTGATTTTCATGCTGCTCGGCCTGCTCGGCACCCTCGCTGCAGTATCCGGCGGCGGTATTGTCGCCGGCGCCGCCGCGGGTGTGCTTTATTGGGGCTGGGCGGTCTTTCACATCCTGATCATCCTGCTGCAGGCGTTCATTTTCATGGTGTTGTCGTGCGTGTATATCGCGATGGCACACGAACACCACTGATGCAGTATTTCTGAATCCGATTAGCCGCAAATTTGCCGTATTTAAATTCGCAGTAATTACTTTGTTATAGAGAAAGGGAAATTCAAATGGAACAATACGCCGCCGTCATTCAAGGCTACACCGCGCTGGGCATTGGCATCATCATCGGCCTCGGCGCTATCGGCGCCTGTATCGGCATCGGCATCATGGGCAGCAAGTTCCTCGAAGCCGCCGCCCGTCAGCCGGAACTGATCCCGCAACTGCAAAAATTCATGTTCCTGCTGGCCGGCCTGATTGACGCCGCCTTCCTGATCGGTGTCGGTATCGCCATGTTCTTCGGCTTTGCCAATCCGCTGCTCGGCGTGCTGGCCAAGTAACCGGCCCTCTGACCGACCACAGCCATGAACATCAACGCCACCCTGTTTGTCCAGGCGCTGTCGTTTGCGGCGCTGATCTGGTTTTCGGTCCGTTTCGTCTGGCCGATGATCACCGACGCGATGGACGAGCGTACCAAGCGTATCGCCGACGGTCTTGCTGCGGCTGAGGCCGGCAAGCAATCGCTGGAGCGTTCGGCCAAGCAGGCCGACGAAGCGATTGCCCAGGCCCGCGGACGTGTGACTGAAATTCTGACCCAGGCCGAAAAACGCGCCAGCCAGATGATCGAAGAAGCCAAAGCTTCAGCCAAGGTTGAAGGCGACCGACTGGTGGCTGGTGCCAAGGCTGAAATCGAGCAGGAAGTTGCCCGAGCGCGCGAGACGCTGCGCACCCAGGTTGCAGCGCTTGCCGTGGCCGGTGCCGAGCAGATTCTCAAACGCGAAGTCGACGCCAAGGCTCACGCCGACCTGATTGCCGCCGTGCAGAAACAGCTCTGATTCCGATATGGCCGAACCCGTCACCATCGCCCGACCCTACGCTGAAGCGGCATTCAAGCTCGCCCGCGAGCAGAACGCGCTGCCCGCATGGTCCGATGCGCTTGAACTGATCAACGCCGTTGTTGCCGATGCGCAGATTGCCGCACTGATTGATGCTCCGAATGTCGGGGCCGCCCAGCTGGAAGGCGTGATCATCGGTGCGGTCGGCAAAAATCTCTCTGGCGAAGCGCGCAATTTCGTGCAGGTGCTGGTGCAGAACCGCCGTCTCGGCCTGATCGTGCCGATCCGCGAGATGTATGAGGCATTGCGCCGTGACCATGAAGGTGCGATGGAAGCGACCTTAGTCTCGGCCCTGCCGCTGGCGGATGGCCAGCTGCAGTCGCTGGTTGCGACGCTGGAAAAGAAATACGGCCGCAAGATCACGGCCAAAGTCGAACTCGATCCGAAACTCATCGGCGGCCTGAAGATCATGGTCGGCGACAAAGTCATTGATGCAACGGTGCGCGGCAAGCTGGACGCGATGGCCGCCGCGCTTACCCACTAAGGTATTAGGAGCAACACATGCAACTCAATCCTTCCGAGATCAGCGAACTCATCAAAAGCCGGATTCAGAATCTGGCGGGGACCACCGAAGCGCGTACCCAGGGCACGGTGATTTCGGTAACCGACGGCATTTGCCGCATCCACGGTCTGGCCGATGTGATGCAGGGCGAGATGCTGGAATTCCCGAAAAACACCTTCGGCCTCGCGCTGAACCTCGAGCGCGACTCGGTCGGTGCGGTGATTCTGGGTGAATACGAACACATCTCCGAAGGCGACGTGGTCAAAACCACGGGCCGCATTCTCGAAGTGCCGGTCGGTCCGGAACTCATCGGCCGCGTCGTCAACTCGCTGGGCCAGCCGATCGACGGCAAGGGTCCGGTCAACGCCAAGATGACGGACGTGATCGAAAAGGTTGCGCCGGGCGTGATCGCGCGTAAGTCGGTGTCGCAGCCGGTGCAGACCGGTCTGAAGTCAATTGATGCGATGGTGCCCGTCGGCCGTGGCCAGCGCGAGCTGATCATCGGCGACCGCCAGACCGGCAAGACCGCGGTGGCGCTCGACACCATCATCAACCAGAAGGGCAAGGACCTGATCTGCATTTATGTTGCGATCGGTCAGAAAGCCTCTTCGATCAAGAACGTGGTGCGCAAGCTCGAAGAACACGGTGCGATGGACTACACCATCGTCGTTGCTTCTTCCGCTTCGGAATCGGCCGCGATGCAGTTCATCGCCCCCTACTCCGGCTGCACCATGGGCGAATACTTCCGCGACCGCGGCCAGGACGCGCTGATCATTTATGACGATCTGACCAAACAGGCTTGGGCCTATCGTCAGGTTTCGCTGCTGCTGCGCCGACCGCCGGGCCGTGAAGCTTATCCTGGCGACGTGTTCTACCTGCACTCGCGCCTTCTCGAGCGCGCTGCGCGTGTCAACGAAGATTATGTTGAAGCCTTCACCAAGGGCGCCGTAAAAGGCAAGACCGGTTCGCTGACCGCACTGCCGGTCATTGAAACCCAGGCCGGCGACGTGACGGCTTTCGTGCCGACCAACGTGATTTCGATTACCGACGGCCAGATCTTCCTTGAGACCGACCTGTTCAATGCCGGTATCCGTCCCGCAATCAACGCCGGTATCTCGGTGTCGCGTGTCGGCGGTGCTGCACAAACCAAGATCATCAAGAAGCTCGGCGGTGGTGTGCGCTTGGCTCTGGCCCAGTATCGCGAACTCGCAGCTTTCGCCCAGTTCGCTTCCGACCTCGATGAAGCCACCCGCAAGCAGCTGGAGCGCGGCCGTCTTGTGACCGAACTGATGAAGCAGCCGCAGTACCGGCCGTTGCAGGTCTGGGAAATGGCGCTGACGTTGTTCGCGGTTAACGGCGGCTACTTTGATGACGTCGATGTCAAAAAAGCGCTGGCTGCCGAGAGCTCGATGCGCGACTACATCCAGTCCAAGTTCGGTGATCTGGTGAAACGCATTGAGGACACCAAGGACCTTAGCAAGGACGACGAAGAAAAGCTGAATGCAGCGATCAAGGACTGGAAGCAGAACGGTTCCTACTAAGCGCGATACCAATATAATTAACCATTTAAAAACAGATACTTAGGATATGGCTGGCTCGAAGGAAATCCGCACCAAGATCAAGAGCGTGCAAAACACGCGCAAGATCACCAAGGCGATGGAAATGGTTGCGGCCTCAAAAATGCGGCGCGCCCAGGAACGCATGCGCGCGACGCGGCCGTACGTCGAAAAGATCCGCAACATCGCAGCCAATATCAGCCACGCCAATCCGGAGTACCGCCACCCCTTCCTGGTGTCGCGCGATTCAGTCCAGCGTGTTGGCATCATTGTGGTTACTACGGACAAGGGACTGTGCGGCGGTCTCAACACCAATGCCCTGCGTCTTGCGATGAACAAGATCAAGGAATTGGAAGCCGAGGGCGAAGAAATCGAAGTCTGCACGATCGGCAACAAGGGCTTGGGTTTTATGCAGCGTCTTGGCGCCAAGATTGTTTCCCAGGTGACCGGCCTCGGCGACAAACCGCACATGGACAATCTGATCGGTGCGGTCAAGGTGATGCTCGACGGCTATACCACCGACCGCTTCGACCGCCTGCTGATCATCTACACCAAGTTCATCAATACGATGAAGCAGGAAGCGGTGGTCGAACAAGTGCTGCCGCTTGCGGGAGACGCGCTGGGTGCACCCGGCGGCACATGGGACTATATCTATGAGCCGGACGCCCAAGGCGTACTCGATCAGGTAATGACCCGTTACATTGAATCGCTGATTTACCAGTCGGTAGCCGAAAACATGGCATCCGAGCAGTCAGCCCGGATGGTTGCGATGAAAGCAGCATCGGACAATGCCGGCAGCGTGATTGACGAATTGACACTGATTTACAACAAGACGCGACAAGCTTCCATTACCAAGGAGCTGTCGGAGATTGTCGGCGGCGCAGCGGCTGTTTGACGCTGTCGCACAATCTGATTGTTTGACGACATTTTGATTTAGGGATTGACCATGAGCCAGGGAAAAATCGTTCAATGTATCGGCGCGGTGATCGACGTCGAGTTTGCGCGCGACCAGATGCCGCATATCTATGACGCGCTCACCATGGATGGCACGGAACTGACGCTTGAAGTCCAGCAGCAGCTTGGCGACGGCGTGGTGCGGACCATCGCGCTGGGTTCCTCCGACGGCCTGCGCCGCGGCATGATGGTGACCAACACCAACGCGCCGATCATGGTGCCGGTCGGTCCGAAAACGCTGGGACGCATCATGGATGTGCTGGGCCGTCCGATTGATGAAGTCGGTCCCATCGGTTCCGACAAAACCATGTCGATTCATCGCAAGGCGCCGACCTATGAAGAGCTGTCGCCCTCGACCGACCTGCTGGAAACCGGCATCAAGGTTATCGACCTGGTTTGTCCGTTTGCCAAAGGCGGCAAGGTCGGTCTGTTCGGCGGTGCCGGTGTCGGCAAGACCGTGAACATGATGGAACTGATCAACAACATCGCCAAGGCGCACTCGGGTCTGTCGGTGTTTGCCGGTGTCGGTGAGCGTACCCGTGAAGGCAACGACTTCTATCACGAGATGATGGACGCCGGCGTCGTCAACAAGGACGACCTGTCGAAATCGAAAGTGGCGATGGTGTACGGCCAGATGAACGAACCGCCGGGCAACCGTCTGCGCGTCGCGCTGACCGGCCTGACGATGGCCGAAGCGTTCCGTGACGAAGGTCGTGACGTGCTGTTCTTCGTCGACAACATCTACCGTTACACCCTGGCCGGTACCGAAGTGTCAGCACTGCTCGGCCGGATGCCGTCCGCGGTGGGTTACCAGCCGACGCTGGCCGAAGAAATGGGCCGCCTCCAGGAACGTATCACCTCGACCAAGGTCGGTTCGATCACCTCGATCCAGGCCGTCTACGTACCAGCCGATGACTTGACCGACCCGTCGCCCGCGACGACCTTCGGTCACCTGGACTCAACCGTCGTGCTGTCGCGCGACATCGCCTCGCTGGGTATCTACCCTGCGGTGGATCCGCTGGATTCGACCTCGCGCCAGCTCGATCCGCATGTCGTCGGTGAAGAGCACTACAACACCGCGCGCGCTGTGCAGGCGACCCTGCAGCGTTACAAGGAACTGCGCGACATCATCGCGATTCTGGGCATGGACGAGCTGTCGCCGGAAGACAAACTGGCAGTGTCCCGCGCACGGAAAATCCAGCGCTTCCTGTCGCAGCCGTTCAGCGTTGCTGAAGTGTTCACCGGTTCGCCCGGCAAGTATGTGTCGCTGAAAGACACGATCAAGGGTTTCAAGATGATCGTCAGCGGCGAATGCGATGCGCTGCCGGAGCAGGCCTTCTACATGGTCGGCGGCATTGAAGAAGCCTTTGAGAAAGCCAAGACGCTGCAATAAGGCGGATTCGACATGACGACCCTTACCATGCACGTCGATGTAGTCAGCGCGGAAGAGCAGATCTACTCCGGGGAGGCTGAATTTGTCGTGCTGCCCGGTGAAGCCGGCGAGCTGGGCATCTATCCCCGCCACACCCCGCTGATTACCCGCATCAAGCCCGGCGAAGTGCGTATCAAGCCAGCCGGTGGCGGCGCCGAAGAGTTTATCTTCGTCGCCGGTGGCGTGCTGGAGGTGCAGCCAAAGGGTGTGACCGTGCTGGCTGAAACCGCGATTCGCGGCACCGATCTCGACGAGGCGAAAGCGACCGAGGCACTCAAAAATGCCGAGGAAGCCCGCAAAAACGCACAAGGAAAGCAGGAAGTTGCGACGGTCGAAGCAGAACTGGCGATGCTTGGCGCCCAGCTGGCGTCGATCCGCAAACTGCGCGGCAAACGCTGATTTCATCCGGATCAGATGATAAAAGGGCAGCTTACAGCTGCCCTTTTTGTTTTGTTGAAGGATGCGGCGCAGCCGCCCACGTTCTGCGATAATTTTCCCATGCGCTTTCAAGTCGTGATTCTCGCTGCAGGCCAGGGCAAACGGATGAACTCCGATCTGCCCAAGGTACTGCATCCCCTCGCCGGCAAACCCATGCTGGTTCATGTGATCGATACCGCGCGCGAACTGGCTTCTGAACGGATTTGCGTAGTCCATGGTCATGGCGGTGACCAGGTTAAAGCTGCGCTGAGCGGCGACGACCTGTCTTTCGCCCTGCAAATGCCGCAGCTCGGAACCGGACACGCCTTGCAACAAGCTTTGCCGCATCTGACCAAAGCGCCGGTCACCCTGGTGCTCTACGGTGATGTGCCGCTGGTGCGCGCAGCGACGCTGCGCACACTGCTCGAAGCTGCGGGTAAAGGCGCTGCGGTGCTGACCGCCGTGCTGGATGATCCGACCGGCTATGGCCGCATCCTGCGCAACAAAGCGGGTCGCGTCACCGGCATTGTTGAACAGAAGGATGCCACCGCGATACAGCGCCGCATCCGCGAAATCAATACCGGAATCATGGCGTTGCCCACAGCCAAACTGGCGCAATGGCTGCCGAAACTACAGAACCGCAACGCGCAGAAAGAGTATTACCTGACCGACGTGATCGCGCTTGCCGTGAAAGACCGGCTGACGGTGACGGGCGTCCAGGCGGAAGATGCCGGCGAGACAGAAGGTGTCAACAGCCGCGTGCAACTGGCGCGACTCGAACGCGCGTATCAACACCGGCTTGCGGCGCAGTTGCTGGAAGCCGGTGTAACTCTTGTGGACCCGCAACGCTTTGACCAGCGCGGGACCCTGCAATGCGGTCGCGATGTGCAGATCGATGTGAACTGCGTGTTCGAAGGCACAGTGACCCTGGCCGATGGCGTCAGCATTGGCCCGAACTGCGTGCTCAAGGATGTGGCCGTTGGTCCCGGCACCCGCGTTGAACCGTTCTGCCATCTGGATGGTGCGCAGATCGGCAGCGGATGCCGTATCGGACCTTATGCGCGAATCCGTCCCGGTGCGCGTCTCGCCACCGATGTGCATATCGGCAACTTCGTCGAGATCAAAGCCAGCGAAATGGGTGACGGATCCAAGGCCAACCATCTGGCTTACGTCGGCGATTCCACGGTAGGGCGTAACGTGAATATTGGTGCCGGAACCATTACCTGCAACTACGACGGTGCCAACAAGCATCGCACGGTGATTGAAGACGACGTCCATATCGGATCAGATGTGCAGCTGATTGCGCCGGTGCGCGTGGCGCGCGGGGTCACCGTCGGCGCCGGCACGACTGTATGGAAAGATACCCCCGAGGGCGGTCTGATCATCAATCCCAAGGCACAGGAACACCGTCCGGGATGGCAGCGTCCACGCAAGTCCGCCAAAGGCAAATCATGATGGAGCAACGTTAACCATGTGCGGAATCGTAGGGGCCATTGCCCGGCGCGATATTGTTCCGGTACTGATCGAAGGACTGAAACGCCTCGAATACCGCGGTTATGACTCTGCCGGCATCGCTGTCATCAATGGCAAATTGCATCGGGTTCGCAGCACCGGCCGGGTTGCCGAACTGGAACGCGTAGCCCAAGCAGGCAACGTGACAGGTGCCATTGGCATTGCCCATACCCGCTGGGCGACGCATGGTGTGCCATCGGAAAAGAATGCGCACCCGCATGTGTCGGGTGGTGTTTCAGTGGTACACAACGGCATCATTGAAAACCACGATGAAATGCGCGAGAAATTGCGCGGGCTCGGTTATCAGTTCGTGTCCGATACCGACACTGAAGTCATCGCCCACCTCGTGCATTTTCATCTCAAGACCTGCAGTAATTTGTTCGAGGCGGTGCAGCACAGTTTGAAAGAACTGGTCGGTGCCTATGCGATCGCTGTGGTTGACGAAACTGACGATCAGCATCTGATCGTTGCCCGCATGGGGGCACCGCTACTGCTCGGGCTGGGGGATGGCCAGAACTTCGCCGCTTCTGACGCTTCGGCACTGGTGCAGGTGACCCAGCGCATCGTCTACCTTGAGGAAGGTGATTGCGCGGAACTTTCACGCGATCACATCCGCATTGCTGATGTCACCGGCAAGCCGGTGGTCCGCAAGGAACAGATCACGCAGCTGACCGCTGCAGCAGTCGAGCTCGGACCCTACAAACATTACATGCAGAAGGAAATCTTCGAGCAGCCGATGGCCGTGGCCAACACGCTGGAGATGGTGACCAATGCGAGCGCTATCGTACCTCAGCTGTTTGGTGTCGAAGCGGAGAAAATATTCAGTAAAATCAATGGTTTGGTGATACTGGCCTGCGGCACCAGTTACCACGCCGGAATGGTTGCTCGGTACTGGATTGAATCGCTGACCGGCCTTCCCTGCTCGGTCGAGATTGCCAGCGAGTATCGCTATCGCGAACCGTACAACGATCCCGATGCGCTGGTGGTGACGATTTCACAATCAGGTGAAACCGCAGATACGCTGGCGGCCCTGCAGTACGCCAAGCTGCGCGGCCATCGCTATAGTCTGTCGATTTGTAACGTGCCGGAATCAGCGCTGGTGCGCGCATCGGATCTACGCTTTCTGACGCGCGCCGGTCCGGAAATCGGCGTGGCATCCACCAAGGCATTTACGACCCAGCTGGCAGCATTGGTACTGTTGACCATGGCGCTGGCGAAGCAGCGTGGCAAACTTTCCATAGAAGGCGAGGCCCAATTACTGCATGCGCTGCGCCATTTGCCAGCCGCGCTGACTCATGTATTGCAGGCCGAGCCAGAAATCGCAAAATGGGCTGAGGCGTTCGCCCGGAAGGAACACATGCTGTTCCTCGGTCGTGGCATCCACTACCCGATTGCGATGGAAGGCGCGCTGAAGATGAAGGAGATTACCTACATCCACGCCGAAGCCTATGCCGCAGGCGAGCTGAAGCACGGTCCGCTGGCATTGGTTGATCGCAACATGCCTGTTGTTGCGGTAGCGCCGAAAGATGCGCTACTGGAAAAACTGCAATCGAATCTGCAGGAAGTGCGGGCGCGTGGTGGCGAGCTTTATGTATTGGCCGACCAGGATACGCGCATAGAAGCCAGCGAAGGCGTGCACGTCATTCATCTCGCCGATCACGCCGGCTTGTTGTCACCGATTCTGCATACGGTTCCTCTGCAACTGCTGGCCTATCACACGGCCCTGCATCGCGGTACGGATGTCGACAAGCCAAGAAATCTTGCCAAGTCAGTGACGGTCGAATAATTCGCGAAGGACCCCTGCCACAGAGTCCCGGCAGTGTGCGTCCGACACCCTTCAGCGTTTGCAGCGGGCTGGTTGTTCTCGACATTCGTCCGCTGAGTGCTTACCAGCAACAACTGGTTGACACTGTTTTCCGGCTGAGATCTCTTGGCTGGTCAGACCGCCAGATCGCTAACCACCTCAATGATGCCGGCACTCTGACACCAAGAGGGTGCAGGTGGATTGCGCAGAGTGTGACATCACTGCGGATCAAGTCTCTGGCGAGGTCAGCGAGACTTGACGGGAAATCGGGACGTGGGGATGATCGTCTTGGCGGGTGACTGCGGGGGTTGACAGGGAAGGAGCAGTCCGGCTTTGGACGAACTCTCTGAACCTCATGATCCTGCGCTTAGGTGATGCAGGGATTGCTGCGTGCTTCTTGTTGTTGTGAGTGGCTTGGCGTTTCATTGAATACCCTCCGGTGTGGTGTTGGTCTTGCTGGAGGGTATTTATGAATTGATCTACAGCGGAATCACAATTAATTCGGTTATTAAACTGATAATTGCAAATCCCTTTCTACGACCCACAAAAGGCTATGGGCTTTATTTAAAGACAGTGAAGAATATCACCCACTTGCATGCAAGTCTGTGGCATTCGGGATCTTTGCCTTAAACGTGATTCGTCTTTTTCAATTGCATCAAGCATGTCTGATGAAATTTTTGAACCATTTAAAGCACTAATTTTTAACCAATGTTTTGCAGCTTGCATATTGCCCATTCCCAAAAACAGTAAACCTAATTCTTGTGAAGATGATTTGTCACCGTTTTTAAACGCTTTCTCATACCAATGAATTGCTTCCGAAATATTTTTTGGGAAACCGTACTTCCCTTCCTCAAAAGAACTTGCTACAAGTTTCTGTGCTGCTGAGAAATTTGAGTTTGCCGCCTCTAAAAGCATTTTTCTAGCCTTTTCTTTATCACCTTTAACACCAGGTAATTCATCTATTAAAACCATCCAGGCAGCCCAATACTTTGCTTCAGCGTTGCCTATTAATGAAAGTGGGACTGCTATTCTATAAGCGTTTAGAAAGTCCCTGTTTTCTACATTTTTATAAAATTGATCCGGCATCCATGCATGAGCATTGAGAGACATTGCAAGGAAGATTAAAACAGTCAGCCTTTGGCTGAATCTATGAAAAGTCATCACTGTTTTGATTTAGGCAATGAATATAGTTGACACAAAATACAAGCGTTAAAAGGTAAGTTTTTTATACAACAACCCAAAGTACAAGATATTCAATAAGATGGATGTGTTGACCTGCACCCCACCAGCCCTACCAGTCTGAAGTAGAGAAGTCCGTCAAATCATGGAGAATGACGGACATGAAGAAGAGCAGATACAGCGAAGAACAGATCATCGGTTTTCTCAAACAGGC
>Ga0315906_10000186_pt1 | contig 103543 bp, 88 predicted proteins | sample LakEriMetagenome_4_FD_203526 | JGI IMG/M metagenome (GOLD analysis project Ga0315906, IMG submission 203526) | Freshwater fungal communities from buoy surface, Lake Erie, Ohio, United States - Buoy 2 MA122 | ecosystem: Environmental > Aquatic > Freshwater > Lake > Lake biofilm | place: USA...
CCGGAGGTTTAATTGCAAAGTGATGCCACTTCGCAATGTTATGCGGTATTAATCTCCCTTTCGGGAGGCTATCCCCCAGTTATAGGTAGGTTGCATACGTGTTACGCACCCGTGCGCCACTCTCATGGTCGTATTGCTACAACCAATCCCGTTCGACTTGCATGTATTAGGCCTGCCGCTAGCGTTAATCCTGAGCCAGGATCAAACTCTCCATTGTAAAGTTTTATTAATTAGCTCTAGGTTTACCTGTGTATCCAAATTCCCCTAGGGGAAATGGATTTGGCTTGTTATTTCCTACAATCCTTCAAAGAACGCTTCTATATATTCATCGCCAACGATTTGGCGAACATAGAATCAATTTGGGGCTGCAAAGATAAACAGATGTTTAAACTTTACAAAATCCAAACAAAATAAATTTAGAACATTTTCAACCCTTAAACCACTCGTTAAATGGTGTCCGAATTGGGGATGCAAAGATAGGAAGCATTTTCACAGAAACAACTGTTTGCAATTAAAAAAATAAAAAAGAATTGCTTATAGATGCATGTAATTGAATATCATATATTTAAAAGTGCATCAAGGTGTAGAATTCGACACAGGAAGGACCTTCCCATTGAAAAATCGCCATCCATTGAGCCCAAAATCAGATATGAAACCTGCCATTTCAATCGCAGAAGTGGACGCTTTAAAGCCAGGAAATGCTTTTGCTAACATTTCAGTATCCACAGAACCCAACGCCAAACAGTTAAAAAAGACGCTGCCGCCCTTGAATTCCTCTGCCAAAACCTCCGTAAGTATAGACAAAGCACCCTTACTACTGCTATAGGCCGTGAGACCACCAAACTTCACAGAACCACACACCCCTCCCATGCTACCTATATTTATCACATGGCTGATACCATGAACTCCTAGCAATGGCATCAATTCCTTGACCACCAAAGCCGGACCAATCACATTGGTTTTATAAACCTGCTCCCATTCATTCCTGGAAATCTCTGAAAAAGGGCTATTCACCAACATACCTGCATTATTATAAACTATATCTATTTGTTTAACCTGATGTTTGGAAAGAATGTCTGTCAAAACTGTGAAGTCAAATGAGGTTATGTCCATACAAACCGGAACCACAACCCCCTGAGGATACTCACTTGCCAATGATTTCAATAAATCAAACCTTCGAGATAAGGCGAAAATCCGGAAGCGACCAGTTTGACTCGCCAACAAGGAAACCAACTCCCTTCCCACTCCACTGGATGCACCCGTTACCAGCACATCCAAACAACCAGTCCTCATTTCCATGTTTTACATTAAGTTTGGGATTCAGAAAATCTTATTCATTGTAAATTTAATATTATTCATGAAAAAACTCCTAGCTGCCCTAACCTTGGTGTTGATTATCAACCACAACTCTTGGTCACAAAACCTTAAAGACTCCCCCTTTAAAGACCGTCTTTTCTTTGGAGGAAACCTTGGTTTGCAGTTCGGCTCCGCCACTTATGTGGATGTATCACCCTTGGTAGGTTACAGGCTCACTGAAAAACTCGATATAGGAGTGGGTGCGACCTATATATATTACAAAATCAAAGAAACCGCATACTTCCTAGACGGCTATGAGACATCCATATATGGAGGAAGAGTGTTTTCCAGATACCATTTCATGGAGAACATCTTTGCACATGTTGAAACCGAAGTGCTTAATATGGAAGTCCCAAAAGCCATTACTGGCAATTCAAACAACTATTCACTTGTAAGAGACAATGTGATTAGCATACTTGGTGGGGGCGGGTATGCACAACCAATTGGCGAAAATTCAGCTATTTTGATGATGGTCCTTTGGAACTTCAACGAAGATCCTAACTCACCCTACCTGAACCCGATTTTCAGAATCGGAATTAATGCAGGATTTTAAGCAATCAAGTTATTCTAAAAAAGAAGGGGAACCTGCCAAACTCATCTGGCGCAGAATCCAGTTTTTCTTCCATTTTACAAACCTGGAGGGTCTCACAGGTGACCATTTCAGTGGAGATGGCAAACAAGCAATTAAAAGACTGGCCTGCTCTTTACTCAAATTTTTTGCATCCTTGGAAAAGTAATGGTTGGATGCCGCCTGCACACCATAAATTCCATCTCCAAACTCAATTACATTAAGATACACTTCCATAATCCGACGCTTATCCCAAACCAACTCAACAAGCACCGTGAACCAAGCCTCTGCCCCCTTCCTGAACCATGTCCGACCAGGCCATAGAAATAGATTTTTCGCCAACTGTTGCGTAATGGTGCTTGCACCTCGCGTTCTTTTCCCCTTGTTTTTCTTGTTGTAAGCCCTTGCCTTTTCGATCGCATCGAAATCGAAGCCATTGTGAACTTCAAAATTTTGATCCTCTGAAGCAATAGCTGCCCTAACCATGTCCTTCGAAATATCCCGCAGTGGAGTCCATTCTTTTTTCAATCGAATCTCTCGATCATCCGCAATAGCCTGCTGGCTAGAACGAATCACCATTAAAGTAGTAATTGGCGGAGGTAAAAAACGATAAACAAGAACCAACAGTATGGACAGTAAAATAAATCCTAAAAGCAAACTGAATCCAATACGAAAAATCCACCCAAGAATGATTCTCATCAGAAAAAAATCAATTTCGGTTTTTGCTAAAATAGACATCCGGACTACTGGATCTATTTTTAAACCACTCAATATTAGTAATGGATGAGCCTATAGCAATATAAAACATCTTGCTTGTAGTCGGATTGAATTCCAATTCATAGTTACCAATACCTATGGATTGTTTTCCAGGGACAAGCACATCAGTAATGTAGTATTTAAAGCGAATGTAGAGGTCAGATTTGAATCTGATATCCAAAAATGCAGATGGATTGAATAAATTAACCCTATCAGAAAACCAACCCATTTTCACATATTTCTCATCATCATAGAACGCCTTCTGTTTGTAGTGAAAGAATAACTCCGGCTCAACACCAAGAGCCAAAGTAAAGTTGTCCGGCAACTTACCAACCTTTAGGGCCAATGGGATTCCAAACGAATAAACCCTTTGCTTCAATTTTACAGAATCATTAAGGTTGTTGATAAAACCTACATTCCTTACACCAAATCCGGTCATCAAGCCGAACCTCTTGGAAAAATCCCAGTGATACTGGTATTGCAAATTAAAAAATCCTGAGAATCTCATGTAAGATGAAATCTCATAAGCTTCATTCGATCCGTTCGAAGCCTCCACATCTCCTAAGGAAAATATTAATTCGGATGCTGTCCGCCAATAGGTATTACGGAAAGTGGTGTCCTGTGCGCTGACTTTAATAAAAGAGAAAAACAACACCATCGACAAGGCAAAAGCCATTACGATTTTAACCTTATGGCGATTTGTTCTCATGACATCAGCCTACTGGAGATGGAATTAGAATACAGCTTAGCGTAATCGCTGACCTTTCCGATGCTTGAACCATCTATTACAAATTCGTTTCCACCCACCTGACCAAGATTGGTGAAATCCACATTTGAAGAAATTACACACTCAAGGAAACCATCCAATTGCTCCGGATTGACGGAAACCAAAACTCGGCTTTGGCTTTCGCCGAACAGAAACGCATCTACACGATAGTCCGAGTCAGTCTCTATATTGAACCCCAAATCCCCCGCAATTGATGACTCCATCAAGGCAACAAACAATCCACCATCAGAAACATCATGAACTGATTCAACCAACCCTTCACCAATAAGCTGCCTTGTGAGTAGTTGAACAGTTAATTCCTCGTCCAAATTCAGGTATGGAGCAGGAGAATTTTTTACTCCACAAAAAGAATATAAATATTCGGAGGAAGAAATATCATCTCTGGATGATCCTAACAGAAACAATACACTTCCTTCGGTTTTAAAATCCATCGTCATCAATTTGGATTTATCCTCCAAAATCCCAATCATACCAATAGTAGGAGTTGGAAAAACAGGAACCTCCTCACCATTGATTTGGGATTGGTTGTAAAAGCTGACATTACCTCCGGTAACTGGCGTTTGAAAAGCTTTGCAAGCCTCTCCCATTCCCTGGATCGCGTTTACGAACTGCCAATACACCTCAGGGTTGTATGGATTTCCAAAATTCAAACAATTTGTAACTGCGGATGGAGTACCTCCGGCACAGCTGATGTTACGAGCGGCTTCCGACACTGCAATAGAGGCTCCGACCTTAGGGTCAGCATGTACATATCTCGAATTGCAATCAACCGTCATGGCCAAACCCTTGTTGGTTCCACGCACATCAACCACGGCTGCATCAGATGGCCTGTTGGTGGTCATGTTGATGGTGCCCACCATACTGTCATATTGATTATAAATCCACTGCTTGGAGGCAATATTAGGATGAGATGCCAAGTGTTCAGCTATTTTTTTCAAATCCTTTGGAACAGCAACTGAATCAATATTGAACTTTTTGTTTTCGGAATAATAGGCTGGCTCCTTATAATCGCGTTTATAAACAGGAGCGCCTCCACCAAGAACTAGCGATTCTGCAGGTACATCGGCAATAAGTTGACCACTCATGTAAAATTTAAGACGGTCGCCGTCCACAACTTCGCCGATTTGCGTGCAGTTCAGATCCCATTTCGCGAATACATCCAGAACCTTTTGCTCTTCTCCCTTTTTAACTACAACCAACATGCGCTCTTGGGATTCTGAAAGCAATATTTCCCAACCTTCCATGTTTTTTTGCCTTGTAGGTACGCGATCCAAATGGATTACCATACCGCTCTCCCCTTTCGCCGACATTTCAGATGTGGAGCAAATAATGCCGGCAGCACCCATATCCTGCATGCCAATTACTGATCCCGTATTGATTAACTCCAGTGATGCCTCCAAAAGCAATTTTTCCTGGAATGGATCACCAACCTGTACTGCAGGCAAATCTTCATGTGAATCATCGTGCAAATCGCCTGACGCGAATGTGGCTCCATGAATACCATCCTTTCCTGTAGCGGATCCCACAATGAAAACCGGATTACCAGATCCATAAGAAATGGCCTTCACAGTGTTATTCGCATCCACTAGCCCTACCGACATGGCGTTCACTAGAATGTTAACATTGTAACAGTCATCAAAAAAAACTTCTCCACCAACAGTAGGTATTCCGAAGGCATTGCCATAGTCTCCGATTCCCTTCACTACACCCTTGATCAACCATTTGGTTCGATCCGAATCTATGTTGCCAAAACGCAATGAATTCAACTGCGCAACAGGTCGTGCGCCCATGGTGAAAATATCGCGATTGATGCCCCCTACACCGGTTGCTGCCCCTTGATAAGGCTCGATTGCAGAAGGGTGATTGTGTGATTCTATTTTGAAAGCGCAGGCCAATCCATCACCAATGTCAACCAAACCAGCGTTCTCCTCGCCAGCCTTTGCCAACATGTGAGGTCCTTCGCGAGGTAGGGTCTTCAACCAGGTAATCGAGTTTTTATAAGAACAATGCTCCGACCACATCACCGAATAAATACTCAGTTCTGTGAAGTTGGGAGTTCGTCCCAAGATGGCACAAATTTTATCAAACTCAGCTGGTAATAAACCCAGTTTTTTAGCGGTTTCTGCTGTTATGTTCGGTGAAGTTGTTTCGGTTGACATTCAATGAATGCGTTTATTGTTGTTATTTGCAACAAAAGTAGTCAATTTGGGCCATGTGGAATAACCACATTAGCCCCTTCTGAAATCTCATTATCAGGTGATTAACAACGGCTTTCTCATCGGCTTGATACTGGCCTCTGCCTGGACAATTATCCTATTGTTTGTCATTGGCAGGTGGAAGTTCATGCAATCCAGCGGGGTGCCTATAAAATGGATCAAAGTCGGGTTTATCATAAAGTTGGTTTTCGGAATCGCTCTGAGTGTTGTTTACAGCGGATATTACACGGAACGAATCAAAGCAGATACATTCAGATATTTCGATGACAGCCAAATCATGTTCAACGCTATTCATGAATCGCCTGCGGATTTCATGAAAATGCTTACTGGAGTTGGATCAGAAGATGAGAGCCTTAAAACTTATTACGACCAGATGAACAACTGGTATGATATCCACTCCCCTGTTAATGATAACCGGGCCACAATCCGAATAAATGCCCTGATTCGATTTGTGAGCTGGGGCCACTATCAGGTGCACTTGGTGTTTTTTTGCTTTTTAGCCATGATTGGCATTGTGTCTGCAACTGCCTCTTGCACCAAATTCCATAAGCATGCTAGCCCATCTTTTTTCCTTTGCTTTTTGCTGATTCCGTCTGTGGTTTTCTGGAGTTCAGGGGTGTTGAAAGACACTCTGGCCACATGCATGCTAGGTATTAGCCTGTATTTTCTGGTAACACTAGAAAGAAATTGGAAATGGACCTATCTTGGATTGCTGATGGCGCTGTTGGGATTGTTCGTAGTCAGATTTCAACTTTTCCTATTGGTAGCTCCAGCCTTAATAGCTTGGATCATCTCAACCGAGAACAAATCCAAATTATCAGTTCCTTTATCCTATTTGGCCATAATACTATTGACATTGGGCTGCTGGGAACTCGTATCGGACAAATCACTGATCACCTATCTTCAAGAAAAAAGGAATGCATTCATCACACTGGGAATTGCTGAAAACGCAACCTCATTGTTCAGCACAGACACACTCGACACAAGCCTTCAAGGTTTTTGTTCGACATTCCTTAGCGGATTCTTGGATTCTTGGATCAGACCCATGCCATGGAACAGCTCAGGTTTGTTGGCTATTGTTTCAGGTTTAGAGAATTTAATACTGATTTCACTAGTACTTTACTGCCTGTATTTAATAATAAGGAAACCAACTGTTGAATGGTCAAACTTCTTTTCAATATGTATAATGATCGGGATAATTTACCTGTGTATTGTGGGGATGGTAACACCAGTTGCGGGAGCTTTGGTAAGATACAAAGCATTGGTACTGCCCTATATCATCGGCCCAATCTTAATCGCTTCGGGGTTACATAAAGACCTAAGCAAAATCCTTGTTCGCCGACTTTTCAAATGAGGGAGCAGAAGCAATCAAGGCTGCTAATGGAACAAAGACCTCTACACAAGACTTGAATCGCATCAAGGAACCAATCACGGGACAGGTAAAACCAAGTAATAGATACACCATGATTGCGTAGCCTATTAGGAAAACCACAAAGACCGTTTGGTCGTTTATCCCTCTTTTGAAACAAAAGATCAAGGTGGTAACCAGTGCACCTAAGACTATCATGTTCTCTACTGCGCTTGCGAGATACAATGGATTCAATGATTCCCATGGCAATGGCAGTAAGAATGCATTTAAAAGCACATGCGGAAGTAATCGAACCATACCATGAAGGTTTGGCTCAAGCGGAGGAATTCCAGACATACTTTGTGCTGATTTGAAATCGAAATGATCGAAATAGTTGGACTGCTTAGTTGCCATAATATCTATAGGCGACAAACTTCCAAGAAAGACATCTGCTATTCCAATAAATACAAATCCCATCAGAATAAACGCAAAGACACCTTTCATTCCATACCTACCGAATATGAAGGAAAGCAACATTGCAGGAGGCAGAAGCAATGCATAAAAAGGCTTGAAAAAATACAAGGGTACCAAAGGCAGAATACTCCAAATAAAAAAACCTTTTTTCTGATGAATGATAAACTTGTAATAACTTGAGATGGAGGCTAGAATCAAAAATACGGAAACGGACTCTTTTAATGGTCCTGAGCTCCATAATTGAAATGAAGGCATAAACAAACAAACTAAAACCAACCAAGGGTTTAGTTTGGCATTTTTAATGAGCACTCTCAACAAAGTTATACATCCAACAAATGAAGCAAAAGCGAAAATCATGGAGTGCACATGGTATGATCCAAACGAAACCAACCGAATCAAAATATGGAGCTTGATCATTACCTGGCTGCTATCGAAAAGATTGAACCCACCACCAGAGTACCAAGCTTTCATTCGGGGTGCCAACTCCAGAGGTAATTCGGAGTGCCACATGATACTTCCAACAGAGGAAGGATCAATTCGCATATAATTGAAAAGAATAGTGGCATCATCAAAATATTTGAAAATATCTGCCTCGCTTCTCTCTTTATAGTAGTAAGTGTAAAGCAAAAAAAGAATGAATCCCAAAGAAAATTTTACAGCCAAGAAAGCAGGAAACACCCAATTGGGCAAACCTAAATCCCACTTTTTGGTGATTTTTTGAGTCAACCACAAAAACAGGAAACCCCATAAAACGACCATTGTAAATTCCATAGGCTCAAATATAACCGAGAGTGAACATGTTTTATCAATTAATCACACATAAAAGCTATTTTTGAACCATAGCCATCCAAATTAAACGCATGCAATTATTCCGAAAAAAATCTATTCAAGATGCCATTGGCCGACCTGACCACGAGTCCCCTAACGGAAATGGGCTGAAAAAGCACCTAGGAGTTAGGGATTTGACAGCATTTGGCATAGCAGCTATCATTGGAGCTGGGATTTTCAGCACCATAGGAAAAGCAAGTGCTGATGGAGGACCTGCTGTGGTTTTACTTTTTGTTTTTACTGCCATAGCATGTGGTTTTGCCGCGTTTTGTTACGCTGAATTCGCTGGCATGGTGCCTGTTTCTGGCTCCGCATACACTTACTCCTATGTAGCTTTCGGGGAGCTTTTCGCCTGGATTATCGGCTGGGCCCTTATCATGGAATATGCCATAGGTAACATCGTTGTAGCTATTTCATGGTCCGGATACTTTTCCACCCTACTATCACATTTACACTTGCCATGGCTGGGATTTCCCGATGGCATACATTTGCCCGCATGGTCAGGCATTGATTACTTCTCCGCCAAGAGAGCTTTCACCGAAGTTTCCAACAGTTCAACAGACCCTAATTTAATAAACGGCGAGGCCTACCAAGCTTGGGTCAGCGCACCTACAGTCGCTGGAATCAAATTCATAATGGACATACCCGCAATGGTGGTCAATATCATCATTACTTGGCTGGTATATCTTGGCATCAAAGAATCCAAAAACGCCTCCAACATCATGGTGGCTTTAAAACTCATCGTGGTAATGATGGTCATTGGATTGGGTTTATCATATGTTCAGCCTGACAATTGGAATCCATTCATGCCTGAGGGTATCGGAGGTGTGCTTGCCGGTGTATCCGCCGTTTTTTTCGCTTATATTGGTTTTGATGCCATATCCACTACTGCTGAGGAATGTCACAATCCTCAAAGGGATCTCCCTAGAGGAATGTTGTATTCTATTGTGATTTGTACGGTACTGTACATTTTGATTTCTTTAGTGTTGACAGGAATGGTTCCCTACAAGGAATTGGATGTTGATGATCCATTGGCCTATGCATTTGGCAATTTGGGCCTGGAATGGATTAGCGGTATCATTGCGGTAAGTGCCGTTATTGCCATGGCTGGCGTACTGCTGGTTTTTCAACTCGGACAACCCAGGATTTGGATGAGCATGAGCCGAGATGGTTTGCTGCCGAAAAGCTTTTCAAAGGTTCACCCAAAGTTTGGAACACCATCATTCGCCACCATTGTTACGGGCTTGCTTGTTGGACTACCTCTACTCTTCATCGATATGGACACTGTGGTTGATCTTTGTTCCATTGGAACACTGTTCGCCTTTGTTATGGTTTGCGGAGGAGTATTGGTCTTGGATAAAGACAAATCGATTAAACGAACCTTCAAAGTACCTTATATCGACAGCAAGTACATTATGCCCGGATTTTTCTTGGTTTTCCTTTACTACATTTCCATTTATGATCAAACTTGGTTTAACAACACTGCCAATCCGTTGATGGATTGGGACCACACCCCCATGTTTATTTTCATCATTGTTTTTGTGATGATGAGCGTTGCAGCATGGTCCTATAGACTGTCGTTGATACCGGTAATGGGTATCCTTTGCTGCTTGTACCTAATGGCCCAAATTCATGTTAAAAACTGGGTTGGGTTCTTGGTTTGGCTAATTGCCGGATTAATCATCTATTTCGGTTATAGTTACCGTAGAAGCAAACTTAACACACAACCCTGATGCCTATCATCTTTATTACCGGCGCCACCTCTGGATTCGGAAAATCAACTGCACTCCTGTTCGCCAAAAATGGATGGGATATAATTGTCAATGGAAGGAGAACCGATCGGCTCGATCAGTTGGAAATTCAAATACAAGAATTAGGAACATCAGCCAAGGTGCTGAAACTGCCATTCGATGTTAGGGATCGGGCAACTGTGGAGAAGTCCATTTCGAGTATTCCGAACGAATGGCAAAAGGTGGATGTGTTGTTAAACAATGCAGGACTGGCTTCGGGATTGGCACCCATCCATGAAGGCAACATAGATGATTGGGAAATTATGATTGATACCAATATCAAAGGACTACTTTATGTTTCAAGAGCCATTATGCCCGGCATGGTAAGTAGAAAGACCGGCCACATCATCAACATAAGTTCGATTGCTGGCAAAGAGGCATACCCGAAAGGCAATGTATACTGCGCAACTAAACATGCCGTAGATGCACTTACCAAATCCATGAGGATTGATCTTTTGCCTTACGGAATCCGTGTAACATCTGTAGACCCGGGAGCTGCCGAAACCGAATTTTCGCTTGTCAGATTTGGTGGCAATCAGGAAAAAGCTAAACAGGTATACAAAGGTTATCAGCCTCTCGTAGCAGATGATGTAGCCGAAATCATATTTTTTGCCGCCACCAGGCCACCGCATGTAACACTTAATGATATACTCGTTACCCCATTGGCACAAGCCAATACCTCAAACTTCCACAAGGAAAGCTTATGATAAATCATATAAAGCCCTTCATTTATTCAATCTCAATTGCAATTATTTTATCCAGTTGCGGAGAAAAGAAACCGGCTGCTGATGCCATTTTCTACAATGGAGTGGTTTACACAGTGGATGATTCTTTTACCGTTGCAACCGCTTTTGCGATCAAAGACGGAAAAATATTGGAAATAGGCACAGATGAGCAAATCCTTAAGTACAGTGCAGATCAGGTAACGGATTTGAAAGGCGCTCCTGTTTACCCTGGATTTCACGACGGCCATTGTCATTTCTTCGGTTATGGATTGGATTTAAAGAAAATATCATTGGTTGGAACGACTTCCTTCGAATCCATTTTGGATACCCTGCTCAAATACAAAGGCCAGCGAAGCTCTGGATGGATCTTCGGTAGAGGTTGGGATCAAAACGACTGGGAAATCAAGGAGTACCCTGATAACGCAAAGCTCGACAGTCTATTCCCAAACGATCCTGTCTTTTTATTGCGAATTGACGGCCATGCCGCAATCGTGAACTCCAAAGCCATTGAGATGGCTGGCATTAACTCCTCTACAAAAGTGTCGGGGGGAGTCGTCGAAATGAAAAACGGCAAGCCCTCTGGCATTCTCGTTGATGCAGCCGTTGATCTGGTTCAAGAGCGCATACCAAAACCGGATCGAAGCACGAGTATAACAGCATTATTAGCTGCTCAAAAAAACTGTTTTGAAGTAGGACTGACATCGGTTACAGATGCAGGATTGATCAACGGAGGACTTGAAATCTCGACCATAAAGTTGATCGACTCCCTCCATCAGAAAGGTGAGCTAAAAATGCGCATGAATGTCATGGCCACTATTTCAGAAATCAATCAATACAAGGGCAAAGACAAAAAATGGTCGGACCGGCTTTATGTAAGCGGATTCAAAGTATATGGAGATGGGGCTCTTGGCTCCAGAGGGGCATTTCTGAAAAAACCTTACTCGGACAAACCAGATCATTATGGTTTCTTAATTCATTCATCTAAAAAACTAGACAGCCTAGCCAAGGAAATCGCATCCATTGGGTACCAAATGAACACTCACTGCATTGGTGACGCTGCCCATAAGTTGGTACTGGATATTTACAAAAAACATACAGCCAAACTTAAAGATCATCGTTGGAGAATCGAGCACGCACAGGTGATTGACACTATGGATTTCGGAATGTATGAAAACAGCGGCATCATCCCAAGCGTTCAGCCCACACACGCAACCTCTGATATGTATTGGGCAGTAACCAGACTCGGCAAGGACAGAATGCCGGGGGCTTATGCCTTTGCGGAATTGTTGAAAAGAAGTGGATTAATCATTGGAGGAAGCGATTTCCCCGTGGAGCACATCAATCCACTTTTCGGTTTTTATGCGGCTGTTGTAAGAAAAGATCAAAAGGGGTTTCCAGAAAATGGGTTTCTGCCAAACCAAGCTATAAGCCGGAAAGAGGCTTTGAAAAGCATGACCATTTGGCCTGCTTTCGGAGGATTTATGGATCAATATATTGGAAGCCTACAGAAGGGCAAAGAAGCGGATTTCGTTATCCTTGAAAAAGACATCATGCAAATTCCAGAAAAGGAACTCTGGAATGTCAAAGTGATGGAAACTTACATCGGTGGGAAAAAGGTATTTGGCCGCGACCGGTAAATAGACAAAATTAGGTCTTTGAGTCCAAAGGTTTTCTTGTCACGATTCCAAATGTAGAGCTTCACTTCGGCATCAGGCGGAACATCCGAATCCAGTTCAGCAATAACGGAAACCCTCAATGGCAACTTCAAACCATGTCTGAATAATGTTGCATCATTTCCTTTGTACAAATATTTCACATCGCCTTTCTCTACGGAAATCACAATGATGATGCCTTCCAACTCGTCGAAATTTTCTATGGTAGCCTGACCAACAAAAACACATCCTTTTCTCACACCCAAGTCAAGAGTGGTAGATTGAATAGAAGCTCCAAATTCCTTGGACGCGTCGAATTTTATCACTCCATCACCTATCGAATCCTGAAGACTTAATGCAAGCGCACTCGTAGGGTTTAACTCACGAACCAAATCGGGCATGTGCTGAACGCCCCTATCTCCGAGCTTCCGAGAATACAATCTAAAACCAGAATTCAGGAAAGTATCTAATTGCAATACTTCAGGAAAGCGACTCCTGATTGTCAGATCGAATTCGTTAGGACTGTAAATATTGGAATAGGCGTAAACGAGATAAGGGGTATTGGCTAATCCAACGGCTTTATTAAAACTATCCCTTTCCTTTTCGTCATACACGCGAGTAACTTGTTGTGATTTCAATACCGAATTGGAGTCCAAGTAATAGTTCAAATAATATGAGTCGTGCACATTGGTAATTACAGTAACAGAGTCCTTTCCATAGGTATTGACTGCGGATTGAATAGATTTGGCGACGCTTCTGAATTCAGTGAAATGCCTTGCCTTATAGTACTCTTTTTCAAATACCGTACTATAGAAACCAGCAGACAAAATGACAAAAAAGACGAATCTAAAAGTGATTCCAAGCCTACCCTTGGGCAGGAATGAAAATAGAAACAGCAAGAAAAATGGGAAGGAAAAAATGAGAATGGAAAATTGAAATATGGGGTTTACGAAGCGGGAATAGTAATAGGCAATAACTATTGGAAGTAGGAAAAAACCAAGTGCCAATAAATGCCTATTTCCGAAGCCAATTTTGCCTCGGTAAATCAAGACCAATCCTGTGAAGGAGATAAAGAAAATCAGTTTTAATAGAAATGAGTCATTGAATATATAATTCAAATAACTTCCGAATGCATCAGGTCCAGGAGCAGCAAGCCATCCATCCGGACCTCCTATACCGCCTTTTGCAAGCTGATGCATGAACACATCCAATCCAGGAAGATATAATAGAATGATTAAAAGACCACATAGGAAATAACGAAGGAGCAATCTTTTGTTGAGAAAAAAGAGGCCAGAAAGACATACGATACCAGCAAAAATAAAAGCGAAGTAGTGCGTGTACATACAGGCTGATACACTCAACGAAAATCCGATTGCATCAGTCCAACCACCATTTTTATTTTCAGCATTTGTTTCATTTTCAAAACCTAAAAACCTCGACCAATAAAAAACAGTCAACAGTGCAAACATCAATCCAGGACTGTAAGGCCTAGCAATTTGACTGTACAGCAAAGTGAACTCCAAGACGGCCATTGAACCTGCAGCCAGCAAACCTGTTGCTTCGCCAAACCATGACTTACCAATTCTAAAGACCAAATAGACGGATACAACACCCATCCATGCAAATGGAAGCCTGACTACCCATTCATCAAAACCAAACAAACCCGTCCAATAAAAAAGAAAAAGCTGAACACCCGCAGGATGATAGTCGGGATAAACACCGAATTTCAATACATCAATCAAAGAATCGAATTGCAAGCGTGATAAGGCGGAGAGCTCATCGTTCGATAGTGAGAAAGCGCTCAATCCGTATAACCGCATGGCTAAAGCCAGGAACAATAACAGCCTCAGTGCTTTCTCAACTCCTGGAACATCAGATTTGGATAAAGCCCCCATTGTGAATCAATTTGACTGTTGACGAACAACTTCATAGAGTGCCAAACCGGCAGCAACGGATACATTCAAGGAAGAAACAGAGCCGCGCATGGGTATCCGTACCAATTGGTCGCATCGTTTTGCATATTCATTTGAAATACCATCTTCTTCAGAGCCCATGATGATACACAAGGGTCCCTGGAGTTGGGATTCGAAGATGACTTTGTTTCCTTTTTCGGAACAACCAATGATGGAAAAGCCCGAATCCTTGAGGTAATCTATAGTGTCTTTGAGATTATGCTCTCTACATACAACGATGCGACTCAGTGCACCTGCAGAGGCTTTCATGGCATCTCCGTTTGCCGGAGCACCACCTCTTTCAGGCACAATAACAGCTCCTACACCAAAACACTCTGCAGATCGGCAAATGGCACCAAAGTTTCGTACATCGGTGATTCGATCCAAAAGCAATACAATTGGATCGCCTCCTTTTTCAAAAAGCATAGGTACCACATCAGTAACACGCTGGTAGGAAACCTCAGTAATAAGCGCTACAACGCCCTGGTGGTTGGATCGGGTTAGCCTGTTGAGCTTCTCGACAGGCACTTCAACAGGCCGTATTCCATGATGTCGCAACAAGGATTTCAATTCGCTTACCAGCGGATTATGTATGTTTCTTTGAATGAAGAGTCGATCAATCTCTTTACCACTTTCGATAGCTTCTATCACGGGACGGATTCCAAAAACCATCATCCCTGGCTTATCATCCGAATGGTTGTCGCGTTTGTTCATCAATATGAATCATTATAAATCCTACCATCACGCCATGTTTCAACTGCTCTATACCAAGGAAGATCATAATAAATGCTTCTTCGCAACATAAAGTCATTTGATGTGAATGGATTTTTCTTTTTCTCAAACACAAAACTCAAGGTGGGCTGTCCGGCGGTTTGACTATACAGCCATGTTTCCGAATCATTGCCACGGTATACAGTGCCCGGTGTTCCGAAAATTACATAAATCAGACCTCGATCGGTTTTCCAACCTTCCATATAGGAAGTGAACAATCGGTTTGCGGTTTGCACTCGTCCGTAATAGGATTTAATCAACTCCTTGGCTCGTTCACGATTACCTGCTTTACTGAGCCAGAATTCATCCACAGATGCCTTTATATTCTTTGAAGAATTGATTCGTGCGAACTCCTCGCGAGTTGTCAGGTAGCGAACAGACTCCAATAGCCCTCCAACATGGGTAAGCCTTGGAAAGTCCTCATCAAAAACATGAAAGGTATAACCTTCAGGAACCAAAGTATCGAATTGGAAATGATACATTCCAGGTTTATCCAATGGAATGGGGTCGGTTCCGCCTATGTCGATCAAATAGCTTTCATTAGCCACATAACTCAAAACCGGTTGCGGTTCATCTGAGAATGGAGGATCGGCTATGGGATAGTTTGCTTTGAAATACCTCATAAAAACCCGCTTTTGATCGGAGGCTCCTTGCAAACTGATTCGGACGCTGACATTCCGATCTGAAAAATTTCTGACCAAAGGGGTATTCGTATATGAATCGATAAGCAAGAAATTACCGGGATTTTGGATTCCTGTCCTGTCAAGGTAAACTATATCCGTAACAGATTGCCGCCTGTGGGAATCTATGAAGTCAACTCTGAGTACATAATTGAAGCTATCCGGGGCATAAAGGTTCAAAGCACCTCTGATGATCCCGCCCACTCCCTCGAGTTTTTTGCAAGAAAAATAGGACACACCAGAATCCACAATAGCCTTGGACTCCATATCTCTGTATACCGAATAAGACAAAGCATAGGATCCGAATACACCAGAGTCGCTTTCCAGGTAGAGGATATCATCGGCATCGAATTCAAAAAGTAAGCGTGCCGTATCTCTGGATCCATGAACGGTGTGATACTGGGGGAAAATAAAACTCAAGCCCGCCGAGTATTTGTAAGCCAAATTGACATTGCTTAGCTTGGATGGTCCCGAGCAAGCAAACAATAAGGCTACCAAAAAGGTGGCGATTCCGTTCTTGATCATATGTATGGTTGTAAAATTAGACAAATTGCTCAGAAGAAGTTAACCACGCCAAAATGGACTTTAGCTGATCTGAAAACTATCGGGTTATCTTGTTCGCTGCCCAGTCCATAATTGATTGAAAAGATACCCATTTTAGAGTCGAATGAAATTCCGGCGCCAAACCCGTAGGGGGTATCCCTAAAATAGCTCGGACCCGAGCCTCGTTCAAGCCATCCCTGATCAAGGAAAAGGTAAAAATTGGAGTTTCTCTCAAGGATATATCTCATTTCAAATCTACCAATCACAAATGAGCTTGCCTTGATAGATTCTTCATCAAAACCTCTAATGGTAGACATGCCGCCTAATCGGGTGAGTTCGTTTTCGAACAAATCGCCTCCAAATATCCAACCTGACCGACAGCCCACTGCAGCAACAAGGCGACTAGCAATGGGCAAATAAATATTGCCGTTTAATTCACTTGAAAACTGAAGCGTTTGCAAATCCAAAGAATCATACAAGGCTTTTGGTAGATCAGTATTAATCTCGATTTTGCGATTTCCAGCGGAAGCCGACAACTCTACTGAATACCCTTTTCTTGGATTCAGTCTATAGTCTAAGGAAAACTTTCGTAAACCAACGCCATAAAGTGACTTGCTTATGTCTGCAAAAGGCGGCAGAACTGTTGTATTCTTGTATCTGGCTGTTGAGATAAGGGATGATTTCTTGTTCTTAAAAAACACCTTCAGGAAATTACCTCCATCCAAAAGGAATTGCAAGCCACCATCCAATTCAACATCCAAATAAGTGGTATCTTTCTTGTAGATGGCAATTCCTGCATCAACTCCAAAAGGTGAATCAAAAAGAAAAGGATAGCTAAATCGAGCTTTCAAATCCTGTGTTAATGGCGATGGTTGTCGCCAATTGAAATCAAGCAGCTCACCTCTTCCAAATGCGCTCAGTAACCTAATGCGAAGGTCAGCTGTCACCCTCGTTTTAGCATCAACATCGGTTTTAGCCGGTGGTTGAACACCGATTACTCCATCTGCCTGGCTAGCTTTTTTATCTTTAAGGTACAGAAATGTAACGCTTTTATCATTGGAGAAACCAACCGAGAAAGGTCTAATTTCAGTAACCATTGGGAGCTCCTTGATCCGGTCAGGCACCCTTCTAACAATACGCTCATCATATGGGTCGCCAGGAGAGATTGACAAATAACTTTGTAAATACCGCTTTGATAGCTTACAATCACCGGAAATCGAAACTGTATCCATGGTAATCAGGGGGCCTTTTTCGACTTGTAAAATACCAGATACTTTGTCGCCTTCGATTTTCAAATTGGAATAAAATACAGCGGCAAAAGGGTATCCGTTGTTCTCGTAATGAGCAAGTATTCTCTTATTGATTTGTTGTATGGCGCTGGGAGATATTTTGGAGCCCATAACGGAATGGGATTTTATACCAATGGAACCAGGAAGCTCATTCAGGTCATCATGTAATGCGATGCTCCCCCATGTGTATACTGGGCCCAGGTCAATGGAAACCTCAACTAAATTCTCCTGCTTTTTAAAGCCAAGAATCCTTGCTTCCAAGTACCCCTCATCCATAAAATGCGCAGACAACTTATTCGAAAGGATTGTCAATCCCAATGAGTCTGTTTGTATTCTTGAAAACTTGAATCCAATATTGAGTTCGCGACCAATAGAATCAACTAAAATAAGACGGTCCTGCGCTCTAAGGGTGTTAGATAAAAACAAAATACAAATCAGGGAGCAAAGTAGGCCCCTAATCAAATGCGGCAAGAGCAATTTTTTCTCAATTTTCATAGAGATTCCAATCGATGGGTTGCTGGCCCTGCGCCAATAGCAGCTGGTTGCTTTTTGAGAAATGTTGGCAACCAAAAAATCCTGCATAGGCAGATAATGGAGATGGATGTGCGGCCTCTAAAACATAGTGTTTGCTGGAATCAATCAAGGACTTCTTATTTCTCGCATATCTTCCCCAAAGCATAAAAACGAGACCAGACTTTTGTTGCGACAACTTTCCGATAACGGCATCAGTAAAACGCTCCCATCCTTTACCTTGGTGCGAACCTGCTTGTCCATCCACTACGGTTAATGTAGCGTTCAAGAGAAGAACACCTTGTTTGGCCCATTTTGAAAGATTTCCAGCTTGAGGTATGGGAAATCCCAAATCCGATTCTATTTCCTTGAATATATTCCTTAATGAAGGAGGGTGTGGAGTACCTTCCGGAACCGAAAAACAAAGCCCGTGTGCTTGTCCGAATCCATGGTAAGGATCTTGACCTAAGATAATCACCTTGACCTGGTTCCATGGAGTGGAATTGAATGCATTAAAAATCAATCTTCCGGGTGGATATATATGCTTGCCCAGCTTCTTTTCATCCAATAGGAATTTCTTGAGCTCAAGCATGTAGTCTGATCGGAACTCTGAGCTCAAAACACCTTTCCACCCCTCTTCCAAATCAGGCTCCCTGATAGCCTCCAAGTCTATTCGTGCTGTATTTTCCATCGACTCCTAAATTAACAATATAATATTCGTGAAAAGTGTCTTGGCATTAAACGCTGCTAGTCAGCGCATAAGAGCCAATGTTAATAAACAAGCGACTTTTCAACATGTGGCTGAAAAAACAAGTGGATTTTTGTTAATTTGCGGAGACCAATCGTTCATCAGGCGAAAAGCCCTCAACAACAAAATCCAAATTATGAAAAAACTTGCCTTTGTTCTATCAGTTGCAATGGTAATTGGCATCTTTTCGTCCTGCAAGCCCAAGGAGAAGTGTCCAGCATATGGAAAATATGTTCCATCTGAAAAGGCTGCCATACAAAAGGCATCTTGAACCGAACCAACTTATTGCTTAAGCCATCCTAGTGATGGCTTTTTTATTTCTCCTCGATTCCGTTAAAAACGAACGAAATATTTTGAACAACCTGTTCGCCCAAGCTCAATGCAACAGGGCAAGTATGTGCCGCCCTTTTTATCATTATCTTTTGTTTTTCATCGTATGTGATGCCCTCAGGAAAGATCATTTTTACATGAATTTCAGCAATTCGTCTTGGGTCAGAGGCCATGACCTTGGTAACTTCGGCAAGAGTTCCATCGATTACAAAACCGTGGCTATCAGCCAAGATACCCATGATGGTCATCATGCAGCTGGCCAGCGATGTGGAGGCCAGATCTGTAGGTGAAAATGAGGCTCCTCTGCCTTTGTTGTCAACTGGAGCATCGGTCACAATTTCAGTACCCGACGGTTTGTGCAGGGCTCGGGTCCTGAGCTCGCCCTCATAAGTCACTTCAATTGTATGCATAAGGCAAAACTAGCAACCAAACCGAGAAACCCCATCATCCATCCATCATTTTGTATCTTTGAGCTATGGTGCGGTTTTTGACCTTATACGCCCTTCTAATTCTGTTTTCTTGCCTGAGAGCATCTGCGCAAGTGAACCCCAATGAATATGTGGAGGAAAAGCCGCCATTGATGAAATATGAGTGGGGCTTCGGAGTACAACTGCATACATCAGGTTGGGGCATAGATTACAGAAGAGGTAAAAACATCACTGGGTATAAGAAAAGGATTTTCGAGGGCGAACTAGTGAATTTCAGGCACCCCAAGGAAATTCGATCAGTGAACCCCTACTTCGATAATGCCAAATCTTTTTTTTATGGCAAATTGAATTCCATTACTGTTGCCCGAGTTGGTACGGGGCGACAGCGGGTTCTTTATTCCAAAGCAGAAAAAGATGGGGTTGAAGTTCGTCTTCTTTATTCTGCGGGCGCATCGATTGCATTAGCCAAACCCATATATCTTTTTATTCTTTACCCGACTGGTTTTGAAGGAGAGTTTGAATTGATCGAAGAGAAATATGACCCAGATCGACATTATACCGACAACATCTACGGTAGAGCACCTTTCACCAGAGGTCTAAACGAAATAAAACCTTATCCTGGAGGCTATTTGAAAACAGGGCTCTCTTTCGAATACGGAACCTACACCAATAACATCCGTTGTCTCGAAGTTGGAGCTTGTCTAGATGTGTATTACCGCGAGGTTCCCATCATGGCACTTACTGAAAACAACGCAATATTCTTGAACTTTTACATCAACTGGCTGTTTGGCAAAAGATGGTAAACATGGAAGGAAATGGAACAGGGATGGCTGAAGCATCCAACGCAAGAAAACCCTCTTGGCTGAGAGTGAAACTACCCATCGGACATGAATACCGTAAAGTAAGGGATCTGGTTGACGGCCACAAGCTGCATACCATTTGCGAGAGTGGTAATTGTCCAAATATGGGTGAGTGTTGGGGTGCTGGAACAGCCACCTTCATGATACTGGGCAATGTTTGCACACGCTCGTGCGGATTTTGTGCTGTTGCCACAGGAAGGCCTTCGGCTGTTGACACCAAAGAACCCGACCGCGTAGCTGCATCTGTTCGACTGATGCAGGTCAAACACTGTGTTATCACCTCTGTTGACCGTGATGATCTCAAAGACGGAGGAGCATCAATCTGGGTTGCCACTATCCGTGCAATCAGAAGAGAATGCCCGGGAACCACTATGGAGACCCTCATACCCGACTTTCAAGGCCAATGGGAAAATCTACAACTGGTAATTGATGAAAAGCCTGAAGTGATCTCCCACAACCTGGAAACAGTTCGCAGATTAACCAAACAAGTGAGGATACAAGCCAAATATGATAGGAGCTTGGAAGTATTGAAAAGGATTGCAGATTCAGGTGTCAATGCAAAATCTGGCATAATGTTGGGCTTGGGCGAATCAAAAGAAGAAACCTTGGAATCTATGCAAGACCTAAGGACGGCAGGTGTATCCATTCTGACACTTGGCCAATATCTTCAACCCACCAAGGACCATTTGCCGGTAGCCGAATACATCCACCCCGATACCTTTGAAGAGTTCAAAGTGGATGGATTGAAAATGGGCTTCAAATATGTTGAGAGCGGCCCGCTCGTCCGATCATCCTACCATGCTGAGAGGCATATCCTAAAATCAGATGGATAATAAAATCAAGGTTGCAATCAATGGCTTCGGACGAATAGGCCGGGTTACTTTCAAAAATCTCATTGAAAGATCCGACATAGAAGTGGTAGCGATAAACGACCTATCGGATACGCACACGCTCGCCCATCTTTTGAAGTATGATTCGGTTCACGGTAGGTTCAACGGTTCCGTAGAAGCCCATGATGGCCTAATTTCCGTGAATGGACTAAAAGTACCTGTCTTCTCTGCAAAGGACCCCGGAACCCTTCCCTGGTCGAGCCTGAAAGTGGATGTTGCCTTGGAATGTACCGGTAAATTCACTGATACAAAAGGAGCAGGTTTGCATTTAAATGCTGGAGCCAAAAGGGTCATCCTTTCTGCACCATCCAAGGATCCCATGAAAACCGTTGTATTGGGAGTTAACGATCATTTATTGAACAAAGAGGACCGTATCATTTCGAATGCATCATGCACCACGAATAATGCGGCACCCATGATCAAGATATTGGATGAGCATCTCGGAGTCGACAGCGCGTATGTTACCACTGTGCATGCCTACACTGGTGATCAAAATCTGCATGATGCGCCGCACAAAGACCTGAGGAGGGCTCGGGCTGCTGCCATGTCTATCATTCCAACCACTACTGGCGCTGCCAAAGCGATTACTGAAGTGTTTCCCCATTTGAAAGGTCATGTGGGTGGTGCCGGAATCCGTGTTCCTGTCCCAGATGGATCCTTAACCGACATTACTTGCGTAGTTAGAAATCCGAAAAAAGCTGAAGAGGTAAACACTTTATTTTTGGAAGCAGCAAAGGGACCTATGAAGGGGATTTTAGAGTATACCGAAGACCCCGTAGTTTCCATCGACATCGTAGGAAATCCCAATTCATGCATTTTTGACTCTGGCTTGACTTCCGTGATTGGCAATATGGTCAAAGTCGTGGGTTGGTACGACAATGAATCCGGTTACTCTGCAAGGCTCACCGACCTGATCATCAGACTCTCATTGCTTTAGAAAATATAATAATAGCCTCGGCTTTCCGTTACTTTTATTCACAAAAGACTGTTGAAACACCCACAGGGTGCAATTCCCGCCCCTTAAGGCATATTGATAACTTTAGGGGTTTAAACATACCCCAATGGCAGGCAAAGGAAATAGGCTTCGAGAATCGATTCCAGTAGAAATTGAAGAATCGGTCGTAGAAGAAGCACCCGTTAAAGAGGCCAAAGTCCGTTCTCCCAAGAAGGAGAAGGAGAAAAAACCAAAGGATAAGGCTGGCGACAGCATCCCCGTTTTTTCAAAAGTATTCTACCTCATCGGAGACAGGAAATTCCAGAAGTTTTGCGGTTTGTTTTTGCTATTGACCTCTGTTATCATGTTGTTTTCCTTCGTGTCTTTCTTTTTCACTTGGAGAATGGACATGGACAAAGTGAGTGGCCCGTTGTTCGAGTTATTCGGCAGACAAGACATTCGGGTAGAAAACTGGTTGGGCAAGATTGGAGCTGTTATGTCCCATTATTTCGTTCAGCGATGGTTTGGCCTGGCAGCCTTTGCTCTTCCTTTCATTGCATTTCTTGGCGGTTTTAAAATTTTGTTTAAAGTCGACCTATTACCAATGGGTAAAACCATTCGATATGCCTTCTTCGGCTTTGTTTTCACTGCAGCCTTGTTTGGATACATTTTTTACTCCAATAGCGAATGGTTGTTTACAGCAGGTGCATTCGGCTATGGGATCAACACCTGGCTGATTTCGATGCTAGGAAATCTAGGTGCTGGAATGACCATTGGATTTTCGGCTCTTGTATTCACCGTGATCACCTTTGGCCTTGAATTTCGATTGCCTAAGTTCCCTGAAAAAACAAACTCTATTCCAGATGATGTTGATCTGGAATTGGAAACTGAAGCCGTGCCTCAACCTATTTCGGGCAACAAACTCCGAGAGGAAACCAATACGCCAAACAATGTTGTTGAGCTTGACTTGAATGATGCACTGGACTCTAATGAAGCCGAATTGGATTTCTCGGACTCCATCCCAATCGCAGAGCCCGAGTTCGAACCGGTTACAACTTTAGTTGAAACTCCAGAAATTAGCAACGACAATGGACCTGTGCTTTCCATTGAATCCGTTACAGTGCCAGAAGAAGAAATTGAGGTTTCGGATTTGCCAGAGACCGAAGTTTTAGGAGAGTATGATCCAAAACTGGACCTCTCCTCCTACCGCTTTCCAACGATAGATTTGCTCGAAAACCACGGCTCTAATAAAAGCCAGCTCAGCATGGATGAGCTCAAGGCGGAGTTGGAAATGAATAAAAACCGTATTGTAGACACTCTTAAAAACTACAATATTGCGATTGATAAAATCAAGGCAACGGTTGGTCCTACCGTGACTCTTTTCGAAATCATTCCACAAGCAGGTGTCAGAATTTCCAAAATAAAAAATCTTGAAGACGACATCGCGCTCAGCTTATCCGCTTTAGGTATCAGGATCATCGCCCCCATCCCTGGTAAAGGTACCATTGGCATTGAAGTCCCCAATCAAAATCCAGAGGTGGTTTCCATGCGCTCGGTTATTTCATCTGAGAAATTTCAGAATTGTGAATTTGATTTGCCTATTGGATTGGGACGAACTATTTCCAATGAAGTGTTCATTGCTGATTTGGCCAAAATGCCCCACTTGCTGATGGCAGGTGCCACTGGTCAAGGTAAATCGGTTGGATTGAACGCCGTTTTAGTTTCCTTGCTCTACAAGAAACATCCATCACAAGTAAAGTTCGTACTGGTTGATCCCAAAAAGGTGGAGTTAACACTTTTCAAAACGATTGAACGACATTTTCTCGCGAAGCTTCCTGGTGAGGAGGAGGCCATCATCACGGATACCCGTAAGGTGGTGAACACTTTGAATTCGCTTTGTATCGAGATGGATCAGCGCTACGAGTTGCTGAAGGATGCTGCGGTAAGAAATATCCGCGAGTATAATGCCAAGTTTGTCAGTAGGCGTTTGAACCCGAATAACGGGCATCGCTTCCTACCTTTCATAGTGCTTGTAATTGATGAGTTTGCTGATTTGATCATGACTGCGGGCAAAGAGGTGGAGACTCCTATTGCCAGATTAGCTCAACTTGCGAGAGCCATAGGTATACACTTGATCATTGCTACGCAAAGGCCATCGGTAAACATAATCACGGGAACAATCAAAGCAAACTTCCCTGCACGATTGGCCTTCAGAGTTACTTCCAAAATTGACTCCAGAACCATTCTGGATGCCGGAGGAGCCGAGCAATTGATAGGCAGAGGAGACATGTTGCTTTCTACCGGAGCAGATCTGATTCGTTTGCAATGCGCCTTTGTAGACACTCCTGAAGTAGATAGCATTACCGAGTTTATCGGAAGCCAGAGAGGTTATCCCGATGCCTTTTTATTGCCCGAATATGTTGGTGAAGGTGAAGGAGGCGGTTCTGGCGAGCTGGATGCAGCAGATAGAGATCCACTGTTTGAGGAAGCTGCGAGGATGGTGGTGCAATTTCAACAAGGCTCGGCATCCCTACTTCAGAGAAGGCTCAAATTGGGATACAACAGAGCTGGCAGACTTATCGATCAATTGGAGGCTGCCGGAGTTATTGGTCCCTTCGAAGGCAGCAAGGCTAGAGAGGTGAAAATCAAGGACCCTATGTCTTTGGAACAGTTTTTGAGTTCGGGCAAATAGCTCTAACTTTGTAACCCATTTCTGTTCCATGAAAAAAGTAGTTTCTGCCCTTGGCGCACTTATTTTGTTAACTTCCACTTTGTACGCACAAAGCATTAAAGACCCTAAAGCACAGGAGATTCTGAAGGGGGTGAGTGCTAAGTTCAAAGCCACCAAATCCCTTACAGCGTCATTTAAGGTCACAACCCTTGATCAAAAGACGAAAAAAACCGACCAACGGGCAGGCAATATTGTCCTCAAAGGGAATAAGTACAAGTTGATGTTGGCCGGTCAGGAAATTTATAGTGACGGTACCACCTCATGGACATATCTTAAAGAGGCTAATGAGGTTCAGATAGGTGCAGCCGATGAAAAAAGCAATGGCATCTCCCCTACCAATATATTTACCATTTATGAAAAAGGATTCTCTTCAAAATATGTGGGAGAAACAAAAATGGACAATGTACCAGTGCATCATATCGAGTTGGTTCCTGATGATCAGAAGAAATCTTATTTTAAGATACAGGTTTTCATAAACAAGGCCGATAAGTTCATTACTCAAGCTAAGGTGTTTGAAAAGAACGGCTCAATTATCACTTATACTGTAGAAAAACTCAAGTTGAATGTGGAGGCTGCCGATAACCTTTTCGTTTTTGACAAGGCCAAATATCCGGGCATTGAAGTTGTTGACCTTCGATAAAAAAGAAAAGCCGCTTATCCAGCGGCTTTTCTTTTAAGTATTTACTTTATCGAACCAGTGCCACATGACCATACTTGTGGAAACGCTTTCCGAAAACATCGGTGATATAGGCGTCATAAACATAAACATCCTCTTGGGCTCTGTTACCATCCTTCATATAGGTGCCGTCCCATCCTTTCTCCATGTCGTTGGTGGTAAAAATACGCTCACCCCATCTGTTGTAGATATCCAGTACAACATTTACAATTCCAAGACCTGAGATATTGAAGTAGTCGTTAGTGCCATCACCATTAGGAGTGAAGCCTGTTGGGATGAAGACCGTTACTTCTGGCTCGATACGAATTACCTGAACTGCGGTGTCTCTACAACCAAAGTTATTGGCAACAACCAGGACGATGGAATAAGAACCTGTGTCCGCATAGGTATGTGTAGGCTCGAATAGTGGAGATATTCCACCATCACCAAAAGTCCAATTGTAGTAGCTTCCGCCTTGAGATAGGTTATCGAGTGTGATAGTAGGATTGAAAATGGTCGTATTGGTCGGTGTAGCGTTAAAATCAGCTATTGGATTCGGGTAAACGGTTATGATGCTGTTTTGAGTGATAGAGGCCGTACAACCCATATCGCTAGTAATTGCTAGCGTCACATTGTATGTTCCAGGCTGTGTAAATATGTTGGTGGGGTTTTGCATTGCTGATTGCATTCCGTAACCGAAATTCCATTGCCACTGTGTAATTGCTCCACTGCTGATTGTAGAGGCATCAGTGAAATCAACCCTCAATGGACCGCATCCAGCAGGATTATCATAAATGAAATCAGGTACTGGATTTGGATATACTGTCAGTGGTTGAGTAACAGTATCTCTACAGCCATGATTGCTCACACCAACCAAAGTCACATCGAAAGTGCCTGGATTGGTATACGCATGGCTTGGATTCATTGTATAGGTAAAGGGAGATCCATCGCCGAATGTCCATGAATGACTGCTAATGGTTCCATTGGCAACAGTACTGTTATTTTGGAAACCGATCATTGTACCTGCACAACCGTTATTGGAAGTAAACGACATCTCTGGAGCTGGATGAATCAAGAGCGCCATGGAAGTGCTGTCCACACAACCGTTACCATTAGTCATGGCCAGAGAAATATCGTAAGTGCCCCAAGTTGCAAACTGATGGCTAGGGTTTTGGCTGTTTGATGTCGTTCCATCACCAAAACTCCAAGCAAATTGATAAATAGCCGAATCACCAGGGGCCTGAACATATCCAAACTGAGCCTCCTCATATTCGCACACATCTGAAGTGGTGATAACAGGTACTGGGAGTGAATAAATGGTAACAGGAGATGTAATGGTGTTAGAGCATCCCAAAGAAGAAGTGATTTGTAGCGTAACATTATATGTACCGGCAGATGCATAGATATGAGCAGGACTTGCCATAAGCGATGTTTGACCGTCTCCAAGTTGCCAATTCCAATATCCAATGGTACCATCATTGCTTGTAGATTGATCGATGAAGTTGACTAATTTACCCTCACAAGCGTTATTGGATCCAAAAGATGCCACAGGTAATTCATAAACTTCAAATGATTTGGTGGCTTGACCAACGCAACCTTGTGGTGATGTGGACACCAGCGTTACCTGATAAACACCTGGACTTGCATATTGGTGGCTAACATTAGATCCAGTTGCGGTAGTGTTATCTCCGAAATCCCACGAATTGGCCAACGATCCACCTCCAAGGATGGTGGATTGATCATAGAATAGATTGGTTGATCCAAAGCAAACATCGGAACCAGCAAATTCAGAGACAGGAATAGGAAATACATTAATAGTTCTAGAGGTTGAGTCCACGCAACCATTGTCGCTAGTAACCCTCAATCCAACAACATAACTACCTGGAGCCAAATAATTGTGGGTTGGGTTTTGTTGATTGGAAACCGAACCATCGCCGAAAGTCCACTCCCAGTTAGAAATGGTTCCAGAAGGAATAACCGACAAATCAGTCAATTGAGTCTGATTACCAAAGCAAGTTCCATTGTTATTGAAATCCGCATTGGGCAATACATTCACTACTGTTGGAATTTGAAATGAATCGACGCAGCCGAAGTCGGAAGTAACCACCAACAATGTATTATAGGTTCCAGGTGCGGCATAAGCATGCGTGGGAGAAACTGCATTGGAGGATGCGTTGTCGCCGAAATTCCAATAGTTGGATACGATTGTTCCCAAAGAAATCGTGGATTGGTTGCTGAACTGAGTACCCTCTCCGGAACAAACAGGCACCACTGAACCCATCGCCCTTGGATTGGGATAAATAGTTATCGGTAGAGATAATGATTCAGAACAACCTTGATTGGATACAGCACTTAAAGAAACATTATAGGTTAAGGGTGTCCCGTAAGTATAAACTGGAGCCTGTAGGCTGGAGAGCGAGCCATCACCAAAATTCCATGACCAAGTATTTATAGTGCCAGTTGATATGGTACTGTTATTGTTGAATTGAACCTGGTTGCCCTCGCAAACATCATTCATACTGAATACGATTTCAGGCTTAGGATGAACAACCACACCGCTAGAGTAATTTGCTGCACATCCATGGATAGTGGAAACAGCTAATGTAACTGGCCAAAATCCAGCAGATGCGTAAAGATGCTGTGGATTCTGTGATTGGGAAGATTGTCCATCACCAAAATTCCAATCCCAGGCATTCAGTGCGCCATCAACAGAAGAAGAACCATCAGCGAAATTCACTGCAATGCCCTCACAAACTGCCGAAGCGTTGAACATTGCATTAGGAAGTTGATAAACGGAAACCGGTTGACTAACTGATGAAACGCATCCCATAGCTGATTGAGCGGTGAGGGTGATATTATAATTTCCAGCAGCAGCGTAAATATGATTGGGATTTTGAAGTGCCGAAAAAGAGGCGTCTCCGAAATTCCAATTCCAAGTCATAATGGAGCCATTACTTATAGTAGAGTTGTTGCTTACAGATGTTTGAGTGCCCAAACATGCGCTATTTGCGGTAAACGAAAGTTGTGGGAGTGGATTTACAAAAACATTTGAAACGAAGGAAGATGAACATCCTGCGGGATCGGAAACAGTTACAGTATAGCTTCCTGAATTAGAAACACTGATGGTTTGAGCAGTGGAACCATTAGACCATTGATAAACCGCGCCTGGATTACCAGCATCCAACACCGTAGTCTGTCCATCGCAAAGATTCACATTGGTAGGATTGGTTGTCAAATTGGTGCCTCCGAGCGTAACCACAGCTGTACCAGTAGTCAAACAACCGAATGAGTTAATCACCTCCACATCATAATTACCAGAATCGGAAACAACGATGGCCTGAGTGGTTTCACCACCTGGGAACCAAAGATATGTGCTGCCCGGATTTCCAGCATCAAGAACTGTTGTATTTCCAACACAAAGCAATTGAGGTGAGAAGTTTACAACGGGAACCGGATTTACAAACACCGTCATGGCATCTGAAGATGAACATCCGTTTGCATCAGTTACGGTCACACCATAGGTTGTTTGAGTTGTTGGTGTCACGAATATGGTAGCCGTATTTTGACCACCTGGCGACCAAGAGTAAGAAACGCCTCCAGTTGCTGTGAGAGTAGCAGTACCACCAGAGCATACTGAAGTATCGGATCCGGCACTAGCCAAAGGAAGCGGATTAACCGTAACTACAATGGTATCTCGGTTAATACAACCTTGAACGGATGTAACGGTGTAAACATAAGTGGTGGTTACAAGTGGAGAAACCGTTATAGATGTCGTATTAGCGTTTCCTGGATTCCAATTTACTGAAGGCGCTGCATTACCAATCAATGTGATGGATTTGCCAAGACATACTGATGTATCTGCACCAGCAATGGCGATTGGAAGCGGATTTACAAAGACCATTACTGAATCGGTATCCGTACATCCATTGATGTCGGTTACTGTAACATAGTAATTCTGTGTTGATGTGGGAGTTACTTGAATGTTCTGAGAGGTAGATCCGTTGCTCCACTGATAGGAAACACCTCCGGAAGCAGTTAAGTTAGCCGTTTGTCCGACACAAATGGTTGCATTGGGACCAGCATTCGCAACTGGTAACGGAAATACAGTGAATGGTTGAGAAATAGTGTCAATACATCCGTGCGATGTAGTTCCAATCAATGTGATGTTATAGGTTCCTGGGTTGGTGTAAAGGTGGCTTGGGTTCGCAGAGTTATCTGTTGTGCCATCCCCAAAATCCCAAAACCAACTGTTTATGGCACCATTGAAAGTACTTGAAGTATTGGTAATAGTGGCCATAGTGCCAAGACAAACACCCGATGATTGAGTTGTAAATGCCAGGTCTGGGATGGGATAAATATGAATGTTGCGTGGGCGTACATCTGTACAACCTCCAACCGTTGTAATGGTTAGAGTCACCACATGCATTCCAGGAGTAGAAAATGCATGAGTCGGATTTTGCTGTGTGGAAGTAGTGCCATCGCCAAAATCCCAGTCCCATCCGATGATATTTCCCATCTGCGTAAACGACTGATCATTGAACTGAATTGGTTCGTTAACGCATCCGAAATTATAGCTGAAATTGGCTTGAGGCAATGGATACACATTGAATGTACGCATGGCGGTATCTGTACATCCAACTGCACTGGTTACTGTCAGAATTACGGTATAGGAACCATGTGTATTGTAAGTATGAACGGGGTTCTGTTGCTGCGAAATGTTACCATCTCCGAAGTTCCAGCTCCACCCTACTATGGATCCGGATGTGATAGTTGAAATATCGATAAACTGCAATGGCTCCAAAATACAAATATCGTTTGGAGTAAAGTTGGCTTGTGGCAGTGGGTTCACATTAACCGTTGTATTCAATATACCGGAACAACCATTTGCATCAGTAATGATTACCGAATAGTTACCGCCCGAGTTGACTGTTATAGATTGGGTTGTTGCACCCGTGTTCCACAGATAGGAACTTCCTGGATTACCGGCGTTCAGCGTAGTGCTGCCACCAGCACAGAATGATGCATTTTGTAATGAATTTGAGAATGAACCGCCTTGGCTTACTACTGCAGTAGCAATTGTGGAGCAACCTTGGGTATTGGTTACCGTGACCGTATAGGTACCAGCTGCATTTACGGTTATAGACTGGCTATTTTGACCATTGGACCACTGATAGGTTGAACCAGGATTTCCAGCGTTTAGGATAGCGGAACCACCTGGACAAACGAAGGTACTTGCCAGGTTTACTTGGGGTAGCTGATTTACCGTAATGGTTGAAAAGGATGTGGAGCTACATCCAAACGCATCTGTTCCGGTTACCGCATACGATGTTGAAGATGTTGGTGAAACGGTAACGGTTGAAGCGGTAGAGCCTAGAGGGCTCCACAAATAGGTTGATGCACCTGAAGCAGTGATAGTGGCTGATTGACCCAAGCAAATGGAACGGTCGGGTGTAACAACGATGACTGGTAAAGGTCTAACGGTTACAACAGCATTGGATGATGCTGTGCAGCCAGTGATGTCTGTAACTGTAACCGTATATGTTGTGGTCGTGGTAGGGGTTACAGTGATGGACGAAGTGGTTTGTCCATTAGACCAAGCATAGGTATTGCCCCCGGATGCAAACAATGTGGCTGAAGCACCCAGACAAACTGCCTGTGGAGTGCCTGCCGAAGCCACAGGTGTTGGATTTACAGCAAGATTCTGTGTGATGGTGGCTGTACAACCAGCGCTATTGGTTATGGTGAGGCTTACTGGATAATTTCCAGCATTTGGAAATGTAATTATTGGATTTGCGGCTGTGGATGTTTGACCATTGCCAAAATTCCAAGAATAGGATGTTATGGAACCAACTCCAGCTGTTGATGTGTTGTTGAAAGTGATAGCACTACCCTGACAAGCTAAAGCACTGCTTGTAAATGAAGGAACGGGCAGTGGATTGATATTAACAGGAACCGTTCTTATCGCGGTACACCCATTGGAGGCAGTAACAAGTAAGCTTATATTATAAGCACCGGCATTCGAATAGGTAACAGAGGGATTTTGTTGCGTTGATGTAGTTCCATTACCGAAACTCCAAGACCATGTGGACCCCGCAACAGGTGTTGATGTGTTATTCATGGTAATAGTTGAACCTGCACAAGCGGACGGAGCTGTAAACTGAGCAACGGGTGGTGTGTTGATGGTTACTTGAGCCGTTGCTGTATCCACACAACCATTAGAGGCAGTAGCAATCAAAGTAACAGTATATGTTCCGGCAGAAGGAAAATTGAAGCTTGGGTTCTGTTGATTGGACGATCCTAGGCCTGCGAAGTTCCAACTCCATGTTGTGATAGTACCAACCGATGTTGTGGATTGGTTGGTAAACTGAAGTGCGGTTCCTGCACAACCGTTTGGGGCTGTGAATGCGGCACTCACGGTGTTGTTGTTATTTACAACAACCGTATCCGTTCCGGTACAAGTACCATCATTTACGGTAACTATATAAGTGCCAGGTCCAACATTGATGGACTGTGTATTAGCCCCATTGCTCCATTGATAGGTGTAGTTTCCTGAACCCATCGAAGCATTTGCTGTGAGGGTTGTTTGTCCGCCACAATTAACAGTTTGATCTGGTCCAGCGTTTACAACAACACCGTTAACTGTTATACAATAAGAATATACTTGTTGTCCGTTCATGGGACATGCATCGTCGCGAACGGTTACTGTGAAACAATATGGATTGTTGGAGATGTCTGCTGCAGTTGGAGTCCAACAGAAGGTACCCGTGGGACGACTGCCTGCGGAAGTGGTGAATGTAGCATTGGGGATACTACCATCCCAATTCACTGACACATTCTGACCAGCATCCGGGTCGAAAGAGTTGATATTGAAACAAAGTTGTTGTCCGGCGCATACTGAAGCGCTGAAATTGTTAGTTCCGTTGATACCACTTAGGGAAGGCAGATTATTTCCGCAGTTCAAAACAGTAACCTGGATATCTCTTTCAACTGAACCGATCAGTACTCCATTACGATATTCACGAACCAAAACCGCCATAACGGTTACCTGCAAGGCGGTTGGTGTCATACAGATATCACCAGTACTGTTGTTGAAGTTGACTGCAGGACTAGAAGCCAAAGGGCTAGTTGCAGAGTAAGGTGCGTTGTATTGCACTGTTGAATTCGCATTTTGATAAGGAGTAATCAAGGAATATACCAAGGAATCACCATCCACATCGGTTGCACCGTGGTTGAAGCAGAATTCTTGTCCTAGGCATGCAAATGGAACGGGCTTATTGGAGAATGTTGGAGAGTTATTGCACAATCCGTTCTGGTTATTCAGAGTTGCATATATATAAAAGGTGTTATTCGATGGGTTAGCGATATTGGTGATGGCAGCATTTCTACAACAAAGTTGGTAGCTCATCACCCAGTCACTGCACTGCATAGGTAAGGTTACTATGCCTTCATATACCCATTCCTGAATACCGGTAAATACCCCTCCTTGACAAGTAGAGACAGCGGAGGTACATAGTGGTGTAACCTCCTGCCCTGTTCCGGGGATGGGCAAACAATTGACCGATAGGTTACGGTTGCAGGATGCAGAACGGATATTAACCGTTGCACTCGTTGGAGCCGCAATCCCAATACAATCCCTGTAAAAGGAGACCCTTACTTTGTAGGTGTTTCCACCTAAGCACTCATAGGTTAAATCAGCACCCATTGAATGGCTCGCTTGGGAACTGACCGGGTTCAGCAGCATCATGCCGAGTACGGCAATAGACACCTGAAATGTTTTCTGTAATAACTTGATCATCGCACTAGGTTTTAATCGTTTCAGTCGCTCAATGACTTCACACTAATGTACTGGCGCTCTATACCTATAAAGTGATGAAAAGGTTACCCCATTCCAATTGTAAGAACTGTATGAAAATGGGCTTGTTTCGGATTATTATTAGTGCGCAAATGACTGATATTCTGATTTTTAAATAAAAACAATGAGCTTAAAAAGCATTAAAAGAGCATCAATTGGTGTAAGAAATCAGGTCATTTTGTCCAATTTTCAACTTTATTTTCAAAAGAAGGGTGCAAAAACAACAAAACCTGCCATAGGCAGGTTATAATCGAATTTAAATAACTGAATATCAGTTTTTCTTGTCCAAAGTAAACACCCTTGATATGTTAAAACCGAAGTGTATATCGCCTTTGCTCCATTTACCGGTATTTTCTGTTAAGAAGGTTTTTTCGGTCATAGCAGGGGCATTGGTGAAATGAAGTTGAAAGACATGGCCTCCAGTTTCTATATCAAAGCCCAGTGATAAAGGATTGGTTATACCTAAGGATTCATCAAACTGGCTAGGTAGTCCGTAGAAATAATCCACTGTAAGGGCAATTCTTTTGGTAAACTTGATGCGGGAACCTATTTCGAGATGATAAGTGTCGTGGTTTTCCTTTTTGGTTGCAACGATGTTCCGGTGTACCATCATTGGAGCAATTTGTAGGGAAAAAACATCAGAAAATTTCCGACCAACAATAACTTGATGATAATAGCCGTACCGAGATGATTCATAGTTTTCACGGCTGGGATCAGACCATTTCATTGCGTTTCTGGTTATTCCCGAAACCAGGATAACAGAAACAGGAATGTTTTTGGAACCTCGACTTTGCCAAATGGCACGATATTTCAAATATCCATCCACCTCTTTGTAGAGTGAACTTCGTCCAATCCCAACAGTGATTCGATCTGTAATACCATAGTCCAAGCCAAGCCTAATGGTGGCGGCATCCAGTCCGAAAGCTTCATAGCTTCCTCCTTTAAGGCTTCCAAAGCGATGCATGATACGAAAGTCCAAGACTCCTCCCGCCACATGTTCGATAGATTGGGATCCTATGACTCTGGTTGATTTGAAAGCGTTTTTAACTCTCTCGACTTCTTCTTTTTCCTCACCTAATAATCCGAGTAAGTCATCCTGTGCTGCTGAAGGAGTAGAAAGGAAAAGGGTCGCAAATGAAAGCGACCCGATTAACATATATTTTAAGTTCATTCCAGTTTTATTTGGCTAATGGCTCCAAATTTACATCAACAGTTACTTTTATTTTGTCGGCGATCTTAGAAGTATATGCTTTTTCTACTTTGATATTATAATCCGCAAGAGCGACCATAAACTCGGATTTACCGGATACTTTTCCACCTTTGACGATGAAAGTACCGGATGCGTTTATATCCTTGGTTACTCCGTGGATGGTCATTTTTCCAGTCACCTTAACGGGATAAGCTCCATCAACAGTCCACTTAACTGACGCTGCATTTTCGATATTCCCTTTGAATGTAGATTTTGGAAACTTTTCCGACTCAAGATAATTTTCGTTAAAATGCTCTTTCATCAGCTCTTTTTCAAATTCGAAGGCTCTCATTAACATGGTAAATTCCATTTGTCCGGATGATGGATCGACCACACAAGTAACTTTTTTATTGGTTGCCTCAAAATCCTCAAGAGCAGCTTTTGAATAAAATGAGATGCTTCCATCCCTCGTAAAGTATTTGGTCTGGGAAAAGGAGGCCCCAGATACTAAAATCAATAAAGCTGCAAGCATCAATGGTTTGACTGGATTCATTTTGATTGGTTTTTAAATAATTAGAGAATAATACAACGAACCATGACCACATCGGATAGAAGTCCAGAGCATTCGCCACGAATATTGATATCCTGACCTTCTTTAAGCGAATTTAATTTATTGTGGTGGGTAGAATCTATTGCACAATCTATGCCAAAAAGCATATCATTGGTTTCAAGTAATAACGACTTATTTGGACCATCCGTAGACATGGATTTGATTTTACCAAAAACCTCTATGACCTGACCCGAGTAACACGAATCGGCATAGGGCTGCTGATTGGAATAGGCATCAAAAAGCTCTACTGCTGACAAGCGGCTTTTACACACAGCTTCTGTCATATCAATCACGGGCTTATTAACCCATTTGAAGAAAAAAAAGCCTCCCAGAACAATCAAAAAAACAATAAACCAAAATACATATTTCTTTTTCATGACTAAAATTTAATTGTTTGAGGCTCCTGCATCAGCCCATGCTTTTAGTTTGTTGATATCACAGTCTGAGAGCACAGGAGATGAGGAGGGCATTCGATCAGCACCAGATACAAACCTATTCTGCTGAACTAGTGATAAAATACTTTCATAATTATCCAAAACAACTCCCTGACCTGCGGTTGCGGGTGCGGCATGACAACTAAGGCATCCATTTGATTCCAACATCGGTACAACAGTTCCACTATAAGTTACATTACTAGTTTCACAGCCTACACCATATAATTCTTCCTCCACATCATAGTAACATCCACCCATTGTTAAAACGAAAAACATAAGAAATAAAAAAAGTGACATTGTTTTCATAACAATATTAGTTATATGGATTTCCTGCCTGGATCCACTTTTCAACCATACGAATCTCACAATCTGATAATTTCCCAGTTGGTGGAGGTGGCATTGGTTTTGCCGGACCTGTTTGTTTAAGAGCCTGCAGAAGCTTACCATTGTTGATTACAATGTTTATACCATTGGCATTCGACAAGTTGACACCTCCTGAGGAGTTGCTGCCTGAGTGACATCCTACACAGTTTTTATCCAATAATGGCTTAACGGATGCAGTATAAGTTATGGTATTCGTATCGCAGATAGACTCACATGTAGTGTTTTTAGCACCCTGTGAAATCCAATTACTAATTAAGTCTATTTGTTGTTGTGTTAAGGGTGTTTCCCCCTGTGGAGGCATCTCGCCTTTAATCAGCACCTCGTATAAATCACTTTCATCAGGATTCCCGGGCGACACTTCACCTGTGGCTAAAATATTGGCATAGTCAGTGAGAATGACCCCATCAGCGGAGGATACAGAGTTGTGACACCCAGACTGGGAACAATTGGAAACGAGTAGTGGGAGGATTTCCTTTTCAAAACAAACCTCTGGAGCCGATGGCTTGGGTACCTCGTGCTTGCAAGACAAAATTGCAAGCATGATCGAGAGAATGAGGAATTGGCGCATCGAGAATGTGTGGATTGCTTGATTAATTTGCAAATTTAGAAAACTGGCATGAAAATATGTCTAAACACAATAGTGATGATTTCGGTTCAAATCAACCTGAATTACAATCTTTTAGCAAGTATGAGATAAGTCCCCATGTACAGAACGAAAGAATATGGAAAAAATTATTTGATCAGTACTGATTATCATTGTGATCAGATTGAGTTCGAAATTGGAAAAGAAACACATAGACACCTTGGATTTCCTTAGGGGGATTGCCGCCCTTAGTGTTGTCTTGTTTCATTTTTCTAACTCCACCCTTCCAACCATTAAACCAAATCCATTAGGTGATTTTTTCTCGTTGGGCAATCTTGGAGTGCAAGTGTTTTTTGTGATTTCCGGCTTTGTTATTCCTTACTCGATGTATCAGTCGGGCTATACATTACCAAATGCGTTTCGATTCTTAGCAAAAAGAATGGTGCGTTTGGGTCCACCCTCTTGGATTGCTATGGCGCTCATGGCCATAATTTACTACGGAGCCATTCAATTAAACGGAAAACCAATTGAGGGTATGGATTGGCCCGGAAATGATTGGACTGCCATTCTTGGAAATATGTTTTACGCTTACGCTTCGGCTGGTATTGGCACATTCTACAGCGTATTGTGGACATTGGAAGTAGAACTTCAATACTATTTACTCATTGCTTTTTTGCTGCCTCTGTTGGTAGCCCCACAACAAAAAGCAGAAATAATCCTTTTGATTTTAGCCGCTGTTGCACTCACTTTTTTTCTGAATGACTCAAACATTATTTTCTTTAAATACAACTCCCTGTTCATCATGGGCATTCTTGTGTTTTTATTCAAGATTGGAAAAATCGATCGGAAATTAATGAGCATAGCCTGTTGTGTTATTGTAGCAGTATGCCATGCGCAATTGGGGTACCTATCCGCCTCCTCGGGAGCAATCACACTTCTGATCATCACCTTTGTGAATTTCAAAAACGGGGTTGCTCAATGGCTTGGAATGATATCCTATTCTCTTTACATTACCCATCACTTTGCAGGTATTTCAACTGAATTCATTGTTAAGAAATTCCTCTTTACATCAGATACTGATTCCAGCAAAGTATTATTGTTGTTTCTTTACACAGCTATTGCTTTGACATTCGCACACTTTTTTTACAAATGGGTCGAAAAGCCTTTTATTCGCTTGGCATCAAAAATCAAATTCAAGGAAAAGGCGGTTAATCGGGGTTGACTTAAAAAGCTCTACTTTTTAATTTTGCATAGCAAATCTCTTCAACCATGGGAAAAGGCGACATCAAATCCAAGAAAGGCAAAATTTGGAAAGGTAGCTATGGCAAGAAACGTCCAGCCAGGCCAGCTAAAAAGTCTACTGCTAGCAAATAACCTTTCACTAAATAGTTTTCAAGCCACTTAGTTTACATAACCAACTGAGGTGGCCGGAGTGCATGTTCTCATGTCGTATTGCGTGAATGAGCGCAGAACGGTTGGTTCCTTCATTCAAGAAGACAAAACCTGTTTTATTGGGTTCGTCAAGCGCCACATCTGAAAATGATCTGATGTGTTCCAATGATTTTTCATGGACCTCGTTCAAAACCTGTTTGACCTCATCAAACGGTGGACATTCGTCGGGCTTGGGTGGTTGTACACCCATCCCAAACAGTTTGGCCCATGAAAAGCGTACAGCTTCGCCACCGGTTGATCTTAAAACCAAGTAGTTTTCAGTAACAGCCAAATGGGCCATAATCCAGAAAGCACTATTAAACTCTGTGCCATCAACTAAAAATCGTTTGTGCACATCGGCTTGATCATTCAGTTGGTTGTAGATACTCCAAGTAAGCTTGCGAGTGTCGTCCAATATGTATGCAATGGTTTGAGATTCGTTTTTCATGGCTAATCACTTATGATGGGAACCGCTGTCATCATGCACATGCTCCAAGGCTCCTTCCCATTTGCTAACAGCAGAGGTGGCTAAAGCATTACCCACCACATTGGTGGTAGACCTGAACATATCACAAAAATGGTCGATGGGCAGAATCAGGGCAATTCCTTCAGGCGGGATACCGAACATGGCACAAGTTGCGGTTACCACAACCAGGGATGCCCTTGGCACACCGGCGATACCCTTACTCGTCAACATCAGCACAATCAACATGGTTAATTGGGTTCCGATATCCAAGGTGATTCCATAGGCTTGTGCAATGGCTATACATGCAAAAGTCATATACATCATACTTCCATCAAGATTGAAGGAATATCCTAGTGGCAAAACGAAGGAAACCACCTTGTCTTTGCAACCAAAGCGCTCCAACTCTTCGGTCAGTTTTGGAAATACTGCTTCGCTACTTGTGGTACTGAATGCAATCAACATGGGTTGAGCGATGCGTTTCATCAGTACCGGAAGACGATTTCGCAGAATGAGATATCCTGCAGTAAGTAATATGATCCATAAACATGCAATTCCAACAAGGAAGTACAAGAGATATGATCCATAGAAATAGAAAACCGTAAGCCCCTTAGTAGCGATAACCGCAGTTATGGCTCCAAATACACCAAGCGGGGCAAAGTTCATTACATAGGTAACCATTTTCAAAATGATGTGCGAGGCCGCATCAAGCCCTTTAATGACTGGTTTGGAATAATCTCCCATTGCGGTAGCAGCCACTCCAAAGAAAATACTGAACACCACCAGCTGAAGGATTTCATTAGTGGCCATGGCTTCAAAAACACTTCTTGGAAACACATGCTCAATAAATTTGGCAATGGAGAACTCTTGGGTTTTACCTATCAAATCGCTTGCGGAGGCTACATCTACACCGCTTAAATCTATAGCCTCGCCTGGCTTGAAAATATTCACAAGCACCATACCCAACAGCAAGCTGATGAAGGATGCACTTAAAAACCAAACCATGGATTTCCCTCCCACTCGACCTACCGCTTTGAGATCGCCCAATTTGGCGATTCCTACAACCAAGGTACAGAACACCAAGGGGGCAATAATCATTTGCACCAGCCTTAGGAAAATGATGGTTAGTAACTTTACATTGGTGGCTATGGTAGAAATGCCTTCAGGAGTGGCATTTTCATGGATCAGGTATCCGGTAATGACGCCCAAGACCATGGCTACAAGGATCCATGTGGTTAATCGGTTGGCTTTGCTCATAAATTGGTTTTTGATAACAATCTACAATTTTACGAAATCAGATTCATGATTGGTGTAACCGTTCGTAACATTCCATGACTGCATCAGAATTGGATACATCAAATTTTTCAATGACCGTTTGATACAATCGTTCTCCAAAAATCCGAAAGGAATGAGGGTCTGCATAAACGGATCGGATGATTTCATAAATTTTGGTTTCGGGGCTTACCAGTGGCAACAGGAATCCATTGAATCCATCCACCACATAATCGCTGTAGTCACCTACCCCGTCTGAAACGGCAATCACTTTCTTGAGGTACGCCATCTCCTTAGCTACATTGTTACTGGCGTCTGTCAATGAGGGTTGCAGCAACAAATCGGATGCAGCCATATAATTGATGAAATCCCGTTTGAAACCGAGCAGAAAAACCGACTGCCCCATTCCATTGGAATTTATCCATTGCTCAAGATTAGAGCGCTCGTCACCATCATCCAAAACCAATAGTTTGATATCATAACCTTGATCTACCAGTTTTTTAATCACTGGAAACACTGCCATGTGTCTCTTGAGCTTTATAAGTCGCGAAACCATAATCAGTAGCAATCTACACGGGTATAGGCTTTTTATTTCGCCAACAGCGGTCGGGTCGGGTTTATTGTAATGCGAAAAGTCATATAAATAGGGAATAACTACAACTTTATCCGCAGGAACACTCTCCTGGTTGACCATACCATTCCGTACACCTGAGGATGGCACCACGATTTTCTTTGCAAGTTTTGATATGATCCGATCGAAAGTCTTTTCATTGCGATTCAATTGCACACTTTCATCAGGATGATGAAGGTGATGTCGGAAGATGAAAACTTTACATTTCAAAAAATACTGTGCAAATACAGCAACAATATTGGTTGGATGAAGGTGTGAGTGAACAACAGTGATGTGATGCTTCGAGCAAAATCGTAACAGCGAAAAAAAACGCCTCATGAAAACCAGAGGAAAAAAAGTAGAGCTGGCAGCCATTCCTTGCGATTCTATTCCCAACGACCGGAAGTATTGATGCAAGTCACCCTCCGCACAAGTTGTGAGGAAATACATCGAATGGCCTTTTTTGAGCAATTGTATTACATATGATTCCAAAGCGTTCGACCGCTTGCTGGATGAGTAGTACAACAATATTCGTTCCATCAATTGATCATGCTATACATAAAACATCTGGAATCAACTATTGGCTTTAGCTTCGGATCCATTATACAGTTCCTCATACTCCTTATCGATTCCACCCAAACGGCTAACATATAATGTGTTTATTTTTTCAGCCGCAGCACTACCGAGTCTAGACCTTAGTTCCATATCCGACGAAAGTCGAATTATTGCGTCGGCTAGAGCTGCTACATCTCCACAAGGATATACAATTCCATTCTTATCATTATTTATGATGGAGGTCAGTTCAGGAATATTGGAAACAACACAGGGGATCCCAATTCTAAGCTTTTCCAACAAGGCAAGAGGCAATCCCTCCTGATGCGAAGGGAAAACTCCAATGTCAGCATCCTTGATGAAATCGGAAGCATCGGGAATACTGCCGGTGAAAGTAACAGGGTTTTCACAAGCTAAAGTATCTACCAGCCTTTGCATTTCGCCTCCCAATTCGTCAGGACCTACAACATAAAGGTGCATACCGGAACGAGGTATCCTAGACCAAGCATGTATCAGATCGCTATGACCCTTCACATGGGAAACTCTGGCAACATATACCACTTTAAGCTCCGTTTTGGGTTCGTATTTGATACGGAAATCGGAGGAGGATATTTTATTCCCGATAACAGTCAAACCGGAAGTGAATTTATCGATCCACAGGTATTGCAAATAATCTTTCACTGCATTTGATACCGCAACTACATGAAATCCGGAGTAAAAAATGGCAAATGGGATACGAATCAATAATCTGCTAATCCAACTACCCTCTCCCCTGGTTAAACGAACCAAATGATCGGTGTGGTACAATTTACATTGGTGCTTTTTACATACTTCCCTTCCTAAAATAAGTTCGCGAGGAAGTGTATGGAAATGCAATATGTCAGGTTTAAGCGATACAATTTTTTGGATGGCGTAGCTATTTGCACTTTTGAATCCACTCTGAAAAAAAGCCTCTTTGCAGTAATCAAGCAAGGAAAAGCCATTCTGGAAGGTATAGTTTAAGGAAACCACCTCGATTCCAAGCACCGAGAATTTCTGGATCACAGAGCTATCACCACGACCAGATAAATTGATCACCGAATAACTATAATGGCTTGATTTATAGTTTTTAACTAAATCATAAACCACATTAGAAACCCCTCCCATGCTCAAGTCACTCACGATATGGATCACCTTAGTCACAGCCCTGTTCATATGCTATTCCTCAAAAATCGGCAAAGCAATTGAAATTTCATCCATTCGCAATCAACTGTTTTTCAAAAAATTGAAATTAAAAAAATGCGAAGAAAATAGATTCACAGTTCGTGCTTAAATCCTATCTTTGCGTCGGAGAGATGGCAGAGCGGTCGATTGCGGCGGTCTTGAAAACCGTTGAGGGTAACACCTCCGGGGGTTCGAATCCCTCTCTCTCCGCCAAACCCAACCCAATGCCCCGCTTTGCGGGGCATTTTCATTTGCCAGATGAGCCAAGCCCGCTTGAGCGAAATCAAGCAAATGAAAATGCGAGGCACGAAGTGCCGGAATTGGGTTGGCGTTTTAGGCCTCCCAAAAAACGGGTTCACCGACCAAAGGGAGATAACTCTGGTTGAGAATTCATATTCGCCGCCAAAGCCATAATTTTGCAAAAAAACAGGAGAGGTGTCAGAGTGGTCGAATGTGCCTGATTCGAAATCAGGTGTGCGGTCAAACGCACCGGGGGTTCGAATCCCTCCCTCTCCGCCAAAGAAAAACCAACCCCGCCTCGGCGGGGTTTTGTATTTTCAGAAGGGCATGCAAGCTTGCTTGCTAATGCACGGATGAAAAATCAAAAAACCATAAGGTTGGTTTTTCTTTGTAGCCTCCCTCGTTACAGTCCTTATCTCCATTCAATGCATGCATGATCCAATCTTAGAAATACTCACTTTTCTAGGTAAAAAATAAGTCTAAATCGTGATGGTCGGAAAGCAGAACATCAAAGCCGGCTATTGCCAATTCAAAACCATAATCATACATTTGGTCAAACAAACCTAATCACATGAAAAAACAACTGGCCTTGGCCCTCTTACCCCTACTGATTTTCATTGGATCTTGCAGCAAACCTGAGACCGAAGAAAGCATTGAATCCGGTGATGTCTTAAAACTCAAAGAAACGCTCACAGCCGTACCCCAAGGCGATCCGTTTTCGAAGGATGAAGTTGATAATATCGTGGTTGGACTGCGTCAAAGCAAAGGGGATTTCCATTGGGATTGGGTTGACCTTAAAACTCTTTGGAGCGCCATTCAATATGGCGACCAAAGTGTTGCCATCGGATACAAGCCACATGACAAAGGTGATATCAGGGAGGAACTGCATGAGATTCAAATCAATCAAGGAGAATACAAGAAGGTACATGATGCCCTAAAAACACTGATCATTGAAGAACTGAACAGGGATGCATCCAAACAAACCACATGGGAGGAGATCTTGATTGAAGATGACCCCTATCTTCCCATTATCACACTCAGAATAACAGACCGACAAGTACTGACCCGTCTTTATAATCTGAAAAATGTCAGGTATATTGAGCCATTAGATTATCGTCCAAACTCACCCAACAAGGTAATGTCCACTTCAGGATGTAGCCCTAGCAACGAGCCGTTGAACAGTGCCGACTACACGACAATAACTCCTAATGCGGTACTGCCATGGAACTTTAATAATCACAATATTACCCAAGCATGGAATTTGGCTCAAGGTAGTGGAATTACAGTTGGAGTGATTGATGCGGGATTAAGTTCAGCACAACCACTATTGGGGTCGCAATTCAACAATGGAGATTCCAATGTGGGTAGAACCTTACTTGCCGAATACACTTTTGGCACCTCTGCATATACAGGTTGTTCGCATGGTACCAGCATGTCGTCGCAAGCTGTTGGTCCCCGAAACAATCAAGGCGCTGCCACCGGAGTGGCTTATAAAAGCAACTTGTATTTCATCAGAGGCTGTGAAGATGTGGTGCTTGATTTGTCATCCGAAAGAACCGGAGTCAAAAACGCTTGTGTACGGCTAGGAAATAACCGCAATGTGAAAATCATTTCCATGAGCATTGGGACTCCATTCTCAAGCAGTGTTCTTAAGGATGGCGTTGATTATGCATACGGGAAGGGTAAATTGATTCTGGCCGCTGCGGGCACATCTTTGGATTGGACTACCTGGTATGGTGTCATCTACCCTGCTGCTTACAGTTCATGTGTTGCCGTAACTGGAGTAAAAGACAACGGCGCCACTTGTGCATCATGCCATGATGGAAGCCAGGTTATGTACACCGTTGTGATGGAACGAGCCGTTAACAGCAATCGCAACTCGCTGGCTCTCCCACCATCAGGAACCTCTCCAAATTATATCGGCGGAAGCTCATCAGCCACTGCTACCGCAGCTGGCATTGCAGCTTTGGTGTGGAGTGCCAAACCAAGAATGAGCAGAGCCCAAGTGTTAAATTGTTTGACTTCAACCTCCCAGTTCTATCCCACCAGAACCTCTAGCAAGGGATATGGAAACTTGAATGCTCAAGCAGCAGTAAATTTCGCAATCACGAATTATTAAAAGATTAATTGTTTTAGGAAGCGGTTTGACCTCAGTCAAACCGCTTTTTTTGTGACAGTTACATGGCTTATAGTTAGTCCAATTCTGATTATCTTTACAAAAGGATCATTTGCAAATGAAAAAAACGATTATATATTTGACTATCAATTTTTTGTGCGTTTTATTAGTAAACGACATACATGGCCAAAAATTGAAAGCCATTTTCACTTACCGAACATTCTATGCCCCCGAATCGGGTCCATATGTGGAAACCTACTTATCGGTTGACGGTAAAAGTGTAACCTACACCCCCACTATATCAGGTAAATCACAAGCATCCATCGAGGTTGGAATGAAATTCACCAATGATCAGGGAGCGGTAGTTTATCAGGATAAATATAACTTATTGAGTCCAGAAGTTATTGATTCAACTCTAGGTCTCAAAAGCCAGGACAAAAATTTTCATTTTCTCGATCTTCAGCGAGTTTCACTTAAAAATGGAAAATACATTTTGGAGTTGACCATAGCAGATAAAAACAACACAAATGGATCCAACAAAATTAACAACGCAGTCAATGTTGAATATTATGATAATATCATTTCAATCTCCGATATCCAACTTGTAGAAAGCTTTACTCCAAGCAACGAGACCACATACATTACTAAAAGCGGTTATGATGTGGTTCCTTATGTTGATTTTTTCTATCCTGTTGGCTTAGACAAAATCAGTTTTTATACGGAGATCTACAACACCGACAAGGTATTAGGAAGCTCCGGATATTTAGTTTCATTTCACATCGAGTCACATGAATCGAAAAGAAAACTCGAAAATCTGACTGGCTTTATCCGCCAACAAGCTCAGCCTGTTAATGTGATCATGCGAGAAATATCGATCAAGGATTTGCCATCAGGAAATTACAATCTGGTAGTGGATGTGAAAAACAGCTCAAATGAATTACTAAGTTCGAAAAGAGTGTTTTTTCAAAGAAGCAACAAATTAGCATTGCCTGATGGTGGTGATTTTTCAAAAATAGAGGTCAATAATACCTTTGTATCGCAATTCACTGACAAAGATGTTTTGTCAGACCTGATACTTTCCGTGGTTCCCATATCCACTAACCTTGAAAAGATTTTCATCGATAACCAAATCAATCTTTCGGATGTGAAATTAATGCAGCAATTTCTTTATGATTTTTGGCTTAGGAGAAACCCTGTAAGTCCAGAGGCTGCTTGGATTTCCTACAACAACGAAGTGAGAAAGGTGAACTCTGAATTCGGGACCCGAATCATCAAGGGTTACGCAAGCGAGCGTGGACGAGTCTACTTGCAATATGGGGCTCCAAACACCATCAGCAGGAACTACACTGAGCCTAGTGCCTATCCCTATGAAATATGGCATTATTACAAAACAGGCAGTCAAACCAATAGAAAGTTCGTCTTTTACAACCCCGACTTAGTAACAAATGATTTCACACTTTTGCATTCAGATGCTTTGGGCGAGCCATTCAACAACCAGTGGGAGATGTTACTGCAAAAAAGGAATACTCAATCAAGGGATTATGACACCGAATACAAGGGTGACTTCTATGGCAACAAAGCCAAGGAAATCTTCATCGACCCCAAGTAAATCCGATATCTACAAACCATAGGGCCATTAAAACCGCGGTTGTCATACTCAATTGGAACGGCAAAAGCCTTTTGGAGCGCTATTTGCCTGTTTTGAAATCCAATACTGGGCCTGAAGTTGAACTCGTTGTTGCAGACAATGCATCTACCGATGGTACTGAATCGTGGATCAAGGAATACCATCCGGAGCTCAACTTCATCCAGAACGGTTCCAATCTCGGATTTGCCGCTGGTTACAACAACTGTTTGGCAAAAGTAGATGCGGAATTGTTTATCCTACTTAATTCCGATGTTGAAGTTACCAAGGACTGGCTTCCACCTTTGATTCAGGCCATGGAAAATGACAATAGGGTTGGAGCTTGTCAACCTAAGTTATTATGGGAAAAGCAAAGAGACACCTTTGAATACAGCGGAGCCGCTGGAGGTTACATAGACTTTTTGGGATACCCTTTTTGCAGGGGAAGGATTTTCGGACATTTGGAAAAAGATAATGGGCAATATGATACCCCAATCAGTGTTTTTTGGGCTTCCGGAGCCTGTATGGCCATCAGGAAATCGGTCTTCGAGGAGGTGGGTGGCTTCGATGGTCAATTTTTCGCTCATATGGAGGAAATTGACCTTTGCTGGAGGATTAGAAACCATGGATATGACATACAATGCATCCCTGCTTCAGTGGTTTTTCATGTGGGTGGAGCTACTCTGCCTAAAAACAATTCGAGAAAAACATTTTTGAATTTCCGAAACAACCTTTCCATGCTTTGGAAAAATCTGCGGGGTCCACAACTCATTCCAATAATATTTTTGCGTTTAATATTGGATGGTATAGCTGGAATAAAATTCGCTTTTGAAGGTAATCTAAATGACTGTATAGCGGTTTTAAAGGCACATTTTGCATTCTATTACAAGCTTCTTTCATTTAAGCTAAAAAGAGGTAAAAATTCTGCCAAGCCCCATGCAACAATTTTTCCAAAAAGCATTGTTGTACAACACTACATCCTAGGTAAGTCAAAATTTTCAGATTTGAAATTCAACCCCTCTAAGCAATGAAAATAATTTGTGTCGGTCGTAATTACTCAGAGCACATTAAAGAGTTAAACAACAGTTCGAACGAAAATCCTGTTATTTTCCTAAAACCCGAGACAGCTGTTATTACTGGAAAACTACCCTTTTTCATCCCTGATTTCTCCAATGAAATTCACCACGAGGTTGAAATAGTTATTCGCATCAACAAAACCGGAAAAAACATCGAGGAGCGATTTGCAAATAGATATTACGATGATGTTACGGTAGGAATAGATTTTACAGCCAGAGACCTACAAACCGAACTCAAATCCAAAGGTCTTCCGTGGGAACTGGCTAAATCATTTGATGGCTCAGCACCCTTCGGTAGCTTCATAGGTAAGTCAGAGGCCTTTCAAAACGGAGCTATTTCATTCAGCCTAAAGAAGAATGGTGAAACAGTGCAATCTGGAAACACAACCGACATGCTATTCAGTATAGATTTCATTATTTCATTTGTTTCAAGATTTATCACCCTAAAGAAAGGAGACCTGATATTCACAGGAACTCCCAAAGGGGTAGCAGCCGTAAAAAAGGGAGATACATTAGAAGGGTTTATTGGCGACAAAAAACTAATCGATTTAAAGGTCAGGTAGCTGGGTTATTTGAATTGCTTAATTTGGCTAAAATGTTCAAGAGAATTATCCGAACAATCCTTGTTTCTTTTGCCTTACTTACGCCTATTGTAAGCGAAGCCACCCATATAGTAGGTGGAGAGTTATACTATACTTACTTGGGCAACAATAATTACGAAATACGATTGACGGTTTACAGGGATTGCTTTTACGGAGTACCTCCATTTGATGAACCAGCCTATGTTGGAGTTTGGGATGCCAACAACAACTTGGTAAACACGCTTTACCTTTATACCAACGGCGACTCATCGACCGTACCGCCCATTATCAATTCTCCCTGCTTCATTCCACCAACAAATGTTTGTTACAGGGTTGCAAATTATAGAACAACCGTTAATCTTCCTCCGATTGCCGGAGGTTACCAGTTGACATACCAAAGGTGCTGTAGAAACCAAACCATCTTGAACATTGTCAGCCCCCTCAGTACAGGTGCTACTTTATATGCCACTATACCAGGGACTCCAATTCAAAACAGTAATCCGGTTTTTAACTCACTACCCCCACCCTTCATTTGCTCAGGTTTAGCTTTTGATTTTGATCACTCAGCCACAGATGCAGATGGAGATTCGCTGGTATATGAAATCTGCACTCCGTTTGATGGCGCCTCTCAGCAAAATCCACAGCCATTACCTCAAGCATTTCCTCCTCCCTACAATCAGGTTTTTTACCAATCTCCCTTCAATTTAGGAAATCTGCTTGGTGGTACACCACTGTCTATTGATGCACAAACTGGCCAACTAACGGCTACACCAAACACGATCGGTCAATTCGTAATTGGAATATGTGTAAATGAATACCGAAATGGCGTTTTGTTAAGTCGAAGTAGAAGAGATTACCAATTAAATGTGGTTGCTTGTCCATCTTTGGTTGTTGCTGCCGTTCAAACACCATTGCTTACATGCGGGAGCAATACCGTACAATTTACAAATAACAGTTTCGGAGCATCTACTTACCTGTGGGACTTTGGAGATCCTACAACGACATTAGATATTTCGAATGCAATCAATCCTTCCTACACCTATCCTGATACCGGAACTTATAATGTCACTTTAATCGCTTATTCTGCATTCAATCCTGGATGCGCAGATACTACTACCGGTTCGGTGACCCTACTTCCAGATTACATTGTTGATTTCAATTACTTAACCAACTTTTGCAGCTATTCGGTTTTATTTAATGACACATCCAACACCTCGAGCGGCAGCACCACGCAATGGCTTTGGAATTTTGGTGATGGTAGTCCACCAAGCAATAACCCCGACCCATCACATGTGTTCCCTGGTCCGGGCACTTACAATGTCACATTAACGGCAACCTCGTCTCTAGGTTGCCGGGAAACCTTGAGCAAGACCATTACACTCCCTGCACAAGTTAGTGTGACCACCAGTTCACAATCAGTTAACTGCAATGGCGATTGTGATGGTATTGCACTTGCCATAGCGAATAATGGCACCCCACCCTATACATTTGTTTGGAATGACCCTAATAACCAGGTTACACCCACCGCTACCGGTCTATGTTCAGGCAACTACCAGGTACAAGTTACAGATGCACTTGGATGTACCACCACCCAAAATGTAACTGTGGGTACACCTGATCTTTTGAATGTTTCTGGATCATCCACAAATGACTACTGTAATGGACTTTGCATCGGATCCACCTCAATAAATATTTCCGGAGGAGTTGCACCGTATACTATTTCCTGGAATGATCCAAACAATCAATCATCTATAACTGCTACTAACCTATGTCAGGGATACTATTCGGCATTAATAACAGATGTCAATGGTTGCAGTATCGAAAGCGACAGTATCGAAGTCCAATTAAGTACATTCATTCCTGAGGTTCTTGCCACCATTTCTGATGACACTATATACCTAGGACAATCCGTTTTATTGGGTGCAACCACCAACGCTTTTGGTACAGTAAGTTACTCTTGGGTACCCACAACAGGTTTGAGCAACCCAAACATATCAAATCCCACCGCTACACCTACCGAGACTATAACCTATATAGTCACCATGACAGACTCAAATGGCTGCAGTAATCTGGATTCAGTGACCGTAGTTGTCAAGGAAGTCGTTTGCGAGGAACCGGAGATTTTTATTCCTTCTGCTTTTACTCCCAATGAAGACAACAACAACGACTGGGTTTTTGTCCGGGGAAATACAATAAGGAATCTGCTGTTCAGGATCTACAATAGATGGGGCGAGTTGGTGTTTGAATCCAACGACCCTTCAAATGGTTGGGATGGGAAATACAATGGAAAGCTGGCCACACCTGCTGTATATGTATATTATGTAGAGGCTATTTGTTTCGATAATCAGAGATTTTTCAAAAAAGGTAACATCAGTCTGATACGATGACAAATACCATCTTAAATAAAGCCTACAGATGCCGACTTGCAATAAATACGGTTACAATTTTGATGGGCATTATTGTTTTTATAAATAAGGGCGCATATTGTCAGGATGTGCATTTTTCTCAGTTCGCCGCAAGCCCGTTAAACCTAAACCCAGCCATGACTGGCAATTTCGATGGAGACTACCGGTTCATTGGGAACCACCGGAAACAGTGGAAATCCGTTACCACTCCATATGTTAACTTCTCTGGCTCATTTGATGCATCAGTGCCCATACCCTCAATGGCCAAAACGAGGGTATCAGCAGGATTAATTTTCAATAACGACAGAGCTGGCGACTCAAAAATGGGTATGAATGCAGTTGCCGCTAGTTTTTCATTACTAAAACCCATTAGCAAGGACTCTGCACATTATATTAGTTGTGGAATCAATACGGGAATCACCTACAGAAGCATTAGATACGAGTCTTTAACTTTCGATGAACAATACGATGGTGATGTGTTCAATCCGAATATTGGAAATACAGAGGATTTTACAAACAACAGCCATTCTTATTTTGATTTAGGTCTAGGACTTCAATACATCTTTCGTTCTAATCAAGGGTTCAAAATGAGCATAGGTTCAGGAATAAGCCATGTGAATAAACCAGATGATGGTTTTTTCAATGAACAAGTTAAAATTTTTCCAAGATTGCAGCATAGCTTATTGATGGAGATACCCATTGCAACTAAACTCAAGGGATTACCCTCCATTTCAATTTCCAAACAAGGAGGTAATTCTGAATTCATCGCAGGTTCTTCTGTTCAATACACTTTGAGCGAATTACCAGGAAGGAGTTATTCATTAAGTACCGGGCTGTGGTATAGAGCGGGAGATGCATTAATACCGTTTATAGGTATTCAATACAATATGGCTCGGCTTGGAATTTCGTACGATGTTAATAATAGCAGTTTAGAACGAGCAAGCAATGGACGAGGAGGCTATGAGCTTTCATTCTCGTACATAATCAAGAAAGTAAAATCCTCTGGAATAAAGCCACCTTGTCCACTATATTAAATATAAGGGTCCCTCGCTGGACAATCTATATTGGGGTGTTTACAACAATCCTAATAGGAGAAGCTTTTGGTCAAACATTCAATGCATGGCTAAAAGCTGGTGATGAATCTGCTAAATCCGCAAACTATTCCGAAGCTATCGAATATTATAAGAAAGCACTTGAATTCGACACGGAGGACATTGCCTTAGACCAAAGGCTTGCTGAAGCTTATAGACTGTATAAGGATTATGAAAGGGCTGAGGTATGGTATGCCAAAGTAAATGGTAAAGATAAGTACCAGACATACCCCCTATCACTTTTTTACTTGGCGGAGATGAATAAATATAATGGCAAATACGAGATGGCATGTAGACTTTTTGGTGAGTTTGCCCAAAAGTATTCTAATGACTCATCCTATTTCTTAATAAAAGCAAAAACAGAGAGTGCAGGATGCGAAGAGGTATCTTTGCTTTATAATGCATCGACCCAGGCCAATGTGACCAACGCAGGTCCTGGAATTAATTCGAAATTCTCCGACTTTGCCGGAAGCCTAATTGGAGATTCTGCACTTTATTATTCATCGCTACGATTTCTCTACGAACCTAAAACAAAAAAATCTAAACCATATTTCGTAGCTAGACTATTGAGATGGGATATGGGCAGAAAACAAAAGTGGAATCCGGAACCGTTAAGTGCTTTTATAAATGAGCCATCACTGCATAACACCAATGCAGGATTCAGCCCTGATTATAGGTTTGTAGTATTTTCAAGATGCGAACAATCAAAGGAGACCAACCAGTTAGTATGCGACCTGTTTCTAAGCAAAATAGTAAACGGAAAGTGGGCCAAGCCCGAACCTATCAAATCGATAAATACAATTAATGGCTACACCAATACCCAGCCAACTATTGAAGCCAGAGGAGCTTTTGGATATACACTTTACTTTGTTTCAGACAGACCAGGAGGAATAGGAAAAATGGATTTGTGGAAATCTGAAATAGATGCCCAATATAACTTCAATACACCCGTAAACTTAGGTCCTACAATTAACACTTTCGACGATGAACTAACACCTTTCTTTGACACTAAAAACAATGTCCTTTATTTCAGCAGCTATGGTCATATCGGTATGGGTGGGCAAGATATTTTCAAATCCACCAAGATTGGTGATTCATTTTCCAAACCTGTTAACCTCGGCAAAGGATACAACAGCAGCCAAAATGATGTCTTTTTCAATATGACGGATGGTTTAAAAAAAGGAGTATTAACATCCAACAGAACCGGATCACAATTCATTTCAAGCAAAACATGTTGTTATGACATTTATTTCCATGAACTGATGGAAGTAATTCCGGTTGTTGAGGCTAAAGACAGCAGCAGCATCCTTGACTCACTAGCAAAAATAGACCCTGCCAACAACGCCTTTTACGAGGACTTTCTTCCATTGAGACTTTACTTTGATAACGACGAACCGGACAAAAGAACCGTGGCTACGAACACCAAAAAAAGCTACGATAAGCTATACTACGATTATCTTTCCAGAATACCTGAGTATAAAGAGAAATACGGAGCTGGATCTAAGGATAGAAAAAGTAATGATTCTGAAATAGACACTTTCTTTGTGAACACGGTAACCAAATCATGGAATGGTCTCAATTCCTTTTGTGCCAAAATTGAAAAAGCCATGATCGTAGAAGGTGTTTTTTTAGAGTTTGAAATCCGGGGTCGAGCTAGTCCATTGGCAGAAACGGACTACAATCTGAAGCTTTCAAGCCGAAGAATATCAAGTCTGCTCAATTATATGAAATTGTACAACAACGGAAAACTTAAAGCATACATTGAAAGTGGAAGAATAAAGTTGGTTGAGGTACCGGCAGGAGAGTCTTTTGCCACAAATGAAATCAGCGACAACCGAGAAGATTTAAAGAATTCCGTTTTCAGTCCTAGAGCTGCCAAAGAGCGATTGATAGAACTAATAGGTGTGAAAATCATTACTTCTGACCAAATAAACTCAAAGGAATAATGATGGACCTTAGCGACTTGAATATACTCTTAGTGGAGGATAACAAAATCAATATGATGCTAACCCGCAAGCTGGTTGAAAAAACAGGATGTACTACGGCTATAGCCTATTCCGGTGAAGAGGCATTGTCTATACTTAGAGAGCAGCGGTTCGATTGTGTTTTCACTGACATCCAGATGCCACAAATGAATGGATTAGAACTTGCCCGAAAGATTAGAGAGTTAGGCATTGAGAACACACCAATCATAGCGATGACAGGATATGTAGGTGATGATGAAAAAACAGCAATGAAAGAAGCTGGAATAAACGATATATTGGCAAAACCATTCAGCTTTGAGGAGCTCGTTACTACTATAAGCAAGAATTGTAAAAATTAACCCAAGTAGGTCTTAAGCAATCGACTTCTTGAGTTGTGCCGCAACCTTCGGATTGCCTTTTCCTTGATTTGACGGACTCTTTCCTTTGTCAAATCGAATTTGTCTGCAATCTCCTCCAAAGTGAAGCTATGGTTACAACCAATTCCATAAAAAAGCTTGATCACATCGCTTTCTCTTTGCGTAAGTGTAGATAAAGATCTGTTTATCTCCTGATTCAACGATTCGTTCATCAAAGTGCCGTCAGCCAATGGGGCATCAGGATTTTCCAAAACATCCAACAAGCTGTGCTCCTCTCCCGCAACGAATGGGGCATCCATACTCACATGCTTACCTGAAATTTTCATCGTATTGGCCACACTTTCCTCAGGTAGTTCCAAGGCCTCTGATAACTCACTGTTGCTGGGCTCGCGTTCGAACTTTTGTTCTAGCACGGAGAAAGCCTTTTTAATCTTATTGACAGAGCCCAATTGATTGATAGGAAGCCGAACAATCCTTGATTGCTCGGCAAGTGCTTGCATGATTGATTGGCGAATCCACCAAACCGCATAAGAGATAAACTTAAAACCTCTGGTTTCGTCAAACCTCTTAGCTGCTTTTATCAAGCCCAAGTTTCCCTCGTTTATCAAATCGGGTAGGCTTAAACCTTGATTTTGGTACTGCTTGGCAACAGATACCACGAACCTCAGGTTCGCTCTTGTTAATTTCTCCAAAGCCCATTGATCGCCTTGTTTAATTCTCCTGGCCAATTTGACCTCCTCTTCGGCGGTGATTAAACCTTCCCTTCCAATTTCCTGCAAATACTTCTCTAAGGAAGCATTCTCCCTATTGGTGATGGATTTGGTGATTTTAAGCTGACGCATCCCTCTAGAATGAATTAGTTAGTAATCCCTGAATCAATCTTTAATGGCCATTCAAGCAGGTTGACTATCCTGGCGCATTTTACATAAATATGACCGAAAAGTAATACTTCTTCCAAATCCTTGAAAGCGGATTTAAAGAAATTATTAACAAACGGAAAAAAGTTTGCTTACCTGATAATTTTTTTCAAGCTGATTAAGAGCTTAGAATAACTTACAGTGATAACTGAAATCACTTAGACTCCCTGACCAATTGGAAAAACCCTCTTAAATCGTAAGTTTTACCTTCAATACCAACTGCCTTTACAACATAAACATAGCTTCCCGAAGGTAGCTCTGCACCATCCTGCGATTTACCGTTCCAACTACCCTCCAATTTATCCCATGTGTAAATTTCATTTCCCCAGCGATTTAAAATGCTGCATGACAATTGGACAATACCAACTTCATCAAAAAGAAACAAGTCGTTAAGCCCGTCACCATTAGGTGTGAATATATTGGGAATCAACAATGAAGAGAATGCATCGACAACAATAAAAGAAAAAGACAAGGTATCAGAACACCCCAACTCATTGGTTGCTGTTAACAAAACAGTGTAGCTACCATTGTTAGTGTAAATGTGTGTGGGATTTTCTGTGGTCGAAGTACCACCATCTCCAAAGTCCCAATTGTAAGATTGGGCGCCAGTGCTTGTATTACTGAAATTGACCGTCAATGGTGGAAATCCCTGTAAGGTATCCGGAGTAAATGATGGTTGGATTTGAGAAAGCACATTTATAGTCACAGAATCAGTGGATGAACAACTTCCATTGAAACCTGTTACAATATAAGTAGTGGTACTTAAGGGAGATGCGGTTGGATTGGAACTAGTTGTATTATTCAATCCAGTAGATGGACTCCAACTATAGGTAGAGGCGCCTACTACAGAAAGCGCTGCTGAGGATTGGTAGCATATGGTATCGTTATCGCTAACTTGTAAATTCGGATAAGGAGTCACATTTACGATGATATCAACAGAGGATGTGCAACCTGAAGCGTCGGTGGCAGTGGCTGTGTAGGTGGTGGTGGTAGTTGGATTTACAGTTTGGTTACCTCCAATAATACTATTGCTCCAAGCATAGCTGTAAGGGGCGGTTCCACCTGTGGCTGAAGCCGAAATAACGACAGGATCACCTTCACAAGAATTCTGATTACCCCCTGAAATGGCAGTTACAGGAACAACCGTGTTTACACTGAAAGTACCTACTTGAGTGCATCCGACTGCATCAGTTACGGTAACTGAATAGCTGCCCCCTGAAAGACCATTGATTGAGGATGAAGTGGAACCGTTACTCCACAGATATCCATAAGTTGAGCCAGGCTGGCCACCTGTCGGCGAGACCGATATGCTACCGCTTGAGTTATCACAAATATTGCCTACAACAACCTCATTCAAAACAATTGCTGGAAGCACAACAACGGTAACAGAATCAGTTGTAGCACATGTTCCGTTGTATCCAGTAATGAAATAAGTTGTGGTACTGGCTGGATTGGCTGTTGGATTGGACACATTGGGGTCACTTAATCCAGTAGATGGGCTCCAAGAATAGGAAGATGCTCCAGAGGCAGATAACTGCGCTGACCCAGCATTACATACCGTAGTATCCGAACTTATGGCAAGCACAGGATAAGGAAATACATCTACAGTTAAACTTGCAGTAGAAGTACAACCCAAGCTATCGATCACGCTTACGGTGTAGACAGTAGTAATTGAAGGATTAACAGTTTGGGATGAGCCTGAAAAACCATTACTCCAATTATATGTATAAGGTGTGTTACCGCCACTAGCCGTTGCAACAATATTCACAGGGTCTCCACCACAAGCAGTTTGATTTCCATTGGTGGATGCCGATAATGGAATTTGAGTAGTTATATTGAAGACGCCAGATTGAGTACAACCATTTGGACTAGTAACAGTAACTGTGTATGCTCCTCCGGCCAAATTGCTGATAGTGGAAGCATTGGATCCATTAGACCATTGATAAGTGTAGGTTCCCGTGCCTCCACCGGAAGGATTCAAGCTTATAGAACCACTCGCATTATCGCAAGTGTTATCTGTTATAGTCTCGTTTAATGTAATCGGTTGAGGAGCGGAGACCGGGATGGTAACTGTTTTCGTGCACTGCGTTGAATCGGTAACGGTTACCGTGTAAATTCCCGCGGGAAGGTTTGAAATGGTCTGTGATGTGGCACCATTGCTCCATTGGTATGAATATGGTGCTACTCCTTGAGGGAAAACGGTAATAGAGCCATTTGACAAACCGGCACAAGAAACATCGTTAATCGTAATGTTCGGAACTATCAAAACACAGTTGCATTGAGCAGATGGGGTTCCGTTAGGCCATTGTGCGGGAGCCGTGAATGGAGGATCGAAACAGGCATCATTACCCCAAGAACCTGCTTGGTAATCAGATAAAGCCTGAATACCCACATTGAGTGGGGCATTACTGCTTGCAGCGCATGGACCAACTGTTACACTGAAACAAAAAGTCCATGATGCGTTTTGACAATTGTCACCGAAGTTGTTACCTGGGATTCCGTCCGCAGAAAAATTAGGACTTCCGGCAGGAGTGTCGTAATAGAAGCCAGGTCCCCAAGTTATTCCGGATGCAGTTCCAGTACAGGATGTGTACCAATCCCATGTTCCTTGACCATCACAACTGGTGGGAGGTGTCAATGGAGCCAGAGAATTAGGATCCCACCCTGGTCCAAGTGTGATTGCAAAACCAGCTATCCAATCGGCGTTCGTTTGAGCATAGTTGGAAAGCGTATAACAGAATGTTACTGTGGTGCCAACCACATAAGTATTGTTGCCTGCTGGCGCAGGACTTGCTGTCATAGATTGAGAACCGACACATGGAGACTGCGCATAACCGGAAACAGAAATCAGAATAGATACAACAATAAGCCTTAGTGATTTGGTTAACATTTGGTATTGGTTTGTGGTTGAGTGTGTGAATGATGATGTACTGCTAGGGCAAGACGAAATACTGTTGGAATAGGTTGTAATTCCTGATAAGAAAGGAACTAACTAGGCCTATTTGCCCAAATCGTCAAAATCAATATCGGAATAGGAACCCGAACCAGATTCTCCTGACCCTTGATTTGAATCGCCCTGCTGCCTCATGCTTTCAGGGAAATTGGCTTTAATGTAATCAATGGCCTCCTGTAACCCCTCGACAAATTTTTCAAAATCCTCCTTATACAGGAATATCTTGTGTTTTTCGAAAAAAGGCCTATCGCTGCCATCGGCAAATCGTCTCTTGCTCTCTGTTATGGTTAAATAATGGTCGTTGTTCCTGGTAGAACGGACATCAAAAAAATAAGTCCTTTTACCTGCCCTTACGGCCTTGGCGAACAAATCGCTCTGCTGGTCATTACTGTCAAATTCAGCCATGTAGATCCTGTTGGTATCTGACAAAACTATAATAAAAACAACAGTTTGGCAAAGAGCTATGCCATTTTACAAAGAAAGAATCAACAAAGGTTGTTAAAACTCAATTAAAAGCCTCAAGTTGTTGTTTATCAAACATTTCCGAATACACGCCTTTCTTAGCCAAAAGCTCGGCGTGAGAACCCCGTTCAAATAGTTTTCCATCGTGGAGAACTAGAATTTCATTAGCCGACTTAACCGTGGATATTCTGTGGCTGATAAAAACGCAGGTTTTGTTTTCGAGCTGACTGCTAAAGGCCGATAAAATCAGTTCCTCTGTAACCGTATCGACAGCCGACAGGCAGTCGTCCAAAATCATCATTTTGGGATTCGCCATCATGGCACGAGCAATAGAGATTCTCTGTTTTTGCCCTCCCGAAAGTGTTATACCCCTCTCACCTACCATGGTTTCGTAACCTTGCGGAAAACCTGCAACATCCTTTGCAACGCAAGCAATTTCGGCTACATCCCTTACTCGCTGCTGGAGTGTTTCAGGTTCCTTTAACAGGGATGACTGAGCACCGAATCCAATATTGTCGGCGATGGATTCACTGAACAAAAAAACCTCTTGGGGAACATAGCCCACCTGGGACCTATACGACTGCAAATTCACTGTTTTCAGGTTTTTGCCATCGATAAAAATTTCACCTGATGTGGGATCCATGAATCGCATCATCAACAAGGCGACGGTCGACTTGCCCGAGCCCGTTGTTCCCGTTATGGCCGACGACCTGCCAGCTGCGACCTTGAAACTGACATTCTCCAAAACCCAATTCTCTGAATTGGGATACTTAAAACTGACATTTCTAAACTCGAGTTCGCCTTTGATTTCAATGGGATCCTTGGAAAGTGATTTGATTTCGGGTTTGGTATCCAGAAATTCATTGATTCTTTGCTGAGATGCTGCCGCCCTTTGCATGAGAGATACCACCCATCCCAATGCTGCAACAGGCCATGTTAACATTCCCACATAGATCACAAATTCAGCAATGTTACCCAGGGTTATCTGTCCCAGCATGACCATATAGCCACCAACTCCAATAGTAATAACGGTACTGAGCCCTATCAACAGCACAAGTGAAGGTTGGAAAAGAGCGTTGGTCCTTACCAGTTCCATGGTCGCATTCTTGTATTTTGCCGTTTGGTTAGAAAAGGCGTTAACAACTTCTTTTTCGGAAGCATAGGCCTTGACCACTCGGATACCAGAAAATGTTTCTTGCACCAAGGTAGACATATCACTGAGCCCCGATTGAACCCGCTCGCTTTTTCTATTGATCACATGCTCTACCTTGTAAATAACCAGTGATAAAATAGGTAATGGCAAGAGTGTATATAAAGTCAATTGGGCATTCACTTGCACCATTGCGGAGATAACAAGAATCATGGTAACAACAAGGTTTACCGTGTACATCACTGCTGGACCAACATAAGAACGAACGCGCCCTACATCCTCACTGATCCTGTTCATAAGGTCGCCTGTGCTGTTGGAAGAGTAAAACGCATGGTCAAGTTCTTGGTAGTGCCCATAAATCTCGTTCTTCATATCATATTCGATGTGTCGTGATGCCACTATAAGCGTCTGACGCATTAGGAACATGAAAAAGCCTTTCAGTAATGCCATAAGCAAAACCAACATTGCAAAAACCAGTAAGTTGAATGAAATGGTGGATTCAACAGTTGCACCCTGCTGAAATTGGGATGTCAGCTTATACCAGCTGATTTGCATCCCGGATGCATCCAAAGCATATCGAATCAATTTTGCAGGTATGATGCCAAAAACATTGGAAATGGCTACAAAAAAAATACCGCCCAGGAAATGCCACTTGTACTTGATAAAGTACTTGTTTAATGAAGATAAGGGGCTTAGTGATGATGCCAAAGCGAAGGTGAATCGGGTGTGAAATTACTTAGAATTGCTGTAGCATGAAAAAAGAAATAGAATCAATGGCTTAAACCCTTTGCACAGAGCCCTAACGCATATACAAGATTTTCCTTTTCATTTCATTCTTCGTGCATTTTGAGATTTGCAATGTGAAGAAGCAAAAACAAGCTCTTCCTCCAAAATAATCGCTAGTCACAAACCATCATCCAGTAATAGAATGCTGCATCTCCGAAAATGAGTGAATACTGATTTTATGGTTTATCCTTGTAGGACACAAAAAAATTGATCCATCCCAACCTTGAAATTCGAAATGTAAAAGGGGTCATAACCAGTCCAAGGGCAACCGAAACGGCAATCATCCAACCGATATTGAAATCGGAACCATCCAAAACCAAAAATGCAACCCAAACAGAAACCATCAAAGCCACATTAATGGCATAACTTACATACATAGCTCCGAAATAATATCCAGGTTCCTGTTTGAATGATAAGCCACACTCTTTACAATTCTCATGCATTTCAGAAAAACCACGAATGGAGAATGGGTTGTGCTTTATGAAAAAATCACCCTTTTGACACCTAGGGCATTTGTTACCGAAAACACTGTAAAGCTTGGAACCTTTTCCGAACATATGGATGCAAAAGTAATCAGCTTAAGGGAGTCTGCATGTGATATTAATCACCATCGCAAGAATTCAACCTTAAGTTACAAGTTGCTGATTAACATTAAATTAAAATAAATGAACAAAATAACCCAATCGAAAACACTCTTTTACATTTGTCCACTTATTTAACATTCACTTAACATCATCATGTCGATTCCATTCTTAAAGTATTTCATTCCTCAAGACAGACACTTCTTCCCCCTATTTGACAAGGCGGCAACCAATTTGCAAGAGGGCGGCAAAGCCATTAATGAATTGGTAAAATGCTCTACGCACGAAGAACGATTCAAATGGTTTAGGGAAATTGAACGGATTGAGCATGTTGGTGATGAAATCACACATGAGATTTTTACGGAATTAGGTAAAAACTTTATCACTCCATTTGATCGCGAAGACATTCACAGATTGGTTACCTCTATTGATGATGTCTTGGATTACATTCATGGGTCATCCAAAAGAATCGAGCTATACAAACTCACCGAAATAACCAGCGACACGGTCAAACTTGCGGAGCTCATTCAAACCGGAACCGCAGAGCTCCGCAGAGCTGTTTTGGAGTTGAAGAACATGAAGAAAATGCGCGATATAACAGACGCCTTGGTTCGCATAAACAGTATTGAAAACCATGCTGACGACATCTTCGACCATGCTGTTGCGCAGCTGTTTGAACAGGAAAAGGACGCGGTGAAGATCATCAAATTAAAGGAGGTGCTTTCCGCTTTGGAAACCGCTACCGACAAATGCGAAGATGCTGCCAATGTGATTGAATCCATTGTCGTAAAAATGGCCTGATAGAACATATGGTAACCGCCCTAGTCGTCGTCATCATACTGGCACTGATTTTCGATTTCATTAACGGATTTCATGATGCAGCAAACTCCATTGCTACCGTTGTATCAACGAAAGTACTCTCACCCCTGGCGGCTGTTGTTTGGGCTGCAGCCTTCAATTTTGTGGCTTATTGGTTCTTCGAGCTTAAGGTAGCCGACACCGTTTCGAAGACGGTAAGGCCTGAGAGCATCACCTTGGTTGTTGTAATGGCTGGTCTCATCGCCGCCATCATTTGGAACCTTTTCACTTGGTGGTTGGGCATACCTTCGAGTTCATCACACACACTAATAGGCGGATTTGCAGGAGCAGGGGTCGCGCATGCCGGCAGCTTCGAGGCTCTGCAAATGTCGAAAATCATGCCTACCCTGTACTTCATCGTTTTAGCGCCGGTCATCGGACTACTCCTGTCGTACATAGTAGCGGCAATCACCATGCATATTTGCAAAAAATCAAACCCAAGTAAGGTTGATACCTCCTTCAGAAGGCTACAGCTATTGTCGTCGGCTTTATACAGCCTTGGGCATGGTGGTAACGACGCGCAAAAAGTCATTGGTATCATCGCAGCAGCCATGTTGGCCAACGGTATGATAGAAGACATACACCACATCCCCGCATGGGTACCACTTTCATGCTACACAGCCATCGCAGTAGGAACCCTTTTCGGAGGTTGGAGGATTGTGAAAACAATGGGACAGAAAGTAACCAAGCTAACTCCATTTGAAGGATTCGCTGCTGAAACCGCAGGAGCAATCACCCTGTTTGTAACTCAATTCTTTAAAATCCCAGTATCAACCACACACACAATCACAGGTTCTATTATCGGAGTTGGATTAACCAAGCGTATTTCGGCAGTTAGATGGGGAGTAACTTTTCAATTGGTGTGGGCGTGGGTACTAACAATCCCGGTTTCAGGGTTACTGGCTTGGATCATTTTGAGGATATTGGAGACATTCCTCCAGCATTGATATCCAAGGTGTTCCCTGTTCAATGAAGTTAGATGATTGAGCAACCTAGCTCTTCCGAAATGCCTAATCCCAAAATGTTGTAAATTTGCATAAACAAGCACCTAAGGTATTGTTTATTGTTTTGATTACCAATTAATTAACACAACTGATGATTGAGGTAACGGAATATAAAGAAGCTGTTGCAAAGCAAGACACGGTTTTCGGACCTATGTCTACGGCTGGCCACGAACAAGTAGTGTTTTGTCACGACCATGAAACCGGCCTCAAAGCCATCATAGCCATACACAACACCGTACTAGGACCCGCTCTCGGAGGCACACGCATGTGGAAATACAACAATGAAGGCGAGGCCCTTCAGGATGTGTTGCGTTTGTCTAGGGGAATGACATTCAAAGCAGCTATCAGTGGATTGAACCTTGGAGGAGGAAAAGCCGTGATCATTGGCGACTCCAAAAAAGATAAATCCGAACCGATGTTTCGCAGGTTTGGAAAGTTCGTAAACAGCCTTAGCGGGAAATACATTACCGCTGAAGATGTAGGTACCTCCACGAAAGACATGGAATATGTCAGAATGGAAACCAAACATGTAACTGGCCTGCCCGAATCGATGGGTGGAGGTGGTGATCCATCACCTGTAACTGCATACGGTGTTTACATGGGCATGAAAGCATCCGCCAAACACAAATGGGGTCATGATGGATTGAATGGCAAAAAAGTAGTCGTTCAAGGCGTTGGACATGTTGGTGAAAACCTGGTTAAATTCCTGATGAAGGAAGGAGCTGATGTTTCAATCATAGACATCAATGAAGAACAACTAAAAAAGGTAGCAACGATCACCAAAGCCAAGGTGCTTTCATCGACTGATTTTTATGATATGGACATGGACATCTATGCTCCATGCGCCTTGGGTGCCACGCTGAATTCCGCGAACATATCCAAACTGAAGTGCTCCATTGTGGCCGGTGCCGCCAACAATCAGTTGGCAGAAGAATCCGTTCACGGAAACATGTTGATGGAAAAAGGAATTACTTATGCTCCTGACTTCCTCATCAACGCTGGAGGCTTGATCAATGTTTATTCTGAATTAACCGGATACAACCGTGACAGAGCCATGCAGCAAACGGAGAAAATCTACGATTACACACTAGATATCCTCTCCAAATCCTCAATTGAGAAAATCCCGACCTATTTGGCCGCAACCAGAATGGCTGAAAAACGAATTGCCGACATCGGTAAGGTCAAATTGGGCTTCTGAACTATTTTCAAATACTAAATTTCATCCTATGCTAAGTCGCCGGCATCTCCGGATCCGTGTCATGCAGGCGCTGTACGCTTGGTACCAAACGGAGGATCCCAACCTTAAAACTTCCGTTGACAATCTTTTCAAAGGCACATCGAGGAGCTACGACCTCTACCTTTATTTGTTAAACCTGTTAAATGAAATATCAACCGAAGAGGAAAGGTACATAGCCGACTTGCCTCCAAGGATGACAGCAGCAGAGTATGATCACCTGTTTCATTTGAAACAAAATTCCTTCATCGACTTTTTGTCGACGAATAAGGAGTTTCAAGAACAACTCAAAAGCCGCAAAATATCCGGAACAAAAGACATAGATCTGATCAGGAAGGTTTATCACCAACTTCGACAAAAAGATGAGTACCGGAACTATGTTTCCAAACAGGATCACTCGGAAAAAGAAGAAATCGAGTTTTGTGCCTTTGTTTTTAAAAATGTCATTTCCGCCTCTGAAGCGTTAATGAATTCAATGGAAGAACAAAACATTTGGTGGGCTGAGGCTTTGGAATTGGTGAATAGCATGGTATTAAAAACCATCAAGGTGGCTCATCCAGAAAAAAAAGGTCAGTTTGAACTGTTGCCGGAATTCAGGGATGAGGAGGAGGATAAGGAGTTCATGGAAAAGTTGTTTTCGGAAACCATCAGGCATGACGCCGAATACGAGAAGCTGGTGGGTGAAAAGACCAAAAACTGGGAGTTGGAGCGGATTGCTCTGGTGGATGTTATCCTACTAAAAATGGCCCTATGCGAGATAACCCAATTCTCAAACATTCCTATCAAGGTAAGCATCAATGAATACATCGACATTTCAAAGGATTACAGTACTCCCAAAAGCAAAGTATTCATTAACGGTGTGATCGATAAGCTAGTAATCGACTTGAAGTCGACGGGTGCTATTCAAAAAACCGGAAGAGGATTACTTGAATAAACCATTGCATCTGCTGTTTGTTAAATTTGTCATTCCAAACTCATCAACCTATCACCATGAAATCAAATAAGATATCACTTTCGCTTTTGGCGTCCGTGCTCATCCTGCTTTGGTCTTGCAGTGGAAGCCAAAATGGAGGCAACGAAAGCAACAACATTACCCCTGAAGTAGTGAATAACCCGGCTACGGCCGAAGGTGACGCTCCGGATGCCGCAGCGGTTCCTGTATTCGAATTCGAGAAAGATAACCATGAGTTCGGCGAAATCGTGGATGGAGAAGTGGTTAGCTACACTTTCAAATTCAAAAACACAGGTAATGCGCCTCTAGTAATCTCATCAGCCTCGGCAAGCTGTGGTTGTACCGTGCCAGAATTCACTAAAGATCCAGTGCAACCCGGACAAGAGGGAGCCGTCAGTGTGTCCTTCGACAGCAAGGGCAAATCAGGAATGACTTCAAAAACCGTTACTCTGATTGCCAACACCATTCCTAATACCAAAGTACTAACCGTTAGCGCAGACATTCAATCTAAAAAATAACCAAACAAAATGAACCTGACATTTATCTTACTTCAAGCCGCTCCTGGTCAGGGTGGCCTCGGCCCCCAATTGATGATGATACTTTTAATCATCGTGATTTTCTATTTCTTCATGATCAGACCGCAGATGAAGAAAGCCAAACAGGAGCGTTTGTTCAAAGACAGCCTTCAAAAAGGCGATAAAATTGTAACCATTGGCGGAATCCATGCCAAAATCGTTGAGATTGCAGAAACCACTTTCCTCATCGAAGTAGACTCCAATGTGAAGCTCCGAATCGAGAAAACAGCCGTTTCCGCTGAAGCAACCAAAGCCTACAACCCCAAGACCGAACCTGCTAAAAAATAATTAACTTTCAGATTCTCCATGATTGAAGCACGGAATTGAAATGGAAGAATCGAAGGCAAATAAAAACAACCTTGAGGCCTTCCTGAAACGGTTTAAACCGAACAGGAAGGCCTTGGCTTTTTCCCTTTGCTTGTTCATAGCCACCTCAGCATGGATCGCCAATGCTTTGACTGGCATTTATGAGACCGTTTATGTAATTCCCCTCTCCTACCAAAACCAGCCTTTCAGCACTAGACTGGAGGGCGATTTACCTCAGAACGGTCGATTCCATTATCAAGGAACTGGATGGGAATTGCTGGGATTGTATCTGAGTACATTTCCAGACTCCATCGTTGTTGACTTGGGGGGTGATAAATCAGGAAAAGCCAAAACGATCAAGATTAGATCGTTGTCACTGGTTTCACAACTTCCAGCATCTCCCCTGCCTTACAAAATTGAACCCGAATGGATATCACCCGGGCTCGTCAACGAATCCTCCAAAAAAATACCGGTAATACCCCTATTGAAAATTAATTACAAAAACAGATTTGATGCAACAGGCTTACCGAAACTATACCCAGACAGTGTAAGGATATCGGGGCCGCCTCAAGCTTTAAAAGGCATTGCCTCCATTAAAACCTTCCCCATTCAAATGGCGGATGTTTTCTCGGATGTCTCAACCATGGTGGAATTGGAAAAGCAATTGCCAGCTGGGGTATTTGCTTCCCATAATCAAGTCAAAGTATTTGTCCCGGTTTCCGAATTCACTGAGTCGTCACTTTTAGTGGATGTAAATCAACCGTCCGGTTCTAAGGAGAAAATCAAAATCATACCATCCAAGGTCAAAATTACCTTCCGCTCCCAATTGGAGCTTGTTGGTTCTTTTCAGCCCAACCAGTTCAAAGCTGAAATACAACTCAAACAACTTGGCGAAAACCGGCCACTAATGGTGTCAATCGTGAAACAACCAGAGGGTGTAAAAAGCTTACGAATTGACCCACCTACTGTGGAATACCTTATAGAACCATGAAGCCGATCCGAATAGGAATAACCGGTGGTATTGGAAGCGGAAAATCCATCGTTGCAAAATGCCTGGAGAAAATGGGGTTCCCCGTTTTCAATGCCGATCGCGAAGCAGCAGCATTACTTTGCTCCGAATCCACAGTCGTGAATCAGGTTAAAATAGCCTTCGGAGAGAATGCTTACCTACCGAGTGGATTGCCCAATAAGGATCACATCGCCTCCTTGGTATTTTCAAATCCATCTAAGTTACAAGAGCTTAATAGCATTATACATCCTGCTGTAAGTATCCGATTTGAGGATTGGTGTCGTCAAAACAGCCAAAGCAAATTTGTATTTAAAGAGGCTGCGATTTTGTTTGAAAGCGGTGCAGATAGTCAGGTTCACAAAGTAATCGGTGTGATAGCACCCATGGAGATTCGAATTTCCAGAGTCATGCAACGAGATGGTAAATCCAGAGCACAAATCGAGAAAGTCATTCAAAATCAACTACCTCAGAAGGAACTGATTTCCAAATGTAATTTTATAATCCAAAACGACGACAAGCACCCTGTGCTTCCGGCATTGTTAGAAATTTTAGATCAACTATCCACAACAACCAAACGAATTGATGGAACCTCTGGCCATTGAAAGAAGTTCCAACGGACTTTTTTTTCGTCCAGGGGACTTTTACCTGGATCCCAAAAAGCGGGTTGAAAAGGCCGTCATTTCACATGGGCATGCAGATCATGCCCTTGCAACCAATGGCCATGTATGGTGTACTCCTGGCACTGCCGCCATCATGAGGGCTCGATACGCGGATCGTTTGAAGTCGAAATTGACCGAAGTGCCATTCGGTGAGTCTTTTGAAATAAATGGTGTTTCGGTATGTTTCTACGGCGCCGGACATGTGTTGGGATCCGCTCAAACGCTTATTGAACATGAGGGGATAAAGTATTGCTATACAGGAGACTTTAAAACAAAGCCGGATGATTCCTGCGAACCATTCCAAGTGATTAAATGCGATGTATTGATCACGGAAACCACTTTTGCAGACCCTACCTATGTGCATCCTGAGGATCAATTGGAGTTGAATCAATTAGACAGATATCTTCCATTCAACTGGGTTGTTGGTGCCTATAGTTTGGGAAAAGCCCAAAGGATTACAAGCTTACTATCGAAACGATTTCCCGAACGAAAAATCATGGTGCATGCCGAACCTGCTGTTTTTCATAAGGTTTATGAACATCATGGTTACAATCTTGGCACCTGGGAGCACTACGATAGGCATGAGCTTAAAGCTGATGCAAAATTCATTCTTATTGTTCCACCCAAGGTATTGTCGAGTTATCATGGGAAACCCGGCATGGTAACCATGTTTGCCACCGGCTGGTTAAGACCCTATATCAGGTCAACCCATCATTTACGCATTAGCGATCATGCCGATTGGAATGAGCTACTAAACCTCATCGATTCCTGTGGGGCAAAAGCCATTATGACCGTTCACGGTGATGGAATGACATTGAAAAGCCATTTGGAAGCGGTATCTCCTAATATTAAAGTATATATTTAATTAATGTATTTTATATAATTAATAAATAATTATATATGTATATTCTTTCTTCAGATCAAATGAACCGAATGGACGCCTATACCATGGCTAATGAACCCATTCTTTCTATCGATTTGATGGAACGAGCAGCGTTGGCTTGCACGCATTGGATAGAAAGAAATCTGTCCAATCAGAACACAATTATTGCCTTTTGTGGACCTGGAAACAACGGTGGCGATGGATTGGCCATTGTTAGAATACTTCTGCAAAAAGGCTGGAATGCTTCTGCAATACTCTTAAAATCAAAAGATTCAATAAGTCCCGATTGTAAAACCAATCTGGATCGACTAGCAAATTCCTTTCCTGACCGTATCAATATCATTACTAAGGCTAATCAACTTCCTCGACTTAACGGTTATCCGATAATCATTGATGCCATATTTGGGACCGGATTCAAAGGGGTTACACAAGGGCTTGAAGCGGATGCCATAGCGCAAATAAACCAATCAGGCGCAGAGGTTATTTCTATCGACACACCTTCAGGTTTATGTTCAAATAAAACCTCATTTATTAATGATAATAAAATAGTTATACCTAAAAACACTTTAACTTTTCAGTTTCTAAAACCTGCCTTGATAGTGCCTGAAAACATGCCAAAAACTGGAAAGGTACATGTGCTGGATATTGGACTCATGGAGTCGGGTCTGAATACAGACGACAAGAAAAGCGAATTAGTAGACCTCCTACTTTTGAACAAATTCATAAAAAACAGAGCCTTGGAGGGGCACAAAGGAATGTTTGGCCATGCTGTGCTTATGGCCGGTGGACCAGGCAAAGCTGGAGCCGGATTGTTGTCTGGAAATGCCTGTTTAAGAAGTGGTTGTGGATTACTTTCGATGGTGGTTCCACATGGAGAGAATTCCATTTTTCAAACAGGACTCCCCATGGCCATGACCATTCAGTACAATGAGCATTCCACACCTTTGTGCATCCCTGACAAGACAACTGCGGTTGCCATAGGTCCTGGCATTGGAACATCCTCTGATACCCAATCCATAGTATCCAACCTATTGAATATGTGGAGAAAACCGGCAATATTGGATGCCGATGCCATCAATTTGATAAGCCAAAACCCAATGTTGAAGGCTTTGGTGCCAGCTGGATCGTTACTTACCCCTCATGTTGGAGAATTTGACCGGCTTGTGGGAGCGTCAAACAACGATTTTGATCGCTGGGAAAAGCAAATAAACCTCTCCAAGGAAACAGGATGGTACATCCTCTTAAAGGGAGCATTCTCGAAAATAACTACTCCCGAGGGTCATACTTATGTGAACCCCACCGGCAACTCCGGAATGGCCAAGGGGGGATCGGGCGATGTTTTAACGGGACTGTTGGTTGGGTTGAACGCCAGGGGTTACAGTATTGAAGAGTCGGCAATATTGGGAGCATACCTCCATGGACTAAGTGGAGACCTTGCCGCTTTGGATTTGGGACAAGAAGCCATGCATGCAGGCGACTTGGTGGATTACATTCCTAAAGCCTGGAACAGCCTGTTATCAGAATCAGTGTAATAACACAAACCCAGGCAGCAATTGCTTTTTCGACAAGTTCAAAAATGCCGTTTGTATTTAAAAACAAATAAACGCCTTAATTGACTAAAGCTGTTCGTACCTTTGTGTTGGGTAAGTCTTATACGACCAGCTCCTGTGAACCTCCCCAGGTCCGGAAGGAAGCAAGGATAAACGGTTGTAGCGGTGCGATATAAGTAGCTTACCCACTTTTATTTTAAGCTGGTAAACTCCCATCCTTTTCCCAAACCCAACTTCCTACTCTATCTCAATATAACAGGCTCTAAGTCCTGCGTATTCAGCCAACCGCTGGTTGTCTTGCCAGAATATTCGCTGTAAAAATCCACAAACACATAATGCCTTTGGATTTTTGAGACCATAACCCTATCTCCTTCAACCAAATAGGATTTCTTTACAGAATTTTCTTCGGGCCTACTATGAAAGAAGCATTTGGAACTAACTACTACTGCCTCTGAGAATAGCGAGAACCGACTGGCATGTTGAGCCAACCTCAAAACATCATCTTTCCTTTTGCGCTCCTCCTCCAACTGCAACTGCCTGCTAAACTCTGCCTTTTCCTCTTCCAAAGCCTTCTTTTCGGCTTCAATGCGTTGCCTTTCAGCAACTACAGCGGAATCAACAGCGGCCTCTTCACCTTGTCCACCGCCCTTGTTCATTGAATCACACGCTGTCCAGAACAAACTTCCAGAAATTAAAATGGTGACTACAGTTCTAAAATTCATAACATCTTGGTTTTTTTCATTGTAAATATAAAAATGAATGCGATTTTGCCCAAGAAAATGAACGATGGGCATGAATGAACCCATCACCCTACCTTTACATCCGAAAAAAGCGAGTTTTGAAAATCATCATCCTTGGACCAGCCTACCCACTTAGAGGTGGAATAGCCAATTTCAACGAGGCATTGTGCTTGGAATTGGTCAAGCAAGGCCATGATTGCTCTCTGGTGTCTTTCACCCTCCAATACCCTGGGTTTTTGTTTCCTGGCACCACCCAGTTGGCAAAAGAAGATGACGCGCCCGAAGGGATTCAAATCACGCCCCTACTCAATTCGGTAAACCCGATAACATGGATAAAAACAGCTCGATATATTCGTAAGCAAAATCCAGACTTGGTGGTTGTTCGCTTTTGGCTGCCATTTATGGGTCCATGTCTGGGCTCGGTTGTTCGCCTGCTGAGGAAAGGTTCCAAAGCACAGATTGTTGCCATTACGGATAATGTGATACCACATGAGAAAAGGGCTTTCGACAAATCCTTTACAAAGTGGTTTGTTAAACGGTGCGATGCCTTTTTAACGATGTCGAAGAGCGTGGCTAAAGATTTGCAGCAGTTTGGGGTTACTGGTGAAATCAGAACTGAGCCACATCCAGTCTACGACATCTTCGGTTCTCCCATCGGTCGTTTGGATGCTAGACAATCTTTAGGATTGGATTCCGAATTGAAGCTTGTATTGTTCTTCGGATTCATCCGGCACTACAAAGGCCTTGACTTACTGATAAAGGCTATGGCACATCCAAAGCTTCGAATGCTTGGAGTCAAACTAATGGTGGCAGGTGAATATTATGAGGATCCAAAGCCTTACAAGGAGTTGATTCAAAATCTGGGTCTGTCGGATGTAATTATTCTTCACGACCATTATATCCCAAAAGAGCGCGTAAGGGATTATTTCTGTGCCGCTGATATCATTGCCCAGCCCTATCGTAGTGCCACTCAAAGTGGAGTCACCCAGATCGCTTATCACTTCAAGAGGGCTATGTTGGTTACGAATGTGGGAGGACTTCCTGAGATCGTTCCAAACCATCAAGCCGGTTATGTAACACAACCGGATTCGGAACCTATTGCGGAGGCACTCGTAGCTTTTTTCGAACAAAATCGACAAGCCGAGATGGAAGATTTCGTGTCGAAACATGCTTCCAGGTTTACTTGGGAATCATTCGCCAAAGCACTTTTGGAGTTGGCCAAAAAGTGATTGCATATTAATCGGATTGGAAGCTTTATTCACCAGGCCAATTCCAATGTTTCCTATTTTTAGGGTCCAACTTTAAACCCTATGAACCACAGGTACACATTCATGACCTTGCTGCTTGCATTGGTCGCCAACCTTTGTTTTGCTCAAGCACCAAAATGCCATACTGATGAAGCGAATCAAATTCTTTTGAATCGCGACCCCTCATTGCGAAACCAATACATGGTGCATGAGCAAACCGTAAGGGAATGGATTCGCAACAATCGTTCAAATGCCAATCGAACAACCGGAAGCGTTGTAACCATTCCTGTGGTTTTTCACATCGTATATAAAAACAACACCCAAAACATAGCCGACTCCAATATCACTAGGCAGGTCGATATACTGAATGAATCTTATCGACTTCAGAATTCCAATTTTTCACAGACACGACCCATTTTCGATACCATTGCGGCCGATGTAGAAGTTGAATTTTGTCTGGCCTCGGTGGATCCATCAGGAAATCCCACAACTGGCATCACTAGAACACAGGCACCTTCCGGCTCCTTTTTTGATCCATTGTTAGGCTTCGACAATGTGAAAAGAGCTGCAAATGGCGGTAAGGATCCTTGGCCTACCGACCAGTACTTGAACATTTGGATTTGCGATATGAGCTTCTTCGGAATCACTGCAGTATTGGGTTACGCACAGTTTCCTGGTGGGGATCCATTGACTGATGGAGTTGTTATACAATACCAGTTCACTGGCTTTATGCCTAATAATACCACCAGTGACCTGGGAAAAACAGCCGTGCACGAGGTAGGGCATTGGCTTGGACTTCGTCATATTTGGGGCGATGGACAAGGCTCATCTACCCTATGCGATTCCACGGACTATGTTGATGACACACCCAACGCAGATACGGCAAGTCAGCAAACCTGCCTCATCAAAAACTCTTGCAGCAACGAATCCGCATATTGGACCTCCATTGGAATAGATCCTCCCGATATGATGGAAAATTACATGGACTATTCTTACGATGCTTGCATGACCATGTTTACCCTAGGACAAAAAGACCGAATGCTAGGCTTCCTTAACACGCTCAGGGCATCCTTACTGAACTCTCCAGGATGTGGAAATACGGCAATTCCATCATTGGAGTCCTCAGCACCTGTAGTGTATCCTAATCCTACTTCCCACTCTATCGGGATAGATCGTTTGAATTCAACTCCCATCAAAATAGAGATCTTTGATTTGAGCGGTAAAATCTATGCGGCTATGGATGCAAAAGGTGTAGAAACAATACCTGTTGAGCACTTGACTTCTGGTAATTATATACTTCGCGTGATTTTCGAAAACGGAGTTTCTAAATCCATCCGCTTTGTAAAGAAGTAACCACTACTTGAGTGACCCGAAATGAAATGGGCACTTTCCTTTGGTTGGCTTTGGAGTGAACCCTGCCGGACGATTTTTGTAAAAGAAATTTGGGCCCTTCACCTGATTGTCCAATTCTTGATGGAATATGGGAGAAACCGATGAAGACATAGGTGGCACTACCCAGTTCCAGTCGGCCTTGACTTCGCGACCATGTTGATTTTCCAGTCGCATGAATTGCATAAATTGATCGGAAGCATCGTGATGGTTTTCCATAGCTACCCCGGCACTTCTGAAAGAATGTATCACCGCTCTATTGAGCTCTACCAAGGAACGATCCTTCCACATGGAATCGTTGGTGCTTAAATCCAGTCCCAGTTTTTGAGCTATCACCGGTAGCATGTTGTATCGAGTTGTATCCCCAAAATTGCGACTACCTATTTCGGTGCCCATGTACCAACCATTGAAAGGAGCAACTGAATACACTACGCCACCGATCTCCAATATCATGTCAGAGATAGCAGGGACGGCATACCATTGTAATCCAAGCTGCTCAAACCATCTGTATTCGGGGTGTTTTATTTGGATAATCATCCCTGGTTGCAAATCAGGTTGCTTCATAAAAATCTTGTTATCGGCTTGACGAACCACCCAAGGCAATACATCAAACTGCGTCTTCTTACTGCGCCAACCTTGGTCAATACAATAGTTGGTAAACTCCAGTTCAGCAGGATCACCCTTACCACCCTCATAGCCCGCAAAACGGATCAACTGATGATTCAGGATTTCAAATTTGGGATTCGGATTAAAAACGGTGATAGTAGAAAAAATATCGCCCTTGTTAAATGCCAAATCGATGTGGTTTTGCAATGCATCGAACACATGAGACGGCTCGTATATATCACGAGCGTCGACTACCTTGAGCGATTTCCAATAGAGCCTTCCGATGCAACGATTGGAATTGCGCCAAGCCATACGACAGCCATGCGACAATTCTTGGATGGTATGCTCGTAGGTTCCTGTGTTGCGAATGGAGTCTTCCACATTGGCTAATCGGGAGGCTAGTTCATTAACCATACCCAACTCCTCGTAACATTCTTCGAGAAACATTTTGGCCCTGTTCAAGGCTATGTCAACAGGAAAGTGCAAGGGTGAAATCGGTTAGTTACAACTAAATGTCTAACCCAAGATACCACATACATGTTAATGTAATGTGAAATCAGCCAAAGTTGGTTGTTTCTGAAACTTGGTAGTTGTTTCTGTCGGGTGCGTTTCTAGCAATCAATTCACCCAAGAATCCAGCCAAAAACAATTGAGTGCCAAGTATCATAGCTAACATGCCGAAAAAGAACAAGGGGCGGTCAGTCATGTTATACACTTGAAAAACAAATTTGTCGACAGCCAGTTTAATGGCTATTCCCAGTCCAACCAAGAAGCTCAGCGTTCCTAATAGACCGAAAAAGTGCATTGGGCGCTTTCCAAAACGAGAGACGAAGGTGATACTTAGAAGATCCAAGAATCCGTTCACGAAACGCTCCAAACCGAATTTCGTAGTTCCATATTTACGAGGGCTATGCTGGACTACCTTTTCAGCGATTCGGGTAAAACCAGCCCATTTTGCAATAACAGGTATGTAGCGATGCATCTCTCCATACACCTCGATGTTTTTTACAACTTCATAACGATAAGCCTTCAAGCCACAATTGAAATCATGCAAATTGTGGATACCACTCATTTTTCGAGTTGCCCAATTAAACAAACGGGTGGGAATGGTTTTGGTAAGGGGATCAAATCTTTTACGCTTCCAACCACTGACTAGATCAGAGCCTTCCTGAATCATGGAAACCAATCCGGGAATCTCATCGGGACTGTCTTGTAAATCTGCGTCCATGGTAATAACAACCTGTCCAGAAGCCATGTTGAATCCTGCGTTTAGGGCCGCCGACTTACCATAATTCCTGCGAAAGCGAATGCCCTTGATTCTACTTTCAGAGGCAGTAAGCTCACGAATCACTTGCCATGACTTATCCTTGCTCCCATCATCTACCAAAATAATCTCGAAAGAGTAATTATTGGCCTCACAAACTTTGATGATCCAAGAGGTCAACTCTCTAAGGGAATCCTCCTCATTGAACAAGGGAATCACCAAAGTGAGATCCAGGGTGGGCTTATTCATGGCTAATAGGCTGTACGGGAGGTTTTTTCTTAAGAATCAAAGCGAGGATCAAAGATATGAATATACCCCAAAAAAACTTGGAAGAGGCATCGTTAAACGCCAGTTCGCCAAGTGTGAGTTTTTCATATCCATCCAAAAGCGTATCCCTTTGACTTTCGTTTAGAATGCCATCCAACATCTCTACGCTGCGAAGCATCTCGTTAATGGCGTGGCTCAGCATATCCGTGAAAACGAGAGCTCCTAGTAAATAAACAACGAGCCCGTACAGTAGAAAAGCAAAAAAAGACAAAGCTACACCAGTGAAAAACGCATGCTTGAAGGTTATAAAACCCTCACCTTCATTTTCCCTGATCGATTTAATACACCTCATGGTGAATGCAATGGTCAATACAACACCGAAAAACATGGCAGGGTCGTATAAGGTACCTCCAAAATAGATTACGGCAATGGTCATTATCGAATGGCCAACGCCACAGAAAAAACCAAATCGTAATGCAATGGGAGCAATAACTTGCCTGTTCAACATGGCGCAAAGATAAGTGAAATGAAAAATCGGTTTACTCTTGACCAAGAAATCTAGCCAATCCATCCCATCCTTCTATGCGTTCTGCCACCAACCGGAGAATGGCTGCGAAGGGTACAAACAGAATCATCCCTACCGCTCCCCACAAAATACCCCCTATAACAATCACCATAAGGGTTGCAAGTGTGTTGAGCTTAAGCCTCTGGCTCACAGCCCAAGGAAAAATCAGGTTAGCCTCCAAATACTGTACGAATGCGAATATGGCAACAACTCCCAAAGGATACAGGGCAGAATCGTAGGTAATCCATGCGTAAGAAATGGGTAACAAGGATGCTATGATGATTCCTATGTAGGGAACAAATGTCATGAATGCGGTGAGAAAACCGAAGAGAATCGCGTGGGGAATGCCAAGGAGTAGCAGCCCTATGGAATTAAGAACACCGACAGCGAAATAAACGACCAGCATGCCTTTGATGAAACCGTAGTAAGTACTAACCGCCAACTCCACCACTTCACGCATGCGCGACGCTTGTTCCTTAGCGAAAAAACCGATCAGCAGGTCTACCAGCATCCGTCGGTGATACAAAATCAGGAATGCATAAAAAGGAATCAGAACAAACATCACCACATTGATGAAAAACGAAATGGATGCAGCCTCAACAAATGAAAACATTCTGGTTGCAACGGTATGTCCAATGTCGATAGTCCACTGATCCACCTCGTGGGGTCTGAGCCCCCAATTGGATATTGCGTAAGACTTAAGCGACTGAATCAACTCGGTTAGCTTGATAGATAAAACGGGCCAATCGGCGGCGAACCCTTCAAACTGTAGATAAAGCATATAGACCAAGGATGCTCCCAACATTAGCAAAAGCGAAAGAGACAAGGAGATGGACAAGGCCTTAGAAACACCTTTCGATTCCATCATCTTACAAATGGGATAAAGGATGAAACTGATAAAAAAGGCAAACGCCAAAGGAATGAATAGCGGTTTGCCCACATAAAGAACCACCCCACCCAAGACGATTACCATCAATGTTTTAAACGCCCTATCCAACGGATTTGAATTCATCATACAATTGAGCCTGGTTTTAATACATTCGAACAAAGCGCAACCGCTACAGCTGGCAATGTTCATTTGGAATAGTGCAATGATATAAAAAATGAAAATCCAGTTCGATGATAAAAATCACATGGGATATTTGGAAAATTAAATGATTTTTGGGGCATGAACCTCAATTATTGCGATCCCAAGGAGGCGTTTGCACTGATAAAACCACATTCTCGACTTTTCATCCACGGAAGTGCAGCCACACCAACTTACTTGGTTAGACAGATGGCTTTGCACAAAGATTTGTTCGAACATGTAGAAGTGGTTTGCATCAGCGTGTATGGAGATTTTCCAATAGCCCAATCTGGCATGGAGGATCATTTCTACATCAATGCCCTGTTTGTGTCAGATCCCGTTCGGGCTGCTATCAACGAGGGAAGGGGCGGATATATTCCTGTTTTTCTAAGTGAAATACCCGAATTATTCAAAAGGAATGTTTTGCCCCTGGATGTGGCCATAATTCAAGTATCTCCTCCAGACGAACATGGCTTTGTGTCGTTAGGAACTTCTGTGGATGCGGCTCGGGCCGCAGTAGATCACTCAAAATTGGTGATTGCGCAGGTAAACCCCATGATGCCCAGAACAAGCGGGGATGCCCTGATTCATTCTAGCAGGATCCAAAAAGCCATTTGGCATGAGGAGGCTTTGCATGAAGTGGATTACGCTTCCAAAACAGGTTCTGTTGAACAAGAGATAGGTCGGCTCATAGCCAACTTGATTGAGAATGGAAGCACCTTGCAGATGGGAATAGGTTCGATCCCTGATTCGGTTTTGTCAAAACTCGGCAACCATAAGAACCTAGGAATCCATACTGAAATGTTGTCCGATGGGGTAATTCCGTTGATCATGTCGGGGGCTGTCAATAACAGCCAAAAAAAAATAAACCAAGGTAAAACGGTTACTTCATTTTGTGCCGGCACACGCAAGCTGTACGACTTTGTAAACAACAACCTAGACTTTGCTTTTTTGGATGTAGATTATGTGAACGAACCAGGCATCATCAGCAAAAACCCAAAAGTAGTTGCCATCAACAGTTGCATAGAAATCGATATTACAGGTCAGGTGTGCTCCGACTCCATCGGAACTTGGGCCTATTCTGGCGTAGGTGGCCAGATGGATTTCATCAGAGGTGCAGCGATGTCGGAAGATGGCAAACCAATTATTGCATTACCAAGCCGGACTGGCAAAGGAGTACCACGAATTGTTTCAAGCCTAAAACCCGGAGCCGGTGTTGTTACCTCCAGAGCGCATGTACATTGGGTGGTTACTGAATACGGCGCGGTAAACCTGTTCGGAAAAAACATGCATCAGAGAGCGGTTGATCTATTGAAACTGGCGCATCCCGATGACCGTGAAGCTTTAGAGAAGGCTGTAAGAATGCGTTTTGGCAAACAATGATTGTGGATTGTACCTCGTTATCCACTTAAAACCTAAATTTGTGTCATGGAAAACGACAGGATCTCCAATTTTGAGGGAGAAACCGCCTCTAATTTTCTGGAGGATATGAGTATCAATGGTTTCGGTTTAATACCTATGGCTATCGAGCGAATGTTGGATGAAGACGATCGCCCAACCTTGATGGAATGTGAAGAGGCTCTGGTAGCCTGCGAGATCGTGGCGGCTGCATTGGGTCGACCCTCGGAGGACTGCCCGGATGATTTAAACGAATGGATGGGTATGTTTTTACCTGTTGGTTCGGAGCCTTATGACATTGTTTGCAACTTGGCCGAAAAAGCTGCTGAAAGCATTGACCGGATTCTCACCGACTCCGAACTTAGGGAACTGTGGGAAGAGAGTCCTGTTTTTGAAGCTTGGATGGATGCCCAAGTCAAACTGCAGGAAAGAATTCTCGATTGAAAACCGAAACAACCCCCCAACCTTTGGGGTTAATCGAACAGGTATTTCACGATAAACAAACCAATAACTACAACCAACTTGCCAGCCAACACCTTCGGATCGATTTTCAGGCTGACCACATTCGGCGAATCTCATGGAGTAGCCATCGGAGGAATATTGGATGGTTGCCCTGCAGGTTTAAAGCTGGATCTGGATGCCATTCAAAAGATGGTGGACCGAAGACGACCTGGACAAAGTCCATTGACCACCGACCGTAAAGAAACAGACCGAGTTGAAATACTCTCTGGTATTTTAGATGGAGTTACACTTGGTACACCAATTGGGTTTATCATCCGCAACAAAGACCAAAAACCAGCAGACTACGATGCACTGAAAAATATTTACAGACCAGGTCATGCGGATTTCACTTGGGAGACCAAGTATGGCATACGCGACCACCGTGGAGGCGGCAGGGCATCGGCTCGAGAAACCGCATGTCGCGTTGTTGGTGGCGCAATTGCCATGCAATTCCTCAAACATTTCGGAGTTGAAGTAAATGCGTGGACCTCAACCATTGGTCCAGTATCCCTACCAGAAGATACCGACCTAGACTATGATCTGATTTATTCGAACGATGTTCGAACTTGCAACTTGAAATTTGCCGAATCTATGTCTAGGCACATCCTCACTGTCAGGGAAGCTGGAGATTCTTGTGGAGGCATTGTAACTGGAATGGTCCGAAATCTACCTGCCGGAATCGGCGAACCCGTTTTTGGCAAATTACCTGCCTTGCTCGCCAAAGCCATGATGGGAATACACGCTACCAAAGGTTTTGAAATGGGCTCTGGTTTCAAATCGGCTGCCATGCGAGGATCAGAACACAATGACGCACCAGCGATTTTGGATGGAAAGCCTGTTGTAAGCACAAACCATGCAGGAGGTACGCATGGTGGCATCAGCAATGGACAGGATATCCTATTCAAAGTAGCCTTCAAACCCGTATCCTCCATTGCAATACCTCAAACCGCATTGGACAAAGATGGAAATGCCGTTGAACTAAAAATAGAAGGTCGGCATGATCCTTGCGTAGTACCTCGTGCCGTTCCGATTGTGGAGTCTATGACTGCCCTGGTGTTGGCCGACCTCATCCTTATGAACAAGTTATCCCGTATTTGAATTTCAATAACATGACAACCAAAAAGAAAATAACCATTGTTTCTGGCTCCATCCTGATCCTTTTGTTGACTGCGATGGTTTTGCTACCAATCATTTTCAAAGACAAGATTATAGCCTCTATTAAAAAAGCGGTCAATGAAAATATCAGAGCCGATGTTGATTTTGGCGATGTTGATGTAACCTTGTTCAGACATTTCCCCTACCTCACTGTATCCATAGACAGCATCTCAATTGCGGGCAGGGATGCCTTCAAAGGCGACACTTTGTTACAAGTGGCCCGAATTACAGCCACTGCCGATATCATGAGTGTTGTTCAAGGAAATGCCGTTCGAATAAGGAGCATTTACTTGAATACGCCTCACATCAACCTCATTGTTTTGGAAGATGGTCGAGCCAACTGGGAAATTGCCATTCCTGATACAACTCCTAGTGATGTCACAGAGCCTTCGAAAGGTTTAAACATCGAATTGAAAAGGTACGGTATCAAATCAGGGCATATCGTTTATGACGACAGGTCGATGGGATTATTCCTTCGAATGCAAGAAACCCTTCACAAGGGCAAGGGTGATTTCGCAGATGATTTTTTCAGTTTCAGTACCACTACAGAAGTCGGCAATTTGGATTTCGTTTACGGCGGTGTTAAATACATCAGTAAAGCCAAAGCAAACCTTAGTGCCGATTTGGATATGGACATGAAAGCGATGAAATTCACCTTCAAAGACAATGAACTTCGAATCAATGAACTTGCCCTAGGCATGTCGGGATTCATTGCTATGCCGCAGGACCCAATCGAAATGGATTTAAAATTCGATATACGGAAAAATGAATTCAGCCATTTCGTGTCGCTACTTCCAGGTGCCTACAAAAAAGACTTCGATAAGGCGAAGAGCTCTGGAACCCTTGCTATGAATGGTTTTATAAAAGGCGTTTACAGCGAAACCACCATCCCCGGCTTTGGAGTGAATCTCAAAATTGAGAAAGGACAGTTTAGCTACCCCGACCTTCCCGTTTCTTTGAATAATGTGAATGTGGACTTGCGTGTCAATAATCCGGATGGCGTGCCCGACCATACTGTAATCAATTTGGAAAAGATGCATGTGGAGATTGGAAAAGATCCATTTGATATGAGGCTATTGGTTAAGACTCCTGTATCAGACCCACAAATTGACGGACAGATGAAAGGTCGAGTTGACCTTTCTGGCGTGGCAAGCATGTTCCCCTTGGAGCAAGAGACAAAGCTTGCAGGTGTTTTAAATGCAGATGTAGCAGCCTCCGGCCGTATGTCGGCTATTGAAAACAAACGATACCAATACTTCCGCGCAGAAGGCATGCTCACATTGGAGGCCTTCAAGTATGTTAGTTCAGACTTCAAAAACGGCATTGAAATCCCATCTGCAGAACTCATTTTCAATCCCAAAAACATCACGCTGAACAAATTCGCATTGAAAACTGGCAAGACCTCATTAACGGCCTCCGGTTGGGTGGACAACATGCTTGGATACATGTTCAAGGAAAATGAATTGTTGAGCGGCACTTTAGACATCAACGCTCAAACCATTGACCTGAATGAATTCATGTCTGAAAACTCTGACTCTACTGCCAATCAACAATCTGCCGAGGGCGTTCTGGAAATACCAAAGAACATAGATTTTCAATTGACTGCGAAAGCGCAAACCGTACATTTCAGAGACCTCACCCTTACCGATGCATCGGGTAATCTCGCTGTTAGGGACCGAACGCTTGGATTAAATGGCATTGGCTTTAATATGCTCGATGGCCGAGTTGGAATGAATGGAGTCTATGAAAGTAAGGACCTAAAAAAGCCATTTTTCTTCTTTACCATTGACCTGAACGGCTTGGATGTGCGCAAGACCTACGATGCTTTTGTTTCGGTAAAAAAACTAGCACCCATCGCTGAGAAAGCAAGCGGCAAATACACGGCATCCCTCAATATGAAAGGTGACTTGGACGGGAAGATGGAACCCATCTACTCAAGTTTAACTGGAGGTGGAAAACTTTCCACCAGTAACATCACGATTGACAACTTCAAGCCTCTGGTGAAAATTGCAGATGCCTTGCGAATGGAACAATTTAAAAAATTTACTCCAGGAAACCTCAACCTATCATTCAAATTCGAAAACGGACGCGTCAATGTAGACCCCTTTGACTTAACTGTTGCCGGCATTAAATCAACCGTATCTGGATCCAATGGCTTTGACATGACTATTGACTACACTTTGGTCACAGCCATACCAATCCAAATGGCAGGTGCTGAAGTAACCGGCGTAATCAATTCATTGCTATCAAAGGCAAACAGTGCTGCAGGCACCAACCTGTCCGTAGGCAAGGAAGCCAAGGTGAGATCAAGGATTACAGGAACAGTGAACGACCCCAAGGTTGAACTGGCATTCGGCAGCGGTGGTGCTGATGGACAACCTACAGCCAAGGAACAAATCAAAGATGTTATCGACACCAAGAAAAAAGAATTGGAGGAAAAAGCCAAGGCTGAAGTAGAGCGATTAAAACAAGAGGCTGAGCGAATGAAACAGGAAGCGGAGACCAAAGCAAAAGCTGAAGCTGAAAGACTAAAGAAAGAAGCAGAAGCAAAAGCCAAAGCAGAAGCAGACAGGTTGAAAAAAGAACTAGAGCAGAAAGCCAAAAAAGAAGCTGAGGATAAATTGAAAAATCTATTTGGCAAACCCAAATAACATGGTGCGACCACTGTGCTTACTTCTAGTACTTCTGGCTATTTCTTTTCAGATCAAAGGCCAGGATTTGAAATTGTGCCCTGAGTCTCCATCTAAAAAGGCTGTTAAGCTTGCAGATGAAGCCAAGGGCATGATTAAATCAAAAGAGGATTATTCAAAAACCAAGGAAACCCTGCTAAAGTGCCTTCAGGAAGACAGCACCTACGCATTTGCACTTTCCATGCTAGGTGATTTGGCTTTTTCTAAAAAGGATTGGCCTACCATGAAAGATAGTTACCGGACACTCATTCGCGTTTGTCCAGATGCCGACGCCAAAGCCCATTTCCGGTTGGGAACTTATTTGTATGAGACCCAAAAAATCGAGGAATGCATACCCTACCTAAAATCATTCCTCACCTTCGGAATTTCCGATGAGAGAATGAACAAAACTGCGGAATCCTATGTGTTCAGAGCAAAAATGATTTTGAATCCCGTACCCTTCAACCCTACTCCGGTCAAAGGCATTTCGACCGCTGACCCCGAATACCTTGCTTCCATCTCACCTGACGATGAGACATTCTTTTTCACTAGGCGATTTGATGAATCCAGAAAAGGATCTTTAACTCCCATCAGCGTAGAAAAATTTATGATTGCCAAGAAATCGGCAGACGGGCTCTTCAACAAAGGCGAACCGATGCCGCTACCATTCAATAGTGCAAACAATAACAACGAGGGTGGACCAGCTATCAGTAAGGACAACCGACTTATTGTCTTCACCCGAAACCTTAATGGCAACTTTGATTTATGTTACTCGGAAAAAAATGGAGAAGAGTGGAGTGAAATCCAAAACATGGGGGCGAATGTCAATGATCCGAAACAATGGGATTCGCAACCTACCCTATCATCTGATGGAAGAACGATTTACTTCGCATCCTATAGGGACTCCGTATATGGTACCAGCGACATATTTATGACTAAGAAAAATGAGGAGGGTTTCACCAAAGCGGTTCGAATGCCTTTCAATACAAGCGGCAATGAAAAGTCGCCCTTTATCCACCCCGACAACTCCACTTTTTACTTTTCTAGCGATAGCTTACCAGGTATGGGAGGTTTTGACATATTCCTGATTAAAAAAGATTTGGATGGCAAATGGACTAAACCCGTTAACCTCGGCTATCCCATCAATACGGAGAATGACGAAGTTGGTTTTTTTGTAAGCACCGACGGTAAAACCGGTTATTTCGCAAGCAATAAACTATCAGGTACCGGTGGGTATGATATTTTTTCATTTGAAATACCATCGGATAAGAGACCGGAAAAAGTTCTTTTCGTAAAAGGACGCTTAACGGGTGACAACGATGAAATTCCTACGGCAGCAAAAATCGAACTTAAGAACATTCGCACAAGTGAGGTTATTGATGTTTCATTCGACACCATCACCGGACATTACGCCTCGGTAGTAAAATTAGACTCGGACTACATCATGACTGTCAAAAGCGATGGTGCCGCTTATAGTTCGAGATACTTCGAAACCAAGGATACGACCATTGGCAAGGTGGCCTCGGCCGACATTGAGGTAAAAAAGCTGCAATTGGGTGAACCCTACAATCTAAACGACATATTGTTTGCCACAAATTCGTCGGAGATGAATTTCAGCACTCAGAACATTGTAAAAGATTTCGCTGATTACCTGAAGCAAAACAAAACACTGAAGGTGGCCATACACGGCCATACCGATAACGCTGGCGATCCAAATAAAAACATGGAATTAAGCCAAGCCAGAGCCAAAGCCGTTTATGATTTACTGATTCGTGAAGGAGTGAGTCCTGAAAGGTTAAATCACAAAGGGTTCGGACAAACCAAGCCGGTTGCCGACAACAATACGCCTGAGGGAATGTCAAAAAACAGAAGGACTGAATTTGTGGTTACTTCGAAATAACCAGATCATTCATTTTTCTTTGGCAACTCAAAATCCTTGACCGTACCATCATTGGAGCTATCCTCCATGGATTTATAAATCCTATTCAAATCTTCAGGGGTAACAGGCTTGTAGTCCTCGGGTATCGTAAAATAGGAAGAGGGAACTGATTCTTGAACGACCTCGCGAACGGTGTATTGCATTTTCAATCCGTTTTGGTTCACTAAGAATTGCATGGGAAACCCATCAACACCTGCAAACTGAACATTCACCGCAATTCGAGCCTTAATCTTATCTGTATAAAATAAATCGGAAGTAACATTATCCTTACCCTTGAGCACAGCTCTTTTACAATTGAATCCGGCTATATTCTTCACATCTTTGTCAAACAAAACCACATTTGAGGAAGTTCCAGCAGGTACGGGACCTTTACCGGGTTGCATGACTATATATGTTTTGGAATCCATGAATTCAGTCAAAGCGGTAACCTGTCCAGTTCTAGCATTGTAAATAGAGGAACTACTCATTCTAGGTCCTACATTCATATCGGTTCGAGAAAGATCACCTTTTACAAAAACCACAGACTCTGTGGGCAAAGAACCTCGAGTAGCTTCATCCATATCGAGCTCAGGAAAGGTTATTTCATATACTATTCGACCTTCGGTAAAATCCTGTCCTACTGCAACAGTAGGCATGTTCAAGAATATAAGGGAAAAGACAAATGCCCAAAAGGACTTCAAGCGATGCTGATCCATAAGACTGTAGGTGTTTAATGGCACTATTGAGGTGTTTTGAAAATGTGTTCGGGGATCAGTTGCCTCCACCATACATTTTCTGCATCTCTTCCAAGGTAACAAACTTATATCCGCTTGGTACTTTGAACATATCATCAGATACTTTCTCAGGAGTGATGGTTTTGGCGGTAAATCTCATTTTGATGCCCATTTGATCCAAGGTGTATTCTAGCGGGAATCCACCAAGGTCTTTTCCACCCAAGGCTCCAGACATGCTCGAGCTGATCTTGTCTGTATGAAATAATTCCATAGAACTGCCGTCCTTCATCTTCATGATGGATTTCTTACAAACATATCCAGCAATTGTCTTAGATTCTCCTGAATGCTCAAAGGTTGGTTTATCCTGCTTTGCTGCTTCCTTATCGGCATCCATAGTCATGTAAGTCTTATTACCCATTACATCAGTAAGCGTAATGTTCTGTCCGGTTTTTCCGTTGTAGATAGAACTGCTGCTAAATCCCATCGCCATACTCAAATCGGTTCTTGACATGCTTCCTTTAACAAAAACAACAGATTCCGATGGCATCATAGCCTTGGTTTGCTCGTCAACATCACCTTCAGGAAAACTGATTTCATAAACTATTTTACCCTCTGTGAAACTCTTCTGTGCCAAAACTACGGAGGTATTAACAGATAAAAATGCACTGAGCATTACCAGGATGATGTGATTCATTTTTTTCATGTGGATGGTATAATTATTGTTTTTTTTGTGATTGATCTTTTATCTCGTAATCGGCAGGAATAGTGAATAGTTCCGGATCGGGTTTGGCGGCCACAATCTCTTTGGCCTTTAGTTTCAAACGAAGTCCGCGCATTTCGATGTCATACTCCATCATCAATCCTTCAATTTTGCCAAATCCAATTCCCCAATTCGGAGTTTCTATATCCAATTCATCGGTGTAGTATACCTTGAACACAGCACCCGAATCACCGGTGATGACGGCCTCCTCGCACTTGATACCGGCAATTACCTTGGTATTGCCTGTGAAGTCCACAACTTTATCCATCTTTTTGGACATCTTGGCTTTCAATGAATCGGGGTTGCTGAGAATGGCCATTTTTTGACCCATACCAGAAAAAAGATTGGCGAAGATCTTTTTTTGGGGATCTGATATCATTCGCATCTCCATCATTCCACCTGCCCCTTCCATCACCATGCAAGACCTGCCTTCAGAGAACCAGGTGGTGGCCTCGGATGGCATCATAACCTGCATCAATGCTGGTATGTCCTCTGAGTCTATTTCAACATCGTAAATCACCTTTCCCTCCTTCATCCCATGATAAGGACTCCTTTCGCAAGCTGATGTGAACAACAGGGAAATCAATAAAAAGAAAATGGACTGGCGCAACATAATGTATAGGCTGATTAGGTACCTATTACAAAGATAGCTTTTTCAATCTCCGTTAACGGAACCGCTCCAAACATTAACCAAAACCGTGCCCGGAATTTCGTGCTTCCCATCAAAAACATGTCGTTGAACTACAAAACCCTTGTTTTCCAAAGCAATGCACCGCTCATCAAATATATCGATAGGGATGAAAGGGTCTTGATTGCCTACTACACATTGTATCTTTTCAACCCCAAGTATGCTCCCCTCTGCGTCAGGGGCGAAATCACCTCCCCAGAGGATTAATCGATGAAAACGCCTTGAATTACCAACCATCCATCTCGATGCGGTTGCGGTGCCTTGAGAGAATCCTAAAACATGGAACCGGGGTGAGTAATTTGCCATCAGTTCATCGTACAGACTATCTAAAAAAAAACGCTGGTCAGCAATCTCCGACAAACGATCCTCACGCGTCATCCAGGTGGCAACCACATCACCATCAAATCCTTTGCGGTAAAACCGAGAAAGCCCTTCAGGAGCCACCACCAACAAGCCATCCCTGACAATGGGGGTAAATTCCTTCAAGAATAGCCCAGCATGCATACCGTACCCATGCAGGACAATTAGCACATCCTCGACCTTGGACGCCCCCTCCTCCAATGCAAAATATCGGGCAGTACGCTGAACTACAATGTTATGCGATTTGATATTCATAAAGGCCAAATTACCCAATAAGCGCCACTTAACTATCTTTACAATTGCTAAAATTCCCTATTATGACTAAGTTTCTTAGACTCCTAATGCCGCTGTTCGTGCTTATTATTACCATCGGACAGGTGAATGCTCAAAAGCAAAAACTCGAATTGGAAGACCTTTGGTCGAGCCGACAGTTCTTCGCCTCCGGACTCGCCGATGTAAGGTCGATGAACGACGGAATGCATTATTCTGAATTGGTGGGATCGGGCGTTGGACAGTGCATCATCAAACTATCTTTTTCGAGCGGAAAAACCGTCGATACATTATTCAAAAAACCGAAAGAATTGGAAGCTATTGCACTGGATGATTATGCTTTCAGCGATGATGAAAACCTGATCCTGTTTGCTACAGAGAGTGAATCGATTTACAGGCACTCCACAAAAGCAAACCATTATGTTTACAACAGGAAAACAGGCAAGACCACTCCCCTATCGGAGAATGGCAAGCAACAATACGCCAATGTGGATGCAAGTGGACAACTGGTGGCTTTTGTAAGGGATAACAATCTTTTCATTAAAGACCTTGTGAATGGATTGGAAAAAGCCATAACCACAGATGGTGTACGAAATGCTATCATCAATGGTGCTACAGACTGGGTTTACGAGGAGGAGTTCTCATTCGACCAAGGATACCAGTGGTCTCCCGATGGAAGGTTTATAGCCTTCTATCGTTTCGATGAGAGTCAGGTAAAACAGTTCAACCTCACCTACTACTCCAACGAGTCTTATCCCAAAGAGGAGCTTTACAAATATCCAAAGGCTGGAGAAGAAAATTCAAAGGTTGAAATCCGCATTTATGATTTGAAAACCGGTAAAACCACAACGGCGGATGTGAATAAGGATGCAGACCAATACATCCCAAGAATCAAATGGACTTCTGAGTCATCCAAGCTGTGTGTCATGCGAATGAACCGACTGCAAAATCTGTTGGAGCTGTATACTGTAAACGCCACCAATGGCGCATCCAAAATGTTCTTCAAGGAGGAAAACAAAGCTTACATCGAGGTTACGGACAACCTCACCTTCCTGGACCAAGGTAAAGGATTCATTTGGTCGTCGACACAGGACGGATATAATCATCTATACAGGTACGACATGTCGGGCAATATGCAGCAACAATTGACCAAGGGCAACTGGGATGTTACAGACTTTTACGGATATGATCCAAAAAGCGAACAAATTTATTTCCAAGCGGCCATGAAAAGTCCAATGGAGAAAGGCGTTTTTGTTGCAACCTCCAAAGGCAAAATCACACCTATCAGCAACGAGAGCGGCAGCTGCTCCGCCCTATTCAGTACAGGCTTCCGGTACCGGTTCATAACCAGCTCTACCATCAACTCCGTTCCCGTTGTTAAGCTTTATGATGCAAAAGGAAAATGGATACGGACCGTGAAGGATAATCAATCGGTAACCGATGCGATGTTGAAATATGATTTTGCAAAAACCGATTTTTTCCAACTAACCACATCGGAGAACATTACCCTTAACGGCTGGATGATCAAACCTAAAGATTTCGATCCGAATAAAAAATATCCCGTCATTCAATACATGTATGGTGGACCTGGAAGCCAAACTGTGAAAGACGAATGGCTTGGTAGCAACTGGGTATGGTTTCAATTGTTGGCCCAGAGGGGATACATTGTTGTGTCGGTAGATAACCGCGGCACTGGAGCCCGAGGTGAAGAATTCAACAAATGCATTTATAAGCAGCTGGGTAAATTAGAAACCATTGATCAAATGGAAGTAGCCAAATGGCTCGGTAAGCAGGCTTATGTTGATGCTTCCAGAATCGGGGCCTGGGGATGGAGCTATGGAGGATACATGACTTCACTTCTGATTACCAAGGGAGCCGACCTGTTCAAGACATGTATCGCCGTTGCACCGGTTACCAATTGGAAATTCTATGACAGCATATATACGGAGCGATATCTTCAAACACCTCAGCTGAACAAGGCAGGTTATGAGGATAATTCGCCTGTTAATTTCACCGACAAGCTGAAAGGCAAATATCTGATCATCCACGGGACCACAGACGATAATGTGCACATGCAAAACGCGATGGAAATGGTTGATGCACTTGTGAAGAACAAAAAACAATTCGACTCTTTCTTCTACCCAAACAAAGCCCATGGTATTTCAGGGGTTCGTTTGCACCTGTATAAAATGATGACCGATTATTTTGTTGAGAACCTTTGATTAAAATTTGAAATGGATATCTGGAAAGAAATAAGCTCCGAGGATCAGATCCTTAATGAATCAAGGAAAAACAAAACCCTGGTCATTTTTAAGCATTCCGAAAGATGTAGCATCAGCCGAATGGCAAAAAGGATGTTCGAGCAAGAGTGGAATGGCGATGTACCCGTATATCTGATTCATGTCATTGAGTCGAGATCAGTCAGCAACTGGATTGCCGAGCAATTTGATGTCCGTCACCAATCCCCACAGCTACTGATCATCAAGGATGGCAAATGCACCTACCATAGCTCTCACGATGAGATTCAAGCATCAACGGTCATGCTTCATGTTTAAGCCAAAATGGGATTCAGATACCATAAGCGAATAAATCTTGGCGATGGCGTTGGTATCAATGTCAGCAAATCGGGTGTGTCAACCAGTGTCCGTACGAAGTACGGCTCCTTGAGCTCAAAAGGGTTTTCGATACGGACCGGTATTCCCGGATTGACTTGGCGAAGTGGTTTCGGAGGCAAAAATGCATTCCCAATCATGTTGGCTATACTGCTATTGTTAGGAGCCATCATAGTTGCATACAACCTCATTCGGCTTCTAATTTATCTTATTGCTTTAACCATAGATTTTGTTTTCACAGAAAACGGCTTCAGCCTCCGAAACTTTTTGATTGTTCTTTTCGGACTTGGATCAATAGGAACAGCCATATATCTCTACTCTACCAAGGTGGGCTCTACAACGAATCCGGAAAACGAGCAGCTTTACACCATGCCGATTTATGAACCCGACACTTTGATTGCGGAAGAACCTCTTCAGGAAAAGCCAAAAAAGAAAAGAGAGCGAAAAAAAACAACGGCACCCCTTGAAAAAGTTACGAGTGGTAGCGCTTCAGAAAAAATACCGTCAGAAATCATACAGGATATCCCTACCAGTAATAACGAGTATAAGCCCTTAAACGAAGCCGAAACCATTTCCAATTCGGATTATACCCAATCAGAATCGAATACCGAAACCCAAATTGATGTAATCGAACCAACCGTGAAACCAAACTCCGAGCAAGGCGATCTAAAGGAGGAATCAGGCCAGAAAAAACCTAAATGGTGGCAGTTCAAAAAGCGTAGAGAAGAGCGGAAAAAGTCGGAATCGCCATCAGAGGCCGATAGCACCATGGAAAACTGATCAGTCCTCTTTTTTATCATCGGCTTTTTTGAATCCACTCAAAAACCAAGAGGCTACATATCCAGATAAGGTACTAACCAATCCAACCCCTACCGTCATCAATACAACTCCAACCATCCTACCCTCTGCGGTTACTGGATATTTATCGCCATAACCAACCGTCATAATGGTTACATAAGACCACCATAAAGCATCGCCAGGCGTTTTGATATTAGAATTGGGATCCGTCTCCACTTGAAGTACACAAATGGAACCCAACATCACCAACAACAAGGATATGGTCGCAACGGAGAAAAAAGCACCCTGTGCCTTGTTTCTGAAAAAGTGGTTGATGAGCAGGTTGGCTCCAAAAAATGCTCTCACAACCCTGATAAATCGGATTAAGCGGAGTACTCTAGCATATCTCAAGGAATCGACCATTGGAATGCTGGAAAGCAAATCAAGCCACCCCCACTTCAAATAACCCAATTTATCCTTAGAGGTCGTAATACGAATTACAAACTCGCTGAAGAATAAAAGACAAACGATATTATCTGAAATCTCGATGAGTTCAGAAACCCGTGGATCCAATTCAAACAAGGCATCCATCATGATGGCTAACATGACATAAATGGAAAGAACCATGATCATGATGTTCAACCAATTCAATTCACTTTTATCTGAATCAGTTAGTTTCCTGTAAAACATTTGATTTGATTTGATTTGATTTTATTTCACTCAACGACGAGATGCACCGATTCGAAAGGGCTCGACAATGGCAACAAGGATTGGATCAAATGACCCGCTAGGCGCAAATCGTGTCCGATGAACGAATCAGTACGCTCCTGTGGAGACCCCTCGGGTGCGACGAGTTCTTTTAATTTCGAAATTTGAGATGCCAATGTCTCATGCTTACGCTTCAAAGCCCTTCGGGCCTTTTCCTCCAACGATTGAACAGACTTCATGGCTTTGGCCCGTTCCGCTTCAATGGAGCCTTCCAAGGTAGCATCAATCGAAAGCCACTGCTCCTTTAATGCATCAAACGCCTTGTTAAGCTGAATGTTTAAATCAGAAACATCGATGTTTTCACCGGTTCGCTCCAACAAATGGAACAGCAACGACTCTTTGGATTTGAACAGTTCCAAATTCGATATGCCAAGTTTTGCGATGCGGTTAACAGTGCTTTCATCCAATAAGGTAAAGCTGCTTCTCATGAGAACCATAGGATAAAAAATACCGAAGGATTCAAAAACACCTTTCAGTTGCAACCAATAATTCAACTCACCAGGTCCACCTATGTAAGCCAAATTGGGAAGTATCGTTTCCTGGTAAAGAGGGCGAAGCGTCACATTGGGGCTGAATCTTTCGGGATGTTGATTTAATTCCGAAACCAATGATTCCTTGCTGAAATGCAAATCGCTATTCAATACTTTCATGCCTCCTGAACCATCGGGTTCCAAACGCTCGCGAAAGCCATCCAACATGTAGAACAAGTTGATGGGCCTAGGATTTATTTGGAGCTTACCTACCTCGGCAAAGCTTCGGTTGGTAATTTCCAAAGCCTGAGCTGATCGTTGCTCCTGCAATTCCAAAAGAATGTGAGAAGCGAAGATTTTTTTCAATGATACATCATCACCATCAACAATCAACAAACCATAAGAGCCGAAGATGGAGTTGAAAATAAATCGGGTGGCATCAGCCAATCGATTGTTTGCTTGGTAGGCCTTCTTGAACATGTCCACCAAGCCTTTTCCACTTTCACCAAGTATAGCTGAAAGCTCATCGCACAAACCACTCAAACCCTGAGTGGAAAGTCGACCGGAAGGACCACTGCCATGACCTTCCCATTTGAACTCCTTACCATAAACCCTGAAATGGTTTATCTCAGCAATGTCATGATCTTCTGAAGCCATCCAAAAAACAGGAACAAAACGACACTCTGGATGCATCTCGTTCAGCTGTTGTGAAAGTCTGATGACAGATAATACTTTGTAAATACAATACAACGGACCAGTAAAAATGTTCAACTGATGTCCGGTCGTAATGGTGAATGTGTTGCTGTCCTTGATGGCCTCGAGCGATTCTACAACGCAGTTGTCTAACTCTTCAAGATGTTGGTATTGCTTTCGGATGGCATCATGCAATGCAATTCGGTCAATATGCGTTTTGCGCCTATCTTCCATGGCAGATGCAATCGAAGTAAATTCCGGCGCATACCGGTAAAATGGTTTCAATGAAGGATCATCCGTCAGATAGCGGGTAAGCAATTCAGGAAAAAGTCCCGTCTCTTGGAAAGGAATCCTCGTGATTTTCATGGATGAAAGATAAACAATCAAACGGGAATGCCGAAAAGATCGAACTCTCCAGCATCGGTGATTCGAACCTGAACAAAATGACCTTGGCGCAAATAAAGATCCTTGGCAGAAATCAACACCTCGTTATCGACCTCGGGCGAGTCGAATTCGGTTCGACCCACATAAAAATCACCTTCTTTACGATCAACCAACACCTTGAACTCCTGTCCAATTTTCTGTTGATTTATCTCAGATGAAATGCGTTGCTGAACAGCCATAATTTCATCAACTCGTTCCTGTTTGACCTCATCAGGCACATCATCTTGCAATTGGAATGCGTGGGTGTTCTCCTCATGTGAATACGCAAACACACCCAATCGGTCGAAGCGGTTGCGCCTTACAAACTCTACAACCGATTTGTGATCTTCTTCGGTTTCGCCAGGGTAACCTGCTATCAAGGTAGTGCGAATGGCGATTCCAGGAACGCTTTCGCGGATGGATGCGATAAGCTCCTCTGTCTTGGCCATGGTTGTACCACGGCGCATCGACTTGAGTACATTGTCGCTTGCATGCTGCAAAGGGATGTCGATGTATTTGCAAATGTTTGGCGTATTGCGCATCACATCCAACACATCCATAGGGAAACCTGTTGGAAAAGCATAATGCAACTTGATCCATTCAATGCCCTCCACCTTGGCCAGGCGTTTCAGTAAATCGGCCAAACGGCGTTCCTTGTACAAATCGAGTCCGTAATATGTGGAGTCTTGAGCTATTATAAGCAATTCCTTGGTGCCCTTCGCAGCCAAGGCGGAAGCTTCCAACTCCAAATCTTCCATTGAACGGGATATGTGACCTCCACGCATCAATGGAATCGCACAAAAAGAGCACGGGCGGTCGCACCCCTCCGAAATTTTCAAATATGCAAAGTGCCTAGGTGTGGTAAGCATACGCTCGCCCACAAGTTCGTGTTTGAAATCCGCTCCGAGCGTATTCAAAAGCAAAGGAAGATCGCGTGTACCGAAAAAGTGATCGACATCGGGAATCTCTTTTTCCAAATCCGGTTTGTATCGTTCCGACAAACAACCGGTCACAATCAATTTACTGATATTACCCTTCTCTCGTTCCTTGGCGAAATGAAGAATGGTATCTATGGACTCTTGCTTGGCATTGTCGATAAATCCGCAAGTATTTATGATAACAATATCATCCACACCGGCATCCGCCTCATGTTTAACTTCAAAATCATTGGCCTGAAGCTGCCCCATGAGCACCTCTGAGTCGACCACATTCTTGGAGCATCCAAGGGTGACCACATTGATTCGGTTGGTGCGGGTGGATTTGGTCCTCATTGAATTGAATTAAGTGATGGAGGAGTCGCCGAAAAGGGAATCAATGAAAGCAGCACGATCGAATGGTTTGAGATCCTCGGGCTTTTCTCCCAATCCGATGTAGCGGACTGGAATACGGAACTGTTCGGAAATGCCAATGACAACACCTCCTTTGGCGGTACCATCGAGTTTTGTCAATGCCAAAGCATTCACCTCAGTTGCGGCAGTAAACTGCTTGGCTTGCTCTATCGCATTTTGACCGGTGGAGGCATCCAACACCAACAATACCTCATGAGGTGCATCCGGAACTACCTTTTGCATGACCCTGCGGATTTTGGATAGCTCGTTCATCAGGTTCACTTTGTTATGCAATCGGCCAGCCGTATCGATGATACAAACATCGGCTTGCTGGGCAACGGCTGCTTGAACGGTATCGAAAGCCACTGATGCGGGATCGGCGCCCATTCCCTGGGAGACTATGTCGCAATCGGCTCGCTTCGACCAAATGGTCAACTGATCTACTGCTGCGGCACGAAATGTGTCGGCAGCACCCAGAATCACCTTTTTTCCTTCGCCTTTCAAACGGTAAGCCAACTTTCCGATGGTGGTGGTTTTACCTACCCCATTCACACCTACGACCATGATCACATAGGGTTTTGGTATGTTTCCACCGGAGGCAACAGGCACTATGGACTTATCGTTTTCGGTTAGTAAACCGATTATTTCCTCTCGAAGCAACCGATTGAGTTGTGAAGTACTGATGAACTTATCGCGGGCAACGCGTTTCTGCAAACGATCGATGACCTTGAGCGTGGTGGGTACTCCCACATCGGATGAGAGCAATATCTCTTCGATGTTATCCAACACCTCATCATCAACGGTCGACTTACCCACTACAGCCTTGGTGAGTCGAGTGAACACGCTTTCGCGTGTCTTGGTCAAACCCTCGTCTAGATCCTCCTTTTTAGACTTTTTAAAAAAATCGAACAGTCCCATGTTTCATGTTTGGGTTACGGGAACAAAAAAAGCTTCCTTCAAAATGAAAGAAGCTTTTGTTTCCGATAAACGGAAATTACTTCTCCTTCAGGAAATCCTTGATGTGGTCGTTGTGTACGACTTCTTCCTTGAAGGTATAGCTACCTGTTACAGGCGACTTAACCATTTTGATGACTTTGGAGAATTCTTTTCCCTTACCGGTCTTGAGCGTTGCTACAACTTTCTTAGCCATGACTTATGGATGTTGATGTGTTATTTGATTTCCTTGTGTACGGTTACCTTCTTGAGAATCCTATTGTACTTCTTGAGTTCAAGCCTCTCAGTGGTGTTCTTTTTGTTCTTGGTGGTGATGTAACGCGAGGTGCCGGGCATGCCGCTGTTCTTGTGCTCGGTACACTCCATAATCACTTGAACCCTATTACCTTTCTTGGCCATTTTGGTTGGAAATTAATTTTGAGTGTGCAAAGGTAATCAACGCCACCCTTTTTTACAAACAGATAATGAATTATTTGACTGAATCGAAAAGGCTTGGTTCAGCCATCAGTTTTTCGAGTTCAGCAACGGTTTTAACCAGTGCGCCCGACATCACAAAAGGCTCTTTTTCAGTTATTAACACATCATCCTCGATCCGAATTCCAATGTTCCACCACTTTTTATCGCAAGGCGACCCTGGTGGAATATAAATACCTGGCTCAACGGTAATGACCTGGCTGGGTTGTAGTGGACCATAATTTCCTGCATCATGCACCTCTAAGCCCAAATAATGACTGGACCCATGGTTGAAATAGCGGCGGGCGGCCGAACGGTCTTTGATGATGCCCAAATCAACCAAACCTTCAGAAATGATTTTCAAGGCAGCTTGGTGCGGATCATAAAAACCATTGCCTTTTAGGCAAGCTTGAATGCCGGCCTCCTGGGCTTTAAGCACCAACTCATAAATCGCCTTTTGCTCGGGGTTGAAAGTTCCAGAAACTGGAATGGTTCGGGTAACATCTGCTGTGTAGCCATGGTACTCCGCACCCATATCCATCAGCAACATATCGTTCGGACCAAGTCTTTTTCGATTGGTTACATAATGCAGCACACAAGTATTTTCTCCTCCGCCGGAAATAGATCCATACCCAGGATACTCGGCACCTCGATATTTGAAATAAAACTCAACAATAGCTTGCGCTTGATGCTCGGCCATACCTGGTTTGGCAGCACGGATGGCTTCTGCGAGCCCTTCGCAGGTCATGTCTATGGCCTTTTGCATCAGAGCAATCTCCTCCGGTTTTTTATGCTCCCGAAGGGTGGCCATGTTTTTCAAAAGCGGTGCGGTTGCAACCTCGATTTGCTGCAACTCTGCCTTGTCTTTGAAAGTCCAAACCAACCCACCCAAATTTTCCTTGAGCGATTTGCTTTCACGGATGTCGGTAGGAAATTTGGCCAACACTTTGTTGAATGAAGTCAAATCGGCGATGCATTTTCCAAACTCCTTCGTAGATAATACTACCGTAATGCCCAATCTCGTCTGCGCCTCTTCGAAACCGAGTTGTCGGCCGGTCCAAATCTCTGCTGCAGAGTCGCGCCCCATGATGAAAAGGGCTTCCTTGGTTTCTTTGCCATTTACTTTGAATGTGGCATTCGAAATCATCAAAACCGAGTTAGGCTCGGTAAGTCCCGTTAAGTAATAGAGATCGGGGTCTTGAACATATTGATAATCGACATCGTTGGTTCGATTGCGAATGGGGTTGGCGAATAAAAAAGCGACTGAATTTTCAGACATCAATTTACGCAAAGCGTCACGACGCTCGGCATGGAAAGAGGGAGGCAGTAAATCGGTGTCGTAGAAATTTTGTTGTCCGAGTGTTGGAAAAACGCAGCAGAGGGATATCAAAAAGAAAAGGATCGGGAACGCCCGTAGCATGGTGGCTGACTTGGCTTTCCTGATCCTTTGCATGGGATCGGTTTTAAAATGAATCAGAGTTTTCCGGTCTTAAGAACCTGGCTGATGCAAGCGGTGATGCCCTTCTTGTTGATGGTACGAAGAGCAGATGTGGATACCTTCAAGGTGATCCACTCCCCTGTTTCGGGCATGTAAAACTTCTTCAGCTGCAAATTCGGATTGAATCTGCGCTTGGTTTTTTTATTGGAGAAGGAAACATTATTTCCAACGATCGACTTCTTTCCTGTAAGGTCACAAATTTTGGACATGACTCAACTTTGTTTTTGGGAGGGCAAAGATAGAATTAAACTGTCGAAATGACAAGGGTTTACAAAAAATAAGAAAACCATCATGCTTCCATTGCATCCCGAAGCATCTTGAACGCAGTCATGGCAGTCATTTGAATGTTTCTCAATCGGTTATCTCCAAATCGACACAGTTTGGTCACAGTTCCGTTTGGACCAGATAGGGCAATCCAGACTGTACCCACAGGTTTTTCGGGAGAACCACCTCCAGGTCCCGCAATGCCTGTAGTAGCTAAAGACCAGGTCGTTGAGAGCTTTGCTCGGATACCTTCGGCCATGGCCTTGGCCACCTCTTCGCTTACGGCACCTTTAGACTCAATGACGCTGGAGTCGACACCCAAAAAGGTGGTTTTAACCTCATTGGCGTATGAAATAGAAGAACCCATGTACCAAATTGAACTTCCTGGAACCGAAGTGATTAAATGAGATATGAACCCCCCAGTACAACTCTCGGCCAGTGAAATGGTATGCTGTCGAATCCTCAGCATTTCACCTATGATTTGCTCGGGAAGTTGCTCACCCGTGGAGAACAGATACGATTGAACTAACTGCTTCATCTCCTCCAATAACTGTAGCATTTCAGCTTGCTCTACAGCGTGGGCATCGTAACAACTCAAACGAAGCCTTACAAGTCCAGGAGATGGCAAATAAGCCAATGCATATCGATTGGGCAGCTTCTGCTCCCAAGTAGACAAGAGATCCGACAAATGAGACTCTGGGATGCCTATGGTGGTGATGGTGTAATGAACCACATGAGGCAAAGCAAATCTCTCGCGGAGCTGGGGAATTACAAAACCATCCATCATAGCTTTCATCTCGTAGGGAACACCTGGCATGGAAACTAGGATATGCCCACCGTCCTCGAACCACATACCGGGAGCTGTGCCATGGTGATTGAAGATGGCTGTACATTTTTCAGGTACGCGGGCTTGATCACGGTTGGTATCACTGACAGCCCTTCCTCGAGCTCCAAAATAACGCTCCAGTCCATCGAGCACCGCCTGATTAGTCACCAATCCACAATCAAAAAACCGACACAACACATCGCGGGTGCGATCGTCTTTTGTGGGACCAAGTCCACCTGTTAGTAACACCAAATCGGATCGCTCCATTCCTTTTGAGATGGCATCTAACATGTGCTCGGGATGATCGCCTACCGTGCTTTTCCGAATGACCTTTACACCGGCTTCGTTCAACCTCTGGGCCATCCATGCACTGTTGGTATCGACAACCTGGCCGATCAACAATTCATCGCCAATAGTGATTATTTCCGCTTGCATCCCACAAAGATGGGGGGTATTCCTAGAACTCCAAAAAACTTTTGGCAAAAGAATTGTATAGGGTTTGTTTCATTATCAGATATCTTTGTTAATCAAATCCACAAACCTATGCGTCGTTACTCCAACCTGACCGGTTTTCTTTGCTTGATTGCGTTCTCGTTTGCCATCCCCGCCAAGGGGCAAATCGATATTAACGGTGCATTAAACACCATCAACCAATCTTTAGGACAAGGATTATCTAACGATAAAATTGTAAGCGGGCTCAAAGAAGCCTTGAATCGTGGATCAAACACATCCTCCGAAAAGGCTTCTAAAATCGATGGGTTTTATAAAAATCCGGCCATCAAAATTCCTTTTCCGAAAGAGGCCAAAGACATGGAAAATACGCTGAAAACCTTAGGCATGCAAAAGCAGGTGGATTCGTTTGTGAAATCACTGAATCGGGCTGCGGAAGATGCCGCCAAGAAAGCGGCACCCGTCTTCCTGAAAGCCATTACCACCATGACCATTACCGATGGAATGAATATCCTGAAGGGTGGAAATACCGCAGCCACAGATTTCCTTCAAAGCAAAACAACACCAGATTTGAAGAAGGAATTCAGTCCAATAGTAAAAACCTCGCTTGCCAAGGTGCAGGTAACAAAATATTGGACACCTCTTGCAAAAAGCTACAACAAAGTGCCAATGGTGAAAAAGGTAAATCCGAACTTGGAGGAGTATGTAACCGCCAAGGCTATTGAAGGACTCTTCAAATTGGTAGCTGAGGAGGAAGCCAAAATAAGGAAGGACCCTGTTGCAACTGGATCCGCCTTACTGCAGGAGGTTTTTGGAAAGCGTTAAAAACGAACCGTGATCTTGTCGGGATCCACCTCTGCCGGGTGAATGCTCAAAACAGGAATCTTGGAATTATTCACAACTCTGGTGGCATAATTTCCCAAAAGGAAACCTGTGATGGAAGGCTCTTGTTCGGTCATGATTACGAGCAAATCAGCACCAAGTTCCTCAGCAGATTTCATGGTAATTCCGGCCAGATCATTTCCCTCTTTGTAAACAGTTTCGTAGTCGAGACCGTGGTTCACCACATAATCCTCTACCTGTTCTATTTTTATTTTAAAACGACGGATCAAATCATTTCCGCTGAAGTTGATGATGCCCAACAAAATGATTTGTGCGTTATAAAACTGTGCCAAACCAACGGCTAGTGGAACTTTCTGTCTCGACTCGTTCGACTCGTCTATAGGCAATAGGATTTTTTTGAAGCCCAAATCGGTGGCGTGTGTTTGAACCGACAACACGGGGCAGGGAGATTCTTGCACGACGCGAGAAGTATTGGTGCCCAATGAAAATTTTTGATATCCACTGGATCCATGCGACCCCATGATGACCATGTCTGCCTTGATATCCTTTGCTACCTCAATGATTTTACGATACACCTTTCCTACTTCAATGCGGGTGTCCACTTTCAATCCAGTTTTGGCGTGCAGTTGTTCGGCATACGCCTTTAGACGGTCTTGTGAAACCGATTCAATTTTTTTCTCTACACCTCCAAGGGCTTGACTGATGGCCGTGGTGAAGGAGACATTCTCTACGATATGCAACAAGGTGATTTCGGCATTGACAATCTTGGATAGGAACAATCCATGCTCCAAGCTGAGGTCTGCCGTTTCGGAGAAGTCGTAAGGAATCAGGATGCGTTTGATTAGATCTGGATCGGGTCGTGCCATGGATTTTATTATTGAATGGTGAAGGCGGTGGTATCTTTCCTCGGCATGGGCCTGATGGACAGAACCGGAACCTCCGACCGGTTGATGATTTCCTGAGCTGCCGAGGAGATGAAGAGATCGGTAAATCCGACTTCCTGTTGGGTCATAATCATGATAAGGTCCGACTGCGTTCTTTCGGCCACTTTCAAGATTCCCTCCACCACATCGCCACCCTCCACAAATTCGGTAGTACACGAGATTCCAGACTCCTGTATGTGATCTGAAACCTGATCCATCTGTCGAGTGAGTTTGTTCATGATGAACTCATCTCCACTCTCCACAATGGTTACTATATGAACCACTGAACCGAACATCCGAGCGATGTTGATGGCCTTGTTAACCTTCTCTTTGGTCTCCTTGGTCAAATCCAAAGGTAAAAGAATATGTTTAATACCAAAACGGTGCTCTTTGCCCTTAATTGTGATGACGGGACAGACGGCTTCACGAACCACCCGACTGGCATTGGAGCCCAAAATCCGCTTTTTGAGTCCTACTGCACCCATGGTACCCATGATGATAAGTCCGGCATCATCTTCGGCCGACACTTCCACGATGGCATCATAAATTTTGCCTTCCATGATTCGGGTATTCACCTTCAGGCCGGATTCCTGTCGGATGGTGGCAGCTAGTTCCTCCAATCGATTCTTTACATCCGACAAATGTTGTTGCTGAAGGTCGCTTTTTGAAAACAATTTCCCTTGTAAAAGATCCTTCAAATCATTGTCAATCACATGCAAAAGCGTCAATTCGGAACTGGTCAACTTGGCCATGTTAAAGGATTGCCTTACAGCGATAAGGGACTGGTCGCCAAAGTCGACGGGAATGATGATTTGATAGGTTTTCTTGCTCATTATCAGGCTTAAATATATCTTCGCAAAGTTACGAAAAGCGATTATGAAACAGATTCCCGAATCCGAACTGATCTTGAACCCCGACGGAAGCGTCTATCACCTGAACTTGCATCCTGAAGAGTTGGCTAACACCGTTATCAATGTGGGTGACCCCGACCGGGTGGCCAAGGTGAGCGCCTTTTTCGACAACATCGAGGTGCGGAAGCAAAAAAGGGAGTTTGTAACCCATACGGGAACTTACCGTGGTAAACGAATGACCGTTCTTTCCACCGGCATCGGAACCGACAACATCGACATCGTTTACAACGAGCTTGATTCCCTGGTGAACATCGACTTGAAAGCACGCATAATCAAAGAGCAAAAAACAAGCCTCCGGTTGGTGCGCATTGGCACATCGGGGTCGTTGCAAGGCGACATCCCACCCGATGCGTTCGTTTGCTCGCGTTATGGCCTGGGGCTGGACGGACTGTTGAATTTCTACCACCAGCAAAACACCGAAGAGGAAAAGCATTTGCTAGCGGCATTCGATACACATTTCCCAAATGAAGGCCGTTTCCCCGCCAGCTACATTTACAAATCCGACGACGAACTATTCAACGCATTATCACCCGGCATGCATACCGGTATCACGGCCTCCTGCTCGGGTTTTTATGGTCCACAAGGCCGCGTTTTGCGACTAAAGCCCTACCGTCACGACATCATCGAGCGCCTAAGTGCTTTTAATCACAACGGCGTTCAACTCACGAATTTTGAAATGGAAACCGGTGCCATGTTCGGCTTGGCTCGATTGCTCGGCCACCGCAGCTGCGCCGTGAATGTGATTGTGGCTAACCGCATCGCTAACAAGTTTTCGCACGATGCAGAAGCGTCGATGGAAAAATTGATCCAGATGACGCTGGACCGACTGGCAATAAACGATTGACCAATGACAATAGACGATTTACGATTGAACCGCGAAGTGTGTACAGCACTACTCTGAGGGACGATTAAGAATTGAATACTTGCATTGAGCTTACTCACTTGGAGCATCATGAGAGGTCTTGGGTTTGAAATCTGCTCACTGAATTTACGGCATGAAATGACCATAGGTAAGATATGATGCTTTCCGTTCGATAGTCGCATCGCAAAACCATATTGATTGATTCAGCCAGCACAATAGGCATCAATAATGAGCCAAGTAACCTAGCGAAAATTCAAAATACATTGGCTAAAATCTGATACTTTAATTGCGATTTGCGCAGTACATTTGAAAAAACTCTGGCCATGAAAGTAAAAGTTATTCTACTCGCAATCTTATTGTGTTTAATCAAACAAGAAATCGGGCTAGGTCAGTGTTGGAGTATGGTGAGTTCCAGTTTCACGCATTCACTGGCTTTACGAAGTGATGGATCATTATGGGGCTGGGGTAGTTCTGGAGATTTGGGAATCGGACTTCCAACAATCCCGAACTACAATACCCCAGTTCAAATCGGAACGGAAACAGATTGGGCGAAAGTAGCGGCAGGTGGAAATTTCTCCTTGGCCATCAAAAATGATGGATCCCTATGGACATGGGGATCGTACGCAAATCCAATTTTGGGCGGCAACAACACCACAAACTTGACTGCTTATAATCCGGTGCAAATAGGAAATGAATACAATTGGATGGAAATAAGTGCCGGAGGGCAGCATGCGCTTGCGTTGAAATCAGACAGTACACTTTGGGCATGGGGATTGAGTAATTTGGGCCAGGTAGGCAATGGATTAAGCACTTGCACATTTTGCCCACCGGTTTACCAACCCATTCCAGAACAGATCGGAAATGAAAACGACTGGAAACAAATAAGTGCATGTGGTGATGTATCGTTAGCAATAAAACACAATGGAACCCTATGGTGCTGGGGCAACAATACCTCCAACCTTGTTAACAACGGATTGCCGCTTAACAATACACCTGTACAAATTGGAACGGATAACTCGTGGAGTCAAGTCGAATGCGGCGAATACTTACATGCTTTGGCTTTGAAAACGGATGGAACCATATGGACATGGGGATACGACATAACTACCGACACCCCATTTGTAGTCATCCCCG